>Ga0302114_10000013_pt1 | contig 157865 bp, 143 predicted proteins | sample AG5_Surface_MG_FD_203107 | JGI IMG/M metagenome (GOLD analysis project Ga0302114, IMG submission 203107) | Marine microbial communities from Western Arctic Ocean, Canada - AG5_Surface | ecosystem: Environmental > Aquatic > Marine > Oceanic | place: Canada: Western Arctic Ocean | collected... | reverse complement strand
GTTTCTCCAGAATCAACGCCCATCGCCATATAAGTGAAATGCGCATCGGTTAGTTTGGCCTTGGCAATGGGCTCAAAATCGAGCAGGTTGAAGACGTCTTCGATATCCGTCAACGCAGCATCGGTGGACGAACTTAGTACCTGCGCAAGTGCTCTGCTGGCAGGTGTTAGTGCCGGACTGGCGGCAAGATAGGTAAGAAAAGCGCGTCTTGATTTGAAATTTGGCATGATGAAGAGTTCCCCCGGAAGCAGGGAAACAATAAAGGCAGTTGGCGCTAGAGACAAGTCTGCCCGAATTGGCCTCTGGTGCCAGTATTCATATATGCTTATTGGCTTCATTGGGGGAGTAAAGAAATGATCAGAAGTTTTTCTACAAAAGTATTCGCGCTATTGAGCTTAATTTTACTGGCTGGCTGCGCGGCCACCGGTCCCAGTTTTGAGTATATTCACCTGCCGGGTACAGAACCTGCGGCGGGGGCAAATATGCCCTTTACTTCAGCTATTGGTGTTGGCTCAGGAAGGGTTGTATTTCTATCTGGCATCACCGGCGCACCGGTACCACACAGTCATCCGCATATTGCCGCAGAGTTTGATCATGTCAATTTTGATCCAGAGGCTCAGGCCATCGAAGTTATGGAACGGTTACAAGAAACGGTAGAAGCGGCCGGCGGCACTCTTCAAGATATAGTCAAGGTGACTCGCTATGTTCGGGATATCGGCGCCAATCAGGATATTATTAATGCGGTGATGAACCGCTATTGGGGTCCGAGCCATAGGCCTGCCAGCACCTCGGTTGAGATTGTTCGATTGGCAACTGACGCCAGATTTATATTAGAAATTGATGCCATTGCGGTTTTGCCCAGTCGCTAAAATGACTATTTAGTACTTCTAAATGCCAAGCTTGATACGCACTCATGGCGCAAAGGTATTTTTTGCCGCGGCATTTCTAAATGCCTTTGTTGATCTTGGCCACAAGATCACTATCCAAAATACCATCTTCAAAATTTATGATGGTAGTACTCAGGTTGTTCTGACCGCGGTGGTAAACGGTTTAATACTTCTGCCTTTTATCTTTCTGTTTATACCCGCCGGCAAGATTAGTGACCGCTTTGCGCGACATCGGGTTATGCAAATTTCTGGCTGGTTTGCCGTATTTCTAACATTGGGAATCGCTGTCAGTTATCACATGGGCTGGTTTGTTACTGCCTTTGCCATGACATTTTTGTTGGCCGCGCAGTCGGCCATATATTCACCAGCAAAGTTTGCCTATCTCAAATCACTGTTTGGAGCAGAAAACCTCGCCCGCGCCAATGGAGCACTGCAGTCATTAGCCATCGTCGCCATCTTGGCTGCCACCTTTGCCTTTTCTCTCCTGTTCGAGAGATCTTTCTCCGGAGCGGTAACAACTGGAGAGGCACTTACGCAGGTTGCCGGAATTGGCTGGATGCTGGTGGCGGGTGCATTAATTGAACTTGCTTGCCTGTATCGGTTGCCCGACCTAAAAGTAATAGAAAAGGCATTGCAGGAATCTGCGCTCGGACCAAAAGCACCCAGCAGAACGCCGCTACAAACGGTACTTAGACGACCGGTGATGGGCCGCTCTATATTGGGCATAAGCCTTTTCTGGGGTATCGGGCAGGTAATGCTTGCCGCCTTTCCCGCCTTCGCTGAAATGCGCACAGGGGTTACCAATGCGGCGGTTGTGCAGGGCGTACTTGCTATGTCCGGTATCGGCATTGCTATAGGAGCTTATATAGCCGGCCAGGTTTCAAAGAACTATATCGAAACCGGTTTGATCCCTGTCGGTGCGCTTGGTATTTGCGGCACTCTTTGGTGCATGCCCTTTGCTGACAGTCTAACTACCTTTGCGGTACTGCAACTAATTATGGGCATTGCCGGTGGCATGTTTCTGATTCCACTTAATGCAATGGTTCAGTTCCATGCAGATGAACGCGAACTGGGCGGAATTATTTCCGTACGCAACCTTTTTTCCAATCTCGCCATGCTGGGATTTTTGGCCGCCACCATAGGCCTTACCTATATAGGATTTAACGAACAATTCTTACTGATTCTTCTGGCAGTTGTAGCCTTCGCAGGCACCATTTATACCGTTGCCAATGTGCCTCAGAGCCTGACCCGATTTGCCGTGGCTAGCTTAATGTCACAGCGATACCGGCTTAAGGTACAGGGAGTTAAAAATATTCCTGCCTCCGGTGGAGCGCTCTTGCTCGGCAACCATATTAGCTTTGTCGACTGGGCCATGATTCAAATTGCCTCACCCAGACCGGTACGCTTTGTAATGGCCGAGATGTATTACAACCGCTGGTATTTGAAGTGGATATTTGATCGTTTTGGATGCATTCCGATTGCCTCAGGCCCTTCGAGCAAAAGTTCCTTGGAAGCCGTCTCTCAGGCTCTAATTTCCGGGGACTTAGTATGTCTATTCCCGGAGGGAAAATTAACCTCCAACGGTCAGCTAGGTGAGTTTCGCCGCGGGTACGAAACTGCATGCAATATGACGGACACAGACATTCCTATAGTGCCTTTTTACCTGCAAGGTCTTTGGGGTAGTAGGCATTCCAGATCTTCAGCCAGCTTTAAAGACGCGCGAGCGATCCCCGGCAAACGCGATGTAGTGGTGACTTTTGGAGAAGCGCTACCCAGTGATACGCCCGCGCATCTACTTAAGCGCAAAGTATCCGAAGTATCGGTTGTGGCTTGGGAGCACTACGCAAGCTCCTTACCCAGTCTGGCAGTTGCCTGGGTAGATAAAGCCAAAACTATGGGCAAAACCCAAATAATCCATGACGATTTATCCGGTGACCTGTCTGCTTACAGAGCCTTAACCGGCGCGGTTTTAATGTCGAAGCGCATAAGCGAGCTCTATCCCGAACAGAATGTCGGCCTTGCCCTGCCCTTTACGGTTGGTGGCGTGCTGGCAAATATGGCTACCCTGCTTGCGGGCAAGACTCTGGTAAATCTAAATTACACCGCCAGCGCAGAGGCGCTGCAGTTTGCCTGCAGAGAATCCGGCATCTCCAAAGTGATTACCGCCAAGCGTTTTATAACCAACCTGCAAAAACGCGGCATCGAACTTCAAGAACTGCTTCCTGATCAGGAACTGATTTATTTGGAAGATGTGCGTGAGAGTTTCAGTAAAACCGAGTCGTTAACTACATTGCTAATGGTGCGTTTGCTGCCAACATGGCTACTTAAAAAGATTATCTGTAAAAAGCACAACCCGGCGCAGGCAGCCATTATTTTCTCTAGCGGTTCTGAAGGTTTGCCCAAAGGCATAATACTGAGCCACAAGAATTTGATGGCAAATGTTAAGCAAGCCGCAGATGCTCTACAACCGGACAGCGAAGATGTAATGATGAGCAGCCTGCCCCTGTTCCACGCCTTCGGCCTTACCGCGGCGCAGTTTTTACCTCTAATTGAAGGCATGCCCATGGTTTGCCAACCCGACCCCACGGATGTGGTGTCCGTTGCCAAGGCGGTCGCAAAATACAAAGCCACCATTATGTTTGGCACCTCGACCTTCCTGCGCTTCTATTGTCGCAATACCAAGGTGCATCCGCTAATGCTGGAGAGTCTGCGGCTTACCGTAGCCGGCGCAGAAAAACTCTCGGCCGATGTGCGACAGGCCTTTGAGGCAAAATTCAGAAAGCCCATATACGAAGGCTACGGCATGACCGAATGCTCTCCGGTAGTGGGCGTTAACTTACCGGACCAACTGGACAGTAAAAGATGGCAGGTATCCACATCGAATAAAGTCGGTACCATTGGCCAGCCTCTCTCGGGCACTAGCTTACGAATAGCGGATCCGGAAAGTTTGCGCGAACTCGAAACCGGTGAAGAAGGCATGGTTTTAGTTGCAGGCCCTCAGGTGATGTCTGGCTACCTGAACGCCCCAAGTAAAACCGCCGAGGTGCTGGTTCAGCAAAACGGCATAACCTGGTATGTGTCAGGAGATAAAGGCCGGCTCGATGAAGACGGGTTTTTAACCCTTATTGACCGCTACTCGCGCATGGCCAAACTCGGCGGCGAAATGATTAGCTTGGGCGCCGTGGAGCAGTTAGTACGCCCCGCCTTAATCGCCCAGGAATATACCGGCGATATTGTTGCCACCAGTGTCGAAGATAAACGCAAAGGCGAAAAGCTTGTTGTTCTCTTGGACGAGCCTTTCGATCAAAAAGCCGTTATTGATTATCTAAAGAAGAACAAAGCTAACTCGTTAATGAGACCTAGTATTTGGATAAAGGTAGAAGAGATACCTCGCTTAGGCGCAGGCAAAGTAGATTTTCCAACGGCAAAAAAACTGGCCATTGAATTAAGTTAGTGGGCAGTTAATCTAGGTTTTTGCTTTGGATTCTGAGTGCTATGATTCAGACCATTCAATCTAATCAGACTTTCAGGGGGAACAGGGATGAAACTGTGGATTAGCGCATCCTTAATATTGCTGGCCGGCAGCCTTAGCGCACAATCGGTTCAGCAAACAAAAGGTAATTTTGAAGATAAGTTTCGTCAGCTAGACGAAATATTACCCACACCCAATATTTACCGAAATGCCGCCGGCGAACCCGGTTATGCCTATTGGCAGCAACAGGTTGATTATCAGATCCAGATTACTCTGGACGAAGAGCTCAAGCGATTAGAAGGTAGCCTAGATATTAGCTACCAAAATAATTCCCCAGATACTCTGCGCTATCTCTGGCTTCAGCTTGATCAGAATATATTCCGCGACGATTCTATGTCTGAGTTGACCAATACCTTTGCTGGCATAGGACGCCGCGGTCCGGGAACTTCTCTGGCAAACGGTGATAGTCCAGCCGAACTAAGTATCTCTGAATTGCGACGCCAGCAATTTATGGCCGACAACGAACTCGGCTACGATATTCAAAGCATCGAAGCGGCAAATGGCGACGCCCTTAATTACGTGATTGTTGGCACTAATATGCGCGTTGATCTGCCCCGTCCGCTTTCCTCGGGTGACAGCTTTTCACTTTCTATCGATTACGCTTACAACATTGTTGAGGAGGATGCGGTTTGGGCCCGATCCGGGTATGAACATTTTCCCGATGATGCGCGCGAAGGCGGTAATCACATATTCTTGATTGCTCAGTGGTACCCGCGATTACACGCCTATACCGATTACGAAGCTTGGACCAACCGAGAGTTTTTGGGCCGAGGCGAATTTACTCTGGAATTCGGTGATTACGAAGTAGACATCACCTTGCCAGCGGATCACCTAGTGTCCTCAACCGGCGAATTACAAAACCCCAACCAAGTTCTAACGGCGACTCAAAGAGAGCGCTTGCGCGAAGCAGAGAACGCTGACCGACCGGTATTTATTGTTACCGCAGAAGAAGCCTTGGAGAACGAAACCGAAGGCACGGAAGATACAAAAACATGGCGCTTTGAAGCGAAAAATGTACGTGACTTTGCCTGGGCATCTTCTCGGAAATTTATTTGGGATGCGCAGGGTTATAACCAAGGCGGCGAAGTTCAGCCTTTGGTAATGGCGATGTCTTTCTATCCTAAGGAAGGCGAGCCTCTTTGGTCGACCTACTCTACCGCCTCAGTAGTTCACACCATGGAAGTCTATTCACGCTTCTCCTTCGACTACCCCTATCCCGTCGCCCAATCGGTTAACGGCCCGGTTGGCGGAATGGAATATCCAATGATCACCTTCAACGGACCTCGCACTGAACCACCCGAAGATGAGGAGGAGGAAGACGGAACTGATGTCGAAATTGGCGAAATAGAGGGTGCAATAGAAGGCGAAATTGAAGGCGACAGCGATGTAGCCACCGAGTCTGATGAGCCCGGCGAAAGAACTTACTCTCTTGCAGAAAAACGGTTTTTGATTGGCGTAGTGATTCACGAAATTGGGCATATCTATTTTCCCATGACGGTGAATTCTGACGAACGCGAGTGGACCTGGATGGATGAAGGCCTTAACAGTTTTCTCGATGGTATTGCAGGCCGTGAATGGGACCCGGATATTCCCTGGGGAGTCGAAGCACGGGACATTACGGGCTATATGGAATCATCCAACCAAGTGCCTATCATGACGCAGTCTGATAGCGTTTGGAGGCTTGGACCAAACGCCTATACCAAGCCTGCGGTGGCACTGAATATTTTGCGCGAGGTGGTACTGGGCAGAGAGCTTTTTGACTTTGCCTTTAAAGAATACTCAAGACGCTGGATGTTTAAACGACCGACTCCCTCGGATTTTTTCCGAACTATGGAAGAAGCTTCAGGAGTTGATCTGGATTGGTTCTGGCGCGGTTGGTTTTATACCACCGATCACGTTGATATATCCCTCGATAGCATCCATTCGTTACGCATAGACACGGCCGACCCGGATATAGACTTTGATCGCCAACGACAAGAAGTTAAAGACGAGCCTATTTCGCTCTTTATCGAACGTAATAGAGCGCTCGGGCTGATTCCCTGGGTTGATACAAATCCCGATATAGCGGACTTCTACGACGAGAACGATCGATTTACGGTTACTAATGCAGAGCGCAATTCCTACCAGAGCTTTTTAGATGGCCTAGATGACTGGGAGCGAGAAGCATTTGAGCGAGCCGTTGAAGAGGATAAAAACTACTACATTCTGCAATTTTCCAATTTGGGCGGCTTGGTATCTCCCATCTTGTTGCAGCTGAACTATGTGGATGGCAGCTCGGAAGAAATGTATATCCCCGCAGAAATCTGGCGACGAACACCTGAACAGGTGCACAAATTATTGGTGCTAGACAAAGAACTGGAAGGCGTAGTGGTAGATCACCAATGGGAAACGGCAGATGTGGATATTGAAAATAATAGCTATCCGCGCCGCATAATTCCTTCGCGAATCGAAGCCTATCAAGACAAAGATTCCTCCGGCCTAGTCTATCGAGATCTGATGCGAGACTCACAGGTTGAGCTGGACTCGGATGAAGATGAAGATGAAACAGGAGAAGACGCAGAACAAGAGGATAGCGAATCCGAATGATCAAAAGAATGATCAATAGGTCCGCGGCATTCGCGGGTCTTTTGGCCTGCCTCTGTTTTAGTGCCGTCTTTGCACACCAGCAAAAATCCACTTTTATTGAAGTTCTCTACAATCAGAGATCTGGAAATATGGAAATTTCCCAGCGCTTCGATTTACACGATGCGGAACATGCAGTGCAGCAACTATTTGATAGTCGGGCAGATATTCTCGATTCCCGTGATACTCAAGTTTCCTTTTACGAATATGCCGCACAAAATTTTTCGATTGAACGGCCCGACGGCAGCTCCATCAATTTGGAAAATCTAGGATTTGAAATTGAAGGCAAATTTTTCTGGGTGTATCAGCAAGCTCCGCTAGATCCAGAGCTTTCCAGCTTGCGACTTTCAAGCACCGTGCTTCAGGACCTTTGGGCAGATCAGGTGAATTGGGTAAATGTTGAGCGGGACGGAGAAATTAAAACGGCAGTTTTTCAGACCCAAAACAATCAAATAGAAATTTCTTTCGATTAATTCGATTGCCGGACCAACTAAGTAAGCAAGATTCGGGTCGAACATTCAGTACAGCTTGGTGGACAATCACCGCTCAAATTGAGAACCGAGCAGATGTCTGACTACCAACGCATAGAAAAAGCCATTAACTATATTCTTGAGCAGAGCGATTCTCAGCCGAGTTTGGAAGAAATTGCGGCCTCGGTACACCTAAGCCCATTCCATTTTCTGCGCCTCTTTAGCCAGTGGCTTGGCGTAACGCCAAAAAGATTTTTGCAAACGCTAACCGTGGAGCGCGCAAAGGCGCTGTTGGCTCAATCAAAACCCTTGCTAGAAGTCTCAGATCTGGTTGGGTTAAGCAGTGCATCTAGACTTCACGATCATTTTGTAAAACTGGAAGCCGTCACGCCCGGCGAATACAAAACTGGTGGCCAGGGAATGTCTATTAGTTATGGCTTGCATGAAACCCCCTTCGGGAAGGCTTTTATCGCATTAACCGATCGCGGAATATGCAAAGTCGCCTTTTTAGGTGAAGGCGGTGCTTCGCCAGAATTAGATACATTAAAAGCTGAATGGAAACATGCACTCATACAGGAAGATAACGCGGTCACCGGCAAGGCGATTGAATCGCTTTTTAGTCAGCCTGCTACCGAAGGAGCCAAGAAACTGACGATTTCACTCTTTGTTCGGGGTACAAATTTTCAGGTGCAGGTCTGGCAAGCTTTGCTGCAAATTCCGCAAGGCTCGCTATCCACATATTCTGATATCGCAGCCGCTGTTGGTAAGCCCAAAGCGGCGCGAGCAGCAGGATCGGCCATCGGCGCAAATCCGGTCGCCTTTGCCATTCCCTGCCATCGGGTTATTCAACAAAGCGGAGGCATCGGCGGATACCGCTGGGGCACAACGCGTAAACACGCTATTCACGCTTGGGAGTCGGCTAGAGCTGACTAATAGTCAGCTCATAAAAAAAGGCCCTGCTTTCATTAATGAAAATGCAGGGCCTTATTTCGGTATTAGCAACTACGCCTTATCGAGAGCCTGACTAATATCCGCAATAATATCTTCAACATGCTCGATACCGACAGATATACGAACTAAATCTTCAGATACACCGGCGGTAGCCAGCTCTTCCGGATTTAGCTGTCTATGGGTAGTTGAAGCCGGGTGACAAGCCAATGATTTTGCATCGCCAATATTTACCAGTCGCAGGATCATTTGCAGGGCATCAATAAAACGAGCCCCCGCTTCCTGCCCACCAGTTATACCAAAGCTCAATATTCCTGAAGCCTTGCCGCCGGTAATTTTTTCACAAGTGGCCTTATACGGACTGTCATCCAAACCAGCGTAGTTCACCCACTCAATTTTAGAATGCGCTTGCAGGTACTTGGCTACTGCCAACGCATTTTCGCAGTGCCTATCCATACGCAAACCTAAAGTCTCCAAACCCTGCAAAATCAGAAATGCACTGTGAGGAGATAAGGCGGCACCCGTATTTCTAAGAGGTACTACGCGGCAGCGACCAATAAAGGCTGCCGGCCCAAGAGCTTCTGTATAAACCACTCCGTGATAAGAGGGATCTGGCTCATTCAACATGGGGTAACGTTCTTTATCGGCAGCCCAATCAAATTTACCGGAATCAATAATAATGCCGCCTATGGTTGTGCCATGCCCACCGATATATTTGGTTAGGGAATGAATAACAATATCGGCACCTAAATCAATTGGCCGGCATAGGTAAGGTGTAGCTACCGTACTATCGACAATTAAGGGCACGCCATTGCGGTGCGCAATATCCGCCAGTTTTTCCAGATCAACCACGTTGCCCGCTGGGTTTCCTATAGTTTCACAGAAAACTGCCTTAGTTTTTGCATCAATTAATGCTTCCAACCCCGCATAGTCATCGTGAGAAGCCATACGCACTTCAACGCCTTGCTTAGGCAGAGTATGGGCAAATAGATTATAGGTGCCACCGTACAGCTGAGTTGTACTGACTATGTTTGAGCCTACTTCTGTTATGCACTGAATAGCATAGGTAATTGCTGCCATTCCCGAGGCCAGTCCCAGCCCGGCAATGCCGCCTTCCATCTCGGCTAAGCGCTGCTCCAGTACGTCGGTAGTTGGGTTCATAATGCGCGTATAAATATTACCCGCTACCGCAAGGTTAAAAAGGTCAGCACCGTGCTGGGTGTCGTCGAAAGTATAGGAAGTTGTTTGGTAGATAGGCACCGCAGCGGCTTTGGTAGTCGCTTCAGATTCGTAACCGTGGTGCAGTGCAAGTGATTCGAGCTTCATATTTTCCCCTTAGAGATTTTAACTGAGGCGTATATTGAACCAAAGAGCCGCTGAACTAAAGAGTTCTCGAACTAAAGAAAAAGGATGATCACCTTGTGAAACGCTGACAGCGAAGTAGCGCAACAATCAGGAAACATTGTTAAGAAGAATAGAGATTTCCGTCAATTGGCGCGTTTTCGAATAAAATGCCGGGCAAGAAAAATAATCAATGAACTCTTCAATTTCCGATACAAAAATGCAGAAATCGATCTTCTCAGCAATATTATTTGCCACCTTCGCTCTTGGCAGTGCTACCGCTAGTGCTCAAAGTCTTATTGAGAGCGTTGCCACCGAGGTTGTTTATACCTCGGACCTTTATAGCAATACTTCAGGCGGCGCGGACACTGGGACTCGATATTTACAAAATCTGGATCTGGCTGCATCAATCGATGTTGAGCAGTTCTTTGGCGGCGGAAAAGGAGAACTATTTGTCTATGTAATCTACGATGACAATACCACTCTGTCGGACTTAGTTGGTGATTTGCAGGTGGCTTCAAATATCGATGCCGATCAGGGTTGGCGTCTCTATGAAGCCTGGTGGGATCTTCCCCTGACGGAAAACTTGGGCCTTCGCACCGGTTTATTTGACCTTAATTCAGAATTTGATGCGATCGAAACGGCCGGATATTTTAATAACAGCTCCCATGGCATTGGCGCAGACTATTCTCAATCCGGACAAAATGCGCCCTCTATCTTTCCGTCAACCTCAGCCGCTATCAGACTGGCTTGGTCTCCACAGGAATCCATGATTTTACGATACGCACTACTCGATGGCGTGCCTGGTGATCCTGCTGACGCGGAAGCCTTTGCGGATTCTAAAATTCGCGATGGTGAAGGTGTATTGCATGCGCTTGAACTGGAGAACACTCTTGATTCGGGCATACGGACGGCAGTAGGTCTATGGCGGTACTCATCAGAGTTTGAAAAGATAAACGAGTTCGCGGGTGTTACACCAATCAGCGATTCGGGCAACCAGGGTGTCTATGCCTTTGTTGACGCCCCGGTTTACCAATCAGATAACGGCCTTTGGGTAAATGCATTTGCACGCTATGGCATCGCGAATCAAGACTTCAATCAATTATCTAGCTATCTTGGTTTTGGCGCTGTGGCCGGCGGTCTTATTAGCTCTCGTCCTGAAGACACTTTGGGCCTGGCGGTGGCAACCGCATTCAACGGTGACGACTATAAGACTCTAAACGGGGGCCTGGTGGACGATCATGAAACTGCCATCGAACTTACCTACAGCGCTCAATTAACAGACAAATTCCGCATCCAACCCGATATTCAGTACATCATTAATCCAGGGGCAGACCCCTCGCTCGACAATGCCTTAGTAATTGGTGTGCGATTTGAATTGGCTTGGGCTTCACCCTAGTTAGCTATGCGGAATCTGCGCTTTTTCCGGTAATGCTATTATTCCCGCCCGTTTTATTGGTCATACGAGAAATATTAGGTGTCTGCCGAACACGCCAGCCAAATCGACGCCATAGAGCAACAGGTAGAAGAAATAATTTCTGCAGGTGCTCTAGGAAAGTCTGATGCCTATGCCCGCCTACTTAGATTTTTGGCGGAGCGCGCCCATACCCAAAAATCTGTAAAAGAAATAGAAATTGCCATAGAAGTATTTGGACGTGATGAAACCTTTGACGTCACTCAAGACTCTTTGGTTCGCGTTTATATCCACAAACTTAGAACCAAACTCAATAACTTTTATGATGATGCCGGTGCGAATTACACCAAAAGACTAAGTATCCCCAAAGGCAGTTATTTACTTGGACTAGAATCCAACGATGCGCCATCGAGCGGCCCACAACCTCTAAAAAGAATTATTACGCCTGAACGAACTATTCTCGTAGCGGCGAGCCTGGTCATAGGAATATGCATAGCCTTGGCAGCACAGTATTTAGCGGTCCAGTACGAAAATGAATCCGTCGTCATCGAATCTGAAATTTGGCTTCCCCTCGCAGAAGATGAAAGACCTCTGTTAGTAGTTGTTGGCGATGTTTTTGTATTCTCTGAAGTGACACCAGAATTTGAACAGCTTCGGGAAATTCGTGATTTCTCCATCTCAAGTAATCAGGAGTTTTTATCGCGGCGAGAATCGGATCAAGGCTTTATGGAAGTATATCGAGACTACGGCGTTCGATATTTACCTAGCGCTATTGCATCATCGCTTTTGGATCTAAGCGATTTTCTTGGAGCTCACCGTCCCTGGAGTGTTCGGCTAGCTTCTCAACTCGAAAGTCTGGATCTAGACCAATTCAATATAATTTACTTAGGTTACTACACCGGATTAAACCAGTTTGAGGACGCGGTATTTTTAGATTCCAAGCTACAGCTTCATCCCAATGGAAGCGTATTAATACAAAGTGAATCTGGTGAGATATTCGTCGGCGACGGTCAGGTCGCGGAAGGGTATAGAGATCGATATCTGGATTACGCCATGTTGCGTAAGGTTAGACTTGCCAACGGAAGCACTCTGATTGCGCTAATGTCGGCCCGTGATGCCGGGTTGGAAAACCTGGCAGCATTTGCTTTTTCTCTTGAGGGCACTGAAGCAATTGCCTCTCAGTTGGAAAATCCTGAAGCCTCTTTTGAGATGTTATTGGAAGTATCGGGTAATGAATCCGACTACCTAATCAGCCAAATCAGAATGATTCAGCAATCTGTCGATTAAAGCTCTGCGCTTGAGTGTCGTTTGAATTCCCAGAAATCTCAGGCGTTTCGATGTTGTACATGTCACAGCGATCGCTGCAGTATATTTCTCCGCCCACTTCTATGTAGATTATTCGACCGGCGGTATCTCCGGACCGTGCAGGAAATGCGGTAAATTGGATTTCAGTCCCTGCGGTAAGCAAATCAAAGCGCCATCCGGATCGGGTAAGCATTACTCGGCTCTGCCCTTCTAATATCCAATCCTCTGTTTCTCCATTTTCTTCAACGCTAACTACTAAATAAGAATGCGGATCCATCAAGGAAAAATTTTTCACAACCGCTTGGTGAGTGACAATATCGCTATCTGAAATCAGGTAGTGAACTTCCATAGCATGGTGCGCGAATACGCTGGAGCTAAGACCCAGTGCCGCGGTGACCAAAAGCAAAGAAATTCGATTAAACATATTCGTTTTAGGAGTTACCCATTAGTAATGGCGCGGATTTTGCCATAAAAGCATGCATGGGTTCTACCACTGATCGATTAAGAAGCCTTAACCAAGAGGTCTTGCAAAAGCCATAGCCCGCAGGCCAATGCGCTACGTTAACGCTAAGTTAACGTTCAATAACTGTTCCTAACTTACCCTCTTCCTTGCATGGCATTAGTATCGCTGCCATTCCAATGATCACTCCAAATTGAAGAAGGGAAAACGAGAAATGAAAGGAACTATTCGAAGCTCAGTTATTCTGAGCATCGCTGCTAGCTCGGCTGGCTACGCCCAAACACAAGAGATCCACGTAGAGGATGTGCTGGTGTTTGGCCGCTCTTTAGAGCAAATCGGCAACGCTGAGGCTGCCAGTGAGGGCACCGTAGGTGGTGCGGATCTGGCCGTTCGACCATTACTAAAAGTCGCTGAACTGCTGGAAGCGGTGCCCGGTATGGTTGCTGCACAGCATTCAGGTTCAGGTAAAGCCAATCAATACTTTATGCGCGGTTTTAATCTGGATCACGGTACCGACTTCACTAACTATGTCGACGATGTGCCCTTCAATTTGCGATCCCATGGTCACGGCCAAGGCTACCTCGATGTAAATGGACTTATTCCGGAAACCGTCGACCGTATCGACTACCGCAAAGGCACCTACAGAGCGGATACCGGTGATTTCTCTATGGCTGGCGCTTCTTTTATGGCCACCATTGAGCACCTAGACGAGAGCTTTGTCGCCCTGGAAACAGGCGACTACGACTGGCAACGAATCGCAGGCGGAACCACGATCAACCTGGGCCAGGGCCAGCTCACAACCATTGCCGAAGTAAAATCCTACAACGGCCCCTGGGAGCTGGAAGAAGATTTGGACCACAAAGCGATCTGGAGCAAATATATTCAAGAAACGAATATAGGTACTCTTACTGCATCAGTTTCTGGCTACAGCGCAACCTGGGCACCCACCGAGCAGATACCGGAAGACGCTATTGGCACGGCCGATTGCGAGGATCAATATTGTAGTCTCGACCCTAGCGCTACTGGTGAAACCGATCGCTGGATAGGCACGCTACAAATTCAAGGAGAGGATTGGAGAGGCACGCTGTATGCCCAATACTACGATTGGCAAATGAGTTCAGACGCCACTTATGACCTGGATCCGCAAATTAATCAGTTTGACGAGCGCAAAATCTTTGGCGGCCGCTACGAGAAAAGTTACGACCTAAGCGACCAGCTAACCGCTACTTCCGGCGTTGAATTTCGCTATGACGATATTAGTGAAGTTGGTGTTTCCAACTTTGATGATAATGGCACTTTTGTTTCTGAAAATGGACGCAACGCAATCGAAGAGCTCTCCATGTCGGCTTATTCTGAGCTCAACTATCAAGCTTCTGACAGGCTGCGACTATTGGGTGGTCTGCGCGCAGACTATTACAATTTTGATGTGACCGACTTGAACGGAATCAGCGAGCAAGGCTCCGAGTCTGACTCAATTATTTCTCCCAAGTTGGGCCTTGCATATCGTATTTCCGATAAGGTTGAAAGTTATGCCAACTGGGGCCGGGGTCTTCACTCAAATGATGCTCGTGGCGTGGTAAATAATACCGACCCCGTGGAAGGTCTAGTGAGCGGCGAAGGCTATGAAGCCGGCATTCGCTATGAAACCCAAGACATCAAAATTACAGCAACGCTCTGGTGGCTAAACCTCGACAGCGAACTCAGCTTCGTTGGTGATTCCAACTCAGTTGAGCCTAAGGGCGGGTCAGAGCGAGACGGCTTCGAACTAGTGGCATTTTGGAATCCAATCGAGTGGCTTGCCATCGATGCCGTATACGCCGAAAGCGATGCTCGCTTTACAGACCCTGACCCCACCGTTCTTCCACTCGAAATCTACGTGGATGGCGCGGTAGAAAGTACGGGGCAGCTCGGCATTACTGCGCATTTGGAAAATTGGGAACTCAGCTCAAGATTGCGATTCTTAGGTGAATACGCACTAACCCCAGACAATCTTGAACGCACTGGATCAACCACCTCACTAAACCTACGTGCGGCCCGTGAATTCGATATGTTCACTTTCTACGGTGAACTTAGTAACGCCACGGATGCGGACAATAAAGACATCGTCTACTTTTATGAGACCAATGTGAATGGCAACAACTACGAGGGACGCGTAAGTCGAGCTAGCGAACCTCGTACCCTTAGGCTTGGGGTTAAATTTGAGTTCTAATTAGAAGCAACTCTCGATCCATATTCTCGATCCATATTCTCGAGTAAACTGCACCCATATTAAGGCAGCGGCCATCAGCCAATGGTGAGTCGCTGCCTTTTTTGTCACCCCCATTTTAATCTGCTGGATACTCACATCTGCTTGGGGCGAATCGGTTAAACTTAGGGGCATCCCACTTAGGCAAAGAAAGACACTAGTTCCGACCTAGCAAAATCGAAATGGCAAAACCAAAAAAAACCTCTGACAATACCATCGCCCGTAATAAGCGAGCGAGCCACGACTATTTTCTAGAAGAGAAGATAGAAGCGGGTCTTGAACTAACAGGATGGGAAGTGAAAAGCTGCCGCGCCGGTAAGGTTCAGCTAACGGATTCCCACGTGTTTTTCAAAAATGGCGAAGCCTGGCTGCTAGGATCTCAGATCACGCCACTAAATACCGCTTCCACCCACTTTGTAACCGAACCGAAGCGTTACCGAAAGCTGTTAATGAAGCGCAAAGAAATAGACCATCTTGCAGGTGCTGTGGATCAAAAAGGCTATACCGTGCTTTGCGTTGCCCTCTATTGGAAAGGACACTTGGTCAAAGCACAGGTTTCGCTGGGAAAGGGTAAGCAAGACCACGACAAACGCGATGCCATCAAAGATAGAGAATGGCAGCGGCAGAAACAGCGCGTATTGCGAAGTACCCTAAAAACCGGATAGCGCCGGCTTCCAATATTTAGATAAAAAAAACCGCAAATGCGGCTCTTTTTGATTTTGCTATTTGGCTACCATCTAACCACTATGCGATTGCCATCACGTCACAATGAATCTTGCGAATAATCCGGCTAATAGTGCTTCCGCGCAATGCCGCGGCTATTCCTTCCTTGCGGAGCGGAGCGATCATCACAATGTCGGCTTTAACCTTTCTGGCAACCTTGGGTAAAATATCACTAATCTGACCGGCCACAACGTGCACATTAGAATTTGGAACTCCGGCCATTTTCATTAGCTTAGTGCGATCCGGGAACTTTGCCTGATCCTGGTAGGCATTTACCACATGTATTTCAGAATCATAGATCTTTGCCAAAGCCTTAGCCTGAGCGATAGCCTTCTTAGTTCGCTCATCAAATGCAGGGTCTTGTGACTTCACGGCCACCAAAATAACATTTCGATCTTCCCTATCGTCTTTACGTGGATGGATTAGGGAGATATTTACATTGGAAGTTCGCAACAAACGCCAGGTTTGGTCGGTCAAAACCCGGTTACCTTGCTCGTCCTCATAGACCGGAACCATTACCAGATCGGGTTTGGATCGTTTAATTTCAGTTAGTACCGCTTCGGCCCATTCGTCGTCCCAGCTAATACTTAGCTCGTGCTCAAGCCCAACTTCTGTCAAAGCTGAAAGGGTGTCGGCGATCCATTTTGGATTGCGGTACATAACAGGTGGCGTTTTCATTTGCTTGTGTACTTCATGGTCAACTGCCATAAATACGGTAATAAGCGGTTTTTCATCCCGGCGCTCAGCGTTAAACCGCGCGCGGCGCAAGGCCTGCTGCTTTTTCTGCGAAGGATCAACCAAAGCCAAAATACGAGCATTCAAAGTCATTCCTAACTCCATAGGGGAAATTTAGTGAGGGTGCGAATGATACGGAATTCTTATTAGCAGCGCATTTAAATTCCTTGACGCGCCCTAATCTAATAGTATGGTGCGACACCAGCTCTTTAACAGCATTGGAACTCTCAGTTTGAGAGAACAATACCAACCAATTTAAGACTCGTTTTGTTGTTATTTATTACAAAATCGGTTTAAAAAAACAAAACGAGTATTTTTGTGTATGGCAAGGCGCACAAGGCGAAGATAAGGGAGCTTACAATTGTAAGTGACCGATTCCGAATGAAGCGCGACGCAGCCAGAAACAAAATAGACAAGTTTTGGGGGCGATCTGGATTCGACGAGGATTGGATCGTAACAGGAGCATGCCGAGATGGTGACCAATCTCGTTAATAAAAGTCGCAAACTTATAGTTGCCAACGATGACAACTACGCGCTAGCTGCCTAAGAAACAGCGAATGCCATTTGACCGGAGCCGTTCTTGTGCGTCCGGAGATCCATCAACCTTCGGGTTGCGGCGGATCGCTCAGGTGTCATATCTCACAAGATCGCAGCGAAGTCTGTTTGGCGCGGACCTGCTAAAAACTTAGCCGAAATCGTCAATAACGTCCTGACCTTTGGGCTGTTAACGACTAAATAAATAGAAGGTGCTAAGCATGTAGCGCCTGTTGCGGAAGGTTCGCGGACGCGGGTTCAATTCCCGCCGCCTCCACCAATAACAAACCTCAACCTGAAAGGGTTGGGGTTTTTTATTGGCCGATGTTTGCGGGAATGAAACCGCGCAGCAGGAGAATTTACTGCGGAGCCGTTAGTTTGAGTAAATAGCCGAGTCCACCGCGGCTATCTCTTCCGCCTTCTAAGAGCCAGATTGCGCCATCGGGGCCCTGCTGGACTTCGCGTATTCTGCGATCCATCTCAAAGCGCTCGGCTTCCCAAGCGGAATCGCCATCGAATTCGACACGAATGAGCGCCATTGAAGACAGTCCTCCAATAAAGGCATCTCCTCTCCATTCGGGAAACTCGTCGCCGCTATAAAACATCATGCTGGAGGGAGAGATAACGGGGCTCCAGGTTATCTCCGGTGGAGAAAACTCATGTCGCGTGAAGTGGTCTGGAATGTCCTCTCCGCTGTAGTGATCTCCATTGGAAACGTAGGGGTAGCCGTAATTCGAGCCGCGCCTAACTAGATTCAATTCATCGCCCCCAGAAGGACCCATTTCCACATCCCAAAGTCGTCCACTTTCGTCAAAAGCCATTCCGAGGGGATTTCTGTGTCCAAGGGACCAGATTTCGGATGTCACAGCGCCACCGTATGGGAATGGATTGTCTCCAGGCACAGACCCATCTTCGCTTAGCCTTACGACCTTACCCAAATTCGATTCCATATCCTGCGCCGGATCGAATTTTTGGCGTTCGCCAGAGCTGATCCATAGATAACCATTGGGACCAAATACAATACGATGACCAAAGTGTCCGGCCCCCGTTACCTTAGGGACTTGCCGCCAAATGACTTCCAGATCGGTTAGTTGGCCGCCACTGCCAGACAACTCCAATTTAGCGCGGGCAACTGCTGCTCCCGCAGTGTTGCCCGGGCCGGCTTCGGCGTAGCTCATGTAGAGCATCTGATTAGTCTCGAAGTCCGGGTGCAAAACGATATCGCCAAACCCGCCTTGACCACCATATGCAACATCCGGAACTCCGGAAATGTCGCCAAGCAATTGCCCCTCTTCGTCTAATAATTTAAGAGCGCCTTTCATCTCGCTAAGCAAGAGTCGATGGTCTGGAAGAAATTCGAGCGCCCAAGGTACGTCATACTGTCCGACTATAGTGGTGTCGAATTCAGAGTGCTGTGCGCTCGACGTAGTGCTAAAGCCCAAAAATAGCCCCGTAAACGCAAGCGACCGAAAAATAGGATGTGAAAATTTCAACATATTTAGCCTCATGTGAAGTCTAATAATTTATTTAATTTCCCAATTTACCGCAAAGAAAGCCCGCAACCCCTCACCAGGAAAATAACGGTCACCAGTGAAGGTAGTCCAATCCGCTCTTTCAGCATATCTTTCATTTGTCAGATTCATCAAGTTGAGTGAGAAACTGACGTCTTCATTTAATTGATATTGACCTCGCAGGTTGATCAGATTATGACCATCGTACTCGACGGTATTTTCAGGGTTTGTAAAGTACTCGCCCATCATTACCCATTCCAATTCGGTGACTATTGAGGAAGTTGCCTGCCATTTTAGACGTAGGTTACCAAACCTATTCGGCGCCGTATCAACATCGTTGCCGTTGATATCTATTCCTCCGGATATGCGGGAGCTCTCGTAAGTGTGCCTGACATAATTGAAAACGCCCTTTACTAACAACGAATTAGTTAATTGATGCCCCAACGCGAGTTCAAGTCCACGATGCCGGGTATGGCTATCGTTCAGGTTTTCCCGCGCACTGTTTTGGAATATCTCATTTTGCTTGTTCATGAAATATAGGCTGGCGGAATAATCCCAATCGGCGCCGCCACCTTTCAGGTTCAGTTCATAGCTATCCAGCTCCACTGAATCAAGGTCGGCGACGGATTGGTCGTTTTGAAGGCGATAAAGCTCAGTTGCCTGAGGCGCTCTAAAGCCTCGTTGAACTCGCAACTGCAAACTGTGGTTTTCATCAAATGCATAGCTAAGACCGAACTTGGGCGAAATGTTGACGAACGAGTCTTCTCTATCTGCCGGACGGTTGTAACGGCAGCCTAACGCACAGGGCACACCAAACTCGTCGGTACGACCATCAATCATCAGGTTGTCGTATTGATAGCTAATATTCTCCAATCGCAGGCCCAGAGACATATCCCAACCCTGAGCTATTTCATGCTTATAGTTAAGGAACGCGGCAATTTGCTGCGCCTCTACATCATAGTCGTAGTGCTTTCCCTGAGGGATGCTGTTTACTAGGAAAAATGACCCCATGGTCGGATTTGGCTGAGTCTGCTCCAGTGCGGCATCGGTAAATTCGAAGTCCAAACCCAGAGCCAGCTGAGCACCATTATCTAAGTCGCGATAGCCCGCTACCTGCATTCCAAGGCTTTTATGCTCAAATTTCTCTATCGGTTGACCCGGCAAAAAGTGCTGCATAAAGCTCATATCAACATCTCGCCAATATGGCGTTAGAACTACATCCCAGTCCATTCTGCTCAGCGATATTGAAGTCCAGACTCTGAAGCTTTTACTGTCACGATAGGCCTCGGGGTTGGCGTTGGTTTTTCGCAACGATGCATCTTTATATGCGTCCGTTCCTACCAAAAACCCGGCCGTTTCCTGATTAAGATTAGTATGGGTAAAGCCTCCATCTAAACCGATTCCCTGCCCAGTCATATAGCTGTAGAGCCAGGAAGCTTTCTGTTGATCGACGCCCGAATCTGCTCGATAACCTTGCTCACTACCACCGCTCACGAGCAGAGTCTGCTTAAAGCTTCCCTGGTCAAATCCAATCACTCCCTGAGTTTGATAGGAGCCTCTCGGGCCGAGCTCAATTCTCAAACGAGCGGCTTCTCCCGGCTCCGGTAAAACCACATTTATTAGCCCGTGCATTGCGTTGGAACCCCAGAATGCGCTACCAGGCCCTCTAACCACTTCTATTTGCTCAGCGTTTTCTGTGTGAGCATCAAACATCTCATTTACATTACAGAAGCCATTCGAGCGCAAAGGGATACCGTTTTCCGCAATCAAAAACGCGCCGCAAGCACCGGCTCCAGTCAATACTGGCGATCTTATAGATACAAGACTTTCTTGGCCGCTATTTCGATGCACGTTAACCCCGGGTAAACGATTTAGAGACTCTTGATAGTGGGTATGCGCAACAAGTCGGAGTTCTTGCGCGCCTATAACGGAGATTGAAGCCTGAGTATCCGACAAGCTCTGTGATTGCCTGCTTACTGAGATGACCCGTATCTCGTCAATTGGCACAGCCCCGTTATTAGTTTGTGCAGCGCAGATCGCTGCGCCCAAAATAAGGCCAAGAGAGAGACAGGTAACCACTATTGTGCGAAACATCCTTCTACCAATATTGACAAGTTAACGAGCGATATTGGGTAATATTGCCATGAAAACCTACCACCGTCATCGATTTCAACCGGTTGTTACTCTTAACCAAGATTTAGTACTCGGGCATCCTGATGGGGGTATCTTTTCTGCTCGTTCGGGTTAGGGTTTTTATTGACAGATGTTTGCGTAATGAACCCTGCGGAGCGGGTTCAGCTGAGGCGCCCTCTATCAAAGAGAGCGCCGACACATGACGGAGCGCAGCGACGGAACCCTTTAGGGCGAGGGCCAAAGGCACGAGTAATTCCCGCCTTCACAAATTAAACCGTGCTACGTCCCCTATTTAAAATTTTGGTTAGCTAAGTTCTAAAAAATAAGTTCGCTTCTATCTAGCCCAACTTCGCCGCCGTTTTCCTCACGCGCTCTATTCTCTGCTTCGATATCGAGCCTTTCCCGTGAATGGTCCGACTGCAATAGATAACGGACTCGCTCGCCCCGATCATCCAAGATATGAAGTGATTCCAGAAAACCGGCGGCTGATGCTGAGCCTTCCGGAAGATTAGCTTCCAGAATAAAAAGTCGATCGGCATGCCGGTAAATGCCGGCATAGGTACGAGTGTTATCCTCATTGATGATAGATAATTTGTGACCCTCAATAAAATCTATCCCGTGCCACGCGTCATAGATCACTTCACCACCACGCAATCGAAATTGTCGCGCTGTATAGGGAATGGCGCCCAACTGCATATACAGCCAGAAATTGTGGGGCCCGGGAACGTTTATCTGCTCAGACATGGCCTCATAAACTTCTTTGGCGCCCGAGAAATCAACCACTGTCATGGAGTAATCACTCTCTCCCTCAGATGCCTCATAAATTGTTGAGGAAAATGTTCCGCCATATTCCGAGAGATATGGTTTCTTAGTTATTGTCGGTTCATGAGGGAAGTTGGCCCGATAATTCTGATCCGGGTATGAGAACCTAGTCCAGCTCGATTCCACGACGGCTGCGGTATTTGACCCACCGACTGCTCTAGTTGTCGAGATGATCTGGATATCACGAATATAGCAGCCTGTGTCTCCGGACCGGAGAGGTACACAAGTGACCCCAACATTGTCCCCTATCGCTACACCATCCCAACCAGAATTCCTAAAGCTATTGATGCCTGCCCCCTCCAAAGCCCAGGAATCCAATTCGCCATTTTCGTTTTCAGCCTCTACAAAGATCCAAGAATGAGGGTTTGCCAAACCTACCCTAGTCACCTCTCCCTGAAACTGAATATCAGTTCCTATTTGATAAGGTCCATATGAGTGGTGCGCAGAGGCAGCGCTGGATATCGCAAAAATAATGAGACCAATTAAAATTGATCTCAATTTCAGTAAATTCAACATATCTATTCCTTTTCAAGCAATTAGATTGCGGGAGATAGGGCCGAGTTGCATGAATGACCCGAGTCCCTTCCCGCCATCACAAATAACTAATCGAAGAGAGTTGTACCGTTGTCTCGAAGGTTATTGTAACCGCCCAATTCGATGCAGTTATATTCTTGATAAGGGGTAGTTGACCTATTCAAACGATATGTACCGCTAAGAGGCTCTTGCCAATAATCTGAGTCTTCTGCCCAGTATTCAACTACCAGGTGATCATTTGTTTCATCATGCGTAATTCGTTCGCGCAAGGTCAATTTTTCACTGCTGATTACATGTCCGTCATTGTTCCGGTTCTGTCCCGCCGTTTGATAGAGCCACTGCCTCTTAAAACCAGCGGTTTCCACTATTAAGCTATCCCCTTCCCAATACCCATAAGAGTGCCCTAAAAGACTTGGCTCCATATTTTCAGGATGCGCGGTTTGGTCAAGATGGATTGTTCTAAGCAGGTCCATATAACCGTACACCCAACGTATTGATGTGCTCGATTCCTGAACAAACTCATTGATATTTCCGTGGTGGAAAATACCGTCAATAACACTCGATTTACATTGCAATGCGGGGAAGTCAAAACGTGGATCAAAAGACTCAAGTAATTCCTGTCCAGATGCCGTGTATTCAGGCTGAAGAAAGGTGGTCGGTGATGGCAGATTGGAATCTAGTGCAGATCCCCTTGAGTTCCTTCCTACCCCAGCTAAACCGAGAAAACCGACGCCTGTCGCGTTCCAGTGACCGAAGAAGCCTTCAGTAGGAACTTCCACAGGTATGCGCATTGAAGCAACTGATTCACTTACCGCAAGAGTTTGTAAATCCTGGCGCTCGCCAGCCTCCAAGCTAAGTAGGGTTTCACTAGGTTTATAGGTTGTAGCGCCCTCAACCGAGCCGCCATTGAAGGCGATGGTTCTGCCGTCCTCATGCTCGATCAATTCTAATTTGCATACATTTTCTTCGCGCCTTGCTGGATTACCCGTTACCAACACGCGACCTCCAGGCAAGAGTGTTTCTTTAGTTGCTCGACGTTGCAAGTTAGTACCCATCTCACAACGCCATGGTACCAATTCACCTTCTTCGGAGAGGCCATCAAAAAAGACGTAGCCGTGAGGGTTAACCATTTGAAAGTCGGTCAATATGCCTTCAATCTGAAACTCAACGTTCAAGTCATAGTGAGCGCCTGCGCCATGATGAGCGAGAGCTAGAGTGGGCAGACTTGCAAAAAGCGCAATAACTATTTTTGTAAAAACCTTATCCATGACTTTCCCCTAGGACGATTCCTATTACTGCCTTCCGATTATGAAGAGAAGAAGCCCCAGTCGTGGTTAATTTTTTGGCGGGTTTGTAAAGGAATGAAAAATCAGGGTGCTACAGGCTTAGCGCCCGCAGTGGCAATTGGTTCGCTCGAGTAAGCCCCGCTAGTTATAACTGAGCACAAATCCCCGATCAGAAAGATCAGATCGAATCGTATCCAGTATTCGCAGGTACTCGGCCTGTTTTGGTAACTCTTTCTGAGAGTCGCGAGAAGCAAATCTGTCACTAGCTAGTACCATATCTAGTGCTCCATCTCTATATTTGTCGGAATTGGTCCGTCCTTGTTCAGATATATTCATAGTCTTCACCCAATGCATTGTCGCGCATTCTGGGCTCGACTATCAAAAACCACCAATAGTAGTGTTTTTAGTGCCTATAACCTGGCGTTATGGGAGTTATGGAGAGGGCATCCAGCAAGTGAGACCTTCCCTCCCAAATTTTAGTTTGCAGAGGACACTTCTGGAAACCAGAAGTCTTGAGACCCCCCGAGCTGCATAAGCATGGATTGGTCATCGCCAATCCACCAAGCATCACGCCAGTGCTCATCGACAAATGTCATAAATGCGACTTCCCAAGCATCCACAGGCTCATTGGTAGGCGGAAGACCAAACATACTCACTGTGTTGGTTCCGGTAAGACGGAAACGAATCATTATTGTGTCGCCGTCGATTAGAAAGTAATCCATCTTGTCGATACGGTCTGGATAGGCTCCGCCAAAACCAAAATCAGGATTTCCAAAATTGGTACCCATTTCAACTACCCATTTAAAACCTGGCCGTAAAAAATTGTCGTAAGGTCGTCGCCCATCTTCCTCGTCTATGATTCCAGGAGGCGGATTGTTGGCCTTGCGAGCCGCAATTTTTAGCTTGTTTCGATACTCTTTGGAGTCAGCCGGATTTGCCAACATAAATGACAAAATATCATCGGAAGAGATGGCATGTTCTCCACCAGTGGGAGGGATATTGTATTGGCCGTCTTCGCGCGCTGGCATAGCGGTGCCTAGCTGCATTAATAGATCCACTTCATCCGCCATAAACCAGGCCTCATCAATCTTGCCGTTTTCCAATTCGAATATGGCAACGGCATAGATTTCAAAGTCTTTGCCTGTGGCAGGAATACCGTAAAGATTGCCCGAATGCGTGCCAGCAATACGATAACGGATGGCGACGGTGCTGCCCTCTCCCATAACAAGTTCTAGAGAGTCCTGGCGATTTGTTATTGCCTGATCTATGGGCTGGGCCTGCTGAGCCAGCATTGAGCCCTGAATGTTATAGCTAAAATTCTCGAACTCGTTTCGGACTTCTAGGTAGTTAGGGGAAAAGAACTGATCTTGGATTTCGGCCGAGCTCATTGCCAGACGGCTTTCCATAAACTGAGTAACCAGGGTCTTATTGATTTCTCGTTCGGTCAGTCCCGATTCAACCGGCATGGATCCACAGCCCAGAAACCCCATACATAGGCTCGCTAAGACCCAGGTTTTTATTTGTGCCCTAGTTTTTGTATTGAACCCTTTACTCTGACTGGTATTTAACATGCTCATATTATTCGACCCTATTATATTGACCCGCACTTTTAGCCAACTAACTATACCTATAACTCCCTTTGGCAAGAATCCCATAATATCGGCTCCGATCCAAAACAAAAATAATTCACTGAATCTATAGCATGGTAATCACGAGCTAGCTTGTTTGTAAGAGCGCCCATATACTTCCTGAATACAAATTTACTAACTAAATTAAAAATGTGTTCTGACCCCATTTCTCCGTTTTTCAAATCGCCTTCAATACTTTTAGCTTGGTCTATATTCTGCGCTCTGTTGTTCACTAGCTTTTCAGCCAGCGCGCAGCCTGCAGACGATTTAGAGGTAATGCTGGCGGAACCTTTTCCACTAGCTCCCTCTGCGCTAGGCACCTATACCTTTCCGGTATCTACTGAAGCCCCGGAAGCTCAGGCTTACTTTGATCAAGGCATGCAACTGATGTTTGCCTATGGCAAATATGAAGCCGTTCGATCTTTTCGCGAAGCACAGCAACAGGACCCGGATTGCGCCATGTGTTATTGGGGCGAAGCATGGTCTTGGGGCACCTACCTAAATGTACCTATGTCAGAGGAAGATGCTCCATACGCTTACGCTGCACTGCAAAGGGCAATGGAACTACTCTCAGGAGCAACCCCTCGGGAACAGGCCTATATCAACGCACTTTCCACGCGTTATGTAGCAGATTTTGATATTGAACAACGTAGTGTTCAGGATGAAGCTTATTCTAAAGCCATGGGCGAGTTGGCCGGAACCTATCCTGATGACTTGGATGCCGCTACTTTGCATGCAGACGCCCTATTCCTGATGGAAGAACGCCGCGGTTATCGTGATATCGCAAATCCCCAAGTCGTGCGCATTCATTCAATTTTAGAAGGGGTATTGGAAAGGGATATTCGTCATCCCTTTGCCTGCCACCTGTATATCCATGCGACAGAATCGACCACAAAGCCCGAGTTAGCCGAGCCCTGTTCAGAATTTATGGGCAATACCATTCCGGGCGCGAGCCATCTCAATCACATGCCTTCCCACACCTGGAACGAAATCGGGCGCTGGGGGGACAGTGTCAGGGCCAATCTACAGGCCTGGCATACCGATCAGAAAGCAGCCTTTGGTGAAGGCGTTGCCATTTACCCAACGCATAATCTGCAAATGCTGCTTTTTGCCGCATCTATGGATGGCCAAGGCGCCATTGCCACGCAGGCCGGGAAAGACTTGTCCAAGTTGCGTGGCGACAACATGTTTCAGCTGTTAACTCTGATGCGATTTGGACGTTTTGACGAAATATTACTGATCACTGAGCGACCTGAGTCCGATTACCCCGCCGGGGTTTGGGATTTTGCCCAGGGATACGCAAGCCTCAAAACTGGCGAAGTGGCATTTGCCCAAGCATATCTTGAACGACTCACCAATAATGCCGAGACCACCGAAGACAGGTTTCGGTTCGATCCGGCCAGTCTTCTACTATCGGTAATGCAAGAAATACTGCAGGGCGAAATTGAGTGGCAAGAGGGTAATCTCAGAAATGCCATCAGGGCATTTGAACGATCGGTCGAACATGAAGATAACCTTGGCTACGATGAGCCCGAGCCCATGCCTTTTGCAGCCCGTCACTGGCTTGGCGCGGCCTTGCTTGAAGCCGAACGTTACCGCGATGCGGAGCGCGTCTATCGTGAAGAACTGGTCGATCATCCCCACAATGGCTGGTCGTTATTTGGTTTAAAACAGGCTCTGGCTGCTCAGGACAAAGTCGATACCGCTGTCGATGAAGACTTCGAGCAAAGCTGGGCAAGATCTGACGTCTGGATCAGGTCATCACGGTTTTGAATCAAAATGGTATAGCTTCAGCTCCCGCCTTCGATATAGGGCCTAGCTAAAAGTCTTATCTGACCCTACTTATTCGACCGAGCATTTGAACAGCATGACCGTATTCAAAAATATCAGCCAGCAACAGTTCATTGACGAAGTTTGGCAAAAAAAACCCTTTGTCTTTGAACAATCCTTTCCTGACATAACAGAGTTAACTGATGGCAACGACCTTGCCGGACTTGCCTGTGAAAGTGACGTTGAGTCACGCATTATTTCTGGGCACGGTTTGAATGGCGCCTGGCAATGCCAGCAGGGGCCATTTACCTCCAAAGACTTTGCCAAACTAGCTGAAACCAATTGGACGCTTTTAGTCCAGGGACTGGATCAATGGAATGACCAGGCAAAACAAATTCTAGAGCAGTTTAACTTTCTACCTAAGTGGCGGCTCGAAGACATTATGGCCAGCTACGCGCCCACCGGTGGCAGTGTTGGCCCGCACTTTGACTACTACGATGTATTTTTAATCCAGGCGTCTGGCACTAGAGAATGGCAGCTTGGCCAGCAATGCGATCACAACTCGGCATTACAGGATAACGAGCAAGTAAAACTGCTAGCAAAATTCGATTGCCAACAAAGGCATCAAATCCATGCAGGCGATATGATCTATATCCCGGCGGGCTTAGCCCACTGGGGTACCGCAACGACCGATGACTGCATTACTTTATCCGTTGGGTTTCGTGCGCCTTCGCACAATGAAATCTTGATCCAGTCCTTGGAATTGCTTATCGAACAACTGTCAAAACAGGAACACTCTGACCGGTATAAAGATAGTCCAGAGTCGATTGATTCCGATCCCTATAAAATCAATCAACAGGTTGCCCAGCATATTCAAAAGTCGCTGCCCACAGTTCAATCACAAACAGACACCTCGCTGACAGAACAAGCCTTTGGTCAGCTGGTCACAGAGCAGCGATATTTTGCAGATGATGGAGAGCTTGAAGATTGGGATGCAAAAAAGCTGACTCAGGCACTTGAAGACAACCCTCGCTGTGAATTAATTCACGACCCTAGCGCACGCTTCGCATTCACCGAAAACTACCTTTTTGTTAACGGCGAAGCATTTAAAGCATCAGAACCCTTTTCCAAAATGCTTTGCAATGGCCTTATTGAACGAGAGCTTAATACGAGTGAGCTAAGGGTGTTGTTGGATTTACTTAGCGAAGGTTCGGTTCAAATTAAAGGGTAATTTAAAGGAGCCACCCCGCCATCCCATCGCTTAAGTTTTGTTTGCCAAACCCCCATTCTTACCAAAAATAAGCTATCTTGTGCTGAAGCCAAACCACTGAATTTGCATAAAATGGTTCGCCAAAAAAGAATTCTAAGTTGTGTCAGCCTGTTAATACTGACCTTCCTCAGCGCCTGCGGCGAACAAGCCGCAGACCGGAAGTATGTAATCAAATTCAGCCATGTGGTGGCAGCCAATACTCCCAAAGGACTTTCTGCAGAGCTATTCAAACAAAAAGTAGATGAACGCTTAGGCGAAAGGGTAGAAGTTGAAATCTATCCCTCCAGCCAGTTGATGAGCGACGATGACTCTATCGAAGCTTTGGCTTTCAACGAAATTCAAATGACCGCTGTGTCGGTATCCAAATACAATCGTTTTACTAAAAAACTACAGGTTTTCGATCTGCCCTTTCTGTTCAATGATATGGATGCGGTTGGGCGATTTTTGCAGCACAGTGAAACACAGAATTTGTTAAGCCTTCTAGAAGATAAAGGCCTAATGGGTTTGGGATTTTGGCCAAGCGGCCTCAAGCAGCTAAGCGCCAATACTCCCCTGCTAGAACCTGCCGACGCCGATGGCGTGAGTTTTAGAATCCAGGAGTCTGATGTATTTGAAGCGCAATTTCTGGAAGTGAATGCGGTTCCACAGAAACTGGCTTTTGGCGAGGTATATCAAGCCCTTCAGGTAGGCACCATCGACGGTCAGGACAATACCTGGTCGAATATTTACTCCGAAAAAATATACGAAGTTCAGGACTATATAACCGAAACCAATCACAACCTGATGGTATATATCTGGATGATAAATACCGAGTTCTGGCAAGCGCTGCCGGAAGATATTCAGGCTGAATTGGAGGTGATTGTCGAGGAAGTAAATGCCGAAGTAATGACAATGGCTATTCAAATTAATACCGATGATCGCGAAACGGTTTTGCAGGACGATCCGGACAAAATTCTTAAACTAACTCCCGCACAGCTAGAACAATGGCGAGCCGCTATGAAGCCGGTATGGGACAGATTTGAAGACGAAATTGGAGAAGAGGTAATTGCTGCCGCATTGGAGGCAAATAACTCTTAGCTCCTAGACACTCTTTGTTTCTTAATTATGGATCTTGCTCACCAATTTTTGGGGGAATCGATTGATAGAGCGCTGGAATAAGCTGGAAGAAATTCTAATCGGCAGCCTGCTGGCCACCATGGTCATCATTACTTGCCTGCAAGTCGTGCTGCGCTACCTGCTCAACACCGGCATAGTCTGGGGACTTGAAGCAACCTCCTATGCCTTCTTGTGGATGGTCTTACTGGGTCTTTCCTACGGTGTTCGCACCAACTCCCATATTGCGGTTGATGCCCTGGTCAACTGGCTGCCAAACAAGTCCAAGCGCCTAATCTTATTGATATCTGTCTCGCTTGGCCTGATTTATACGCTAACCATGTTGTTCGGCACTTTCAGCTATATTGAAAGGCTCTACCAGCTGGGAATAAATGCGCAAAACATTCCTCTACCCAAATGGCTCCTGTCGAGTTGTTTGCCTTTGGGTTTTTTGCTTTTGAGCCTGCGCATGCTCGAACTGGCTAAACAGATCTACTCCGGCGAGAGAGATTCAATAGGCGTAGGTAACGAGCCAGTCGCCTTAACCGGAGCTGATAAATGACAGCTCTTGTTCTATTGGTTGGTCTGCTCATATTTTTACTGCTTGGCGTTCCTGTTGCCATGTCTCTGGGATTATCCAGCGCCATTGTTATGGTCTTTATGACCGACCAGACTATGATGTCTCTGGCACTGAAATTTGCCCACACCATGAAGGTTTACCCGCTACTGGCCATCCCGTTTTTTATATTGGCTGGCTCATTGATGAGTACTGGCGGCGTGGCCAAACGCATGATTAATTTTGCTATGGCCAGCGTTGGGCACCTTAGAGGCGGGCTGGCGATGGCAGCGGTATTGGCCTGCGCCCTATTCGCTGCGGTATCCGGTTCGTCACCTGCCACCGTTTTAGCCATTGGCCCCATAGTAATTGCCGCCATGATCAAGTCTGGCTACAGCAAAGAGTTCGCCGCCGGGGTGATCTGTAATGCCGGTACTCTGGGAATACTTATACCGCCATCAATAGTGATGGTGGTTTATGCATCGGTTACCCAAACGTCGGTTGGCAAATTATTTATGGCGGGAATCATTCCCGGAATAATGCTGACCGCGATGATGATGTTGACCATTTATATCGTCACCCGAAAAATGGATATCGAATCTTTTCCAAAGGCGAGTTTTAAGGAAGTATTGCGAACCGGCAGAGAGGCCCTCTGGGGGCTGATGCTGATCATTATCATTATGGGTGGCATATACGCCGGTATCTTCACCCCTACTGAAGCCGCTGCGGTAAGCGCCGTTTACGCCTTTATCGTGGTGGTATTTGTATATAAAGATTTAAAGCTGGCGGAAATCCCCAAGGTGCTGACCGAAAGCGCAAAGTTAACCGTGACCCTGATGTTCATTATCGCCAATGCCTATGTATTTGCCTTTGTGCTGACCACGGAGCAAATCCCGCAAAGTGCGGCTGAAATGATCCTTAGCTCCGGCTTAAGCCCATGGATGTTTCTGCTGATTGTGAATTTGCTCTTGCTAGTGGCGGGCAATTTTATCGATCCGACCTCGGTAATATTAATTGTGGTGCCCATTATTTTCCCCATCGCCATGAGCTTGGGCATAGACCCAATACACCTGGGAATTATCCTGGTAATCAATATGGAAATTGGATTGGTGACGCCACCGGTGGGGTTGAACCTGTTTGTTACCTCAGGCGTCACGGGATTGAGCCTAGTGGAAATGATCCGCGCGGCTACGCCTTGGTTATTGTTGTTGCTAGCGGCACTACTGCTAATTACTTACGTACCGGCGATCTCCACCTTTTTACCCAATATGGTTTTTGATTAGCTTAAAAAGCCAAGCAGTAAGGAATTAAATTCATCGCGTTTTTCAATATTTGGCAGATGGGCTGCGTCCTTGATAATTACTAGCTCAGAACCTACAACGCCCTGATGAAGCACCTCGGCTGAGGCCACCGGGCAAGCAGGATCGCCTTCACCCACAAGCACCAGACAGGGTTTTTTGATCTTGGCCAGCACATCGCATTGGCTCATATCTCTAATAGCCCGGGCGCAGCCAATATAGCCGGTAACACTTGATGCATTGATCATGTCACGGACAAGGTCGATCTGCTCAGGATTCGATTCATGATACGGAGCGGTAAACCAGCGCCCCAGAGTTGCCTCGGCAAGAGCTTGGGTTCCGCCCGCCTGAGCATCCGCTATTCGATCGTTCCACAAATTTGCCGGCGGCATGACGCAAGCAGTATCGCAAAGCGCCACTGACAAAATACGATCTGGATAGTTAGCCGCCAATAGCTGAGCGACAAATCCGCCCATGGACAGGCCTACAAAATGCACTTTCTCGATATTCAGTGCATCGAGAAGCCCAATTACATCCGCTGCAAATATTTCAATTGAATAAGGAGTATCCGGCGCATCGGTACCGCCATGGCCCCTTTGGTCGTAGCGCAACATTCGGTATCCGGCATTAGTGATGTCCTCCAACTGGCCGTCCCACATACTGTAGTTGCTGATTAGGCTATTGCTAAACATAACTACCGGACCATCTTCAGGACCGTCAAATCGATAATTTATAGAAATACCATTAGCTGAAATAGTGGATGACATTTTTGAATTTTACTCCGCAATAATTGGTGGAAGTCCGCCGAACCGGATCGGCTTGAATACTATCCTAAGCGCTCTTTTTGACCAACAGTCGACCAAGAGCTGACCAAGAGTAGGGTAAATATTTCTCGCAAAAAATCTAAACCAAATTATCCGAGCCATTTTTAGGTTTTGCGGTTAAAGTAACAGGCAGCATTGGGTGGATAAAGGGGGGGATAAAAATGAAATTTGCCACTATTAACTTCAATAATGAGGAAGTCGCTTCTATTCTCCTGGAAGAAGGAGTGGTTCCTATTGCTTCGGTCAATACTGAATTCGATCAAAACTGGCCGACGGATATGCTTCAGCTAATTGAGGCCAACAAGGTCGAAGAGATTAATAGCTGGTATCAAAATGGTGGCAATACCCTGCTAACGGCCCTGAACGATAAGATTATTCCTCTGGATAAAGTTGTATACGCGCCACTGCTGCGCAGACCAAGAAAAATATGGGGTATTGGCCTTAACTACCGCGATCACGCGGCAGATTTAGCAGAGACCTCCCCCACCACTGAACCCGCGAGTTTTATGAAGCCGGACACCGCAATAATCGGTTACGGCGATACCATTAATATTCCAAAAATGTCTGAGAAAACCACTGCCGAAGCAGAACTGGGAATTGTGTTTGGAAAGACCACCGGACCGATTTCAAAACAGGATTGGCAAAACGCCATCTGCGGATACATATGCATAATTGATATGACCGCGGAAGACATCTTAAGAAGAAACCCAAGGAACCTAACCCAATCGAAGAGCTTTGATACCTTTATTAGTTTGGGCCCTATTCTGGTAACCCCCGACGAAGTAACCGATGTGAATAAGCTTCAGGTCAAAACTATTATCAACGGCAAAATTCACGCAGAGAATGTGGTTTCGAATATGACATTCCCTCCGGACCAGTTGGTTTCTTACCACTCTGAAATTATGACTTTATTACCCGGAGATATTTTATCAACGGGCACCCCCGGCGCCGTTCATATTAATCATGGCGATTTGGTAGAATGCCATATTGACGGCTTTGAACCTCTTATCAATAATGTAGTTGATCTAAAACTCTGACCAAACAACATCAAATCAAATGTAGGCAAAATTATGGATCTAGGATTAAAAAATAAAACCGCAATCGTATTGGCCTCTAGCGCTGGGCTAGGAAAAGCGGTTGCTACCGAGCTTGCCCGTGAAGGCGCAAATGTAATGATTAGCAGCCGGCGTGAAGACGAGCTCAAAAAAGTTCAGGCTGAAATAGCCGCTGAAACCGGAAATGAACCCGCCTTCACTGTAGCGGATATCACTAACTACGATGACATCAAAAACGTCGTAAGCAGCACCGTTGAGAAATTTGGCGGCGTCGATATTCTAGTAAATAACGCCGGCGGCCCACCTGCTGGAACCTTCGACAAGTTCGACGACGAAGCCTGGCTGAATGCGATAAACCTAAACTTGCTAAGTTACATCCGCAGTATTCGCGAAGTGGTTCCCCATATGAAAAAGGCGGGCCAAGGCTGGATTCTGAACTGCACCTCATCGGGCATTAAACAAGCGCTGCCAAACCTTATTCTTTCGAATACCTGCCGCATGGGTGTGGTTGGATTGAGCAAAACCCTTTGCGACGAACTGGGTGCCGACAATATACGCATCAATGTATTGGCTCCGGGCCGAATCTGGACCGACCGCATTGCCTATCTAGACGGAATGCGTGCAGATAAAGCCGGTGTTACTCTAGAAGCAATTAAAGAGAGCACTGCAAAAAGCATTTCCTTGGGGCGCTATGGCGATCCGGCAGAATTTGGCCGTATGGCAGCATTCCTTTGCTCAGAATCTAACAGCTATACCTCCGGGCAAACTGTATTAGTAGATGGCGGTTTAACCACTGCGTACTAGGGGCAAGATAAAATGAAATTTTCCGGTGTAATTCCCATTCTGGCCACCCCCTTCACCGAAGACGAAGGGGTGGATTTGGCATCTCTTGCCAAGATGATTCAATTCATCGAAACATCAGGTGTAGACGGTATTACGGTAAGCGGGCTTTTAGGCGAGTCCAATCGACTCACAGATTCAGAAAAAGAGTCATTGATCGCAACAGCGGTCGAGGCAACTGAGGCCAGGTTGCCTGTTATTGCTACTGTTTCGCACACCGGAACACAGGGCACTATTGCAACCGCAAAAATGGCGGAAAATGCCGGTGCTTCAGCAATTATGGTTGCTCCAATCAAGCTGCCTGCACCAAATGAACAGGCGCTGTTCGATTATGTAAAGAGAGTGGCGGACAACACCGACTTGCCAATCGTATTGCAGGATCATCCGCAAATTACGGCGGTCAATATGTCCACGGACCTAATCCTTCGTATGGTCGCGGAGATTCCGAGCATTAAATGCCTTAAAGCTGAAGCTTTGCCAAGCCCTCAGCGCATTGCGCTTTTAAAGAGCGGCTTTGGAGACCGGGACATCACCATGTTGACCGGGCTGGGCGCGCTTTACGGTATTTATGACCTTGAATCAGGTTCCAGCGGATTCAATACCGGCTTTGCTTTCCCGGAAATTCTTCGCGCTATTGTCGATCAGTTTGATGCGGGTAATAGAGACGCGGCATGGGCTATTTACCATAGGTACCTGCCGCTAATCGTATTCGAGCAACAGCCTGGAACCGCCATTCGAAAAGAAATTCTTCGCCAGCGCGGACTGATTGCTAGCAATCATCTTCGGCTGCCCGCAAAACCTATTAGCGCCTCTGCCAAACAACAATTAGACGCCTTACTTAAACGCTGCTTCGGCGATGCTGATTTAACCCAGTTACTGGAAGTGAACAGCGCTGCAGTTGATTTCTAGCACCCAAAATCTACAATATTTGGAGGCATTTTTGCTAATATTTAAGAAGGCTCAAAACGGAACAACCACTAGGCATATACGCCTGCTCCGATTTGTAGCGTTCGTTTGTTGGATTGCGCTCCCGCCCTTTAGCTCCCTCTTGGCTCAATCGCCAGCCCCTGATTCCAGTTTCGATATGAAGACATTCAATGTTGCTGAATATATTGAGATGGAGAACCCAACACCGGGTGAAATTTATAGAACCGAGATACTAACCACCGAAGATGACGCACATGATGTGGGCGGACTATTTGGAATACTGGTGGCAGGCCAACAAGTTCCCTACCACTATCACAAAGAAAGAGAATCGGTATTGATGGCTATATCCGGTGAAGCCATTGAGGTAATGGAGGGTAAGGAATTCCCAATCAAGGCCGGTGAAATTATCTTTATTCCTGCCCTAGTAAAACATCAAACCATCAACCGCTCTCAGGCAGATTTCAGGTATCTCGAATTTTTTACCAACCCACCTACTTCGGCTGATTTTTACGAAGTCGAATAGAGAATAGGCATCTAAAAATGATCCAATTCACGCTGGCGACAATTGCCGCAACTCTGCTGGTCGGATGCATGCAGGTACCTTCAAACCCCATAGTAGTTTTGGGTACAGCCACCCCCGGCGGAGGCTTTACCTTATATGGTGAGTCCTTGGCCAAAGTTATAAACGAGAGTGATTCCAATCTAGTAATTGAGCCACGCAATACCCAAGGCAGCCTGGAAAATATTCCTTTGCTCGAAAGCGGCCTGCTAGATATTGCGCTGGTATCCGGCGAGCCGGCTTACGAAGCGTTAAATGGCATTAATGGTCCGGCGGCTGATCTACGCATTATTTCAGCGATGTATTCCACCCCAGGCATGTTCGCGGTGCGCGGCGATAGCCCTTACCAGACAATTGCAGACCTACAGGGCCAGCCCATTGCCTTTGGCACTCGCAGCTCAGGGCTCCCAATACTGGCGCACTATGTGCTCGACGGTATGGGGCTAAATCGAGAACAAGATTTTGAAGCGATCTTTGTGGACAAGGCCAGTGAAGGCCCTGTCTTGCTAAGAGAGGGCAGAGTGGAAGCGATTTGGGGCGGCGGCACAGGGTGGCCAAGCTTTGTCACCGTGATGCAAGAAGGCGGACGCTTTATTACTCCCTCTGCTGAGGATATTGAGAAAATTCGATCCAAGCATAGTTATTTAGGTGGCCTTAGCGTAGCAGCGAACAGCTATCCCGGACAGACAGAGGTACTTAGATCAGTCGGTTCATGGAGTTTTTTGCTGGCGAGCTCTAGCCTTGATGAGGAAATAGCATACGAACTAACTCGCGCCATGCATCTTAATCAAGGGACCTTTGCCGAGCTTTTGTCTCAGGCGGGGGAATCCACCGCTGCCAACACTGCGACTGCGACCTTTCGTGAGGAATTATTCCACCCCGGTACCAAACGCTACCTAGTGGAAATCGGTTTAATCGAATAGTTCGCTCAGGACAGTGATTTTTTAATTGAGGATTCGAGCGGCCACCTCTGGATCGCAGGTATTCGGTAGCATTTGCATGTCCGGTGCGTGACCCCAACTGATCGAACCCATAATAGACTCAGTCAAATACTCGGGGTCCTCGAACATGTATTCGATTTCAACGTTCCTTCCGTCTTCGCTCAGCTTCAGCCGCTCGACAGAGTGACGCTGGGTACTCGAAGGAATGCCGCGACCATTGCCCCAAGGATGCTCCGCAAAACCGACAGTATCGACTACAAGCGTGTCGCCATCCCATAAACCAACCGAATGGCCCTGATAGCTTGGAGTAAGGTCCGTCGGGTGCTCGCGGCCATCCATATAAACGACGCGAGCAATCTCACCGTACTCTAGATGCAAAAGAATCACCTCATCTAGGATTTCTACCTCGTGAAGATAGGGTCCACCCAAATTACCCGGTGGCAGACCAAAAATGCACTGCGTCATCGGATTTTGAGTCTCGCTATAGCTAGCTGCAGCCATTAGCGCCTTCTCTGTAAGCGGCAAATGCGTAGCTGCACTATTGCGTGGCCCGGCGCCACCCCAGCCGGCATTCGACCAAACACCAACCAGACTTTCAGCGGGCGGCACATCGTCAGCGGGACCACGAGCCGAACCCTGGGACGACAGCAAACTGCCGTCAGATTTTGCATAGGTTATGCCGAATAGTAATTTACGATCAGGGTTTTTGTCTGGATTGGCGCGGATAGTAATGACCTCGCCGACGGCGAGCGAATCAGCGCTCCAGCCCCGGCGCACCAACCCCATTGTTGACTGCATTTCCACTTCCCATTCCGTCATAACGCCGTTTGCGTCCGGCGCTTCTACATAGGCGTAAACATGGGGATTGAACCATTCCCAGCGCGTAACTTCGGCTTCGAATGCGACGACTTCGTCGGAAAAGTTTGCCCGTGAGTGATGGGCTAGTGTGGGTATAGATATGAGCGCGAACGCCAGTCCCAAAGTAATCGATCTGATGCTTACCATTCTTGATCTCCTCTTAATCTCGCACCCATCTATGATGCGTTACCTAAAAACAGAGTAAATCAATTGTTCTGCAAATTGGAAGGTGGTTTTATAGATCTGTAATGTTTGAAAATCCCCAGATGTACTTTGCATGCCTTTTTAAAACCCGTATAGATTGACCGGGTTGTCGACAAATATTTTATGATGGATGGCCTCGTCAGTATTCCAATCGAGCATATGATCCAGCAGATCAGCATCGTTGGGCATAAAGCCATAAGTCGCCACATGTGGCCAATCTGTACCCCAGAGCATGTGATCCTGATTGGCCGCAATAAGCGCCTGAGCAAATGGGGTCACATCGAGATAGGGTGTTTGGTCGCAAGTGGTTATGCGATAAGTACCGGTTAGTTTCACCCAGCAGTGACCGTCTCGAACCAAATTCATAAAGTCCTGAAACCCCGGATGGTTCAAACCTTCAGAGGTTTTCATATAGCCCAGATGCCCCACAGAGATATCCACAGGTAATTTGCCAAGAGTATCGCGGATATCGGGGAATTCATGCACATGAATCAGCAATTCCAAATGCCAGCCAAAGGGTTTTAATCGGTCGGCAAACCGACAAAACTCTTTGATGGAGGCAAAAGGCATTCCGCCTTTGTCTACTAAATTAACGCGGATGCCGCGAACGCCCTGAGCGTGAAAATCCTCTAGCTGCTTGTCGGTTACTTCCGGTCCTACCGCCACCACGCCTCGCATACGATCGGGATATTTGGCGATTGCGTCCAACATGGCCGAATTGTCGGTACCGTAAACACTGGGCTGGGTAAGCACAAGACGATCAACACCAAAGGCGCTGTGCATTTCCAGTAACGTGTCTATATGGGATTCGTAGGGCGTGTAGCCTCGATTGGGCGACAGTGGATACTTGTCTTGGGGCCCAAAAATATGGGCATGGGTATCAATGGACCCAGCAGGCAGATTGATGCGCGGTTTCTTTAGGTTCGCGTCCGGCGCTGGGCAAAGCGGAATATCGGTTTGAGGCATGTATTGGCACATCTGCTATTTTTATCTATTACTTTAGTGCAAATATTAAAAAAGACCCACTTTATATAGAACAGTTTATTTGTGGCAGGAATTAGGAGTAATCTTAGTCTGTCTAATTTTTTCACTAGATTGAATTCAATCTCCCTGGAGGTGGCTATGATTATTAAATCTGCACGTATTGCTTTTACAACGCCAGTATTAACAATACTTTCTCTCCTATCATTATCTTCTTTTAGTTGGGCCCACCACGGCTGGGGCGGCTACAACGCCGATATTGATACAAGCCTAACGGTTACTGAGCTCCGTTTAGGTGGCTCCCATGATCATCTGACCGCAACTGACGGCAAGGGACAAGAATGGGATTTGGTTCTGGCAACTCCAGCGCGCAACCGTCGCTTAGGCTTTAATGAAAATACGCTATCCGTAGGTGACCAAATAGACTTAATAGGCCGCCTACACCCTTCCCGGCCTGAGGTTAAAGTGCACTGTATTTATATGGCTGGCGAAACGCTCTACACCTATTACGACTGGGATGGCACTACCAGCCTTTCCAAGCTCAGCGATAGAGATCAGTGTTAGGTTTACACCCTTTATTAGCCTTACGCTGAGCCCAGCTGCTCAAATAGGCTCTCGAGATTCTTTTCATCGGTCATAGCTCAGCGCCGAAAATTTGGAACCGTGGAGTATAGTGCTACACTCTTGCGCAAAGCATTGCGCGATTGGAGATTTCCCTTCCAAAAAACCAAAGCTTAAGCGACGCATAAACCATTAATCAGGCAATGGAAGCCTATCGCTTCTGGCCGAAAGTGGGAGCTGCGCACCGCTTTTGCAAGAACAATCTCTAGACAGAAAAGTTTAATCGAGGAAACCTATGCAACAACGACTTGTGACATTAATTATCTTATTGCTGATAAGTTTCCAGGTAAGCGCCCAGTGGTACAGCTTATCAACACCTGGCATTCCTCGAACCGCTGATGGTGAGCCCGACCTAAACGCGCCAGTAACTAGAACAGCTGATGGTTATCCAGACCTAACGGGGCTTTGGCTACCTGTTGCTGCAACTGGCAGTCTTTACGACCCTGAAAAGATCCAGAAATGGGCACTTGAGGAGATGGCTAAGAGTGCAACCAATTTCTATGCAAATGACTCTCGCTTTCGCTGCCTACCAAGCGGGCCCGGTTCAAAAACTTCAGGCCTGGGGGCAGGAGGAATACGCCGATTTGTACAACACCCAACTTCCTTTGCCATACTTAATTTTGATATGACATATCGCCAGATTTTTATGGACGGTAGAGATCTCGAAACCAATCCTTTCCCAAGCTGGATGGGTTATTCCGTTGCACATTGGGAAGGCGATACGCTCGTTGTTGAGAGCAATGGCTATAACGACAAAACCTGGCTGCACCGCGGTGGGTTGCCACATACAGATCGTTTGCGGATTACCGAGCGCTATCACCGAAAGGATTTTGGCCACATTGAGCTGGAAGTAACTTACGAGGATCCCGGTACATTCACAGAGCCCGTTCAGGCATTCATCGAGTTGGAATACGCAGCAGATACCCAGATGTACGAAACGATATGTAACGAATCTTCAAGAGGAAACAGTAGTAATTGGATCGGGGAAATCCAACAAGCTGAGGAGAAGGTTGTGGATGTTCCCGAGGAAACTTTAGATGCTTATGTAGGCACATATAAGGGAATCTGGTTGGGCAGACAAATCACTGCTCAATTTCTACTCGAAGACGGCGAGATGTATCTGGAAAGAACTTCGTATTCCGGTGCTGGAGGAAATACGCCGTCGGTAAGATACGAGCTCATTGCACAGTCCGAAAATGCGTTCGATTGTAGCTGCGGATTGGGGTTCATCTTCACAGTTGATGATGAAGGTGTAGCTACTGAAGTTTCCGAAGTACATGTTTCAGGCGCCTGGGCCTTTGAACGCGTACGTTAGTTAGATTAGATGAGCTTTTTATTAAATTCATGGAAGACCAAGCATGCTTGGTCTTCTAAAAAAGAGGAGATATATTAATGCGGATTTTTATTTTAGTGCTTTCTGTATTGGCGTCACTTTTATGGTCTGTTACTGCGTTGTCACATCACGCTTTTTCAGCGGAATTCGATGTAGCTCGACCTTTGGAACTTACGGGTATCGTAGAAGTAATTGAATGGACCAACCCTCATGCCTGGGTTTTCATTGAGTCAGAAAATGATCAAGGGGTTATAGAGGGGTGGGCAGTCGAACTTCTTGGAGTATCTACTCTGATGCGTGGCGGCATGACCCCTGACAATTTCAAGCCAGGCGACCTCATTGCGGTTACAGGTTTTGGCTCGCGGGATGGCACTAACACCCTAAATGCATCTTCGGTAATCAACGTAGAAACCGGCGAAGTGCTTTGGGCAGCTCAGGGAAGGAATTAACTAAACCGGTATTACCCCCTATTACTCTGCCTGTCCCTCATTCAGGGATTCCAACAGGCTTTCGAGATACTCGTCGTCATCCTGATCAGACAGGGACTTCTGTCCGCTAATGCCTGTTCTTATAGAGAACTCCACACCCTGCTCATTAGTTAGGGTAGAGATAAGCATGGAAGGCAGGCCACGACGATTTACCCAGCCACTCGTGATTAGTGTTTCGCCAACTATCACAAATTCTGAGGGGTGATATGCGTGCCCACGGCCGGTATCTTGGGTCCAAGACTTAGGATTGTCGGTTTCGAGAATCCAAACCTTGGTTGAACCGTCCTCAGCAACCACCTCGAGCTTCATGGTGACGTGGGGTTGGGCAAACCGGTAGTCGATAACCTCACCGGTTAACCAGACCTTCTGTTCCGATTCGAACATTGCAAAAGAGTGGTGTGCGCTAGCGGAGACCGCCCAGAACGCGACAAGCACAAGGCCAAGCCGAAATAGGTAGCTTGTCGCACGTCCCATATAGGGCAGTGGTCTAGGCTTGTGGTAATGAATCTACGTGGCGTTCCATGCGGCGAAGCATATCGGCATCCGGTAATTGCCCGATGCCTCCACCTAAGTTGTCGATCATATTTGCCGGCTTACTAGTGCTCGGCGTGATGGCCGTTACTGCGGGGTGAGCAGCAATATACTTAAGGAAGAACTGCGCCCAGGAATGTGCATCAATCTCAGCGGCCCAATCTGGTAATTCCTGCCCGCCAACGCGACTCCAGAGTCGGTTACGACCAAATGGAAGATAGATCAGCGTGGCTATACCCAATTCTTGCGCCAGCGGCAGCATTCTTTCAGCGGCCACTCTATTGTCTATAGCGTAATCGATGCCGACAAAGTCTAACGGCTCGTTGCGCATAACCTCTGCAAGATCTTCAAAGCGTTGCTCACCAGTCCAGGTGGTTCCGAGATAGCGGATTCGGCCATCTTCTTTGGCTTCTTTTAGCATGCCAAGTTGAGTAGGAATATCACCAAGGTTATGAACTTGAATTAGATCAATAACGGGTTTGTTGATTATTTCGAAAGAACGTTCAAGCTGGGCACGAGCAGCCACTGGGTCTGCATTGAGGTTATTACTGCGCCGAGCAACTACATTAAGCTTAGTCGCCCAGAAAATATCATCGGCCACACCTAGCTCGTTCACAAAATCGCCAGCTACCTCTTCAGAAGTTCCGCCGCCGTAACCGGGGGCCGTATCGAACACCGTACCGCCGTTGTCGATCAATGCACGCAGCACTTCGCGCAATGCGGTTGCGTCTGCACTGTTAGCAAGAGAGGAAAAGGTTGCCGAGCTTCCTAGACCGATCATAGGCAGTTGCTCGCCGGTCTTGGGAATCGCTCGCTTAATGATTCCTCCACCGGTCTGAGCGTTCAATAACCGTGGTAAAAGCGCCGTGGCAGAAGCAACTAGCGCAGATTTCTTAAGTAGATCGCGTCGAGTAATCATTTAAAATTCCCCCAGAGTAATTCGTAACGAGCCAATCTATCGATAACAGGCTTTGCCGGTCAATCAGCTCAAGAATTCTTCACACTTTTGTAACTAATCAATAGGTCCATCAAATTAACTCCGCGCTTTACTCTGGATATATAGTGTGTATATTACACACTTATGGATAGCAGGATGCTTATCAGAAAACTCAAACAGGCCGGTTGGGAAGAAGTGCGTGTTAAGGGCAGTCATCATCAGTTTAGACACCCCAGCACAATCTAGTAATTACCGTGCCACACCCCAAAAAGGATTTACCAAAGGGAACCGTAAAAGCAATCCTGAAAGCAGCGGGCATCGAGGCCTGAGAATGAGGTGCAAAATGCAGCAATATCCCATCTACGTTGAACAACCCGAAAATTCCAGCCAAGCCTGGGGTATTGAAGTGCCTGATTTGCCCGGGTGTTTTAGCGCTGTAGATCGGGAGAAAGACATTATTTCCACGGCTCGCGAGGCAATTTTATTGCACCTAGATGCACTCGACAGCATACCTAGCGCGACCAGTCTGGCCGATTCAATACGCGCTAGCAGCGACAGAACTGTACTTTTGGTGGATGTCGATACTCGCTCAATTGAAGGTCCAGCAAAACGTATAAATATTACGATTAGAGAAGGCCTGCTTAGGCAGATAGATGCTGAGGCCAAAAGAGTTAAGCAGAGCCGTTCTGAGTTTTTAGCCAATAGCGCCCGCGAGCAAATCGCCCATGCGGACTAATCAAAGCTAAAGCACTTCCGCGTATTCAACGCAGTTATCGATCTCCCTCTCCTGCCCAGGCTGATATCCCCAAACCATATAATTAGGCTGTTGAATGGGTGCAGTAAAATTAACCGGATCATAGGCCCAAAAATCGTAGGTTAGAGTGTCGGCGATCTCGTCTATTGTGAATCGCTCAACAATCTTTACCTGATCACTTTGTGGAATGCCTATTAGCGGCGGCATATCAAAGAAGGGCCAACTAACGTTGGTAGTAGTAACAATTAGCGTACTGCCTTCCCATTCGCCAGTTGAATAGCCTAGAGGTGTCGTCTCTATCTCGTCCAGATTTGCGGCGTCATTCATATAGATAGTTCGGGTGAGATTAAAGTTTTCCGAGTGCAGCAAAATATCCTCACCGCTTTGCTCAAACTCGATGGGCCGATAACCTACTACGGTCATAACGCGAGGCATTCCGGGTAGAACGCATTCCAGTACTGGGTCGTCTTTTAACTGATCGTAGCTTTCATATGCTGCGCGGGCTTGGTCAGTCAGGGGCGGCTCTTCTTGCACACCATAGGTAGTACCCACGGATCGAATCCACAGACGGAAAATTCCTTCAACGTTGTTCTTCTCCGCTTGGCTAACGGGCTCTTGAAAAAGCCTACCTCCCCGATATTCGGTGGCCCAGCGAGGCTCGGTCTGTCCAAAAACCATTTCGATATTATTGGGTAACAGGATATTTGAGGTGGCGATCCAGTTTCCACGCCGAGCGGATACTCGGCCTGCGGCTTTAACTCGATCACCTAATTTTATTTGACTGGCGTCCAGACCACGACGACCAAGGGTGCCCGCATCGGAGCCTTCTAACTCCCAAATTAGTTCCGAGCTATCGGCTTCCAGAGTTTTTACGCTGATCATTACGTGGGGGCTTTGCCAGAGTATTTCGACCACCTCGCCCTCAATTTCGATCACCGGGCTACCGCTGTATTCTGATCGGGAGTGATGGGCGTTGACCATTGCTGAAGTCAACATAATAAGAATAGCTAGCAGACCGCGCATTGATACCACCATAGAAATGCACTGTACTAGAACCTTTCTAAAATTCGCCATTGCTAGCCCTCCAATTTATTACCCCGGTCTATCACGAACTCTGGCAGTCGCATCAGGCATAACACCAAAGCCCGCCATCAAGTTATCCACCATATGGTGCGGGTTGCTGGTCCGTGGAATTACGCAGGTAACTGCCGGATGCGAGACCACGTATTTAAGGAAGAACTGTGCCCAGCTTTCGCAATCAAATTCACTGACCCATTCTGGCAATGCGACACCACTGGTCTTATTGAACAACTCTGCCTTGGCAAAGGGTACATTTACCATTACGGCTACACCCAATTCTTGAGCTAGTGGCAGTACTTCATTTGCAGAGGCTCGCTCTAGCAGGTTGTAGTTCACCTGTATAAAGTCCAGATTTTCACTTCGCATTAGGTCCATCATTTGTTCATGGCCGGTATCGCGATGAATAGTTATGCCCATCAATCGGGTTTGGTCTTGTTCGCGCATATTACGAATGGAAGGCAAGTTATTCTCCCAATCGCGCATGCTGTGCACCTGCATTAGGTCTACCTGGGGTACTCGTAGTCTATGCAAGGAGTCCTGCATTTCTTGCATACCTTCCTGCTCACCCATGGAAAATACCTTGGTGGCAAAAAACAGATCGTCTGCGAGGTTCAGTTCAGCTACCAATTCGCCAATAACGGTTTCCGCTTCACCGTAACGTGGTGAGGTATCAACTAGCGTGCTACCCTGAGCAATCAAAGCTTTAAGCACTTCGCCAAGGGCTGTGCGCTATTCTGCGCTTAGGGATACATCAAAGGCCTCAAGCGTGCCCAAGCCAATAACGGGAAGCTGTTCGCCTGTAGCGGGAATTACTTTAGTTAACATTGGCGATGTCTGCGCACTAATTTTACCGGCACCGGCAAGCAGTGATGCGGCGCTAAGCGCCATAAATTGTCGTCGTGTAAATATCATTTATCTGCCCCAAGCTACTCTTAAATATTGAACGCAGAATATCAATTTTGGTTGCACCCGCATAAACCTTAATTACTAAGCTTTATTAACCGATCAACTTCAATTACTGTTTCACCTAGGAAAACACAAATGGTTAAAGCTTCACTTTAAAGTCTATCTGTATCAATCTATCGGACCCGGGGGGAAATATTATGATTAATCGAAGAACATTCTTAAGCACAACTGGCCGCGCTTTTGCCGGCATGGCAATGGTAGGCGGTTCTGCCTGCACCACTGCACAAGCACCCAAACAGGTAATAGTTGGCGGACGCCGCATGAAGGTTATTGATATTCATGCGCACTGTTTATTTCCAGAAGTGGCCTCGGTTATTGCTGGCACGCCTATGGAAAACGCAGACTTGGGAGCATTTTTGGCCCTGACTCCAAAACGCATAGATGAAATGGACGCTCGCGGAATTGACATTGCGGCACTGAGCGTTAACCGATTTTGGTGGTACGCAGCAGATGAAAATCAAGCTCGTCAGATCGTTGATATAAACGACAGAGGACTTGCCGACTGGTGCAGCACATATCCAGATCGTTTTGTGGCTTTATCTTCTCCCGCTATTCAGTTTCCAGAGTTGGCTGCAGAGCAACTCGAATTTGCGGTAAAAGAGTTGGATCATCGGGGAGCCTCAGTGCTTGGCCATGTAAATGGCGAAGTACCTACTTCTGAAAAATACGATCCATTCTGGGCGAAAGCAGAGGAGCTGGGCGTTCCCATCTTTATGCATCCCAATAATGCCGAAAATCTAATTCAGCCGGGACAATTGGGCAATGTAGGTGATCTGCCAAATGTAGCGGGTAATCCTCTGGAAACGGCGGTATTCCTGACTCGTATGATTCTGGAAGGTACGCTTGATCGGTTCCCGAACCTGAAAATTTGCGCTTCTCACGGTGGAGGGTATTTGCCTTCTTACATGGGCCGCTTTGAACATGCTTGCAATAGAAACAACGCTAACTGTTCAAATATCAAACCCATGAGAGAGTATCTTCAGGACCAAATAAGCATAGATAGCATGGTCTTTTCGGAAGAAGGTTTGCGGCATCTGGTTGCGGAGGTTGGCGTTAGCCAAATCGTCTATGGATCGGATATGCCTTTTTCATGGCCCGACACAATCGACATAGTGGTTGATGCGCCCTTCCTGACCGATGCGGAAAAAGAAGCGATTCTTAGCGGCAACTTAATGGAAATGCTTAAAATTAGTTAGTAATCGAATTTGTATTGATGGCCATGAGATATACTCTGGCCAAGATCTGGGGGGGGTAAAATGAGAATTGAAAAATACCTAGCCGTCTTGGTCGGCTTGCTGCTGGTTTCTGCCTGCTCACAAGACTCGCAAGAAATGGCTGCTACTGAAATAACGGAGGCAGTGACAGAAAGCCGCCCAAATATTCTTTTTATCGTCGCCGATGATCTGGGCTTTACCGATATTGGAGCATTTGGTAGTGAAATCGCTACACCAAACTTAGACAGGCTGGCCTATCAGGGATTGCGACTAAACAACCTTCATGCCGCTTCAGCCTGCCAACAATCCCGAACCATGTTGATGGCCAGTGCACCGGTCTCCGGAACTGTTATCACTCGACCCAACCATGAGGGCGGCCAACGCAACAACTTACTTAGTCGCGAATGGGCAATTATCCCGGAATTAATGCAAGAAGCAGGCTACGCGACCTATATGACTGGCAAATGGGATCTAGGCTGGGATGATGGATATACGCCGGCAACTCGCGGCTTTGACCGTTCATTTGTTCAGCTAAATGGCTCGGCTAGCTTTTTTCGGGAAACATTCCTTATGCCGGAAGCTATAGGCCTAGGATATGAAGACGGCGGAGAACGGCTGGAGTTTGATGCTCTACCAGAGGACTTCTACGCAACTGACCACTACACCAACAAGATGCTGGAGTATTTGCAGGAAACCGAAGAAGGTCAGCCTTGGTTCGCCTATATGCCTTACACCGCACCCCATTGGCCACTCCAGCTTCCAGAAGAGAGGTTGCACCGCAACGACGGTCGTTACGATATGGGATATGACGAACTGCGGGTGCAACGATTCGAGCGCGCCGGGCAAATGGGTGTTCTGCCAGAAAATTCGAGCTTAGATGAATATAGCCCTCTCACCGAACCCTGGGAAAATTTAACCGAAGAAGAAAAACAACGTTATTCCAAAGCCCAAGGCATATTTGCCGGCATGATTGAACACCTGGATATGAGTATCGGCCGGGTTATCAGCTATCTTGAAGAAAGCGGGCAGATGGAAAATACCGTTATTGTATTCACAGCAGACCACGGCGCCTCTTCCGGCGAGCACGGCGTTGCTACCGGCCGCGCTCCTCAGGGCGGTGGACCAGGTATGCCCGATGGGATTGACAATAGCATTGAGAACTTTGGTCGCATGAACTCCTTTATTGATCATGGTCGTGGCTTTGGCGAAGCAGCCAGCGCGCCGTTTAAGTATCAGAAAGGAACTATAGATGAAGGCGGTCTGCGCGCTGCCGCATTTGTGCGCTATCCGGCAGCAGTTGAAGCCGGCGACGTAGGCGATGCCTTTATGAGCATGATGGATTTTCTGCCTACCTTTATGGAAATTGCCGGAACCGAACACCCGGGCGCAAGCACTTTTCAAGGCCGAGAAATTAATGACATTCGTGGGCGTTCCGCTTGGCAATATTTAACCGGCCAAGCCGATACTATTCATTTGGATACCGATGTCGCTGGATGGGACTCTGGTGATGGTGGCGCGCTGATTCGTGGCGGATATAAGGTCATCAATACCGTAGCTCCTGGGCAGCCTCGCGATACAACTGACTGGCGTCTATATAACCTTGTAGCTGACCCCGGCGAACACAATGACCTTTCTGCAGAGCATCCTGAAATGGTGTCGGAAATGGTTGCTGAATGGGAAGCTAACTGGAAGTAGCCCTACGAACTGAAATACCGGGGGTTAAACGCCCTCGGTAACTTCACTGGCCAGCAGGTCAGAGTGATCTAAGTCTGTGGCGCTAAGATCTTCCTCTTGCCATTCACTCTCTTTCTCTCGGTACCGCCCCAACCAAAGCGCCAGAACAAGCCAGAGTGCTGAAATGGGTAGCATAGCTAGCGCCAGCCCCGAAAGACTAAGCCCAAGCCAGAGCATAAAGGTATATGACCAAGCACCAATCTGATCTCCCAAACGATAGATAAAGGTGTCGTTAAAATTCTTGGCCTTATATTTTTCATTGCGGGAAAGCACCGTATATAAGGTTTCACGAGCGGGCCGCTGAATCGCAAAATTACTAACTCGACGCAGTGCATCGAAGACAATTACCACTATCAAAATTGGCGCTGTACTCAGAATGCCAAAACCAATAAAGCTAACCACCGGCAAAAATGCCAAAGCCGTTCCAACTCCAAACCAGCGAAGAATACGGCCGGTAAAAAATATCTGAACCACCAAGGTAATAATATTTGCCACCAGATCGCGGCTGGCAAATAGCTGAGTACGCGCGCTGTCATTGTTGCCAAGCACTTCATTCACTATCGCTATCTGCTGAAAATAGAGAAAGGTGGATACCAAGGAATACAGCATTATTAGTACTGCAATTCCCAGCAGATAAGGTGAATCAAACAGATGGCGTATGCCCTCAATCGGGCCGCCGCCTATAACCTCGTGGTGCTTGGCGTTAACGCTGGCGGAAACCCGGCTTGCGTCTTCTTCCGTATGAGGTGTATTTGATCCGTTGCCCTCTTCGCGAAGTGCTGTCAGGGCTAACCCTTCTTCTGATTGACCGAGGCGTTTAGATACCTGTGCCGCCCCTTCCAGCAAAACTGCAGAAACCAACATCAGCGTTGTAGGGCTAAGGGCCAGCGATAAAAAGGAAGTTATAGATGACCCCAAAATACCACCGGCTGTTCCGCCAACCGCGACAATGCCAAACAGGCGTTTGCTCTGTGAGGACCGGTAAATATCGTTCATAAAGGACCAAAATACCGAGACCACAAAGAGGTTAAATACGCTTACCCAAACAAAGAATACACGGCCCGCCCAAATAGCATTGGCTGGATCTATCATTTGGAAAACTGCGTAGAAAATTACCAGGTTGGCTATAAAAAACCGATAGATCAGAGGCACAAATTGACGTCTAGGTAGCTTACTTACCAGGGCGCCATAAATTGGGTGAAGCAACATCATGCCGGTCAATGTGCCCAAGAATAACCAGGCCAGATTATCGACTCCACCGGCTGCTCCCATGTTGTCGCGGATCGGCCGAAGGATGTAGTAGGCGCACATCAGAAGAAAGTAATAGGCCGCCGATAGAAATAAGGCCTGACCCTCGCCAGCCCGCACATGAGTGCTTCGATCGATAAGGCGGGCTATAAACTGAATAATGTTGATCTTCCTTTTAAATCTGCAATATCTAAACAACTAACAAGGCCGATCGCCTTGCTAACCTAGCAGTAAGTAGCATTAAGTTAATTGGGAATGTCTTATAACGCCTTATGGCCGCGGTAGCGCTTCTTTTTACAAAAATAAAATAAGCGTTTTTCCTGCAGAGACAAAAAAGCCCAGCCCTAATAGGCGAGGCTTTTTAACTAAAACCAGCCTTTAGTCGACTGCTATATCCCTAGCAGCCGGTATCCGTATATCGTCGATCATATTGCAGACCGCCTGAGGCGTGCTGGCGGTAAAGCATGCCACTACCGTTGCTGCGATGAAGTTCACCAACATACCTATGGCACCAATGCCTTCGGGCGATATGCCAAATAACCAGTGCTCAGCCGTGTTCAGTTCGGGCGAAATAAACTTAAAGAATACGATGTAGCTGAAAGCAAAGAGAAATCCACTAACCATTCCTGCTATGGCACCCTCTCGATTCATGCGCTTAAAGAAGATGCCCATAAAGATTGCCGGGAACAGACTGGCCGCCGCCAGCCCGAAGGCAAAGGCGACCACCTGCGCCACAAAGCCCGGCGGATTTATCCCAAACCACCCGGCTATTAGAATAGCCACAGTCGCTGCCATTCTGGCAAATCGGAGCTCCTGCTTGTCGGTGATCTGCGGCATCAGGGTTTTCTTCATCAAATCGTGGGATACCGCCGTGGATATCACTAGAAGTAATCCGGCAGCCGTGGACAGGGCCGCAGCCACCGCACCGGCGGCAACTAGAGCAATAACCCAGCCCGGCAATGCCGCAATCTCGGGGTTGGCCAGCACCATGGAATCTCGATCTATATAGACTTCGTTATCGTTACTAGTGAGCTCGTTGGTAACAAGTCGTTCGCCTTGGACACCGCGAGCGTCGGTAAAATTGGGAGTTCCAACGAAAGGCGCGCCGGGGGCGTATTGCACCTTGCCGTCTTGGTTTTTATCGGTCCAAGCATATAGGCCCACATCTTCCCAAGTTTTAAACCAACCGGGCGCTTCTCTGTACTCGGTCTCGTGAATGGTCTCAATAAAGTTAAGACGTGCGAAGGCGGCAACGCTGGGTGCAGTGGTATAGAGCAGCGCAATAAACAGCAGCGCATAACCGGCCGACTTTCTGGCATCGGATACCTTGGGTACCGTAAAGAAACGAACTATCACATGGGGTAATCCGGCGGTTCCGACCATTAACGCCATAGTGATGGCAAAGACATCAACTGTGCTTTTCTGCCCCTGGGTATAGGCATTAAAACCCAGGTCTATCAGGGTATTGTCGAGCTTTTGTAATACCGATAAGCCACTTCCGTCGTTGACCAGAGAGCCTAAGCCCAACTGCGGGATGGGGTTACCGGTAATAAGGATGGAGATAAAGACCGCAGGTACCAGATAGGCAAACATCAGAACGCAGTACTGGGCAACCTGGGTATAGGTAATGCCCTTCATGCCGCCCATAACAGCGTAGAAAAAGACAATACCCATGCCGATTAAGACGCCGGTATTAATATCAACTTCCAGAAAGCGCGAGAAGACAATGCCCACGCCGCGCATTTGGCCGGCGATATAGGTAAAGGAGATAAAGATCAGACAAACCACCGCAACTAAACGCGCGGTTTTTGAGTAGTAGCGTTCGCCGATAAAGTCGGGAACCGTGAACTGGCCGAACTTGCGCAGGTAAGGTGCCAGTAGAAGAGCCAGTAGCACGTAACCACCGGTCCAGCCCATAAGGTAGACCGAGCCGTCGTAGCCGGAGAAGGCAATAATGCCCGCCATAGAGATAAAGGAAGCCGCGCTCATCCAATCCGCAGCGGTGGCCATACCATTGACCACCGGATGCACGCCGCCACCGGCAACGTAGAACTCTTTAGTAGTTCCGGCGCGAGACCAGATGGCAATGCCGATATAGAGCACAAAGGTGAGCCCTACAAATATAAAGGTAAGCAGTTGAGTACTCATTGCTCACCGCCCTTCTTCTCATGGTCTTTGTCGTCGAGATGAAAACGGTCTTCGATACGACCGATCAGTTTGGAGTACACAAAGATAAGTATTACGAAGCAGAGGATGGAACCCTGTTGGGCGAACCAAAATCCCAGTGGAAATCCAAAGAAATTAATTTGGTTTAGGGCATCCACAAAAAGTATGCTGCAGCCAAAGGAGACTATGGCCCAGACAGTCAAAAGTATAACCAACAAGCGGATGTTGGCCTTCCAGTAGGCGTCTATAACTTCGTGCTTTACTGAGGGCTCTTGCGTCCCGCCCTCGTTATGCTCCGGTAGATTACCGCCTTCGTGGTGATAATTATCTTCAGACTTACTCATCCTATTTTCCTTATTCGAGCCCTCCCCGAGCGCAATATGTTAACCCAAAAAAACCCCGCGTGATTAGCGGGGGTTTTTGTCTGTACCAATTTGGCAGGTACTAAATTTACCCTGTATATGCGCTCGCCCATCGATTTACTTCATCGGAATATGGCGCTGGCGCCAACCTAGCAATCTGAGAAACTTTGGCGAGATATTCACTCAATTCATGACAGTCTTCGCGGAATTTATCCAGCTCAAATAAACTCGGTAACCTTCCGGTCAAAGCGCCCGATTGGATTTTTTCCATAAATCTTCAGAGGAAAACTTGATCTTTTCGGCACGTTCGCTCTGAGGGGTAACCAATAGCTCTACAAAAAATATTGCGCATTCCGGACGGTTATATTCGTCAAATAGGCGGGCACATCTTCTTATCTCATGACTTGTCAGCTCAGTATCTTCGGCGCTGAAAAGCGCAAGGGCATTTGATTTTGACGCTTGGCTTCGCGCTAAAGGATTTGAAAACCGGGTTCGCATATTCATATTTACTCATCTCATCGAGATACTGGTTATCTGTAATCTCTGTATTAGTGCGCAAATTTAGACTTGAATTGTGGGGCAATTATGGACGCGGTCAGTATTGTTGATTTTGTGCTAACTAGGTCACATCTGGTGTGAGAACGAGTTACGGAATAAGGCGCGAGACATATTGAATCTAAAAAAAACCCCGCGTTATCAGCGGGGTTTTAATAAGCACCAATTCATCAGATTCAAATTTTACTGAGCATATACCTCAGAAACTTCGCAACCGTAGGCTCCTAGCTGCTGGCCTGGAACCCAAGTCCATAACATTTCTTTTTCGAAAGTCTCGGTTAAGGCCCATGGATCGTTAACCGTCAGGAAGTAATGCATTTCACCGGCTTCATCATCAATAACAAAACGCTCATGAACGGTTAGATCAGGCCCGGAAGAAATTCCCACTCGGTTGAAATAAGGATAATTAATGTTTGTGGTATCTACCTCAAGCGTATTTTCGTCCACCCAGCGGCCAACGGAATATCCCATTATATTTTCTTCAACAGTGGGAACCAGCTCGGCATTTAGGTGAATAACCCGAGTAACATCAAACTCATGCGCTTGCATCACAATGGTATTTTCATCATGTTGGGTAAACTCGATGGGATAAGGGTTACCCATGGTTAGCGGCATTCCCGGTGGAATACAAAGGAGTTGGGGGTTTTCTGTATATTCATCCCAGCTCGCAAATTTATCCAGGGCAGCCTCAGTAAGAGGAAATGCATCCGGATCGGCAAAGAACCACCAGCCTCCTTCAAGCCGTCCCCAAGACCAAACTCGGAACAGACCATCTGCATTTGCTTCTGATTCAGCTATTTGCGCAGCCGTAGGCCCGGAGGCAGTAACTTCAAGCTGTTGCACATCTGGCCAGCGTGGCGTGCCATTGTTGCTGAGCATAAGTTCTAAGCCATTAGCCAACAAAATATTTGACATAACCATGTCATTGTCCCGACGCATCGAAATACGTCCAGCGACTTTCAAGCTATCACCAACTTTAATGACGTCTCCATTAATGCCACGACGGTTCTGACCGCTAACCGAGCCGCCTTCAACAATCCACTCTCCATCGGCAGTGTCGACGTGAAATATCACATGGGGGTTTTTCCAAAATACATTGGTAACCACTCCCTCAATCTCGCTTGTGGTTTGCGCGTACTCCGATGTTGAATGGTGTGCAAAAACCGCTGTTGGTATTGCCACAAGGCCTATCGCCACAGCTGTGGTTAACAATTTAACTAATTCTTTCATGAATTCCCCCTACCCCAAGTTTAAATATCCGGGCGCGCGATGCGCCTAGCCCATCAGGATAATATGCATTGGAACTCCCAAACAACTCTGTATTTATTAATAATTGTAATCAGGCCCAGTAATTCTGGGGCTTTGCCCGCCGTATTTCACTAGCGCTTTGATAGGTATACTTCGCCAAGAATAAAAATACGCAGCTAATATTCTGGGGGAATAAAATGGTTGTATATGGAGTCGCTTTACTTTCGCTTTGCCTGCTTTTGGGCACCTATCTAGGCAATGTTCTCGGTTATCTAATGGGCATAGACGCCAATGTCGGCGGCGTCGGCATAGCCATGCTGCTGCTTATTATCCTATCCAACCTAAGCTCGAAAAAATTTGCCATGAAACCCATGACGGAATCCGGAATCCATTTCTGGAGCGCCATGTATATCCCTATTGTTGTAGCGATGGCCGCCAAGCAAAACGTTGTTGCCGCGCTGTCTAGTGGCTGGTTGGCCGTTATTGCGGGGGTGGCGGCGGTATTAGTTAGCTTTGCTCTAGTTCCCGTTATTACCCGCATCGGCAGCTCTAGTTCAAACGCCACCTCAGCGAAGGAGTCCTAAGATGGGATTCTCAATGCTTGAAGAAATACTGGCAAAAAACGGTGTGGTAACCGCCTTTCTTTTTGTCGGAATAGTAGTTTGGTGCTCCTATCGGCTTAGTGGAACCCTTACCAAAGGACGACTTCATGGTTCGGCCATTGCAATCACACTGGGTCTCGTACTCGCATTTATCGGCGGCAAGATTACCGGCGGTAGCAACGGCATCGCAGACTTCACCCTGCTGGGTGGTGTGGCAATTTTGGGTGGCGCAATGTTTCGCGACTTCGCCATTGTTGCCACCGCCTTTGGCGCAGATATGGAGACTATTAAAAAGGCCGGGGTACTCGGCGGCGTTTCAGTAATTCTTGGCGTAGTTATTTCCTTTGTTGTGGGAGCCATAGTGGCAGTGGCTTTCGGGTTTACTGACGCGGTATCAATAACTACCATTGGAGCAGGTGCTGCAACCTATATTGTGGGACCAGTGACCGGCACTGCACTGGGCGCAAGTTCAGATGTTATTGCGCTTAGCGTAGCTGCAGGATTGGTGAAGTCAGTATTGGTAATGGTTGGAACACCTCTAGTTGCACCACTAATCGGACTAAATAATCCACGATCTGCCATGGTGTACGGTGGCCTTATGGGCACCACAAGTGGAGTTGCCGGCGGTTTGGCAGCAACTGATCCCAAGCTGGTTCCTTACGGAGCTATGACTGCTACCTTCTATACCGGAGCCGGGTGCTTATTAGCTCCATCGGTACTCTTTATTATCGTTAGAGCGATAACTGGCTAGATAGAATTAGTTTAAAGGAACGTCCCCGGTGTATTTGAGGATATATAGGCCGCCGGTATGTCTTTCCTGCACATAGATAAACCCTTCTGCATCCACTAGTACATTGTTCGACTGACTCGTGGGGGTCGGATTTCTCTCAGGTGCAGCGGCTATATAAAATCCAATTTCTCTGATATGCGCCGGCGCATTAGGCATTCCCTGCGGTCCTGGTTCTGCGTGATAAATCCTTATGCCGCCATTAAACCAAGCGGACACCGTCGTATTTTGTAGATTAGCGTAGAGCGGACCGGGCATATTCGGATGAATATTGTGAGCCCCATATCGGCCTCCGCGCTCGCACAACTCTCCGTCGTTTTCATGCAACGGCGAGGTATCGATAATCATGGGGTTAGTCTCGGCTCGAATATCCAACAACCAGACTATTTTAGGCGAATCTGCACAGTTGTCGGAAGTCGCTTCATCCGAAGCCCAAGCCAATTGTCTGCTAAGCATCGGCTGAAAAGTGTGCGTCCAAGAGGTGTATGGAGGGTGGAACTGAACGCGACTTATCATGTGTGGCGTATAGCTATCAGCGTGCCCTTCACTGACATCGACAAGACCGGAAGTATCGAAAATCATAGCGCCTCCGTCTATATAGCCCATATAGCCTCGATCAGGAGAATCGGGATGCATGAATACCTGATGTGGACGATATCCGTTGTCAAATGGGTCGTGCCGTTCTGGCAGACAGTCCGGCAAGCATTCGTCAGACCGATCCACACCCGGCAACCACCAACGCCCTACCTCTCGCGGATTAGTTGGATCGCGTAAATCCAATGTAAGCCAAAGATTGTCGTCTTTGGGACTAATGGGATGGAAGTCCGGCATGCCGGTAGCCAAATGAGCGAATTCGCCATCCACAAACCAAACGTTGTGAACACCGCGCGAATCCTCACCTGAAGTATCAAAAAAGGAGAGTTCCAGATCCTCAAGACTACTGGCTCTGCTGACTGCATCAAAATCTGAAATATCCAGAACCCATAACCCGGCAGAGTCCTGCCCCACGCTAGCAGTCTCATTTGCGACAACCAGTACATCGCTAGAAATTCCCAGGGAGTTACATCGGGTTACGCCAACCGTTGGCGATGGAAGCTGATTTATCAAAATTGGATTTTCGGGCTGGGTAACATCAACAACACTGAAGCACTGGCTTCTACCAGAGTGAGCGAAATATAGGATCTTGCGACCGTCAGGCAGCTGCTGCAGCGCTAATCCTTCACCACCGTCGCCATTTCCATCTAGGTCGTTGTGACCTACTAGTTCCATATTGTTGAATTCAGCGGTGGGCTGCGCCATCACAGGCAACGCCACCGTAAATACTAGTACAAAACCTACCGAAGCAGCATTGCGTAGACCCTTTAATATATGGGCCGGAAAATTTGTTGTTAACTTATCCAATTTGCATATCTCCTAGAGGTTATTCCTGTATCGCAATTTCACAATTGTATTCACCCAGTTCGAGCTCGGTCGCTGAAAGCACGACGCCGCCACTAATAGGGTCAGTAAAGTAATTTGAATCTGTCGCTTCATAGGCGAAAACCAGGTTGCCCTCAGCGTCCAGCTTATAGCGCTCTATTAGTTTTAAGCCGTCGCTGTGCACTACTCCGGAACTATCGGGGCCAGTATGAGTAAGCAATACACCTTCTGAAAAGTTGGTAGTTTCCAAAATTAGCTCATCACCTTCAAATCGACCCAAAGAAAACCCCATGCTCGAGGGAGCCACATTGGCAGGAGCGGTTTGCGGATTCATATAGATAGTACGAGTGATATCCATAAACTCATGCTGAATAATAATTCGGTCGCCTTCTTGACGAATCGCTGATGGGTTACCCGGCGCAGCCCATGCCCGAACGGCTGTGCCCGGATTGCAATGCAATGTGGGGTCATGAAGAAAGGAGTTGTACTGGGCGCTTGCCGCCTGACCTACTTCATTAATAACGTCCAGATAGCCGGGTTGAGGGGGAGCGCCGCCAAAGCTATCTCGAACCCAGTGCCCGAATATTGAATCACGCTGGCCCGGAGCAACTTCTGCACCTTCGTTTACCGCTATAACAGCATGCCCTTGGTCAGTTCGAAAGGTGATGGAAGTACCATTTGCAAAATAGACGGCGCCAACTTCACAGCCAGTAGCTTCTCGCCGAGCCTGACTTCCGGTAATAACAATTTTATCCCCAATAACGAAGTCGCTCTCTGAAATGCCTTTACGGTCTAGTAGGGTTTTAGCCTGTGTCTCACAGGACCATATTTCAGTGTCGCCACTATCGTTAACCACTGCCACTTCGAGGTGAGCGTGCGGATTACGTATGGATATTGCATGAACGGTACCTTCAATTCGAACTTGATTATCTCGATCGAAGTATTGAGCAAAACCGTGATGAGCCATAGCCTGTTGAGCTATGAACCAAAGTACCATGCAAGCCGCAAATTTCATCTGTCCCCCCGAACGCGCGATTAACTTTTATTAATGTGTATCCAATATAGCTCGTGCCTCAATTGAGCTAAAGGACCGCGACAAAAATTTACAATGCTTCCTTTGTACTTCAGCTTATGGACAACAATACTTTGGCAGGCTTAATAGCTGATAAAACACAAACGAGATATATTGCTTCGACAGAACTCGGTTTACATTCTTGGCTCGGCAGTCACTCGAGACAATATTCAATTCCTTGGGGGAAAAATGTTCAGATCACTACTAGTAACAGGAATTCTTGTGCTGTTTGCCACAACGGCCTCGGCTCATCACAACTGGTCGGCTATTTACGACGTCAACTCAGACATAGAAATCGAAGGCGTTATCAGCGCAGTAGAATGGCGCAACCCACATATTCGAGTGAGCTTTACCGTTGATGGCGGCACCGCGAATGAAAAAATATATACCACTGAAAGCAACTCGGTTTCCAGCCTGACACGAATGGATGTTACCTCCGATCTGTTAGCGGTTGGTACTCGAGTTCGAGTTGCCGGATATCGCTCAAGAACTTCTGATACCGATATCTTTATGAACCACCTATTGTTGCCAAGCAATCGCGAAGTCATATTTTTGCGGACCGCCGAATCCCGTTGGCCCGATGCAAACCGTGTAGGCAGTGCCGCTGCATTGCACGGCGGTGTGGTTGAAGATGACTTCTCGAAGCGCCCAACATCAATTTTCGCAGTGTGGAATACCATCTATGGTGCACAAGGCAGCCATCAGTCGCTTAAATTCGACGGTGTCGATACTGGCTTGGAGTATCTGAGCGAACAGATTTCCAACAATTGCGCGGTTAAAGATTTATGGGTTGCTATGGGCGCGCCCTACCCGATTCAGTTGATTGATAACGGCGATACGGTAATTGTTCACGCCGAAGAGTTTGACACCATACGTACTGTGCATATGAATGTTGATCACAATGATCCTGGTACCAATAGAACCAACTTAGGCTATTCAACGGGTCGCATGATCGGCAATACACTCGCTGTCACCACTACCTTTGAGGGCAATGGATCCGGCCTTCAAATGCATGAAACATTTCACCTAAGCGCAGACCACAATCGCTTGGAATATACGCAAAATCTTATCGACCCAGGTTCAAGCGAACTTCCGATAGTGAATAGAAAATGGTGGCAATACTTGCCCGGTGGTTTTGTTCAGCCCTACGAGTGCATTTAATAGAATCGACTAAGGTTAGTTAGTCTGCAAAAGGCCCTCACTAGCAAATGAGGGCCTTTTTTGTTTTAGTAACGAATACACTTTTTTGTTTTCGAGGGAAGAAGTTCAGATGAAAAAATATCTAGTATCCGCAGCGATAGCCATGTTCTTAGCTGCGCCAGCAGCGGCACACCACAACTGGGCCGCTATTTATGACGTTAACTCAGATATTGAGATCCAGGGCGTTGTAAGCGATATCCAATGGCGCAATCCACATATTCGTGTGAGCTTTACCGTAGATGCAGGCACAGCAAACGAGAAGATCTATACGACTGAGAGCAATTCAGTCGCCAGCTTGACCAGAATGAATGTGACTCCAGAGTTATTAGCGGTTGGCACGCCTGTGCGAGTAGCCGGATATCGATCACGCACTCTGGACAACGATATTTTTATGAACCATCTATTGCTGCCCGATAATCGCGAAGTGATCTTTTTACGCACAGATGAGCCGCGTTGGAGCAATGCCGAGCGTGTTGGCAATACCGACCGAGCCCACGGCAGAGTTGTTGAAGAAGATTTTTCGAAACGCCCTACTTCCGTGTTTGGCGTTTGGACCACAATATTTGGTGCCGAGGGTAGTCATCAAGCAATGGGCGCGCCTATCGACTGGACAGAAAAGGCCCTAGCTATGCAGGCAGTTCAGGCTGCAAACCCCGCAGCTGAAGTCGACCAATGCGCACCACGAGGTGGCGTTTCTACAATTCAAGCACCCTACCCCATGCAGTTAATCGACAATGGCGATACGGTTGTTATACACACCGAGTTTTTCGACAGCATGCGTGAAGTTCATATGAACACGCCTCACCAGCCTCCAGAAATACCGGGCACTTATGGCTATTCGACAGGATATTTTGTGGGAGACACATTGGTAGTCACCACCAGCCTGGGAGAGGATCAAGTAGGCGCGCAGGTACACGAAACATTCCATCTGAGCGCAGATCATAACCGTCTGCAATATACGCAAATCATTGTCGATCCAGAAATGCGCGCTACGCCCACTATGAATCAAAAATGGTGGCAGTATCAGCCCGGTGCTTTTGTTCAGCCTTACGACTGTGATTGACCGGTCTCTTTACTCGCCTTGCCCGCAAGCTACTGCTGAGGCCCAAGCCCATTGGAAATTGTGGCCTCCGAGCTCTCCAGTCACATCCAGAACCTCACCAATAAAGGCCAGCTGCGGAATGCCTTTTACTTCAAAATTTTTCTGGGAAATATTGGCCGTTGATACGCCGCCCATGGTGACTTCGGCGGTGCGCCAACCCTCGGTACCTGCGGGTTTTAGTTGCCAGGCATTGAGGCTCTTTTGCAGGGACTGAATACGTTTATTGGATAGATCCGCAAAGCTGGCGTCTACTAGACCTTCCCACTCAACAATGGCTTGCGCCAATCTTTTGGGTAGATATTCTGCCAGCCAGCCCCCTACTTGGCGTATTGCCTGATAATCACGCAATTCCATCAGAACGTCGCTCAACTCTAAATCCGGCAGCAAATTTATACTGAGTGCGTCACCGGGTTTCCACCAAGAGGAAGCCTGCAACATCGCAGGGCCGGATAAACCTCTGTGGGTAATTAACATGGGTTCTCGATAGCTGCCTTTGCCTACTGAAACTTCAACATCAGCGGAGACGCCGGCCAGTGGTTGTAGCCTGTCTTTCCACTGAGAAGTGAGAACAAAGGGAACCAGAGCGGCGCTGGTCTCAACAATATCCAGCCCAAACTGCTTTGCAATATCGTAGCCAAAACTGCTGGCTCCCATAGTGGGAATAGACAATCCGCCAGAAGCTATCACTAACTTAGCTGCGCTTATCTGCCCCGATGAGGTGGAAAGCTTTACTGAATCTCCGGCAAGCTCAACTTTATCCACCTTGGTATTTAGCCGCACCTCTGCGCCAGCCCATTCGCACTCGGTAAGCAGTAATTCCAAGATATCTTTAGAGGAGTCGGCGCAAAACAACTGCCCTGCAGCCTTCTCAACATATTCAATACTGTGCCGTTCAACTAATTCTAGAAAGTTCTCTGGTGTATATCGCTTAAGAGCAGATATGCAAAAGTTGGGGTTTTGAGAGAAGAAGTTTGCCGGTGTACTGCTCAAATTGGTGAAGTTGCAGCGGCCCCCGCCAGACATAAGAATTTTTTTGCCCGCTTTGTTAGCGTGATCTATAACAAGCACGCTTCTACCCTGGTACCCGGCAGTCGCAGCGCACATTAGCCCGGCGGCGCCAGCGCCAATTATCACAAGATCGAATGTTTGGGCCATAGAATTAGTTTGTCTCTGAATGGGGTGGATTCTGTAGCACTGCTATCGCCTTGTCGAATCTTCTTCTTTTTTGCCTGACACCCAACCAAGAAATGGCGCTAACTATCTGATTTTATTATTGCATTTTGCTGTTAATTCCCTCGCGATACGCGCATAATCGCGACCCTTTTTTCTACCGGGCAGAGAACTGTATTCGCTGCCCAGACCCCAGGTTTATTAATGACTACCCCCGACACTCCAACTAGTGGCCCACTCTTTGCTGATTTAGGCCTTTCTGACCCCGTAATGTCGGCCCTAAAACGTATTGGCTATGAGCAACCAACGCCGATTCAAGCAGAGAGCATTCCGCACCTTTTAGAAGGTCGCGATATTCTTGGAACCGCACAAACAGGTACCGGTAAAACCGCTGCCTTCGCCTTGCCACTTTTGTCACGTATAGATCCTAAAAAGAAAAAACCTCAGGTCCTGGTTCTTGCACCTACCCGAGAGCTCGCCATTCAGGTAGCAGAAGCATTCCAAAACTACGCCAGCGCCATAAAGGGTTTCCATGTGTTACCTATTTACGGCGGACAAAGCATGAGTATTCAGTTGCGACAGCTGTCTCGCGGAGCTCAGGTTGTTGTGGGTACTCCCGGTCGAGTCATGGACCATCTGCGCCGCAATACTTTGAAACTCGATGAGTTGCAGACCGTTGTATTGGACGAAGCCGATGAAATGTTACGTATGGGATTTATCGACGACGTGACCTGGATTCTCGAACACACTCCAAAAGAACGTCAGGTAGCGCTATTTTCGGCCACCATGCCGGCGGTAATTCGTAAGGTTGCAGATACCTACCTAAACAAACCCGCGCATATAAAAATTGAATCGAAGACCTCGACCGTCGAACGCGTCGAGCAGAAATATTGGATAGTAGCCGGTACCAATAAACTGGATGCTTTGACTCGTATTTTGGAAGTTGAAGAATACGACGGCATTATCATTTTTGTGCGCACTAAAAACTCGAGCGCCGAATTGGCGGACAGATTGGAAGCACGCGGACATTCCGCAGCACCTATCAACGGTGATATGACGCAAAAACTTCGTGAAGCTACTATCGGAAAACTGAAAAACGGCAAGCTGGATATATTGGTTGCCACTGATGTTGCCGCTCGTGGTATCGACGTAACTCGCGTAAGTCACGTGATTAACTACGATATTCCTTACGATACCGAAGCCTACGTTCACCGTATTGGCCGAACCGGTCGCGCTGGACGTGAGGGTAAGGCCATACTTTTTGTTGCTCCGCGAGAACGCCGTCTATTGGGTTCTATTGAGAAAGCTACGCGACAAAAAATGACGCCTTTAGAACTGCCAAGCAAAGAGCAAATCAATAAAAAGCGCGGCGACCAATTTAAGAACAACATAACTGAAGCACTCAGTACTGAAAAACTCGGGTTTTTCGAAAACCTGGTTCAAGAATATTTGACGGAACAAGAGGTTGAGCCGCAGCAGCTTGCAGCAGCATTAGCCTTTATGGCGCAGAAAGATCATCCAATTCTTGTTAAAGACGTGCCTCGTAAAGAGCGATCCAACGAACGTATGGAACGCAGCTCTGGTGAACGCAACTCTGGTGACCGCAAAGATGGTTCCAGCCGACGAGATCGATCGCGCTCTAAAGAACATGAATTCTCAGATCGCGGCGGACGTGGAGATCGGGGCAGAAACGAGAACAGAAACGAAGGCGGTGAGAGTGAAAAGCCTCGCAGTCCCAGACGCGAGCGCGAAGAAAAAAGCGATATCGATATGGAAACTTACCGCTTAGCGGTTGGCCACAACCATAAAGTGCAGCCCGGAGATATTGTTGGCGCCATTGCCAACGAAGCCGATATCGACAGTGCCTTTATTGGTCGTATTCAGTTATTTGACGATCACAGTACAGTGGATCTACCCAAGGGCATGCCCAAAGAGCTTTTCCAGCATTTGAAAAAAGTCCGGGTTCGAAACGAGCCTTTAGGTATCGAAAGATTGGATAGCGGCCCTTCAAAACATAAAAGCTCTGGTAAACCTTCTTCTGGGAAGCCTTCTACAGGCGGCGGACCAAGCCAGGGTGGCAAGAAAAAGCGCAAAGCCAATAAGGAACAATAGTTCCCAGAAAGAACTCTAGAGGCCTGATTTCAACAGGAACAGGCCGAAGTCCTGCCGGTCGTCAGACCATTGATGGGTTATTTCCAAATTGGCTTCACCGGCAATTTCAGTAAAGAGCTCGCGGCTGTATTTGTGAGAGTTTTCTGTATGAATCGTCTCACCTTCATTGAAAGCTATCTCACGCTTATCTAGCCTAACCACCTGATCCCTTGTTGAAACCAGATGCATCTCAATTCGAGACAGCTCTTCGTTAAAAATAGCTAAATGTTCAAAGCCCTTATCAATATCGAAATCTGCAGATAGCTCGCGGTTAATTCTTACCAATAAGTTCTTATTAAAATTCGCTGTTACACCAACACTATCGTCATAGGCAGCGACTAAACGCTGTCGGTCTTTAATAAGATCCGCGCCCAACAAAACCCAGCCATTTTCACCCGCCAGCAATCTAAGGTTACTCAAGACTTCGACGGCTTCGTCGCGGGTGAAATTACCGATAGTGGAGCCCGGGAAAAAGACCAATCGCTGTTCGCTTTGGTCTGAAACCAGAGGCAAACTTTTCAGGTCGTTCTGGTCAGTAAAGTCTCCTCTGTGGGGAATAATCTCCAAGCGTGGGAATTTTTGCTTTAGCTCTTGTGCAGAGCTCTCAAGGGCATCTAGAGATATTTCCAAGGGAATAAATTTGCGCGGATGCAGTAGTGCATCCAGCAGAATTTGAACCTTAACTCCGGCGCCAGAGCCGGGCTCAATAATGGTTACGCCCTCTCCGATAAGGCGCGCAATTTCTGGGCCGGCATTGCGCAAAATCTCGAGCTCGGTACGGGTAATGTAGTACTCGTCAAGATCGCAAATTTGCTCGAAGATATTCGAACCCAGCTCGTCGTAGAAATACTTGCAGGGCAGCGTTTTTTGCTCACTGGTTAAGCCATTTACTACATCGGATAAAAACTGATCATAGTCGAGAGACAATTCAGCGCCCTCACGACGTTCTGCCAAATTATTCATTTTTGCCCTATATGTCTTCGGCTAATCGAACGCCGCTAAATTGCCAGCTCTGGTGTGGATAAAAGAAGTTTCTATAACTGCTACGAATATGGTTTTCCGGGCTCACACAGGAACCACCTCTAAGTACAAATTGCCCGGACATAAATTTACCGTTGTACTCGCCTGCATCTCCCGCAAAGGGTTTAAATCCGGGATATCCCAAGTAGCTACTGGCGGTCCACTCCCAAACACCGCCAAACATTTGGCTCAATCCAGCTTGTGAGCCTATACCAGGCTGCAGCTTAGACAAATCAAGGTAATCGGCCTGCTCCAAAGCAGTATGAGACGCCCGTTCCCACTCAAATTCCGTGGGCAAGCGTTTGCCAGACCAGGCCGCAAAAGCATTGGCTTCATAGTAATTCAGATGGCAGGCGGGCTGGTTCGGGTTTAGCTTTTGCAAACCCGCTAGGGAAAACTGATACCAGTTTTTATCTTGCTTTTGCCAATAGAGCGGCGCTGCTTTTTGGCCTTCAGTGAGCCCTTTGTTCAAGAGTGCCCAGCCATCGGATAGCCAAAACTCGCTGCGGCTATAACCCCCGTCCTGAATAAATTCTAGGTACTCTCCGTTGCTAGCCGGGCGGCTAGCAAGCTTAAAGGGTTCAAGATAGTGCTTGTGAACTGGTCGTTCATTGTCGTAAGAAAATCCGTCTTCAGATGCTCCAATTTCCGTTAACCCACCAGAAAATTCAAACCACTCCAAAGCGGCGATATCGGTTTGTTCTATCGCAGTAGTCTCGCTATATGCCGGCAAAATGGGGTTTTGAGAAAGCCCATGCAATAAATCTGTAAGGATTAATTCTTGGTGCTGCTTCTCATGCTGGATGCCTATTTCCAGCAAAGCTAATGCTTGCTCAGTACAAGACTCAGATAGTAAAAATTCAGCCACAAACTGATCAATATGTTCGCGATACTTTATAACTTCGCCAAGGCTTGGCCGAGACAATACTCCTCGCGAAGGCCGACTAAATTGCTCGCCGATGGCGTTGTAATAGGAGTTAAATAGTCGATCAAACTGCGGCGAGAATTCCCGATACTGAGGCGCAAATTTTTTGAGAATAAATGTTTCGAAAAACCAGCTGGTATGGGCGAGGTGCCATTTGACCGGGCTGGCATCTGGCATGGACTGAATCTGGCAATCTTCTGTTGAAAGCGGCCTAATTAATTCTAGGCTCTCCTGCCTAATAGTCCTATAGACCTGCAAAAGTTCTTCAAATGAAAGCGGCTCCAATTTGGGGGTAACCTTTTCCTGAGGCGTCGTGGTTGAAAATAACTCCATACTATATAGCTTACTTAGGTTCGTTCAGGACGTACAGGTAGACGCTCAAATACTGCAAAAATTACAAATTCATAGGCTGAAAGCAGGATCAATTTTCCAATCGCCCTGCATAACTGTCACCGCCTGTCCGGAAATGTAAACCTTATCCTCTGCTAACTCTAGATTAAGAATCCCACCCCTTTTGGACGCCTGATAGCAGACCAGCGTAGTCCGACCGAGGCGTGCACCCCAGTAGGGCCCAATAATGCAGTGAGCACTTCCGGTTACCGGATCTTCCTCAATTCCCTTGCCTGGCGCAAAAAATCTGCTCACCACATTCTCGCTTTCTCTATCCGAAAGCGCGGTGACAATCACCACATCAGAAGTCGATTCAGCTAGTTTACGAAAATCTGGTTTGAGTCCGATCAATTCCTCATCGCTGGCAATTTCAAATAACAAAGTTCCATTGGCGCATCGCTGGCTGTCTAGAATATCTGTTCCTAATGCCTCAATAACTCCGGCTGGCGCATCAAAGCTTTCAACGGACATTGCCGGAAAGCTCATGCGAATAAATTGGTTTTCCTGGTCCAGACTGCAACTCAAATAATGCCCCACCATGGGAGTAAAAAAGCGCACCGGCTGATTGGCTTCAACTAAGCCTTCGGACCAAAGCATGTGCGCACTTGAGAGAGTTGCGTGACCACAGAGCTGAATCTCAACTTCTGGAGTAAACCAACGCAGCCCCCAATCGGCCTCTGGATTGTTTTCAAGCGGCCAAACAAAGCAGGTCTCGGATTGATTCATTTCAGCGCCAATAGATTGCATCCAGGCGAAATCCGTTGGCTCAGAATCCAAGATGACTACCGCAGCAGGGTTGCCCCTGAATGGCTGTGCGGAAAAAGCATCGACTAGGTGCATTTTCATATTGCTAATATCTAATAATTGGGAAGATTAGCAAGTCTACATTTTCAATAAAGGCTTGCCAGTAAAACTGCTATGATCCGCGAAAATAAATTGGCGCTGCTCTGTAAGAGATTGGCATTCAAAGCGTCTAATACTTGATCAGATGAAAAGTACCTAATTCCTATGCACGAACTTGTTAAAGACTATTACGGTAAAGAACTACAAAGCTCTGAAGACCTCAAAACCGACGCATGCTGTGATTTCAGCGCTATGCCTGAATGGTTGAAGCCGCTACTGGCCAATATTCACCCTGAAGTTATGTCCAAATATTACGGCTGCGGATTGGTATGCCCTTCGTTGTTGGAAGGCTGCCGCATATTGGATTTAGGTAGTGGCTCTGGCCGCGATGTTTATGCGCTTGCGCAGCTGGTTGGCAAAACCGGCGAAGTAGTAGGCGTAGACATGACCGACGAGCAGCTGAAGGTTGCTGAAGATCATCGCGCTCATCATGCCGAGGTTTTTGGCTATGACAATGTGCGCTTTATCAAAGGCTATATCGAAAAGCTTGATGAGCTAGGTCTTGAAGATAATAGTTTTGATGTGATTGTCTCCAACTGTGTGATCAATCTTTCACCCGATAAAGATGCGGTTCTTGAACAAGTGCATCGCCTACTGAAGCCCGGAGGTGAGTTCTACTTCTCGGACGTATACGCAGATCGACGAGTACCTGAGAATGTAAAAAATGATCCGGTTCTATACGGCGAATGCCTTGGCGGTGCGCTCTACTGGAATGATTTTGTTAGCCTAAGCAAACGCCAAGGCTTTGCCGATCCGCGCTTGGTAGAAGACCGGCCCCTAGAAGTTACCGATCCCAAACTGGGTGCAAAAATCGGCAATATCCGCTTTTACTCAGCTACTTATCGACTGTTTAAACTGGATGGTTTGGAGCCCGAGTGTGAGGACTACGGCCAAGCCGTTATCTACAAAGGCAGCATTCCAGATAGCCCGGATTACTTTGAATTGGATAAGCACCACTTTATTGAAACCGGCAAGGTCTTCCCCGTATGCGGAAATACCTGGTATATGTTGAAAGATACTCGATTTGCATCTCATTTCGAGTTTATCGGCGATTTTTCCAAGCACTTCGGCATCTTTGAGGGATGCGGTACTGCGATGCCTTACGACCAAGGAACAAGCCAACCCGGTAACGCAGCGCCCTGTTGTTAGCAGTAAAACCGTACCTTTGGACTTCCCAGACTTTACTGGCCCTCTTTAACCCTTCGATCTAAGGACTTTTTATGACCAAATTTTACAAGTTTGCATTGGCGGCATTATTCGCAAGTACTACTGCGGTCGCCGATACCGCCCGCCCTGATGCCCACGCTCCGGCTGGTGTTATGGGAGATCACGCACACAAAAAGGGTGAGTGGATGCTGACATACGCCTACATGGACATGCAAATGGAAGGAAACCTGGGCGGTTCAGATGACATCGCTATCTCCGATATTCTGATGCCAATGCCAGGCACCTATATGGTCGCTCCAACATACATGACCATAGGTATGCATATGATTGGAGGAATGTACGCGCCTTCCGACCGACTTACTCTGATGTATATGACCAGCTTTATCGATACAGAAATGTCTCATGTAACCGCTATGAGCGGAGCCTTTGATACCTCTACCTCGGGTATGGGCGATAGCAGCATTTCCGGACTGTTCACCATATCGGAAACAGCTAGCAGCACTACCATTGCTAGTATCGGACTCTCATTACCCACCGGCTCGATAGACGAAACCGGTGTTACCCCCGCCAGTTCCCCAAATGCAGGCCAACTACCTTACCCAATGCAACTTGGGTCTGGCTCCTATGCCCTGTTGCCCGCCCTGACCTATTCGAAGGCGGAATCAACCTGGTCTTGGGGTGCGCAGATTAAGGGCACCATTCAGCTACAAGAAAATGATCGTGACTACAGGCTGGGCGACCGCTGGCTGGCAACTGCTTGGGCTGCTCGACCGGTTAGCGAGCAATTAAGTCTGTCTGTTCGACTGGCTTGGCAAGACTGGGGTGATATCGATGGCGCAGACGCCGCATTGAATCCTAATATGGTGCCTACGGCAGATCCAAGCCTGCGTGCAGGTACAAGAATGGATGCAGGCTTTGGCCTAAACTGGATTACCGGTGTCGGCGAGCACAATGCTTTTAGAATAGCCGCTGAGTACCTTGTGCCGGTTCAGCAAGATCTAAATGGACCGCAGCTGGAAACTGATAACTCTCTGGTTTTTAGAACTCAGTATTCTTTCTAACTCCTTCTAATACATTTTTATAATCAAAAAAACCCGGATCGGTTTAACACCTATCCGGGTCTTTAGTTTTTGGTTTACTACAGCCTTAGTCGGTAACCGCACCAAATGAAGCGGAAGATACCTGCTTGGCATACTTGGCCAAAACGCCGCGTTTATAGCGTGGCTCTGGTGCTACCCATTTTGCCTTCCGTTCAGCCAGCTCGGCATCATCCACATGCAAGGTCATCTGGTTTTCCTCAGCGTCAATAGTGATTTGATCGCCGTTCTGAACCAGAGCAATTGGTCCGCCTTCTGCGGCCTCTGGCGTAACGTGACCCACTACAAAGCCGTGACTGCCACCGGAAAAACGGCCGTCAGTCATTAGGGCAACATCGTTACCTAATCCACGACCCATAATGGCCGAAGTCGGACTTAGCATTTCCACCATACCGGGACCGCCTTTAGGACCCTCGTAACGAATAACCACAACATCACCTGCAACTACGTCACCGGCCAATATGGCTTGATAGCTTTGATGTTCCGATTCGTAAACCTTTGCTGAACCGGTAAATTTAGTACCCTCTTTGCCGGTCACTTTGGCCACCGCACCTTCCGGCGCCAAATTGCCGCGCAAAATACGCAGGTGGCTATCTGCCTTAATGGGATTGTCCAGATCGCGAATAATATCCTGATCATCGGCATAGGGCTCAACATCCGCAAGGTTTTCTGCCAGAGTTTTGCCAGTAACCGTTATGCAATCTCCGTGCAATAATTCTGCATCAAGCAACATCTTCATAAGTGGCTGAATTCCGCCTATAGCGACCAGCTCAGACATCATGTATTTGCCACTGGGGCGAAGGTCCGCGAGCAAAGGAACTCTTTTTCCAATCTCAGTGAAATCATCCAATTCGAGATCTACATTAATTGAATGGGCCATGGCTAAGAGATGCAGCACGGCATTAGTGGAACCACCCAAAGTGATTACTATCGTAATGGCGTTTTCAAATGCTTTGCGCGTCATGATATCGCTGGGCTTTAAGTCCAGCTGAAGCAAGTTTTGAACGGCCGCGCCGGCATTGCGGCAATCCTGAATTTTGTCGTTCGAAATGGCATCTTGAGCCGAGCTGCCTGGCAGGCTCATACCTAGTGCTTCGATAGCGGAAGCCATAGTATTGGCCGTGTACATGCCACCGCAGGAACCGGGACCGGGAATTGCTTTGCGCTCAACATCATCGAGAGCAACCAGATCAATATCGCCCTTGGCGTATTGGCCAACCGCTTCGAATACAGAAATGATATCCGTATGGTCTGCACCAGGCTTAATGGTGCCGCCGTAAACAAAAACTGAAGGACGATTTAAACGTGCCAAACCAATAATACAGGCGGGCATATTCTTGTCGCAGCCACCTATGGTGATTAGTCCATCAAAACCTTCGCAACCAGCTACTGTCTCGATCGAATCGGCAATAACTTCACGAGATACCAAGGAATACTTCATGCCTTCGGTACCATTGGCAATGCCGTCGGAAATGGTAATGGTATTGAAAATAACTCCTTTACCGCCGGCTTCATCGGCACCCTCACAGGCTTGCCGAGCAAGCTCGTCAATATGCATATTGCAGGGCGTAACCATGCTCCAGGTTGAGGCGATACCGATTTGTGGTTTTTTGAAATCTTCGTCGGTAAAACCAACGGCGCGCAACATAGATCGGCCCGGCGCTTTGGTCGGCCCGTCAACAATATCGCTAGAATGGCGGCGTGTATGATCAGTCATATCAATTCAAATAATCTAAGTTAATGAAAGGGCTAACGCCCCAAAGGGCGGCAATTATGCCTCAAGACAAGCTCGCTATGAACCATGCTGAGCGACCAATAAATTTTGTGGATCTGGAAAAGTGTATTCCCTAAGCCCAAGTTGCCTTGGCCTACGCCACAGAAAACAACTTTGTGGGCGAGATTATTGATGGTTATCAGGCCAATCGTGCGCTACTCACAAAGGAAGCCGCCGTTGCTCTCGCGGCGGTTCAAATTCAACTCAAGCCCCTCGGGCTGGGCATAAAAATATTGGACTCCTATCGCCCTCAGCGAGCGGTGAATCAATTTGTAGATTAGGCAAATGACGCTGATGACTTGAGTACTAAAGCGGAGTTCTATCCTCACCTCACCAAAAAAGAGATATTTGATCAGGGCTATCTATTTGAAAGGTCGAGTCACTCGCGAGGCAGCACTGTTGATCTAACCCTGATAATTATTGAAGACGGATTGGAGTTGGATATGGGCTCAGCCTTCGACTTTTTTGATGAAATATCCTGGACAGACAGCCCAAATATAAATGAAACCCAGCGCCGTAATCGAACGCTGCTACGAAAAGTAATGACAGAAAATGGATTTGAGTCAATTGCCACCGAATGGTGGCATTTCACCCTAGTAAACGAACCCTATCCCGATACCTACTTCGACTTTCTTATCTAAACAAAAGCCGAATAAAAATCCGATAAATGGGTCGTAAACAGAGCCCCTAGTTAGGGCCCCCAGTTAGCAAATTTACGAAGATGGCTTTCAGTAGCCACTGTCCATTGGTCTTTAGTCTCGCTCGCACCTGCTGCGTGCAGGCCAGGACTTTGCGCCACAACTGAATCTATAAACTCAATATCTTTGGCGTCGGCATCAATCATTAATACATGCCGACCGTGTTCCAATGCTCGCTGAAATCTTTTGAAGCGCGAACTTGGAAGGTGAGAACCGATTAGGCCACCTTCCCATGTGCAGAAGCCTACGCAAACAATAGATAACATGATGAATGGAGCCCAGCCAACCGTTTCAGTTGCCCCCAAGGCACTAGAAAAGAAGAGTACCAGCGCCGCCAGAATTAGTCCGACAATAGCCCCTTTATAGGTTGTGCTAATTACATCGGTCCGGAACCAGGAATAAACCTGATTCAGATTGTGCTCTTTGACTCCAGCGTCATCATTGCTAAGCACATGGATTTGACCTCGCGAAATACCGGATGCTTCTAGAGTATTTTCTACCCTCTCTAAATCATCCAACGAGTTGCTGACATAAAAGTATCTCTTCATAGACCTACCCCTTGTAAAGCAATTTGGTAGCGGCAAATGAACACTCTTTGATGCATAAAAAGTGCGTCTGTCGTCACCCTTACCCTGTATAAGACCTTAAAATAGCCCCATTGCACAACATTTTTTTATTCATCGATATTTTGCTAAATGGAAGAATTTGCTGGTTTGCTTTACATAAGCCCCTGAAAACAGAACAATTGCGGCCCCGATTTTGTAAGAGTAAAGAAATGCCCGCAAAAGTTGCCCTGGTGATGGGATCAAAAAGCGATTGGCCCACCATGAAGATGGCCACAGATCTACTCGATCAGCTGGAGGTCAGCTATGAGGTTGAGATTGTTTCTGCACATCGCACTCCAGATAAATTAATGGAATTTGCGGCTTCTGCCGTGGATGCAGGATTCGAAGTAATTATTGCCGGAGCCGGTGGCGCTGCGCATTTACCAGGCATGATCGCCTCCAAAACACGCTTACCTGTCTTGGGCGTTCCGGTTGAGTCTAAAGCCCTGGCTGGACTGGATAGCCTGCTATCTATAGCGCAGATGCCCAAAGGTGTTTCGGTGGGTACTCTTGCGGTCGGTGGCGCTGGTGCCTATAACGCAGGCCTACTGGCCGCTCAAATTCTGGCCAACAATGACAGCGCTTTAGCGGCTCGCGTCGAGGATTTTCGTAAAAACCAAACCGATGCGGTTTTGGCAAATCCGGACCCGCGGGACTAATGAGTAAAATTTGGGTTCTCGGCGCAGGACAACTGGGCGCCATGCTGCACTATGCTGGATTACCCCTTGCCCTAGAAGTTGAGCCCATTGATATTGAATCTGAACAACTCCTTGATATCGGCGACAACGATATTGTTACCGCTGAACGTGAAAAATGGCCTGAAACCACAGCGACCAAGCAACTCGAAGCCCACCCAAATTTTGTTAATAAGGATATCTTTTCTCGTTTAGCCGATCGCCTTACCCAAAAACAAATTCTTGATGACCTTGGTATCGCCACCACTCCCTGGTGTGCCTTAGAACAGTCTTCAGATATTCAAGCATTACATGACAAGCTAGGCTCCAAGGTACTGCTAAAACGCAGAACCGGTGGCTATGACGGGCGCGGCCAACACTGGATAGACCAGGATAAGGCTGAAGCCATTCCGGAGGATTGGCGCGACCAAGCCATCGCAGAGAGAAAAATTCCCTTTGAAGATGAAGTATCCGTAGTTGGAGTGCGCAATAGAAAGGGCGAGATGGTTTTCTACCCCCTAGCTTTAAACTTGCATTTGGATGGCATATTGATGGGAAGCCTTTCTCCCGTCAGCCGAGTTCAACATTTGCAAAGCCAAGGCGAACAGATGCTTGGCAGGTTGATGGAGGGATTAAACTATGTGGGTGTAATGGCCATGGAGTGTTTTAGAATCGGCGATCAACTGATGGTTAATGAAGTGGCTCCACGCGTACATAACAGCGGTCACTGGACATTAGCCGGTGCGAATATCAGCCAATTTGAATACCATCTGCGAGCCATTGCAGACTTGCCTATTCCAGCAGCTGTGGTTAAAGCTCCAACTGTAATGATTAACCTTATCGGTACTCCCTATTCCGAAGAATGGTTGGAGATACCCGGCGCTGAGCCATACTGGTACAGCAAAGAGGTTCGTCCGGGCCGTAAAGTCGGACATATCAATTTTTGTAACTCCGATATATCCGAACTTGACGGTTCTCTTCGTCAATTGCAGACCCTATTACCCGACAATTACTCGGTAGCAATTGATTGGACCTGCGAAAACTTGGCTTAACTCTTGCCTTAATTCTTGGTTTAACTTATGAAAGATGACGGCGCGAAACTTAAATTTATAGTACTTGGCTTAGTAGCTGCCTTGGCAGTGAACTTTGCTATGCGCGCATCAGGTATCGAACCAGTAATCGCAACGACTGCAGCTATTACCACGCTTACCGCTATTTTGTGGATGACCGAAGGGCTATCTATTCCGGTTACCTCCTTGGTCCCAATTATCGCCTTTCCGCTTTTTGGTGTGCTCACCTTTAATCAAGCAGCGTCTGGATTAGGGAATCACGCCATTATCTTGCTAATGGGTGGATTTATGATGGCCAAAGGGTTGGAAAAATCCGGTGTGCACAAACGACTAGCCTTAGGAATTTTGAACGCTGTCGGAGCACAAGGCGGCAAACGAATTGTAATCTCCTTTATGATTACTTCTGCTCTTCTGTCCATGTGGATAAGTAATACGGCAACTGCCTTAATGCTAATGCCCATTGCCCTAGCGGTATTAGCTCACCTGAAAGATAGCCGGCTTAACGTTCCCGTTGTTCTCGGCATCGCATTTGCGTGCAACCTGGGCGGAATAGCTACTTTAGTGGGCACACCATCAAATATAATCTTTACTGGGGTATATCAAGAATATGTAGGCACTACATTTTCATTTTTACGCTGGATGAGCGTTGGACTGCCTGTGGTGCTTGTTGGGCTACCCTTAATGGCGCTCTGGTTAACCCGCAATGTGCAACCTACCGGCAAAGTAGAGCTACCCACATCAGGACAATGGGAAATTCAAGAAAAGCGCGTAATGGCAGTTTTCCTAGCTACTGTGTTCCTTTGGATATTTAGAACCGGGCCATTTGGTGGCTGGGCTGCGCTATTAGGAGGCTCCTTGGCAGGGGATTCAACGGTTGCCCTAATGTCGGTTCTCGCAATGTTCTTAATCCCTTCCGGCAAGGGAAATGGTGATCATTTGCTTACTTGGAAGTGGGCGGGAGATATTCCTTGGGGAATGCTGCTTCTTTTTGCTGGTGGCATAACCATCGCCAACGCTTTTCAATCCAGTGGACTTGCCGCTCTTGTCGGTGACGGACTGGCAAGTACAGTCACATTACCGCCCTATCTTCTGATTTTAGCTATATGCCTGTCAGTTACCTTCCTCACGGAAATGACATCCAATACGGCAACAACCACCTTACTTATGCCCATTTTGGCGGCAACCGCCGTCGCAGCTGATATCGCTCCGGAAATTTTGATGATACCGGCGGCTATGTCTGCCTCTTGCGCCTTTATGCTTCCCGTTGCGACCACTACCAACGCCATTGCCTACGGTTCCGGAAACGTAACCGTTAAACAGATGGCAAAAGAGGGGTTTGCTCTGAATATTATGATGGCTTTTATAATTAGCGGGTCTTGCTACTTTTTACTTTAAAGCGTTCGATAATTATTTGAAAACTGTCCGCTCAAGAACTCCATTTGGTCGCTGAGGATACGACGGTCATTTAGCAGGGCCATATATTCCGCAAGATTTGGCCGGTAAGGCAACGCCAAAAGTTCCATATCCAAAGATTCAATACTACGGTCGCCCTTAAACTGATTGCAGCGCCGGCAGGCTGAAACCACATTTTCCCAAACATCTAAACCACCGCGTGACTTCGGAACAATATGGTCCCGCGTGAGCTCGCTTTGTCCATGTTGTTTGCCACAGTACATGCAGAGATATGCATCACGCGCAAAAAGGGTTCTATTGCTAAGAGGGTATCTAGTTCGGGGTTTGGCAATTCGCTCCCCATCGCTGGCTAGAATGCTAGGCAATTCGATACAGGATTGCTGACCATCAAATCTAGAGTAGCCGCCTTTCACGGTTCGCACATTCTCGCCGAGTGTCCAGACAACCAACTCTCGAGCAAAGAGCCCAACCGCTTCTTGCCAATGCAGCCATTCGATTGGTTGGCCGGCAATATTTAACCTAAGAATCTGCGGCTCCATCAACAACTCCTCGATGAATAATTCAGAACGGTCTTTTTATTATTTTTGCGCGTTTTATGAGAGAGCACTTTATTTGAAGGAAGCGTGCCCGGGGCAGTCAGCTTGGAATGCCAAAGAGATTTGAGATTGAAGTAAATACTGCTATGGAAAGCTAGTCTCCTTCGTTTCTGCCTGAATTCTCGGCCGATATTGTATGTCTGTCAACCGAATTGGTTTTCCGGGCGATCAATGCCCCATATTCGTTACTTATTGATGAAAACAGCATTTGACCCCTGACGCCCGCTCGTTTAACTTGGCGCCCCCTACTACTAAGATTTTGCCCTATGTCTGACACTGACAAAAGCATGAATTTTGAGAAGAAATTAAACGACCTTGAAGCGCTGGTAGCAAAATTGGAAACCGGCGATTTATCCCTCGAAGAGTCTCTAAAAGCATATGAGGCGGGCATTGCCTTAACTAGTGATTGTCAGAGCCTACTTGAGAAAGCGCAGCTACGAATCGAAATGGCCACGTCAGAGGTCAGCAAATCTGAACCCTCTTCAGATAAATCCTGAAATTTAACCGCGAAAACTCATAAGCCAATTTAAATGGAATCTGAACTCTCAGCTATAGCTGACCCTATTCGTCAGCAGGTAGAAACTCTATTAGGAGAATGTACCGCGCAATATGTGGATGCCGGGAAGCTCCGAGAGGCCGTTCGCTATGCACTGCTCAATGGTGGCAAGCGAGTACGCCCCTTATTGGCCTTTGCCGCTGCAGATGCCTGTGGAGAGCGTTCAGACTTTTTGCCCTATGTTGCTGCGGCCGTTGAGGCAATTCACGCTTATTCATTGGTGCATGATGATTTGCCCTGCATGGACGACGATGATCTGCGTCGTGGCAAAGCAACAACCCATATAGCCTTTGATGAAGCGACGGCGGTCTTGGCCGGCGATGCCCTGCAAACTTTGGCTTTTGAAATGCTTGCTAACGCGCCAGGTACGGATTCCCAAATAGTGAAAAGCATTAGCTGCCTAACCAAAGCCAGCGGTGGCCGAGGTATGGTCGAGGGTCAAATGCTGGATATCCAACAGGTTGGCGACAATATCGATTTAGATACGCTGCGTTTAATGCACAGGCGAAAAACCGGCGCTCTAATAAGTGCAAGTGTATTGCTAGGTGGATTGAGCGTTACCAATCCAGAGCCAGCTCAGTTAAATGCACTTGAAGAATATGCTGAGGCGCTTGGCCTAGCTTTTCAGATACGCGATGACATTATTGACCAGATATCTTCCACGGAAGTGCTTGGTAAAACCCAGGGCGCCGATCAGGCACTTAACAAACCAAACTATATTGATTTATTGGGGCTGGACGCGGCAACAGAGGAATTAAACTCGTTGCATCAGTCCGCTAAAAAGGCCCTAATGATTTTTGGTGAAAGAGCAAAGACTTTGCACCTGATATCCGACTTTGTTGTACAGCGGCTGCACTAAGGCCTATAAAGATAAAATATGAAGAACTTTGACAGCATTCCTGCCAGCGCTCCATCAACTCCGTTGCTGGATAAAGTGCAGATTCCAGAGAATATGCGCGGATTTAATCACGCCGAGTTACTGCAATTAGCAGACGAGTTGCGGGAATATCTGGTCTATGTTGTCGGCCAAACCGGTGGACATTTTGGCGCTGGTCTTGGCGTAGTTGAACTGACGATCGCATTGCACTATGTATTTAATACTCCTGAAGATCGCCTAGTTTGGGATGTGGGTCACCAGGCCTATCCCCACAAAATTCTCACTGCCAGACGCGACCGCATCCTTAGCTTGCGACAACGCGACGGGTTATCTGGATTTCCAAGTCGCTCAGAAAGCCCCTTTGATACTTTTGGCGTTGGCCATTCGAGTACTTCCATAAGCGCCGCACTGGGCATGGCTATGGCTTCCAAGCTGAAAGGTGAGGATCGCAAGCACACCGCAGTTATTGGTGATGGCGCAATGACTGCCGGTATGGCTTTTGAGGCACTCAATCATGTAGCCGGAAGCGGCGCGGATATGATGGTGATTCTAAACGACAACAACATGTCCATATCGGAAAACGTTGGGGCGCTCTCGAGCTATTTCTCTCGAATGTGGGCGAGCCCGCTTTACAACCAGATTCGCCAAAAAGGCCAAAAGGTATTGTCTAAGGTACCGCCCGCCTCGGAATTCGTCCGGCGAACGGAAGAACATATGAAAGGTATGGTTTCTCCGGGTACCTTCTTTGAAGAAATGGGCTTTAACTACATCGGCCCCATAGATGGGCACAATCTCAAATCCCTAGTAGACACATTGCAGAATCTGCGAGAGTTGAAAGAACCCATCCTTTTGCACGTGATTACGGAAAAAGGCCGCGGTTTTACACCGGCCGAAGAAGATCCAATTGCCTATCACGCGCTATCAAAAATTGATCCGGCACCCAAGAAGCCAAACGGTAAGCCTAAGCTGCCCAAGTATCAGGATATTTTTGGTCAGTGGCTTTGTGATATGGCAGAGAGTGATGTGCGTTTAGTTGGAATTACGCCAGCGATGCGAGAAGGCTCTGGCATGGTTGAATTTTCCCGCCAGTTCCCGACTCGTTATGTGGATGTGGGAATTGCCGAACAGCATTCCGTGACTCTTGCTGCGGGCATGGCCTGTGAAAATTTGAAACCCGTAGTGGCTATCTATTCCACCTTTCTACAGCGCGCCTACGATCAACTTATTCACGACGTAGCCCTGCAAGATCTGGATGTTCTATTTGCTCTGGACCGCGCTGGCTTAGTTGGCGAAGACGGAGCATCCCATGCGGGCGCATACGATATTAGCTATCTGCGTTGCATTCCCAATATGTTGGTAATGACTCCTTCTGATGAAAACGAGTGCCGGCAGCTTCTAACCACAGGCTATCAGCACAGAGGCCCGGCCGCTGTCCGTTATCCGCGAGGGTCCGGACCCGGCACAGAGATCCAGAAAGATTTAACCGGTCTGCCGATTGGCAAAGCCATTGTGCGTCGCGAAGGGCAGGATGTTGCGATTCTGGCCTTTGGAACGGTATTGGCGGATTGTTTAACGGCCGCTGAAGAAGTGAACGCTACGGTGGTTGATATGCGCTTCGCCAAGCCCATCGATGAAGAGTTGCTCACCGATCTCACGCAGTCACATACCCACTTTATTAGTGTTGAAGAAAATGCCGTCGCTGGCGGAGCAGGTTCAGCAGTACTGGAGTTTGTAAGCCGCGCTAATCTCGATATTAAAGTCGCTATTCTGGGATTGCCTGACAGTTTTCAGAGCCAAGCCACCAGATCTCAGTTACTAGTAGAAGCGGGACTCGATTCAGATTCGATAATCGCACGAATTCGAGCCCTCTAGTCCTTTCCGCTAGGCATAATAAATCTGACTATCGGCGCAGATAACTGCTCGCAGTTGGTGCTTTGCTGGTTTAAGGATACTATCCGCCTGCTTAATTAATCTAAGACCTTAATAAGGGGAGAATTCATGTTTGATTCCACATCGACGGCACTTCCGCCGTTGCTAGGAGCGCTTGGTCTAATCTGCGCTTTTATTCTTTATAAGATCGTTATCAGGTATCCAGAAGGCGAAGACAACGTCAAAAAAATCGCCGACCAAATTCACCTCGGTGCCATGGTTTTTATGCGGCGCGAATACACCATATTGTTTGGATTCCTCGCCGTGCTAGTGGTACTTACCTGGCTGGCTCTTGATGGCAATACCGCCCTCGCTGTTGTTGTTGGAGCTCTGTCCTCTTCAATTGCAGGCTGGTTGGGAATGTACTCGGCAACCAAAGCCAATGTGCGAACTGCCACCGCGGCAGCCACAGACGGCGCGGCAAGTGCCCTTACCGTAGCTTTCTTTGGCGGCTCAATTATGGGGCTCTGTGTGGCCTCGCTTGGTCTAATAGGTCTGGGGGGACTCTATTGGTATCTTGGCGGCGACGCACACTCGCTTGAAGGTTTCGGCATGGGCGCTTCCTGTGTGGCTCTTTTCTCTCGTGTCGGCGGCGGCATCTTTACTAAGAGTGCCGATGTTGGTGCAGACCTTGTGGGTAAACTTGAAGCGGGAATTCCGGAAGATGATCCCCGCAACCCAGGCGTTATCGCAGATAACGTAGGCGACAATGTTGGTGATGTTGCCGGCATGGGTTCGGATATTTTTGAATCTTATTGCGGCGCTATGATCGCCTCTATTGCCATTGCTTCAACCATGACGACCCTGACGGTAGCGGCACGCGAATCCATGATGTTTTTGCCTCTAGCTTTGGCAAGCATCGGACTGGTCGCTTCAATCATTATGATTCTGGTGGTGAAAATGCGCGCCGGAGCTGCTCCTGCGGCCGCACTTAGAACCGGAACTATGGGTGCGCCCGTTATATTCTTGGCCGGTGCTTACTTTCTAATTGCGGAACTCGGTCTACCAATCAATATCTGGTTCTCGGTTCTTAGTGGTGCAGTTGGTGGCGTTGCTATCGGCCTGATCACTGAGTACTACACAGGTGGTGCTCCAGTACGCAAAATTGCGAAAGCGGGTGAAACCGGTGCGGCAACGGTAATGATTACTGGCCTCGCTGTAGGCATGCAGTCGGTGGTATTACCTATCCTTTGTATAGCCGCCATTATCTTTGTATCCACATCATTGTCGGGTCTTTATGGAGTCGGCATAGCCGCTGTAGGCATGCTTTCTACTGTGGGCATAACCATGGCAATCGATGCCTACGGGCCTGTTGCTGATAACGCCGGCGGTATCGCTGAAATGGGTGGCATGGGCGAAGACGTTCGTGAAATTACTGACTCTCTCGATGAGCTTGGCAATACCACTGCAGCCATAGGCAAGGGTTTTGCCATTGGTGCAGCAGCACTAGCCGCACTGGCCATAATCGCGGCCTTTGTTGAGACGGTTGATGCGAATCGAGTAGGAGATTTTGAACTGCTTTTGTCTAACCCACTGGTATTGGTTGGCATGTTTATCGGCGGTGCAATTCCCTTCTTGATATCGGCTATTACCATGACGGCTGTTGGCGATGCTGCTTTCGAGATGATCAATGAAATCCGACGTCAGTTCCGCGAAATTCCTGGTCTATTAGAAGGAACAGCCGAGCCCGACAATGCCAAGTGTATTGATATCGCAACCACCGCCGCCTTGAAAAAGATGATGTTGCCCGGCGTGATTGCCGTAGCTTCTCCTCCAGTAGTTGGTTTCACCTTAGGTGCTGAAGCACTAGGTGGCATGCTTGCTGGCGCACTATTAGGCTGTGTATTAATGGCATTAATGATGGCCAACGCCGGTGGTGCTTGGGATAACGCCAAAAAATATGTTGAGAAAGGCAACTTAGGTGGCAAGGGTACTGATACTCACGCTGCAGTAGTTGTTGGCGATACCGTAGGTGATCCCTTCAAGGATACTTCTGGTCCGTCTATGAATATTCTTATCAATGTAATGGCAATTGTAAGTTTGGTAATTGCGCCACTCTTGTAGCTGTTTAGATAGCGCCTTGAGCACTATTCTGAAAACCCCGGGCTTGTCCCGGGTTTTTTATTGCTGCTTTTTGCAGCTTTCTTGCTTTCAGACTTGAACCAGTTCTGTGCCACCCCGATAATGTGCGCCCTTTTTTTGCACCCTCCGTTAAATTCTCTTTAACTCCCTTTAAACTCCCATAAGCACCGGTACATTAAATGAACCTGAATGCAGTCCCCATTGGAATCAACGCCCCTGAAGACGTAAACGTAATAATCGAAGTGCCTATCGGTGGCGAACCGATCAAATATGAAATGGACAAAGATTCCGGCGCCCTAATGGTCGACCGCTACCTTTACACACCCATGCGCTACCCCGGCAACTATGGTTTTATTCCTCACACCCTGTCCGACGATGGCGACCCTATCGACGTATTGGTTGCCAGCACACGAGCTATCGCGCCCGGCGCAATTCTTAACTGCCGCGTAATTGGCGTTCTGGTAATGAGCGACGAAGCTGGACAGGATGAGAAACTAATAGCCGTTCCCAGTCACAAACTCACTCGCCGCTACGACAACGTAAAAGACTATTCTGATTTACCGGATATCACCTTAAAGCAGATCGAGCACTTCTTTGAGCACTATAAAGATCTCGAAACTGAAAAGTGGGTGAAGATAGATCGCTGGGGAGATGCGGCGGAAGCTAAGCAGCTAATCCTGGAATCTATGGAACGAGCGACTGCTAAGGGCGTTTAATCGTTTTCCTTAAACATAAAAAAAGGCCTGCAAAAGCAGGCCTTTTTTATTGAGTGGCAACTCAGAACTCGTGATGCATATCCAAAGCAGGCGCTTCCACTAGCGGACTACCCACTACTTTGGCCGGCACTCCCGCGACAGTGGTGTGGGCCGCAACAGATTCCAATACCAAACTAGCGGCGCCGACTTTTGCGCCGACACCGACCTCAATATTCCCAAGAATTTTGGCACCAGTGCCAATTAGCACACCGCGTCTAATTTTTGGGTGTCGATCTCCACATTGCTTGCCAGTGCCACCAAGAGTCACGCCGTGAAGCAGAGATACATCGTCTTCAACCACAGCGGTCTCACCAATAACTACACCGGTAGCGTGATCAATCATAATGCCGCTGCCTAGTCGCGCAGCTGGATGGATATCGACGTCGTATTCTTGTGAGCACTTAGCCTGCATATGTCTAGCCAAATGCATGCGATCGTTGTTCCAGAGCCAGTGGGCAACGCGATAACTCTGCACCGCGTGAAATCCCTTGAAATACAAGAAGGGTGTTAGCCAGCCTCCAGCTGCCGGATCTCTGTCCACATGAGCAGCAAGATCGGCAACTACAGCATCAACAATTTCAGGCTGGTCTAATAATGCCTCTCGAATTAACCCGTTAATTACTTCCGCTTTAAGGTGAGGTGCATCCAACTCATTTGATAGAACACATGCCAAAGAGGCATCAAAACTTTGATGCCTGAGTATGCAGCGCGATAAATAGGGTACTAAGGCTGCTTCAGACAGCACCACCTCTTCCGCTTCTGCACGAATTAATTTCCAAACTTCTTCAATACTTCTTTGCTGGGGCATTTATGGCCGCCTTGGCTTTGTAGGTCTATAAAGACCGCCATCTTAGGTGATTTGTATATAACGCTCAAAAAGATATTGCAGATTATTTAAAACTGCGTCTTTCAGAAGAAGGTCAATTCCGCGCAAATAACCTGATAGTGCGTCCGGATTGTAGGTCGAACTGAAGGTCGAACTGAAGGAATTTGCCTGCTCAATATGACTGATATGCCAAGCCTCTGGGGCTATGCCGCCCTGATCGGTGGCATAGGGTCGTGAAAATCCAAATTCTCGCGAACGGAGTTCCAACCAAAGATTTAATTTGTGGAAGGGTCCACCGGATTCATATTCTGAAGCCACCAACTTGAGGTTATAACCCTCTGCCACAGCAGCGGCATCGTATATATCCAAATCGGTTCCCCAGTGGTGCCGCGACGCGCCCGGCAGTGCCGAAAATCTCATAATGGCCTTTACCGCATCCAAATCTGTCAGTTGGGTTAGATCGATGCAATTGGCCCTATCGTCCAAACAATCCCGTTGACCTGATGCCTTAGCATTCCAAATGGCTAGTTGACGCTCAAAACTTCGGTAGGCGCTGGCCGCCCGAATATCTATTCCGTCGACAGCAGCAGCCGCCTGCATATTCGCAAAAGCCTGCTGTGAATTGGTGTGAATCTTTAAATCTGTACCTTCAATTTGGCTGAGATGTTTTTCGGTTAAACCAAAAATCTCGTCAAGATCTATAAGCTCACTGTTAGAATGCTCACTACTCAAGACTATTCCTCTATGACACTCGCACTATTTGACCTCGATAATACCCTGATTGGCGGAGACAGCGATTATCTCTGGGGTGAATTTGTGGTCTCTAAATCTCTGGTTGATGTCGAAGAGTATCAGAGGCTCAACCATGAGTTTTATTTAGATTATGTAAATGGCACCCTGGATGTTGCCGCCTACCTTCGTTTTTCCATGGCGCCCTTGGCCAAAATTGAACCGGAATTATTGGCCGAGCTTCACGCTGAGTTTATGCGTGAGTGCATCGATCCCATTTGGCTTTCCCAGGCTGAAACGCTGATAAAACAACACAGAGATTTTGGACGCCAGGTTGCAGTAATTACCGCAACCAATAGATTTATTGTGGAACCCATAGTGCAGCGATTTGGAGTTGAGAACCTAATTTGCTCGGAGCCAGAAATCCTCAATGGGCGCTACACGGGCAATTTTGTGGGCGAACCTTGCTTTGGCGAAGGCAAGGTAATCAAAATCGAAGAATGGCTTGCAGCCAACTCTCTTGATCTAAACTCAAGCTGGTTCTATTCGGATTCACACAATGATTTGCCGTTACTCAGGAAGGTGACAAGACCTATTGCTGTAGATCCGGATGAAAAACTTAAAATTGCTGCTCAAGAAAATGGCTGGCAGATAATTTCTCTGCGTTAGCTGAAAATCCTTCAAAAGAGAAAGCAGTGCACTAACTAGGGAGCTAGGGCATCAGATCACGGAAGCTACGGCGTCAGCTAAGTGTTCCAGATTGGTTGAGGTTATTCCCGCGATATTAATACGGCTGGAATTGAGCAAATAGATACCGTGGCTTTCTCGCATGCTCAGCACCTGTTCAGCGCTTATACCCAAAAAGCTAAACATACCCTGCTGATCTCGAATAAATTCGAATCTATCGCTATCTAGGCGCTGTAGGAGCGCATCTGCTAAGCCTGTTCGCATTGTAGTTATTCGCAAGCGTATTTGATCCAGCTCGGACATCCACATTTGACGCAATTCAACATCTTCGAGAATTTCCGCGACCAGATAACCTCCGTGCGCTGGCGGAAGCGAGTAGACCACCCGACTAATATTCATCATATTAGTCAACAGTATGTGAGCGGAGTTTTGGTCAGGTGAAACGGAAATTAGCACGCCTACGCGATCGCGATATAGAGAAAAGTTTTTTGAGCCAGAATAGCAAATTAGCATTTCCGGCACGCTTGCAGCCATATGCCTCCACCCCAGGGAGTCCTGATCTAGGTCTTCCGAAAGCCCATGGTAAGCAATATCAACAAAAGGCAGCAGACCTTTTTCCAAGACAAAATTCGTTAATAACCGCCATTGTTCTAGGCTAAGATCTTCTCCACAGGGGTTGTGGCAACTGCCTTGCAATAAGATCACATCACCATGCTGCGCAGTGGATAGCTCCTGCATCATCTCAGCAAAGCGGACCCCTCGTTCTCCAGGTTGGTAATAGGAATAGGTCGCTATTTCTAGCCCGGCGGATTTCAGAATGGGTATATGGTTTGCCCAAGTAGGATTGCTAACCCACACTTTTGTGCCGGGCTTTATTCGTTTTATTAACTCAGCAGCAATACGAATTGCACCGGATCCACCCGTTGTTTGAATGGTAGAAACGCGGCCATCGGAATTTGCGGAATGATTCGCACCAAGAGCTAGCTCAGTTACCAGTTTGTTAAACCTAAGGTCTCCAGCCAGTCCCAAATAGGCTTTGCTATCTTCCTGTTCAGTACGGCGCTTCTCGGCCGCCTTTACGCAGTTCATAACGGGCGTTTTGCCGACATCATTTTTGTATATACCGACGCTCAAATCCACCTTCAGAGGATTTGTATCATTCCTTGCTTGAACCATTAACTGCAGAATGGGATCGTCTGGACATACTTCCAAACTGGTAAATAAATCTGACACTATTTTTCTCTACTATTTATTAGAACTAAAAATCTTCGACCGTGGGAGTAACTCGCAAAACTTCCTCTATGGTTGTTTTTCCGGCAGCTACTTTGCGTGCGCCGCTTAAGCGCAAAGTCTGAGCACCTTCGCGGTAGCTCTGCATGCGTAGCTCCTGAAGGTCACAATCATCGGTAATTTTCTTACGAATACCAGCCGAGGGTTCAAGGAACTCGTATATGCCCTCTCTTCCCATATAGCCGGTATTGCGGCATTCCAGACAGCCTACCGCATTGTAAATTTTGGCGGGCATCTCAGCCTTAAAGGGTTTAACCAAAGCAGCCCAGGCATCTTTGTCCGGCTTAACTTCTTCCCGGCAATGGGTGCAGAGTTTGCGTACTAAACGCTGCGCCATCACCCCATTTAGAGTTACTCGAATCAAATGCGCCGGCAGACCCAAATCTTGAAGACGCGTAATAGCTGCGCAGGCATCATTGGTATGCAGTGTAGAGATAACCAAATGCCCGGTTAGTGCGGCCTGAACTGCCATTTCGGCGGTTTCAAGATCACGAATCTCTCCAACCATAATTATGTCTGGATCTTGGCGTAACAAAGTCCACACGCCAGTGGCAAAATCGAGCCCAATCTTTGGCTGTACCTGAGTTTGATTGAATTGATCCACAACCATCTCAATAGGATCTTCCAAGGTAGAAACATTAACTTCCTTGGTCGCAATTTGGCGTAGGCTTATATAAAGCGTTGTGGTTTTACCAGACCCGGTTGGACCGGTCACCAAAACAATGCCTGATGTTCGCCCAATCATATCGGTCCAAACGTCACTATCTTTACCCTGCAAACCCATATCCGCGAAGGATCTGAGCAACACCTCAGGATCAAAAATACGCATAACCAGCTTTTCACCAAAAGCAGTGAGTAGAGTTGAGAGTCTTAGCTCAACCTCTCCGCCATTTGCCATACGGGTTTTAATACGGCCGTCTTGTGGGCGGCGTTTTTCCGCGACGTCCATGCGACCCAGTACTTTGATTCGACTAGTTACCGCATTGGCCACATGGCACGGCATTTCATACACGTCATGCAGTACGCCGTCGATGCGAAATCTTACGCCACCAATCTCACGCCGGGGTTCAATATGAATGTCACTGGCACGCTGAGAAAATGCGTACTGCAACAACCAGTCAACAATATTGACGATGTGCTTGTCGTCAGCACCAACTTCTTTGTCGCCGGTAAGATCGAGTAATTGTTCGAAATTGGAGATGCTTGCGGCGGCTGCCGCCTTGGCATCTCCATCGTCAGCGCCAGAAACCGACTTGGCAATGGTGTAGAACTCAACCAGATATTTGTCTATATGCTCAGGATTACAAAATACCTTTTTGACTTTTTTCTTGGTCGTTTGCTCGATGCTTTGAATCCAGCCGTCTTTGTCTGGCTCGGCCGTAGCGATTAGCACTTCGTTCGGATGTACTTCAACGCAAAGTATTTTGTTGCTGGAAGCGTAGGCGTAGCTCATCACCTCGGTAATGGCCTCAACATCCATTTTCAGTGGATTAATATTGAAATAAGGCAGTTCGGCGTTTTCGGCGTACCAGCTAGATAGCACCTCATCCGTCAGAATTTTGCCCTGGGTTCGCTGGTCAACCAGACTTAAGGAGCTAATTGCCTTAATCGGGTGAACTTGAACCGAGCCACCAGATGCACGAACCGCATCCGGCTCACTGAGAATGCCATCCTCTTTCAGGGCTTCAACAATGCTCTTAAGGGACTGCAATCGTTTTGAATTTTTCAATTCCGTAACGCCTTTGGTTAAAGTGAGACCTTTGCATGGAAGAGTATTTTGCTTTCAGGCAAGGCAAAAACACGCGCAAAGAGGAAGTTTATATTTATAAACGACCGATTGAGCATGTTTTTAACGCCGCATAGGAGTGAAATAGCTTTCATGCAAGGGCCTTATAGTGCGTAAATACTTTCTTGCTAGCCTACCTCATACGGAGAAAAGCAGGTAGCCTGAGACAATGTAAAAACTGTTGTAGCATTTTAACCCGCACCCATTTCCATCAGACAATACCGGTCATTTTTTCAATGAGTCTATCCACACCTAAATTTGAAGACGCCTTACAGCAACTAATTGCTGCGCCTTCCATTAGTTCCACTCAAGCCGATATCGACATGAGTAATACTCTTGTTATCGATCTTTTGGCCAACTGGTTTAGGGATCAGGGCTTTGAGGTATGGCTGCAACCTATCTCTGATGATCAGCAAAAGGTCAATCTATACGCAAGTATAGGCAGCGGTGGAGGTGAAAATGAAGGCGGCCTCGTTTTCTCTGGACATACAGATACTGTGCCCTGCGATCCAGATCGCTGGGATGGCGAACCCTTTAGGGTGAAAGAGACTTCCTTGGGTTACCAAGGGTTAGGTACAACAGATATGAAGGGGTTTTTTGCGGTTTTGCTGCAGGCAATTGGGAGTACTGACCTAAGTAAAATTCAGAAGCCTTTAACCATCGTAGCGACAGCAGACGAAGAAACCTCCATGGCGGGTGCCCGGGCGCTGCTTCAGGAACGTATAGCAGGCGCTGAGCGTGTGGTGATAGGTGAACCTACTGATTTACAACCCATTCGTATGCACAAGGGCATACTGATGGAATCCATTCAAATTCAGGGTGTTGGAGGCCATTCCTCCAATCCTGATTTGGGCATCAACGCTATGGAAGTTATGTACGATGTGTTGGGAGGCCTTTTTGCACTTAGAAAGGAGCTGCAAAAAACCTACCAGCATTCCGGATTTGCTATCTCAGTGCCCACCCTTAATACCGGTTGTATTCATGGTGGAGATAATCCCAATCGTATTTGCAGCTACTGCGAGGTTGAATTTGATCTACGCACCCTGCCCGGCATGTTGAATACCAAAATGCGTTCGCAAATCGATTCAATGATAGAGCCCATCGCCAAAAAATGGCAGTGCTCCATAACCCGACATTCGCTTATGGAAGGCGCTAATTCATTTGAGCAAGATATTCAAGCCGATCTAATACAGAGGCTCGAGCAGCTTAGTGGCCAAAAGTCAGGCGCTGTCGCATATGCAACTGAAGCGCCATTTTTTAAAGCCATGGGGCTAGAAACGGTTGTATTGGGTCCCGGTTCAATCGATCAAGCACACGCGATAAACGAGTACCTGCCCGGCAACCAAATTGAGCCAGCGGTTGAGATATACCGACAGCTTATAAATAGCTATTGCATAGACTAAAAAAACAAAGAGTAGGGTTTTCCAAAAAACGATGCAATTTCAGGGATTTAGGCTAGAATGGCGGCGGGAATAAATATGAAAAAGATCGATTCTAGCTTCTCAGCCCAATTCAGATTCGCTGCGCCCTATATTCAGGCTCATCGCGACAAGACCTTTGTGGTTGGAATTCCGGGCGACGCAATCGAAGCCGACAACTTTCAGAACTTAGTACACGATCTGGCACTGCTTTCCTGCTTAGGTATAAAGCTGGTAATCGTGCATGGCGCACGACCTCAGATCGAAGAGGCCCTCAAACTTGCGGGACAAAAAAGCGAAATTGTTAATCAGGTTCGCCTAACGCCCGCCGATCAGCTAGTAACTATTTGTGCGGCAATTCATCAAGTAAGCGAATCCATAATTAAAGCCTTTAGCCGTGGCATGCCTCATACACCGGGATTTGGACTACAGACTTCCGTCTTGTCAGGAAATTTTGTTGCAGCTAGACCCCTGGGCGTTAAAGAGGGAGTCGACTATCAATACACCGGACAGGTACGAATGGTTAATGCCGGCCGAATAGATGCGGCTTTGGATATGGGTTCCATTGTTCTAATTCCTACCCTGGGCTATTCAATAACTGGCGAAATATTTAATCTTTCAATAGCCGAAGTAACTTCTAGCGTCACAAAAGCAGTAGGCGCCGATAAGCTGGTTTGCTTATCAACTTCTGGTAAGCTCGCGGAGCTACATGAAGAGAACGAGAGCGTTTTCAATATCCTACAGCTAGAGCATGCTGTGGCTGACTTGCCAGAACCCGATGCCCTAGTTAGCGCCGCAGTAACTGCAATTTCAAACGGCTTGCCGCGTGCACATATAGTCGACTTTGAAACCGAAGGCGCCTTACTTGAGGAGCTATTCACACCTAAGGGTGCCGGATTGATGATCGTTGAGCGTGACGTTGAAAAGGTTCGAACCGCTCGCTTAGAGGATATCGGCGGCATTCTGGAGATTATCAAACCTCTGGAATTTGGTGGCCAGCTAGTTCAGAGAGACCGAGATTCTCTAGAGCAGCAAATTGATAGCTTTAGAGTAATTGATATTGACGGTATGATTGTCGCTAGCGCTGCACTGTTTACCTATCCTGATAGCAAGAGCGGAGAGCTGGCCTGTTTGGCCATTCACCCGGATTTCCAGGGCGGAGGACGCGGCACCAAGCTAGTTCACCATATAGAGCACTGGGCACAATCCAAAGGGTTAGAGCAGCTAGTAATTCTTACTACGGAAGGCGCGCATTGGTTTATTGGCCATGGCTTTAAAGAAGCTGAAGTATCGGATTTGCCAGAACAACGGCAAACAAAGTACGACGAAACTAGAGCCTCTAAAATATTTATTAAGTCTCTATTGGCCTAGGCCAGGTAGCAAGAGCAGAATCAAAAAAGCCGGAACATCTGTTCCGGCTTTTTTTGTAAGTAAATAATACCCAAATGATTTAGAGGTTGTCGATATCAATTCCAGAAGCTCTGATCTGAGCTTCACGATCTTTCTCGGAAGTTGCATATCTGATCCAGTCATCCGCTGCACGAGTTGATCTGGAGTCTGTAATACTACGGAAAGACTCTATAGCCTCATCATATTCACGAAGCGCCGCATGAGCCGCACCTATAGCCATTTTGATTTGATCCGGTCTGCCGAGATCTCCCAAACGCAATGCTTCATTACCAACACGAACTGCATCTTCATAGCGCAGCAAAGAAGAATAGATACCAGTAAGACCAACATAGTTCTCTCCATCAGCACCTTCTTCAGCAGCACGTTCCATCCAAGGTAATGCTAAATCCATCTCGCGAGCTTGATAGAAAGCGGAGCCAATGGCTCGCATAACATCTTCATTTTCTTCGATAAGTCCGTTGTTGATGCCTTCGATCATAAGGTTTGCACCTTCATAAGGCGCGCCGGCAGCAATCATTAAATAACTGAGGCCTTTCATTTGCCCTTCGGTATCCAATCCATTTTGCAAATATGCAAGATGGTAAGAGGCCAATTGCGATCTAGTATCTTCCAATTCAGAAAACATTCCGCCTAATTCTCGCCAGTACTTAACGTTGGGATAATAAACAATCAACTTTTTGAGAACCGTGATAACCGCTGGGACATTTTCTTTCTGGTAGTAGAAAGAACGTTGCATGGAGTACCAGTTTTCGCGGCCAATTTCGCCTGCTGCTTCTTCCATGCCAATAGCTTTTTCTATATAAAAAAGCGCCTGGTCCAAATCGTCAATTCGGTAGTAGATATTAGCCAGATCTGCATAATCTCTAGAAGCAAGGAATGTTTCTGGTTTTTGCAGTCTTAGGCAGGCCCAATTTAAGTAGTATTTCAAAGCTTCTCGAAAATCATCATCGAGCATATTTAGCTGCGCGATTGTTTTCAAATTTCGTTCTACTAGTGGGCCATTGGCTCCCTCTTCAGCAATGGTTTGCTTGTAGAAATTAAGCGCTTGCGGAAGATTGTCGTTCAGATAGTGGGCATAGGCAAAAAGATTAAATACCTCGGCGCGCTCATGGCTCTCTAGCCGATCTGTTCGAACATCGTTTAGCTCGTTAATTGCTCCCACTGGATCGGGGTCCGGTAAAATAGCATCCGGTTCGTCTTCTGGCGGATAAGGATTCAACATAAAGCGAGGCGATTCTAAACGCCGGTTTACCGATTGATCCAAAGCACGAAGACGTCTTTCACCAACGTCCATATAGGGCATGCCTACGCAAGAAAATTCTTGTTGCGCCATGCTAAGTTGAGAGAAAGAAGCTACAGCCAGCAAGATGGCCGCTTTGGCTAAGACTGCCGTAGCTAATAAAGGATTTCGCAATAATATACGCATTCTCAATTTCCTGAATCTTTTGTCTGACTGCTAAATCAGTCGTCTGCCAGTTCGTAGATAAAACGGTTGGCGTGCTCAATTTCTACGGGTACGCCATCCACTATTTTGGGCTTGAACTTAAATCGTTCAATCGCCCGAACACTAGCCCGACTAAATAGGCTATTGCTGCAATTGGCTTCGCCCTCTGGCACATAGGCGTCACGAGTAGTACCTAAAGCGGTAATAGTGAAATAAACCGTACAGAAACCTTCGATTCCCCTCTCAGCAGCCCGTTGAGGATACTCTGGGTTAACTCGAACTAGCGCGATAACGTCACCGTCGGAGAATGCTCCGGCGTCTACTTGAAGGTCGATTTCAAGCGCGTCACCAGAAAGCCCGCCCATATCTACATCGCTATCAACGCTGATATCCATTTGCGGTAAATCTGGTGGTAGTTCAACGTCATCAACTTCAGTGACTTTAAGTTCCTTTTTGAATTCCGTGATTTCTGGCTCTGCTTGCCATATATCGCCAATAGCAAAAACTTCTGTGTCATCTGGCGCTTCCTGATCAGCGTTAATCAAGGCTTGCATCAAAAAGAGCAGCGCAAAAACAACAAAAATTGCTCCACCTGCGGCGGGTAAAAGTAATAGAAAACCTTTCTGTTTTGCTGGAGATTGGAACATAACTATCCCTCCTCCGAAGATATTTGTACAAGCTCTACGCCGACTTCTTTAGCTGCGTCAGCTACTAGAGCAATTTCTTTAACCTTTGCGTCTTCATCCGCAGTTATAACCAAAGCACCCTTAGGATTATCAGCATATAGCGCGGCTATTTGTGATCGAAGAAATTTGGTTTCAATCAATTCGCGATTAATCCAAATCGCGCTGTCTGAATCGATCGCTACCAACATGCTTGGTTTAAGGGACACAGACGCGCTGGCACCAGGACGAACTACGTCAACGCCAGGTAACTTTATAAAAGTTGCGGTCACGATAAAGAAGATCAACATGATAAATACAACGTCCAACATGGGCGTCAAATCAATATTCTGCTCGTCAGAACCGCGGTTTCTACTGCTACTGCCTCTATTCATAGTCTTTTGACCTCAAATTCGGTCTAATGATCCATCGTAAGGTGGTCTTCCAACAACATAGTTTCTTTGTTGGCCACTCTATTTAGATAGGTGTCTGCAAAAACTCCGGCGATGGCAACCACCATTCCGGAAAGTGTTGGGATAGTAGCGCTAAAAACGCCACCGGCCATTTGTCTAGCGTCGCCACCACCGGTAATAGCCATAACCTCAAATACAGAGATCATGCCGGTAACCGTGCCTAGCAATCCGAACATTGGCGCCGAAGCTACCATGGTTTTCACCATAGGAAGATTCGTTCGAACCTTCTCATTCACTTCAGAAATCAATTTCTCTCTGACCTTATGCGCGCTCCAAGAAACGCGTTCAGATCTTGCTTCCCAGGCTGCGGTTGCTTGATTGATATCAGCTTTTAACCCGCCAAGCTTATAGTAGGCTATTCGCTCTAGGATCAAGGTCCACATCAAAAAGGCGAGGGTAGTAATCCCGTACTTAAGTACGGGACCACCCATTTCCAAATACTGAGTTACTGGCTCTAATATTTCGTTCATGCCTAATTAGCCTCAGATTTCTCCGCAACAATGCCAGCTGCTTGTTCATCAAGAATATGCACAATGCGCATGGCTCGGCTGTTAAGCAATGTATGTAGAAGTATCGTCGGAATGGCTACGCAAAGACCGAGAACCGTAGTTACCAGTGCTTGTGAGATACCGCCTGCCATGCCTTGTACGTCGCCTGCACCGAAGAGCGTAATGCCCTGGAACACAACGATCATACCGGTCACCGTACCTAGCAGACCCATAAGAGGCGCTACTGCTGCGATGATTTTTACAATATTGACCCAGGCTTCGATAGCTGGACGCTCTTTGAGAATCTGCTCGTTCAGCTTCAACTCAAGAGTTTCTGTATCGATACTTGGATTTTGTTCTTGGATAGCAAGAACACGACCAAGAGGATTGTTTGACAGAGCTTTGTTTGATTTAAGCTGCTTGGAAACCTTGCCGCTTACACCCATAAGAATAATCAGTCTCCAGAAAGAGATAAGCATCGCAACGCCAAACAAACCGGTAATGATATAACCAACCGTTCCGCCTTGATGCCATTTCTGCTCAAGAGTCGGAGAAGCGATAATGGCTTTCAAGAAAGTACCGCCACGAGAACCCGTTGGATCAATACCTACTCTATTAAAGGCGGCTGTTGAATTCTGGATATCTGCAGCATCGCCGGTGAATCTTTTTGGCTGGCTTGGCAAAACAGTAACTCGGCCAGTATTGGCGTCATAGCTCAGGTATTCACCATCAGAAACTAGATTGTAGTTACCAATACGAACTATCTCACGTTGACTAACCTGACCATCAGGAGAAGCTACGCTGGTAGAAAACTTGGATACGTTACCGCTCTCAACAATCTCATGCAGCATCTCAGCCCATAGACGCTCAATCTCTGCGATAGAGGGGAGCTCTGTGGTGCTGGACATTTTGGCGATCATTACCTCAAGGAAGTCTGTACGACCTGGGTATTGCGCGGAAACAATCGACAACTCGAGGTTTTCGCGGGCATCACCAGCGGCCCCAGTCAGGTGACCGAATAATTCACGCAAAGCACCCAAGCGCTCTTCTAGCTGATCTTGCTTATCCGCAATAATCAGTTCGTTTGCATTAAAAGTATCTTCCAATTGCTCGGAACGACGCTCTTCGGCAACGCGAGTTGCATTCTCTTGATCCAGCAAACGCTGCTGGTTGTTACGCTCGGCAACAAAAGCCGCTTCACGATCACGAATGTCTTGCGACTGAATAAGCTCAGCTTGACGGACCAACTCTAATAGCTCAGCAGTGTTAGCAGCGGTTTGCGCTTCGTCTTGAGCGACAACTGAACCGGCTAGCAACAATCCACAAAGACTGGCTGCTAAAAGAAATTTATTAACTGTGAAAATCATCTTCTTACCCCTGTGGCGCGGCGATAGGAAGGCTAAGAATATCAATCGCTGCTTGTTTCTTAGCGACTCTTAGGCCTTGTGCGACGGCGTTTCTGTAGTCGCCGGTATCAATGGTCTCCCATGCATTTGTATCGTTGTTGTAAGCACCGGTAACGGCCTCATCAAGCGTTTGATACATTAGGGAAATGCGACCGACCCGCAGAATATTCACGTCAAGCTCTGTGCCATTAAGAATAATGGTATCGGTATAGGTTTCTAGATTTAGACCGTAGTCTGTTTCAATTTTGAATACTTCCAGAATCTGACGAAATTTCTCAGCGGAAGTAATATCGGAACGGCCTAGGTTGTTTTCAAGTCGGGCAACGCTATCGCGGCGTGCATCGAGATGGAAAGGAAGGTCAAGTTCAATGAATTGAGCCAGAGACTCAATCATCTCAACCATAACCGGCGCAATTTGCACCTCCATGATTGAAGCCTCATCAATAGAGCGATCAAGATTGCCGATCTGCCTATTTTGATCATCTATCTGAAGCTGAAGCTGTGCGTTATAGACTTTTAGCCCTTGCACTTGCTTGGTGACAACCTGAAATTCGTCAAAAAGACGAATTGCGGCGTCATCCAGCGTATCAACTTGAGTTTGAGCCCTAGCAGCATTAGCGGGAAGCTCTGCAGCGGCATTAATATTGTCGTCAACTGACTGTGCTTGCGCACTTAAGCCAAATACGACGCAAAAAGAAGATAGGAAGCATCCAAGTAGCTTCAGTCTCGCATTATTCATGATTTCCTCTTACGGTCTTATGAATTCGATAAAAGATTAGAGGGGAAACGACACGAAGAACGCGAAAAACTCTGAAGAAACTCAGAAGAATCCGAGTCCCTGCTGCTTACTTATAAAGGAAGCCAACAAAATTCCTATCCCCACCCTGGGGGCATATTAGCACTAAGTAATAAAGTTTAACCATAGGCTAGCCTAGGGAAATATGAGTATTTTTCGTATTTTTAACACTTCTTATCGTACTGAGTGGCAACCTGCGCCGGAAATATCCAGTTTAATTATTAGTTTTTTGGCTGTTTGCACATCAATAAATAGCTCTACGAACCGCGCACTACTCTAGCTAAACAGATATTGGCGCTGAAATATGTGGATGAGGATCATAACCAACAAGTTCGAAATCATCGTAGCTGAAGTCGAAGATGCTTTTAATCTCTGGATTGATCTTCATTTGTGGCAGGGATCGAGGCTCGCGCCCCAACTGCTCTTGCGTTTGCTCAAGATGATTGAGATACAAATGCGCGTCACCGAAAGTGTGCACAAAGTCTCCACATTTCAAATTGCACACCTGCGCCAACATCATCGTCAGCAAGCTATATGAAGCTATATTAAAAGGAACGCCTAAAAAGATATCAGCGCTACGCTGGTAAAGCTGGCAAGAAAGGCGCCCATCGGCAACATAGAATTGGAAAAGGCAATGGCACGGAGGTAAAGCTTGTAACCCTTCCGCAGCATTCTCCCTTGGCGATACACCGGAATCCGGCAGAACTGTGGGATTCCAAGCGCTTACTATCAGTCTTCGAGAATCAGGATTGCTTTTCAGGCTCTCCACTAACTCCGAAATTTGATCTATAACCCGACCATCTGGAGCCTGCCATGATCGCCACTGCTTGCCATATACCGGTCCGAGTTCGCCCTCTTCCGTGGCCCAGTCGTCCCAAATACGAACGCCATTCTCACTAAGGTAGCGAATATTGGTATCTCCCTTAAGAAACCAAAGCAGCTCATGTATAATGGATCGCAAATGACATTTCTTAGTGGTGACTAAAGGAAACCCATCTTCCAGATTAAAACGCATCTGGTAGCCAAACACGCTGACGGTGCCTGTACCTGTCCGATCAGACTTCTCATTGCCCGTTTCAGCCACGTGACGCATAAAATCCAAATACTGCTTCAAGTTTTTGCTCCGTTATTTTCCATTTTCGTTTTTGATTTTTGGGCTATGTATATAAGTGCAAGGCCAGCCAGCAACATTGGTATGCAGAGCAATTGCCCCCGAGTCAGCCATCCAAACAGTAAATCCTGCAAATGGCTATCTGGCTCGCGAACGAATTCCACCAGAAACCGAAAACAGGCGTACATACTGAGGAATAACCCAGACAGTAACCCAGCCTGTCTAGGGCGTCGTGCTAACCAGTTCAAAGTAATAAATATAACTAGGCCTTCTAATAAAGCTTCGTATAGCTGTGAAGGATGCCGCGGCAATTGCAGAGGGTCTCGCGGGAATACCATAGCCCACCAGCCTTCAGACGACCGCCCCCACAGCTCTTGCCCAATGAAATTACCTAGGCGTCCAAGAAATAAACCGATCGGTGCCAATGGAGCAACAAAGTCTCCAAGCTGCAATAACCCCAACTTATGCTTTCGAGAATAAACCACCAATGCCAGGATCACGCCGAGTAGCCCACCGTGAAACGACATGCCGCCCTCCCACACTCTTATCAGCCAAAGCGGATCTTCAACAAATCTTGAAAACTGGTAAAAAAACACATAACCAAAGCGACCGCCGAAAATTACACCAAGGGCACCATAAAAAATAAGATCTTCTACCTGCTCTGCTTTGATCGGGCTCCATGGCCTTTTCGCCTGTATTAAGGCCAGCCTCCAAACACCTATAAAACTTAATAAATACGCAATACCGTACCAATGCACAGAGAGCGGGCCGAGGCTAAAAGCAATTGGATCTATTTCCGGATAACTAAGCATTTGTAAGGCAGGTCGTATTAATTGCTGAGGTAAATTTCAAGGCGCAACACTAGCACGGCTATTCGGACCTGTTAACCGTATTTGGTGAAAGGCTTTTAGTGCTCTGTATCGCTGACCAATTTCTCTAGGTTTGCCAGTCGGCGCAGTTCGGGATCTTGCACAAAGTCTTCCAAATGCTGATGTACATCAGCCACATCCGCTGCGGCCAATACCTGCTTGAGCAAAGGCTTCAAATCTGAAAAATTGGTACTGCGAATAAGCGCTTTGACTCTCAGAAGATTGGAAGCACTCATAGAGAGCGAGTCGTAACCCATAGCAATAAGAAGCAAGGCCCCTAGAGGATCACCGGCTAATTCGCCACATACTCCGGCAGCGACGCCCTCTGCTTGCGCAGCGCGAACTACATGATGCATCGCCGCCAAAACTGCTGGATGCATGGCGTCGTAAAGATCAACAACCCTTGGGTTGTTCCTGTCCACCGCCAATATGTATTGCGTTAAATCGTTGCTACCCACTGAAAGGAAGTCAACACGTTTGGCAAATTCACGGGCGAGAAAAACGGCTGAAGGCACCTCTATCATGGCCCCCAATTTAGGCATCAACAGATCAAAGCCCTCTTCTTCCGTAAGCTCTTTGTGCGCCCTTTTAACCAAAGCTATTGCCATCTCCAGCTCTGGCACTCCCGAAATCATGGGAAATAGAATCGACAAATTATCGACCTGATATGAGGCTTTCATCATGGCGCGAACCTGTGCCAAAAATAGCTCCGGATGATCCAGAGTTATTCGAATACCTCGCCAGCCTAAAAAGGGGTTTTCTTCGCTAATTGGAAAATATGGTAAAGCCTTGTCTCCGCCAATATCCAAAGTTCTCATCACCACGGGCCGCGGAGAAAATGCCTCTAGCAACTCTTTATAATATTGCCGCTGCTCTTCTTCCGTAGGAAATCGCTGCCTCGTAAAAAATGGTACTTCGCTGCGGAACAAACCCACGCCTTCTGCACCGCGCTCAATAGAGGTTCTTACATCGGCCATCAAGCCCGTATTAACCAGAAGCTTGATTCGGTGTTCATCCTTGGTTACAGCCGGCAGATCGCGAAGTTGCTCCAGCTCTGCATTTAGCTCTGCATCTTCTTGGCGTAGTTCCTCAAAATGCTGCTTATGCTCTGCCGTCGCATTGATGTACATATAACCGTGGTGACCATCAACGATAACTTCCTCGCCTTTAAGCCGTGAGGGTCGTAACCCTTCAACGCCAACAACGGTTGGTATACCCATAGCCCGCGCCAAGATCGACAGATGCGAATTTACCGATCCCTTAGCCGATACCATTCCCGCCAGCTTTTCAGTGGGAATCATTCCCAATATATCTGGCGAAAGCTCTTCACCAATTAAAATGGCATTGTCAGGGAAATCAAGTTTTTCGTCTTGCTTCTCCTGCATATAACTAAGCACTCGCCGACCCAAGTCTTTTATATCAACGGCTCGCTCTCGAAAGTATGGGTCTTCCATGGATTCAAAGTGTTTGCAATGTTGCAAAATAACTTCGCTCCACGCCGTCTGAGCAGCTGCACCTTCCTTAATACGCGCCTTAACTTCTTTGCCCAGATTTTGGTCATCCAACATTTGCACATAGGCGGTAAACAACAAGCGCTCTTGGTCAGTGATATGAGCACTAAGGCTGTGCTCCAAATCTTTAATATGCATATGGGCGCGCACAACCGCACCCTGAAATTCCTCAAGCTCAATTTTCGGCCCGCGCGACTTCGCCGCACTCGTGGCATAAAGATCCGCCACAGGAGAAATTATCACCGCAGTACCCATGGCAATACCGGGAGAACCTGGCAGGCCGCGGTACTCAACTTCCTGGTCTGCACCCTGCCCGCTAGTCAGTCGTTTTAATCCGCCAACAGACTCAGCGTGCGCGATAACCCCAGCAAGCTGAGCAGAAAGGGTAATAAGGAAAGCTTCGTCGCTCTCATCAAATTTTCGCTTTACGCGCTGCTGAACAACCAATACACCAAGCACCCTGCGGTGGTGAATAATGGGAACGCCCAAAAAGGAGTTGTACTTTTGCTCACCGGTCTCCGGCAAGAATTGATAGGAAGGATGTTTTTCAGCAACTTCAAGATTAATCGGTTCTTCACGACTGGCAACCAAACCCACCAGCCCTTCGCCAATATCCAAGCTAGCTTTACGCACCGCCTTTTGACTGAGACCTTTGGTGGCCATAAGTAAATAGCGCTGATTTTGCTCATCATATAAATATACAGAGCACACGCTGACGGACATGCTGCGTTTAACGCGGCTAACAATAATGTCGAGAGCAACCTCTAGATCGACCGCCTCGGAAACTTGCTGAACAATGGACCTTAGGTCACTCAGCATAGATCAGTCTCGAGTCAATCGAACGTGGTTGTGGGAAAGTTCTGACATAGCTCTACGGTAAACATCCTTTTTAAATGGAACAACTTGGCCAACAGGGTACCAATAACTTACCCAGCGCCAATCTCTAAATTCCTCTTTTTCGCCGCAATCAAATCGAATTCGATCCTGATCCGCCTTCAATTGCAGCAAAAACCATTTTTGCTTTTGTCCGATACATGGAGAGTTTTGGCGTTTGCGAATCAAATTTTCAGGGATACGATATCGCAACCAAGAGCGCGTTTGGCAAATCAGGCTGACATCCGCCTGTTTTAACCCAACCTCTTCGTATAACTCACGATACATGGCGTCTCGCGCACTTTCACCCTGATCAATGCCACCTTGCGGAAATTGCCACGAGTCATTTTTTTGTACGCGCTGGCCCCAGAAAACCTGGCCAGAACCGTTGGCAATAATAATGCCGACATTGGCTCGAAAGCCGTCTGAATCGATCATTTGCGATTCCAGGATTCGTGAAAGGAGCCAGAAATTGTGCCCGCAGAACGCGAGCGACGCAATTATTCTGCGGTTTCTTCCGCGTAAGCCTCTGCATCCATGGAGTCATCAAGCTCAGTTACATCATCTGGACGAACCCGGTAAAACCAACCGTCTGCATAGGGTGATTCGTTAACCAATTCCGGTTCATCTGAGAGGATTTCGTTCACCTCAACCACTTCGCCCGAGACCAGAGAAAATATATCTGATGCGGCCTTAACAGACTCTACAACACCAGCCTCTTCATGAGCGGTAACCTGAGAACCCACTTCCGGGAGTTCGATGTAAACCACATCCCCCAAGCTTTGCTGTGCGTAATCGGAAACTCCCATAGTTACCGTGCCATCAGCATTTAGTCGGGCCCATTCGTGGCTTGCTAAATAGCGCAAGTCTTCAGGTATCTCACTCATTTTCAGTACTCATTTATTGTAATAATTGGTTGACACTTAGGGGCTCCATTTTGTGATCAAAGCCCATATTTCGCAAGCTAGTTAGTCTGAGAGTCTCAAATTAATTGTCCAGCAAACTTTTCCCGTTACTAACAAAAGCAGGCTTGGTAACTCTGGCGTTTAATTTTCGGTTTCGAACCAGCACTTGAACTAAGGATCCATTTTCAACTCCAGCAGGGATTCGAGCCAAAGCAATACTTTTTTCAAGGGTCGGCGAATAGCTGCCACTGGTTACCAAGCCAGCTCCTGATCCGGTTTCCACTTCGCAGCCGTCGCGAATTACGCCTTTATCTTCCAGCACCAATCCAACAAGCTGTTCGGCAACACCCTGATCTTTTTGTGCTTGCAGGGCCGCTCGGCCTATAAAGTCCCGGTCGTCGCGCATTTGGATAGTCCAGCTTAAATTGGCAGCGAGGGGGCTAACATTTTGATCCATCTCATGGCCCCAGAGGCAATACCCGGCCTCTAATCGCAATGTATCTCGCGCACCCAATCCCGCGGCAATCGCTCCATGCTCTATTAGCTCAGCCCACAGCCGCTCGATGCGATCGTTTGGACAAATTATTTCGAATCCGTCTTCTCCGGTATAACCGGTCCGTGCCACACAGCACTGCTCTAGGGAACTCATTTGAAATCTTTTAAGCTTGCTGGCTTCGGCCCATCCAGATGGCACCATCGCCTCGAGTATCTCAACCGACTTAGGTCCCTGAAGCGCTAGAATTCCCATCTCTGGTCGGGCGGCTACCTGGACTTCAAATTTGGCAGCCCGCGCCTTCATCCAATCTAGATCGGATTCTTTATTGCCGCAATTCACAACTATGCGATAACGATCCGTGCGCAACTTGTACAAAATAAGGTCATCAATGACACCGCCGGCCTCATTCAACAGAAGTGAGTATTGCCCCGCACCTACGCGGTTTAATCGGCGTACATCATTGGCAAGCAACTTCAATAAAAAGGCTTGGGTCTCAGGGCCAGTCACATCAACCACGCCCATATGGCTAACATCAAAAACGCCGCAGCCATTTCTAACCGCGTGATGTTCTTCTATTTGTGAGCCGTAATTGACGGGCATTTCGTAGCCGCCAAAATCCACTAGCCGTGCGCCCATTTCATGATGAGCCCTGTTCAAGGTTGTTGTTCTCAAATTGGAAGTCAATCTAAAAGCCCTAGATGAAGAAATGGGATAAGTAAGCCTGAAGCATTATATGACCAATATGATTTTGAATGCGCGGTGAATTAACCCCAATTCAAGCAATTTAACTGGTTACTCAAAGTCTTCGCATTCTTCCGTACAATGAGACCTTTGCGGATTTAACCGGATAGCAATGCCGTCTCATATTAAAAAGCTGATCTCCATTAGGCCCGCTTCGGATCCGGTCATAGGTCCTTATTGGCGATTAATGCGATTCGACAAACCGGTTGGCACACTGCTGCTGTTCTGGCCGGCAATGTGGGGGCTTTGGCTTGCGGCAGAAGGCATCCCGGATTTTGGGCTTATTGTTATTTTTGTATTGGGTTCAATTTGCATACGGGCAGCCGGCTGCGCCATCAACGATTATGCAGATCGCGATATAGACGCCGCAGTAGAGCGCACAAAAAACCGCCCCTTGGCAACCGGGGAGCTTTCCCCCAAACAAGCTCTAATAAGTTTTTTTGTTGCCGTCGGCTTGGCCTTTTTACTGGTATTGCTAACCAATGCTCTCACCATTGCAATGGCATTTATCGGTGCGCTACTTACGGCTATCTATCCCTTCCTAAAACGCTGGACACACCTTCCACAGATTTGGCTCGGTTTGGCCATGAACTGGGGATTGGTTATGGCGTTCACCGCGCAGGGCGGTCAGCTTGCTCCCGGGATCTGGGTTTTCTATTCCGCCGCAATATGTTGGGCTGTGGCTTACGACACTTTCTACGCCATGGTCGACAGAGAGGACGACCTAAAGATTGGTGTGAAATCTATCGCTATATTATTTGGTGAGCAGGACCGGTTTATGATTGGTGTGCTGCAAGTCCTAACCCTGACCGCACTTATAATCGGCGGACAGCGTTTTGAATTTAATACCTTCTACTTTTGGGCGCTTTGGCCCGTCGCCGCGCTCTTCGCCTACCAGCAGTGGTTAAGTCGCGATCGAAGTCGGGAAGCTAGCTTTGCGGCCTTTATGAATAACGCTTGGGTCGGCCCCCTAATTTTAATCGCTATCTGTCTCGGTCAGCTCTAAATGTCCGCAGATCCTTTTAACCTGCAAATAGAACTCTTACCCAGTATTGGTGAGGTTGCGCAGTCGGATTGGAACAGCCTTAATCAAAATGACTATCCCTTCACCAAACATCAATTTTTATCCGCTTTGGAAACCAGTGGCTGTGTGGGAAAAGATACGGGGTGGCACCCTCGTCATATAGTTATTTACCAGAACAGCAAGTTGGTTGCCGCTATGCCCTGCTATCGGAAAGATCACTCTTATGGCGAATATGTATTTGACTGGAGTTGGGCCCAAGCATATCAACAGAACGGCTTAGATTATTATCCAAAACTCGTAAGCGCCATCCCCTTTACACCAGTGCCAGGGTCTAGATTACTGTGCAAGAAAAACGCGGACGAGGCGCTTCTAATGCGCGCCCTACTAGCGGCGGTTCAGTCGCGTGCAAAGAGCGCCGGATATTCGGGCTGGCATCTGCTATTCCCGGAAGCTGAATTCTTGAAAAGCTGTACCGAACTACAACTGCTTAAAAGAGAAGATGTGCAATTTCATTGGCACAACCACAACTACCAAAGCTTTGACGATTTTCTGAAGACCCTGCGCTCATCCAAGCGCAAGCAATTGCGCAGAGAGCGCCGCATTGTGGCGGACCAAGGCATCGAAATGCGCCGCTATAGTGGCAACCAAGGTGGCGATCAAATTGACGCTAAGATTCTGGAAAGTTTCTATATCTGTTACTGCCAAACCTATCTGCGCAGAAGTGGCCACAGCGGTTACCTCAATCAGAGATTCTTTGAGGAAGTCTTAGAATCCATTGGCGACCAAATAATGATTGTTTTGGCTTTAAAAGACGAGCAACCAGTTGCCGCCTCTCTGTTCCTTTTCGACAGCGCAAAGCTCTATGGGCGCTACTGGGGATGCACCGCCGATGTTGACTGCCTGCATTTTGAGGCTTGCTATTACCAGGGTATCGAATTTGCCATCGAGCGTGGATTAACTGAATTCAATCCCGGAACCCAGGGTGAACATAAGCTTGTGCGAGGATTTGAGCCCACTAAAACCTATTCCCTGCACTGGGTAGAAGATCAAAGATTCCAAAGCGCTCTGGAAGAATTTATGCAGCGTGAATCCGACTACAAAACCGAATATCAAATGGCCGCCCGAGAAGCATTGCCCTTCCGGCAAGATGATAGATCCGGGAAAACCGAATGACCATTGTCATAGATTTGTCATTTTCAGCTATTAGACTTCAGACAATGCCATAGACTGCCCTACTTATGACCCGCAAGACTCTTCTTATCGTTGACGACGAAGCCGCTATCCGCGACATGCTAAAAGTTGCTATGGAAATCGCCGGCTTTGATTGCATAGAAGCCAAAAACGCCCATGAAGCGCAAATTGCCGTAACTGACAATCGCCCCGACCTAGTACTGCTAGATTGGATGATGCCCGATGTCAGCGGTATCGAACTGTTACGCCGCTGGCGAAAAAATGAAGATACCCAAGACCTGCCGGTAATTATGCTAACGGCCAAAGCAGAAGAAGAAAATGCCATTCGCGGTCTGGATGTCGGCGCTGACGACTATATTGCAAAGCCTTTTTCTCCCCGCGAACTCGCCTCGCGTATAAAAGCCCTGCTTCGACGTTCAACACCAGAAATCTCTGAAGAACTATTGGTAGCTGGCGAGTTACATTTGGATCCTGCGGCAAAAATAGTTTCTGTGAAGGGTCACAAAGTATCCTTGGGGCCTACGGAATATAAGATGCTCGAGTTTTTTATGCTGCATAAAAATAGAGCCTATACGCGTGAGCAGTTGCTCAATAATGTCTGGGGAGCCAACGTATATATCGACGAACGCACTATCGATGTGCATATTCGAAGACTGCGCAAAGCACTTTCAATAGAAGGCTACGAAAAGATTATTCAGACGGTTCGTGGTTTTGGTTATCGATTTTCTGAAGAAGCTCTGATTAAATCCGCGGACTAACAAACTATTTTCCAGCTCGGGGCTAACCACCTACATTGAAAAACCAATATAAAGCCGAGATTCGTCTCTTCTTAATGACCTTGGTGTTTAGCTTTTTGGTGGGGCTAGCTATCGGTTATCCACTATCGACGCTATTGCTTGGCGTCATTGGTTATATGGGCTGGATTTTCTACCAGGTCAGAAAACTGGACAGATGGCTGGCCAAATCTGGCCGCGGAGAAAAACCGCAGCTAACTGGCATATATGCCCACATAATGGATCGTGTTGTGCGTTTGCAAAAGCAGCAGGAGCGCGAAACTCAACTGTTGCGCGACTCTCTTGGCCGACAAAACCTACTTATTTCCAAAGTTAAAGATGGCGTAGTGCTTGTCGACAACAAAGATCGCATCAAGTGGTTTAACAAGTCGGCAGAAAACCTAATCCATCTGAATCCAAAGCGAGACTTAGCGGTACCCATACGCGGCGCACTGCGACATGCGTCTTTCCACGCTTATTACGACAGCGAGGATTACGCTAACCCCAAACGAATTTGTTTTGATGAAGCCACAAAAAGCTGGCTCGATATTTCCGTTACTCAATACGAAGACGACGAAAAGCTGTTGGTGATTCGAGACGCCTCAATGCTGCAGGAGCTAGAAGATATGCGTCGGGATTTTATTGCCAACCTGTCCCATGAACTGCGCACACCCGTGACCGTTTTGGTTGGCTACCTTGAAATGTTGGGCCTGCAAGGCGAAAAAGATCCGGCCGCAGCAAGAATTCATTCTGAAATGAACAAGCAATGCTCACGAATCTCTGCGCTGCTTAAAGACCTACTTACGCTCTCCAAGCTGGAAGCCATCGATACAAAGCGCTCTGATACTGAAATCGATATCAGTCGCCTGCTAGAGCAAATCGCTGCCGATGCGCCAAAACTCGAAGAATTCGACCGGCACAAGATAAAGGTCAATATAGCTCCCGATTTAAAAGTTATTGGCGCTGAATCCGATATGGTCAGCGCTTTTAGCAACCTTATATACAACGCGATCCGCCACACCCCTGCCGGCACGGAAATAACCGTTAAGGCAAAATCCAAACAAGGCATGGCTCGGGTAGAAGTGATAGACAAGGGCTATGGCATAGAGCGTCAGCACTTAGATCGTTTGACGGAGCGCTTTTACCGAGTTGAATCGAGCAGAAATTCAGCGACTGGCGGGACTGGGCTGGGCCTAGCCATTGTTAAGCACGCCCTGATGCGAAGCGGAGGCAAGCTCAAAGTTGAAAGTACCTTAGGAAAGGGTAGTTCTTTTCGCTGCCTGCTGCCTTTAGCCCCGCAAAAAGAAAACCAGAAAGAGACCTAGAATATAAAAGGCAGGAACCGTTTTGTCTTCATGCTGTAGCGTTCGTAATCTCCAGACCGTTCTTTTAGCAACCGTTCTTCAAGACTAGATTTTCTTTCAAGCACCATCAGCAATCCAACCCAAGCCACTATGCTTATCCAGCTGAAATTCATTAATAAAATACCTGCCAATGCAATAATTTGCGCCACATACATTGGGTGCAACATAAACCGGTAAGGGCCGTCAAAACAGAGAGAGGCGCCAGTTCTGGGCGTGGGATTCAAATTAAAATTATCCGGCCTGTTAATCGCCAAAGACCAGGCACCCAGCAATAAACCAATCGCCAAAACGGTCGCCCCAGGAAGGTTAAACTGAGGGAGCGAACCTGTGCCAATCAATACCAGAACAATCAAAATAAATTGCCCATATACAAAAGTTTGTGCCTGCCTAGGTAAATCGCTCATGGTTGTTTATGTATTCTTAGATTGCATTAAAAGGTAATCGCGTCGAAATCTTATCTGGAAACGCTATGATGTCCAGCGATAACCACCAACTCCACCCAACTTTGCGCTAGATTGCATTTGCCAGTTAACAATAAAGGCCGACTACGAGCATAAATGTCTAATCGATCAACCCAGAGCCATCAGCATATAGAGAGCCGTCAGCGGCCGAAGGCAATTAGAGAGCCATCAGCAAATGTCAGATAACCAAAGTCATAAAAGACTAGCCGCGCAAGAATGGTTAGCTAGCCTAAAAGTTGTAAATCACTTTGCTCAATTGGGCGACGACTTCTCAACTAAGGTGCTGCCCTTATCTCTGGACAATCCCCGCATGGTGGATGTAAGTCCGGAAGCGGCGACTGAATTGGGCATTGACGAAACGCTAGATACTAAAGCCTTAGTGGAATTATTAAATGGCCAAGGTCTACCAGAGAGCTTTGATCCTATCGCCATGCTCTATGCCGGTCATCAGTTTGGCTCATGGGTACCGCAACTGGGAGATGGTCGCGCCATGATATTGGCGCAAATTGAGACGCCAAATAATCAGCTGTGGGAGCTTCAACTCAAAGGCGCCGGCCCTACACCATACTCTCGCCAATCGGACGGCCGAGCGGTACTACGCTCAACTATTCGAGAATATCTTTGCAGCGAAGCCATGCAAGCTTTGGGCATCCCCACTACCAGAGCTCTCGCTTTAATCGATTCCGATACTCCCGTATATCGTGAAGAAGTGGAAACCGGTGCAACTCTGCTGCGAATGGCTGCAAGCCATGTGCGTTTTGGAAGTTTTGAGTTGTTTGCGTCGCGCAGCCAACCCGATCAAGTTCGCATATTGGCTGATCACCTTATTGAACAGTATCGGCCAGAACTTAAAGATAACCCCTTGCCCTACCTTGCCCTGTACCGAGACGTCATAAAACGCACGGCAGAGCTAATTGCTGATTGGCAAGCTGTGGGTTTCTCCCACGGAGTAATGAATACCGACAATATGTCCATCCTGGGATTGACCATTGACTACGGCCCCTTCGGATTTATGGAGGCCTACAACCCCGGGTTTATATGCAATCACTCCGACCACTCCGGTCGCTATGCTTTCAATAAGCAGCCGGATATAGCCTGGTGGAATTTGGCGGCCCTAGGCAACGGCTTATTGCCACTACTTGAATTGGATCAGGCAAAGGAAGCCATCGAGGAATATAAAGACCTTTACCAACAGGCTTTCCAAAACAGATATCTGCAAAAATTTGGCTTAGTTGAAAACCTTCCAGAGGACGATGCCCTTATAGAAGATTGGTTAAATATTTTGGCGCAGCAAAGTATCGACTTCACCAATGCATTTCGGGCCTTATGTCATTTTTCCACCGATGCAGAAACGCCTGCTGAATTAGCTGAACTCTTTACCAATTCTGGTGATTTTCGACGCTGGCTGGAAAGATACAGTTCTCGATTAACGCAGCAGGAAGTGTCCAATGTTGATCGCCAAAGGCAAATGTTAGCCACCAACCCCAAATATATTTTACGCAACTATCTTGCGGAAAATGCGATCGCCAAAGCCAAGCAAGGCGACTATTCCGAAGTGGTAAAACTGAGACAAATTCTTAGTCGTCCTTTCGACGAGCAGCGGGATCATACTAGCTATGCCAATACCACCCCAGCTTGGGCGGCAAACTTATCTGTGAGCTGCTCCTCTTAATATACTGGCCTGAAGACGCCTCTAACGGAGACTAAAAAATGAGCTACACAAAAGCCTCAGAGAAAGTATTACAAGAAGAGGGTGTTGAGCTATCCGCCATGATGGGCACGCCCTGCTTGCGTTATCTTGGCGATTTTATGGCGATGATGTTTGACAAAGAAGATGCCTTAATAATTAAAGTATCCCCAGAGCGGGTGAATAATTTGATCGCAGAGGGTACCGGCAAAGAATTCAACTTTACCAAAAAGCGGTTCAAAGAATGGGTATTTATCCCCAGAGAATATGAGGCTGACTACGCAGCCTATATTTACGAGGCTTTTGACTACATAAAAAGCAGAAACAAATAGTAGGTCTAAAAAGCAGCCGGCATTTTTATAAGAAACTCGACGCCGGTTTTGTCAGGCAGATTTCTTGCCTCAATTTTTCCGCGATGAAACTCAACTACTCGCTTAACTACAAACAGACCAAGCCCTAAATGGGGTTTCTCGCTTTTTTCCGATCTAAGGGATACCAGGGAGTCAAATAGGTTTTCAGCCATTTCTTCAGGCAATATCGGGCCATCGTTTGCGACGCTCATGCACAGGCTTTCGCCCTCTTTCCCAAGGCTTATACGAATTTCCCCAGTGCAGAAATCTGCGGCGTTATCCACTAGCTTATCTAACATCTGAGCGTATAAATCTGCCGAGCCCTGAACAAGGGCCGACCCCGCTTGCGGGTCAATTTCCAAACCAATAGGAATATCTGGATACAGCTCTGAATAGGCCGCTACCAGATCTCTAAGAATGGCTGAAGGCTCAAAGGCTTCTCGTTCTGCATTTTCAATGGCAGATTCGATTGCCGTAGATTGGCTCATAGAAGAGAGAATATTTGAGAGACGATCAATACCTTCTCTCGCCCTCTGAAGATACTTTTCTCTATCCGCTTCTTCTACTGCATGTTCGAGATTGTCTAGAGATGATCGGACTATTGCCACGGGCGTGCGTATCTCATGAGAGAGCTTTCCCGAAAGCGACTGCAAATACCCGGTATAGCCACTGACGCGGTTCAACATCTCGCCGTACTGTCGACTCAATTCGCCCAGTTCGTCTTTGGAGCCAGAGGCCACAAACACATTTTCGACAGTCTCACCCCTACGACTCTGTACTAGCTCTGAAGTTGCTCGGCTCAGTCGTCTTATCCGCGCAGACAGCCATAGTGCGTAGGCAATAAGTCCCAAACTGGTTATGGCAAAGGCCGAACCGCTATACCAGAGCAAGCGCGTCAGGGCGGCGCTGTTTATATCGTTCAGGGTACGTGCTGGTTCATCAAGTATCAGCAAGGCAATACGCAAACCTCCAATATCCAGGGGATAGTAAGCCCGAGCTAGGCGCCTGTTGCCGTCACGATGCCAGAGAACCTGAGGCCCAGCTTCAGCGGCCTGAAGTATTTCTCTGTCAAAAAATCCGTTCTGATCTGCGTAACTGATGCTGCCTACAAAGTTCTGCGCACTTAGTAATTCGTACAGTTTCGCCAGCCAATCATCAGGTTCGTTGGAGTGAGTAGCCTGTTCACCCACCACGGCGGCCGCTATAGAGCCTGTGTTGCTTAGCAAGAATATGGATTCTTCCAAATCCGCCCTCGCCAGTTCTCCTGTGGCAGCTTGCAAGCCGTCGTTTGTTTGCAGATATCTAAGGGGTCGGCCCTGGGCGTTCAATCCTACTGACGCCAAGGTTTGTATACCATTTTCAACCACCTCAATAGCAAGATTCCCACGGGCAACGAAGTCCGGAATCCGCACTTCAACCAGATAACCCTGAGGCCTCTCTGCCCAATAGCCGTTGAGGGTGTAGTCCAAGGCTTCAGCGCCAGAATCTAATTGATATATTCCCTGAAAAGGCCCCTCCCCACTCGCTCTAAGCCAGTAGCGCTGTGTGCCCGTATAGAGAATCAAATGATCTCCGAAAACCAATTCACCCAAATTCGGCCGATGGTATTGAATTTGTGAATCATCCACTTGCACGCACAGATACAGATCGGAGCCAACTCGACCAGCCATATAACGGACGCTTGTGGCCAAATCTTTCCATACCGCATTTGAAGCGCCAGCGGCATCAGCCCAATCGGTACATTCGCCGTTCAATAGGGGTCGGGCATCTAGGCTTTGGAAATTAATACCACCAAGCTGAGGTGGAGGCAGAAGGCCTGCAAAGAGGTCGGGCGAAGACTCTAGCTGAACCGCGATTGCCTGCGCTCTATCCAGTAAGGCCTGTGCCTGAGTGTCTAGCAGTTGGGCATCCAACTGCCGCACATACTGGCACCCCGCCCAGGGCAAGGTTAGAGTTAACAAGCTAACCAGAAATAGCTGTCGGCTAAGCTTCATGAATTAAAGGGCTTCATGGATTAAAGGGTTTCATGGTTTTAAAGCGTCTCTAGATTCAAGTTTAGCCTTCGACATTCCAGCGATAACCCATGCCGTAGGCGGTTTGTATTCCGTCAAAGGAAGGGTCTGAAAACTGAAACTTTTTCCTCAAGCGTTTTATATGGGAAGTAATAGTATTGTCATCCAGCACCACATTGGCGGCATCCATTAACTGCTGACGGTTTTTTACATGCCCCGGAGATTTTGCCAAAGCGTGCAAAATCCAAAACTCTGTAACCGTCAGATCTAGCGCTTCTCCGCGCCATTTGGCGGTCATGCGGTCTAGGTTAATTTCCAATTCGCCCCGTTCTAACCTCTCGTCTTCAATATGGCGGTTAGACATTGCCTCCACTCGACGAAAAAGAGCAACAATGCGCGCCAGCATATGTACCTGACTTATGTCCTTGGTTAGATAATCGTCAGCTCCCAAGCGCAGCCCGGAGATAACATCAAACTCAGAATCTCGAGCGGTCAAAAATATAATGGGCAATTCTGGCGCCATAGTGCGTAATTGTCGGCATAGATCAAAACCGCCTTCAACCTCATCACCAAGGCCAACATCAATTATGGCCAAATCTGGCAAGCGACTTTCAAAAGAGCTTAAAGCTTCCTTACGCGTCTCATATAAGCGAACCTTATAACCGTGGCGACGCAGTGCGTCTGAATAATTCGCGGCAATGGCCGGTTCATCCTCAACTATGGCGATTTCTCTTGCCACCCTTCACCCCTTTTGTCAGCCAGTATAAACAGTTCGCTTATTCTAGCCTTTGAGGGCGGCAGAAAGCACTGGCAATAAACCGCGGACACAATTGATCATAATTGGTAACTTTCAACACAGAAGCAAACTCAAGAAAAACAGGCCGGTTAGCTGTACTGACGGGCAAATCTAAAGTGAGCTTTCTCATGCCTTTTAAAAAAACGCGAGTACCAAGATATTTGATTATGGAAGACACCAATCCTCCCTCTGGGCGGCGCTTGGCCAGCTGGCTAATACTTATATTTTTATTGGGCACATTGGTAGTGTTTATGCTTTTTTGAGCAAATTGGTTCCAAGCAACCAGCTCGATACTCCCCCACACCAATGACTGAAGCTGGGTTTAATAGAATTGGAAAACAAAAGCCTCATATATTTCATATTTTCACAAAAGTGAAATAACTAGCTCTTAAAGTCTCGCCCCAGATAAACTATTTATAACATTTTGGAGTAAGCATGAGATTTATTAGACTTTCTATTGCCAGCATTACCTGCCTGTTAGCGTCTGGGACATTTGCCCAGGGTCAGGTAACCACTGATGGCAATGATTTGGTAATCAATACAAACGGCGGCCTGTCTGTTGCTACCTCCGATGGAGACTATTCAGTAAAATTGGGCGGTCGGCTTCAGTGGGACTACAACCAGGCTGAAGAAAATGACATTGTCGACGAAGATGGTTTTGATATCCGCAGAGCACGCCTATATGTATCTGGTGACGTAAATGACTGGGGCTACAAAGCTCAGTTCAATATTGGCAACGGTAATGGCGGTACACCGGAAGATCTATACATTCGCTACAACGGAATGAGTAATGGCATGACCATCACTCTTGGTCGTCAAAAAGAGCCCTTCGGACTAGAGCAGCTTACCAGCTCTAAAGACAACAGCATGTTGGAACGCACCGGCCCAGTTGAAGCTTATACGCCTGGCCGCAGCGATGGCATTCAACTAAACGGCGCCGCTGGCGATGTTTACTACGGAGTTGGTGTATTCGAAGACGAAGATTCTAGTGGGACTAGTGACTTCACCCTTTCAGGACGTGTCACTAGTGCACTGGTAAACACCGGCAGCACCCTAGTTCATCTGGGTGCGGGATATACAACTCGTGGAGACGATATCAGCACGGTTGGGATAGAAGCCGCTTATTCTGCAGGCCCCCTTCATGTTCAGGGTGAGTACTTTTCCTCAGATAACGCCGGTTCTGACCTAGATGGGTATTACCTACAAGCGGGATGGATTATTTCCGGAGAAAGCCGCCCATATTCAAAAGGAGTGTTTGGAAGAGTAAAACCAACAGATGCAGCTGGTGCTTGGGAGGTAGTTGTTAGATACGAGGCCGGCGACGGTAATTACAGCGATATCGAGCTAGGCAGAACCGATGCAACCGCGGTAGGCATTGGCGTTAACTGGTACGCAAATAGCCTGACTAGACTTGGCATAAACTACACCACAGGTGACGATGAAAACAGCGCGGATTCTGGCAGCGAACTGCGCGCACGAATTCAGTTTGCCTTCTAAGCCCTGCTTAAGAAACTGAATACAAAAAAGGAGCCAATAGGCTCCTTTTTTCTTGGCTGGTGTTATTGGATTAATGAAGCCGCTTTAATCTGAGCAAATACCCGATCGCCAATTTTTAAATCCAACTTGTCGCAAGATAGGCTCGACACCCTTGCCACCAAATTAGCCTGACCTGCGTTTACCTGCCCTGCGTTTACTTGCCCCGCTATTAGCCGAACCAATTTTTGCGATGGGTGATCCGTATTTTTGATCGACCCAATCACTGCTTCAAATATATTTAGAATACTGGAAGCTTCAGCCTTGCTCAGGCTTAGGCTTATATCCTTTGCATATAGTCTCAGCCGCACACTCTGACCCTCCGAAACTTCCATGCCCGGTATGCGAATCAACAGGCCTCCAACATCAACCTCTGTTAAATGGTGCGCTGTGCTGGGCTCAATAACCTCCCCCTCAAGCAAAGTAAAAGGCTCATCCGCTAGCTCGTTCAATTGGCGGTTGTTTTCCAAAACCTGCATTAATGGCCCATGCTCCAGAACTTTGCCGTCATCAATTAAAATCAGCTGGTCCGCCAATCGAACCACCTCTTCCAATGAATGGCTTACATAGAGCACCGGTATATCCAAATTCCTTTGCAGCCGATCTAAATACGGCAGAATTTCCCTTTTTAATTGCGTATCAAGCGAAGCTAATGGCTCATCCATCAATAGCAGCATGGGGCTGGCTAATAGTGCTCGGCCAATGGCTACTCGTTGGGCCTCTCCTCCAGATAAAGACTGCGGCTGTCTATCCAATAACTGATCTATATCGAGCAAGCTAACCACTTCATCAAATCCAATACGACGGCTTTCTACAGCCCGTCGCTCAAATCCATATTTCAGGTTCTCACGCACATTTAGATGCTCAAACAGGCTGGGTTGCTGAAATACAAAACCAACTGAACGCTGGTGCACGGGCAAGCAAGCTTCATCCGAGTCCCATACTTCTCCCATAAGCTGGATCTGTGCGCTATCAACCTCAATTAGCCCTGCTATGGCTCGCAGAAGGCTGGTCTTGCCAGAGCCCGAAGGACCAAAGATTGCCGTCACACCCTTTGCCGGAACTACAAAGCTGGCGTCCAGCTGAAATTCACCAATAGAGGCTTGCACTGATATCTCTAATGTCATGTTTTCACCAAATCTAAGCGGCGATTGATGCCATAAACAAATATCAATAAAGCAAAAGAAAACAGTAACAAGCCGCCAGACAACCAATGTGCCTGACCGTATTCCAGCGCAGCCACATGATCATAAATGGCTATGGATACCACCTGAGTCTTGCCGGGAATATTACCGCCTATCATCAGCACCACACCAAATTCACCCAGAGTATGGGCGAACCCTAAAACCGCCCCAGTCAGATAACCTCTTCGCGCCATTGGCAGCACAATCGAAAAAAATAGGTCTCGACCACTAGCCCCCAGGGTGCGGGCAACCTCCAAAGGCCTATCCCCTATTTCCACAAATGCGTGATGCAAAGGCTGCACAACAAAGGGCAGAGAATAAATAACCGAGCCAATGACCAACCCAGCAAAACTAAAACTCAGGGCAGACAATCCCACAGCTTCAAAAGCTCCACCGATAAACCCCTGAGGGCCCAGACTAATTAGCAAATAGAAACCAAGCACAGTGGGAGGAAGCACCAGAGGTAAAGCAACCAAGGCTTCAACCACCACTTTTAACTTCCCTTTAGTGTGGGCCAACCACCAAGCTAGGGGTGTACTTAAAAGCAGCAATAGAGCAGTAGAAACACCAGCAAGTTTTAAGGTTAGCCAAAGGGCGGCCAGGTCGGGATGCATTAGAGCGCCTATTTAATTTTCATTGAGAGGATAACCTGCAGAGGCAATGATACTGCGTGAATTATCGCCTCCCAAAAACTCCATAAATTCCAGTGCCGCGGTACCCGAGCGAAGTAATACCGCCTGCTGTCGTATGGGCTGATACAAGTCTTTGGGCAATACCCATATTGATCCCTGCTTGCCCATAGGCAAGCTTTGTACCTGCGCCAAAGACAGTATTCCGAATTCAGCTGCACCGCTTTCAACAAATTGAAAAGCCTGTGCAACATTCTCTCCGCGCACCAGTTTTGCTTGGAGGATATCGAACAGGCCCAATGCCTGCAAAGCTTGCACTGCTGCCAGACCATAGGGCGCCAACTTAGGGTTTGCGATCGCCAAATGTCTATAGTTATCAGCTTCAGTAAGATTTCCCAAGCTGGCCTTTTCAGGTGCACCGCTCCATAAAACGAGCTGGCCAAGGGCATAGGTAAATCGGGAACCTTGAACGGCAACTCCAGAATGCTCCAGCAGACTCGGGCGCTCTTCATCTGCCGCCAAATAAATATCGAATGGCGCTCCACTAAGAATCTGCGCGTAGTGCTGCCCAGTTGAACCAAAAGCCAATACCACTTTGTGACCGGTGCTTTGTTCAAAATCTGATGCGATATCTTTTGCCGTACTAGCGAAATTGGAAGCAACGGCGACAACAATTTCATCGGCACTCAAGCTATGCGCAACCAGAAGCGATGCGATAAATAGAATTGGTCGGCTTAATTTGCGCAGAAAGAGATACATCGACAGATAGTTATTGATACGCAGTCAAATGGCAAGGGATCAAAATAGATTAGCTTTTTGGATGCATCGAGATAGTTGTTTTTTGAAATCGCGGCCAGAGGAAACTAGCCGTTTAGCGTATTGATGCCCTTCTTCTGCTTGTACATCAGAGTATCTCCATCCCGAATTAGCTGTTCAACTGATTTGTGCATATCGGCGTTGTACTCAACGATGCCATAGGAGAATGCAAGATCGTACCCTCGCTTGTTTATCAGGTTGTATCCGTCTATTTCTTTTTGAAATCTTTGAACGCTGGCTTTGGAGGCTTCGCCTGAGGTATCTATCTGCAGGAGGGCAAATTCATCCCCGCCAAGCCGTGCAATCAGATCTGAGTCTCGAAATGCTGATTCCATGGTTTTGCTGAAGGCTTTCAGTGCATGGTCCCCTTCAGCATGACCAAACTTATCGTTAATTTCTTTGAATCCATCTAAATCAAAGAAGATCAAAGAGGTTGGCGCTGATTGGCGGGCGCTAATTTGCAGCCCGTGTTCAGCCTGCATCAAAAAGCCGCGTCTATTGGAAATACCAGTTAGATCATCTTGTATCGCCAACTCAACTGCCGCGAGCTCACTTTCTACCATGGCGGCCAGATCTTTAAGCGCCTCTAGATCTTCCTCCCCAAAGTCTCGTGGCTTTGTATCAATCGTGCACAGCGTACCAATCTTGCTACCGTCTGGTGCTTTTAATGGGCAACCTGCGTAGAGGCGAATATTAGGGTCCCTGGTTACCAAGGGGTTGTCTTCAAACCTAGAGTCTGCAGCGGCATCGGGAATAAGAAAAATATCGTCCCCGAGGATGGTATGGCCGCAAAAGGATATATCTCGAGGGGTTTCAGATACCGGTAGGCCAATACAAGATTTAAACCACTGACGATTTTCGTCAACCAGACTTACCAGGGCTATGGGCACATCAAACATACGCTTAGCTAATCGCGTAAGTCGATCGAAGCGATCTTCCGGCTCGGTATCGAGCACATTGAGTGACTTCAATGCGCTCAACCGGCTATCTTCGTTCTCTGGTATTTTTGGCGCTTGCAATATTCCCCCGCAATTTAAATAAACCGTCCCTTAATATCAGCAGTATTGATGCAAAAACGGAACAAAGACACTCATTTTATGGCAGAAGTCGCAATCTGGGATCTAGCGCAAGTTTTATATGAAAATACATGAACCGGGCAACAAGTAATCTAAGATAGCAATGCAAAAAAAGGCGCCGTCGAGCGCCAGAAAATTGCTCGGGCAGGGAATTAATCGCGGATGTCGCCTATATAAAGCGTTACATCTCTAATTTGTTGGTCCGAAAGAATTCCCTCCCAAACCGGAGACTCCCCTTCTAGACCCTTTTCTATTGCATCGTAGACAGTTGTGTAGTCATGACCATAAAGGGAAACATCGTCTATAAGGCTAGGCGCGCCATACCACTCGGTTTGCCCGGCGAAATCATAGCCATGGCACTCTGTGCATACATTCATAGCAGTATCTTCAGCACGCGTAATCGCATCAGCGGGCACATCTTCACCTCGCAAAGAACCGACGTAATAGGTCAAATCTGAAAGCAATTGGGCGTCAAATCCGACACCTGATTCTTGCTTACCATAGGCGGGCATCTGAGAGAAGCGTGCTTTTTCGTGATTGGAGCGTATGCCGAATTTGATAACGTAGGCCATGTCCTCCAGTTCACCACCCCAAAGCGTATCCGCATCAACCAAACTGGGCACACCGGGCAGGCCAGCTCCCGCAACGCCGTGGCATACTTGGCAGTAGGTACCAAAAACCTGCTCACCCTCGGCTAGAGCTGCAGCGTATTGATCTGCGTCGCCCTGAATATCTGCAAAACCCAAATCCAGAACTTCCCACTCCCACTGGGCGAAGCTGCCGGAAGAACCTAATAGACAAACAAATAAAACGGCCGTGAAACCTACAATTTTCATTTTGGTGAACCAAATCTATACCTGTATGCGTTGCATTCTGTTCCTTAGCCAGCATCACAACCATGATTTGAATCAAGACAACAAAAAACCGTAGCCCTGGCTCGGTTCTTTGTGGAGGATTTAGAATTTGCGTTCGAGCGGGCTAAGCAGGTCGTGCTATCTGCCGCAGGACCATAGTGAATACTATGGTTCAAGGGAGAGAGTGCAAGATGCGCCGGCAGCTTTGGCGCAAAACTAAATAGAACTGTGGTTCGCCTTCACAAAAAACCGGAGCCTTGCGGCTCCGGCTGGGAGTCTGCAACCGAATTTACGGTTCGGCTGCAGGGTGAAAAGTTTTTGATGCTTTTTAGTGGCTGAGGCCCTCTATTAGCTGAGGCTCCTTAGTGACCTTGCGCCAACCCGCTAGCGGGTTGCTTATAAACTTCAATATTTACTCGACGCTCCAGGGCATAGGATTCGTAGTCACCGCTAACGGCATCTGATTGGTCGGCGCCGTGGAAATGAACCTGCACTCTTTCCTCGGCGATACCTTTTTCATAAAGTGCGTTGGCAACTGACAGAGCACGGAATTTGGCGAGCACGTTGTTGTATTCATCTGAACCTCTTGGATCCGCATGTCCATCAAGGCGGACTCTTAGTTCAGGGTTGCGTTGCAAATACCCCGCCAACATATCTATGCGCGACTGATCTTGCTCTTGAATTAAGTCTTCACCGGTTCGAAACATCATTTGAAATTCCAATCGGGTTTCATCATTCGCCGCAATTTCCGTCCGCAGCTCGGTTTCCAAAAAGGCAATTCGCGCCTGATATTGCTGCACTTCAGTTTCAAGTAATTCAGCTTCTACACTTGCTGCCTGAAAGGCTTGCTCCGTGGCTGGAAGCGCATCGGCTTTCTGTAACTGCTCGCCGAAATAAACACCGGTCAATGCGCCAGCGAACATTCCAACAGGGCCGCCCATTACCAGACCAGCAATTGCACCGCCGCCAAAACCTAAGCCAGGTTTGATTTCAGTAAGAGCGTCCTCGGCACTTGCCCCCGTACTAACTAGAAAGGTCGCGCTCAAAATGGATATGGCTATTAAAGTATTTGTCTTTTTCATTTGGTATTCCTCGTTCTCAAATCTGGTTTCTAAAAGTTAGATCAGCAGTTGCGCTGGCATGGACGTCATTAAAGAGAGGCAACCAGTCATTAAAGAGATGGAATAAGGTCGAACTAACGAACAAATATGATGAAAAATGGCAGCGCACGAGAAAAGCGTAGCCGACGGAAAAAGAACAGAAGGGACTTAAGAGGTTATCGTTGGTTGGTAGGTGGGTGGACTAAAAGCGCCGTGGCTATAGAGAGCGCCTGCGGCTAAAACAAAAGCAGCTTAATAATAAACACAATCAAAACGATATTTAACACGCGATTGATAAGGTTCTCGCCCTTGCTAATAGCCATATTCGCGCCTATCCAGCCACCAATCGAATTGCCCACCGCCAGACAAAGACCTGCAATCCAAAGTATCTCTACCTTGGAAGCAAAGATAAACAGAGCAACACTGGTATAGCAGAGCACTACAAAAACCTTGTGCATATTTACCCGCACTAGGTCCAAACCCATCACCCGGTGCAGAATTGGCATGAGTAAGAAGCCCACACCTATTTGAATAAATCCGCCCCAAAACCCGGCTCCAACCATACATATATGGCCAGCTATAAGTCTTTTTGTAGAGGGTGTTCCCGTCAGGGCTGTTTCTTTTTTGGGGAGCGCCATAACGATCATCACTGCGATCATTACTAAGGCTAAAACCCTATCGAACCACTCTCCTGACAGCTGTGTACCAACCATAGCGCCAACAACTGCGCCGGGAGTAGCCGCCAGTGCAAGGGTTATGCTTAGCTTGAAATCAGAGAACCCACGCCGGAAAAATGCAGTAACGGCGGTAATAGTTTGCGCCAAAATAGCGATGCGATTGGTGCCATTTGCCATGGGTCCAGACATACCCATAAACAACATAACCGGTACGGTTAATAAAGAACCGCCGCCCGCCATAACGTTGAGCCAGCCGGCAAAAATACCCACAAAGGTCAGCAGAGGAAAATACCAGAATTCCATTAGCCAGCTACTCGAAAGACCAACAGGCTACTGGGCGTCACGCAAAAATACTGGCTTATTGTCAGTCGAAGCAGCTGCGTTATAGCGATAGCCGTCCAGATCAAAATCCTTTATTTGAGCAAGGCCTTCAATCTGATTTTGAATAACCCATCGGCTCATACCGCCTCGCGCTTTTTTGGCGAAGAAGCTAATGATTTTGTATTTGCCGGATTTGTAATCTCTAAATACGGGAGAAACGATTTGCGCCTTAATTAGTTTGGGGCGAACCGCTGAAAAATATTCCTTAGAAGCAAGATTAAGTAACACATCAGAACGCGTTTTCTTTAGCTGCTTGTTTAGGGTCTCAGTAATTTGATCACCCCAAAAATCGTACAAATTGGAGCCGCGCTCGGTTTTGAGCTTAGTTCCCATTTCCAGGCGGTAGGGCTGCATCAAATCGAGCGGGCGCAACAATCCATATAGCCCTGAGATGATTCGGATATGCTCCTGAGCATATTTAAAATCTTCTTCGCTAAAGCTATTGGCTTGTAATCCTTGGTAAACGTCCCCAGTGAAGGCTAATACGGCGGGACGTGCATTCTTTCGAGTCGCCTTTGGCTTCCATGAGAGATAACGACCAAAGTTTAGGTCGCCTAGCTTGGCGCTGATGCCCATAAGCTCGCTTACCTGGGGTGGCGAAAACTCTCGTAGTTGCTCGATCAGAAGTTCGCTCTGATCCATAAACTGCGGTTTTGTCGCGCTTGTAGTAGCAAGAGGACTCTCGTAGTCGAGAGACTTTGCCGGAGAAACAACTATTAGCATTTGGTTAGCGCTTTGGTTAGATAATGAATGAGAGCTATTATAGCCAATAATTGTCACGGGCCTGCTAACACTAATGGAAAGAATTGTGTTGCTGTCCAATTTGGAGCTAGGCAAGGCGCGAGGAGAGAAGTTTGGTGATTCCAAAGGAACGACGAGCAACGACGCATAGCTCCAAATGGGGCGCAACCCGAAGGGATGGGGCCATTTTTCCGTGGGACTGCGTTGCATTTCACTTAAGTACAATAAGTACATTGCGCTCAATACGCCTTCTCCCACAAAAAAATGGTCCCCGGCACAACCTTTCCATTAGTGTTAGCAGGCCCTTACTTACTCTTGAGGAATATTAATGAGGTCGATTAGATTTATTAAGGTCTGGTTACTGGCACTTATAACCTGTGTCATAGCGGCCTGCGCAGTAAATCCCGTTACTGGTAAAAGAGAGGTTTCGATAGTGTCGCCCGATCAAGCCATCGAAATGGGTATTCAGCAGTATGAACCCGGCCAGCAATCCCAAGGCGGGGTCTACCAAATAGATGAAGATCTCAACGCCTACGTCAATCGGGTTGGCCAAAAATTGGCTTCCGCTTCCGAAGCCTACTACTTGCCTTACGAGTTTGTGGTTCTCAATAACGGCGTTCCGAATGCCTGGGCACTACCCGGCGGGAAAATTGCGGTCAACCGCGGGCTATTGGTAGAACTGGAAGACGAGGCCCAACTAGCGGCGGTTCTAGGTCATGAAGTTGTTCACGCTGCAGCCAATCATGGTGCCAGCCAAATGTCTCGCTCTGCTTTATTGAATATAGGCCTAATGGCGGGCGGAATACTTGCGCAAGACTCCGAATACAGCGATCTAATTTCCATGGGATCTCAGATCGGCAGCGCTGCCTGGATGGCGAGTTACGGTCGCGACGATGAACTCGAATCCGACGAACACGGCATGCGTTATATGGCTATTGTTGGCTATGACCCACAGGCCGCTGTTGAGCTTCAAGAAACCTTTGTAAGACTGTCAGAAGGCCAATCAAGCGACTTTATTACTGGGCTTTTTGCCAGCCACCCTCCCTCTCAGCAGCGAGTAGATGCAAATATAGCTCACGCTGCGAGCCTGCCCTCCGGTGGCATTAGAAATCGCGATGCCTATCAGCGAGCAATAGCGCAGATCGTTGCGGACCAGCCCGCTTACGACGCCTAGGAAAGAGCGGTTAAAGCCTTAAATGATGAAAATGCTGACCTCGCCCTAGCCTTCCTAGACCAAGCCATTGAATTGCAGCCAGATGAGGGACAGTTTTGGGAACTGCGAGGTCATGCCTGGAAGATGAAGGACGATCTAAATAATGCTGAGACCGCTTTTGGCACGGCCATTAATAAAAATTCCGACTACTTCCAACATTGGCTAGTTCGCGGGTTGCTGAGAAAAGAGATGGGTAAAACCTCTCTGGCGGAAGAAGACCTTCAGCACGCCGAAGATTTACTTCCAACCAGCAGCGCTGCCTATGCCTTAGGAGAAATCGCAGAGTCCCGCGGCGATATGCAAACCGCCATTAGTTATTATTCTGCTGTCGCTGGTAGTGGTGGTGAAATCGGCCAGCTAGCTAGCGTTAAGGTTGTACGCTATGACCTGCCCTCCAATCCCGGAAATTACATTGCCTCTACTATCAGCACGGATGGACAGGGTCGTATGATCGCCTTAGTAAGAAACGATGCGGGAATACCAACTTCCAATATAAAAGTCCGGCTTACGCTTTCCAGCAGTGGTCTATCTCGTGACTATGATATTCGCGGTAGTTTAGACGCCGGGCAACAGGGCTCAGTAAATACCGGCATTGTTGCCGACCCCAGCCTGTATTCCCTTCGCGTAATTCAAGCAACCCCAAGATAAAAAGTGAGTAAAAGCATATGAATCCAGTTGCACAATCTGTTTATGATTATTGGTTTGGCACCGATGGCTTGGGCATGGAAGCGGTTAAGGCTCGTAGCTCTCTGTGGTGGCAGGGCTCAGCTGATACGGATTACGATATCGAGCGCCGTTTTGGCAAGTTGGTAGAAGCCGCTGGTAATGGTGACTTTGCTGACTGGATGTCAGAGGCTCGATCTGCACTGGCTCTGATTATATTGAACGATCAGTTTCCGAGGAATTTGCACCGCGGATCGGGAAATGCCTTTAGGCACGACTCAATTGCCCTTGGCTATTCGAAACAGCTGGTAGCATCACCCCTGTTCAACGAACTTGAACCCGTAGAAAAGACATTTTCTTTGATGCCCTTTGAGCACAGCGAAAATATTGATGATCAGAATTTCAGCGTTGAAAAATTTACCGAACTAGCTGAAACGGTTGCAGAAGAATGGCGCGACAATATGAACTTCTACCGCCAATATGCGATAGACCATATGGAGATTGTTAAAGAGTTTGGCCGATTTCCCCACCACAACAAGGTGCTTGGCAGAGAATCGACGCCGGAAGAAATTAGCTACTTAGAGGGTGGTGCCAGAACCTTTGGGCAATAGCCCGGGACACATCCTTAGGTGCAGTCGAGATCATGGTTTGAGTGCTTTTTCACGCCCTTGTGAGGCCCAAAATCAGATTAAACAGCGCGGGACTATTTAACGAACGAGCAAGTGAAAAATCGCCAAAGCTGGTTCGACTGTTAGTTGTCCCGGAACTTCTTCTTGAGTTCTTTTAACGTCGCGTGACGAACATCTACACCCTTCACGGTGTAGATCAAATGTTCCGCCATATTCTCAACATGATCTGCTACCCGCTCCAAGGAACGTAGTGCCCACATAACGCTAAGTACGGCAGAGATAGACCGCGGATCTTCCATCATATAAGTGACCAACTCGCGAATTGCTGACTTCTGTTCTTCATCAACAATCTTTTCACGACGCACAATGGTTAAAGACAAATCCGCATCCAATCGCCCATAGGCATCCAATACCTGACGCAACTTGTCTGAAACATACTGGGAAATGTAGCGGATTTTTGCCCGGCCAATGTTCGAGGCGGTATTTGACTCTTCTGCCATGCTAATTGTCAGTCGAGCAATTTTGTCCGCTTCGTCACCGATGCGCTCCAAATCCTGAACTGATTTTCCAACGCCGAGAACCAAGCGTAAATCCGAGGCGGTTGGTTGACGCATAGCGATCAAACGAACACAAAGTTTATCAATTTCGATATCAAAATCGTCGACCTGCTCTTCGCTGGCGATAACTGCGTGCGCCAATTCGGTGTCCATTTCAATAAGTGCTGTTGTAGCCTCGCTTAGTTGCTTCTCTACTAGGCCGCCCATCTCCAAAAGCTTGTTGACCAGGTTGCTAAGGTCATCGTCAAATTTCTGAAAAATATGCGTTTCAGGCTGGGGGGTTACTTTAGCCACAAAAATTTCCTCCGTGGTTTTCTGTGTAGATAATTACACAGATTTTGTATTTAGAGTCGTATTCAGAGTTTAGGCCGCTCATCTCTTAGCCAAAGCGCCCGGTAATGTAATCTTCTGTCAGCTGATGTGAGGGATTGGTAAATATCTTTTCCGTCGCGCCAACTTCGATTAATTTGCCCAAATGGAAATAGGCTGTTCGCTTGGAAACCCGCGCCGCTTGCTGCATTGAGTGAGTCACTATGGCAATGGTGAAGTTACTACTCAATTCATTTATCAGTTCTTCAATGCGCGCCGTGGCAATGGGGTCAAGCGCCGAACAGGGTTCATCCATCAATATCACTTCAGGCCGAATTGCGATGGCGCGAGCAATACAAAGTCGCTGCTGCTGACCGCCAGATAGACCCGTTCCCGGTTGATGTAATCTGTCTTTTACTTCTTCCCAAAGGCCAGATTTTTTTAAACTGGTTTCAATTACCTCATCCAGTTCGGTTTTGTCCGCCGCTAAGCCGTGAATGCGCGGGCCATAGGCAACGTTCTCGTAAATGCTCTTAGGGAAAGGATTGGGCTTTTGGAAAACCATGCCAACGCGCGCCCGAACCTTAACTGGGTCCATAGCTTTGGAGTATATGCTCTCGCCATCCAGCTCGATATCACCAGAAACGCGGCAATCCGGGATAGTGTCATTCATGCGATTTAGGGCACGCAGAAAGGTCGACTTACCACAGCCCGATGGGCCAATCATGGCAATAATTTCTTTGTCCGCAATATCCAAGCTGACATTAAAAATTGCCTGCTTGTCGGCATAAAAAACGTCGACATTACGCATGACAAACCGGGGATTTTTAACAAAGGGTTTGCCGACCGTTTTGTAGTTATCTTCAACTTCAAATGAACTCACGCCTTTTGGCTCCTAAATTCGTAACATGTTTGATTAATATGCATTCCCTACCACCTTCTTTCTAAGCGACGTCGCAATATCACGGCCAATCCATTCATGGTGATAAGGAAGGCTAGCAATACCAAGGTTGCGCCGGATGTTTTTTCCAAAAAGGCGCGCTCGGGGCTGTCAGCCCACAAATAAATTTGTACCGGCAACACTGTCGAGGAATCAGTAATTGCACCTGGCACATCAACAATAAAGGCTACCATGCCGATCATTAGCAAAGGCGCCGTCTCGCCCAAGGCTTTTGCCATACCAATAATTGATCCGGTCAGCATGCCGGGCATAGCCAAAGGCAATACGTGGTGCATTATGGTTTGCGTATGCGAGGCTCCCACACCAAGAGCCGCTTCTCTTATAGAGGGCGGCACTGATTTCAACGCGGAGCGACTAGCAATAATTATGGTTGGCAAGGTCATTAGGGCAAGCACCAATCCACCGACCAATGGCGCTGAACGTGGTAGGCCAAAAAAGTTAATAAATATCGCTAAGCCTAAAAGGCCAAAAATAATGGATGGCACCGCCGCCAGATTATTGATATTCAACTCAATAAACTGCGTAAAGCGATTCTTCGGCGCAATCTCTTCTAAATAGATTGCTGCGCCAACCCCCAAGGGGACAGACAAAATTAGAGTAACCAGCATGGTTAATAATGAGCCCACTGCAGCGCCGAGAATACCGGCCTGCTCCGGGTCGCGAGAATCCCCATTGGTAAAAAAGGACTTATTGAAGACTATGCGCAACTCGCCCTGAGCTTCCAAATCATCTAACCAAGCGATCTGGTTGTCCTTGAAGCGTCGCTGGGACTCCGGTAAATCTCTATCAACATAACCCTTATGGAAAACGTCGACGTCGTCGTCAGCTATCAACCAAAGGGTTTGAGTGGTATCCGCTAGCTCCGGGTTTGCTTCCAGCATATCTTGAAGCTGATACACCGAAGCGCTACTCACTATGGATCTTAAGGTTCTGCGATCCGTCCGACCGCTCACTTCGGGAAAGCGCTCATAGATTGCCAGTTGCAATACGCGGTCAAAATCGGCGCCCCGCATATCCTCAGCGCGGGGGTTGGCCGGCAATCCCATCTCGAGCGTATCAAAATTTATCTCAAGCTGAACCTGGGTCTGCACAAAGGCTTTGTAGCCCTTGGAAGTAATGTCTGCGAACAGCAGAAAGACCGCCGACAAGCCTAAAAATATAGCAATTCGGCCATACCACTGAAAGCGCGCTTCAGCTCGGTAGCGCCGCTGTAACGAGCTATTTACTCGATCAGCAATTGATACTTGCGCCGTACCTTTACGCGCCTTTGCTTTTGAGGAATCCTTTGGGCTACTCATATTGCTCTCGATATCGATTTACCACCCAAAGAGCAATGGCATTAAGCACAAGGGTTACCAAGAACAGCATTAATCCCAAAGCAAACGCTGCAAGCGTTTTGGGGCTATCGAATTCCTGATCGCCTACCAGCAGCGTCACAATCTGAACGGTAACTGTGGTCACGGATTCCAGGGGGTTCATGGTCAAGTTGGCAGCGAGTCCAGCCGCCATTACTACAATCATGGTTTCGCCTATGGCGCGTGATACCGCAAGTAATACACCGCCGACAATGCCCGGCAAGGCAGCAGGTATTACTACCCTAACTATGGTTTCGGATTTAGTCGCGCCCAAACCGTAAGAACCGTCCCGCAGCGACTGGGGAACTGCGTTAATTACATCGTCAGACAGGGATGATACGAAGGGAATAATCATAATCCCCATTACTGCCCCCGCCGCCAAAGCGCTTTCAGAAGAGGTCGCCAAACCCATGGACTGTCCCCACTCGCGAATCGCGGGGGCCACCGTTAGCGCCGCAAAGAAGCCATATACCACTGTGGGAATTCCCGCCAGGATTTCTAATAAAGGTTTAGCGGTATTGCGTAACCGCGGTCCGGCATACTCGGAAAGATAAATCGCGGAAAACAGGCCGATGGGAACGGCCACGCACATTGCCATAAAGGATATTTGCAGAGTACCCAAAAATAGCGGGATGGCACCAAAGCTTCCGGAGGCGCCAACTTGGTCTGCGCGAATTGCAGTCTGCGGGCTCCAGTGCAGACCAAATACAAAATCGAAAAACGGCACGGTTTGAAAGAAGCGAGTAGCCTCAAAGAGCACCGAAAGCACAATGCCCAGAGTGGTGATAATTGCCACCAAGGAACAGCAAATTAGGGCAATACGGAATATGCCTTCTACATGGTTACGTGCGCGTTTGGCTGCCCGCACTTGCATCAATGCTAGCAAGCTTCCTATTAGCCCAATGCCCAATACCAATATATTGCGCCAGGTCTGGCTGGATCCACGCAGCTCGTTTAGGTACTCCGCCGCTTCTAATTGCGCGGGGTTGTCGCTCTCTAAGCGACCGGTAGAAATATTTTCAATGGTATTGATCAGCAAACCACGCTGAACTTCACTTTCTGGTAATTCGGATGCCTGCATAGACTCTAAAGTCATTTGTTGCAGAACGTCAGTTTCTGAAAACTGCCAGATGGCTAAAAGAAATAGCGCCGGAAGCAAGCACCAAAGTGCGACCATGGTGCCGTAATACCCCGGCAAAGAATGCAGCGAACCAATACCGCCACTATTGCCCGCTATAGCCCGAGATTTTTTTAGGCCCAGAAAATAGGCAACTGCGCTGACAACAATCAGCGCAGATAATAAGGAAGTTGAATCCATCTTTTATTAATTCCGAACGTTCATATTAAAATACTCGCGCCCGGATTGTGGCCCTCAATTGTTATAGCTGCATTGCTCTCATAGAGGCCGCGTCTGAGCGAAAACTCTCTCGTTCATCTTCTGGCATCGGAATCAATCCGCGATCCGTGAGATAGCCCTCGTCTCCCCAAGCTCGCTCTGATGTGAATTCATTTATGAACTCTTGCATGCCCGGAACAACCGAAACGTGCTGAGCTTTCACGTAAAGAAAGAGTGGACGGGAGACACTGTAAGAGCCGTCGGCGATTGCGTCAAACTCGGGAGCAACACCTTCAACCATGTGGCCCTGTACCGAATCACTGTTTTGATCCAAAAAGCTGAATCCAAAGATTCCCATAGCTTCGCCATTTGCGTTTAACTTTTGCACAATAAGGTTGTCGTTTTCACCAGTTTCAACATAAACACCGTCTTCTCGGATGGTATGCGCTAATGCACTGAATATATCACCGCCATCTAAACCAGCTGTAACCATGCCGGTCATATCGCCCAGACCGGCAGCGTTCATAAGTGCCATTAGCTCACTTCCTTCAGCCGCGTCGATAGCCGCAATAATTGGGAATCGCTCTGCACCAATTTCCATCACTAGCTCAAGAAAGGCATCGCGGGTTCCTGAGGTTGGAGGAGGCCCTAGAATTTCAATACGGCGATTTGGCAAGCTGGCATTAATTTGATTCCAATGAGTATAGGAATTTTCTACTAGCTGGGTACCCGCTTCATTTGGAACATGTGCTGCCAAAGCCAAAAAGATATCGCCAAGGCTTAGTTCGACCATTGGGTGATCGTAGCTGCTGGCAATAACAACGCCATCGTAACCAACCTTCACTTCCACAATGTCGGTAACACCGTTGGCCTGACAATCATCAAACTCACTTTGCTTAATGCGTCGAGACGCGTTTGTCATATCAGCGAACTCAGTTCCTACGCCGCCGCAAAACTGTTTCATACCACCGCCCGTGCCGGTAGACTCGACCTTAGGCGTTGAATAATCCGTTGAACGGCCAAAACGCTCAGCAACTACCGTAGTAAATGGATAAACAGTAGAAGAACCCACTACGCTGATTTGATCTCGTGCAGACTGTGCAGCAGCAGGAGATACCATCATCAGAATGGCGACAAAAGTGGCAACAAAAAAGGGTATATAAGATTTCAATAATTTGTTCATAGGGAAATCACTAGCTCTGGTTTATTTTCAGATCGAATTTTAAGCAAGAAAAATGACACTTTTGTGAAAACTGACCTGTTTAATTGCAGGAAGGAAAAGAAAGTGGAAAGGGGGCAATACTAGTATGAGTTTCCAGAAGGTCGCCGACTTGGCCGATCGCGCCAATCAGTTCGTGGGCTCTGTTGTCGCCTGGCTTACTTTAGCCATGGTGCTGACTACGGTCACCATTGTTTTGCTGCGCTATGTATTTCAGGCCGGCAACATAATAATGTTGCAAGAATCCGTAATATATATGCATTCCGCCTGCTTCCTACTTGCCTGTGGTTGGGCCCTTGGCCGGGAAAAACATGTTCGAGTCGATGTGTTCTACCGCACCTGGTCACCCTATCGAAAAGCCTGGATCGACGCGCTTGGAACCCTGGTCTTCCTGTTCCCGGTAGCCTTCTTTATTTTGCTCAGCTCTCTCGAGTTTGTTGCGCAGTCTTGGTCCGTTAAAGAGACCTCAGCCCAACCCGGTGGTATTCCCGCGCTCTATATACTTAAATCCTTGATCCCCGCCATGGCTATCTTGCTGATACTGCAGGGAGTCGCTGAGCTAATTCGCAATGCCAATATTCTGTTGCAGGGCGAAGGCGAGAGCCAATCCATCAGCCCAACCCACACGCAATCCACAGACAGGGAAGAACAAGCATGATCGAATTTATACCTCTGATTATGTTTGTGGTGGTCTGCGGCTTGCTGTTACTGGGCTACCCCGTGGCATTAACTTTGGCCGGCACGGCTATAAGCTTTGCGGCCTTCGGCATTATCGGCGGCATATTTGATCCCAGCTTATTGCGCGCAACGCCAGATCGTTTGTTCGGCATTATGAACAACGAAACGCTTATCGCCGTTCCGCTTTTTATTTTTATGGGCGTGATGCTGGAAAAAAGCAATATCGCCGAAGACCTGCTTGAGAATATGGCCAAGGCTTTTAAAACCGCCCCAGGCGGTTTGGGTATATCCGTAGTATTTGTAGGCATGCTGCTCGCCGCCAGTACCGGCATAGTGGGCGCTACCGTTGTTGCTATGGGATTGATGTCTTTGCCCACGATGTTGCGCCGCGGTTACAGCCCACGTCTTGCGACAGGCACTATCTGCGCAACCGGAACCTTGGGGCAGATTATTCCACCCTCTATCACCCTAGTGCTGTTGGGAGATGTAATTTCTAACGCCTACCAACGTGCGCAGTTAAATATGGGCATCTTCAATACTGATACGGTTTCTGTTGGCGACCTGTTTTTGGGCGCCATGATTCCCGGCTTGCTGTTAGTAGTTTTGTACGCGGCCTACGTTTTCGGTTTCGCTCTGCTCAAGCCCGATCAAGCTCCGGCGATTTACGACGAAGACCAACCTTCCATCACCAAAATATTGGGCAGCTTGGCGCCGCCTCTTATTCTGATCTTTCTGGTTTTGGGCTCAATAATTGCCGGCATCGCCACTCCTACTGAAGCTGCTGCAGTGGGTGCACTGGGCGCAACTGTTTTGGCCCTCGCCAAAGGTAAGTTCAGCCTTGGGAAATTGAAGCTAGTAATGACTGGAACATTAGAAACCACCTCCATGGTATTTCTGATCTTAATAGGCGCTTCTATATTTTCACTAATCTTCCGCGGCTACGGTGGTGAAGAATTGATCCAACAGCTCTTTGTTGATATGCCCGGTGGCGCAATTGGCGCGATGGCCATTGTGATGCTTGTGATTTTCTTGCTTGGCTTTATTCTCGACTTTATCGAAATCACCTTTGTGGTGGTTCCCATAGTTGGGCCGGTACTGCTGATGATGGGAATCGATCCGGTATGGCTGGGCATAATGATTGCGATAAACCTGCAAACATCATTCCTAACGCCGCCCTTTGGTTTTGCGCTCTTCTACTTGCGTGGAGTAGCACCGGATTCCGTCGCCACTTCAGATATCTATAGAGGTGTGATCCCCTTTATCGGCATTCAGTTATTTGTGCTAACTCTGTTGGCAGTATGGCCACAATTGGCCACCTGGTTACCCTCGACTTTATAGACTGTCGCGGCAGAACTACTGCTCGCGAATTAGATAGAGCGGTAGTTCGGATATGGCATGCCATGCCTGCACTTTTTCGTAGAAGCTCCAATAGTGATCATATACTTCCGCAAAGGTCGCATCTCTCTCCGACTCTTCCTCATAATATTCCACAGATATCGCTTTCAGCTCTATCAATACTTCATCCGGGAAGGGCCTAATATCCGTGCCATCTGCAATTAGGTCTTGCAGCACAATAGCGTTTTGCGCCGTATATTCGTCCAGCATATCTTCGTTTATAGCCTGCGATGCGCCTTCAACAATGGCCTGCAAGTCCGCGGGCAAACGATTCCAGGCGTCTATATTAATTTCGAATTCGAGCATTGATCCGGCTTCGTGCCAACCGGGGTAGTAGTAATACTCACCTACTTCATTCAGACCGAAGGAACGATCGTTATAGGGCCCGACCCACTCGGTGGCGTCAATTACACCCGTTTGCATAGAGGTATAAAGCTCACCGCCAGGAATATTTACCGCCGTGCCACCAGCGCGCTGCAATACTTCACCAGCAATGCCGGGAAGGCGCATTTTCAGGCCTTGCAAATCATCCAAGCTATTGATTTGTTTATTAAACCAACCGCCCATCTGCACACCCGTATTGCCGCCGGGAAAGGGAATAATATTGAAGGGCTCGTAGATTTCGCGCCACAACTCCATACCGCCACCGTAGTTCAGCCAGGCGTTAAGTTCTTGCGCGTTCATGCCAAAAGGCACAGCAGTGAAAAAAGGTGAGGCGGGGATTTTGCCTTTATTGTAGTAAGCGCCTGTGTGGCCAATTTCTACAGCGCCGCTAGAAACGGCATCAAAAACTCCCAAAGCAGGCACCAGTTCGCCAGCGCCATAAACCTGAATATGTAACCGGCCGTTGCTCATTCGGTCTACTAGGGTGGCGAAGTTTTCCGGCCCCATGCCAATACCGGGGAAGTTTTTGGGCCAGGAGGTAACCATGCGCCATTCGAAAATATCTTCACTATTAGCGACTTGATGCTCTTGTTGCAGGTTGGACTGAAAATTACGGCTTTTCTCCATCACCAGCAAACCAAATACCAGCACCAGTGCGGCCACCAAAGCCAGGATTATTGCGGGTGTAGCAACGCCTCTTTGCATTTTCATTTTTTGTCTCCCCCGAGATTTTTGCATCAGTACTGGGTGAACATTATCGGGCGAATTGTATTAAACAGCCTATTAAATCGCTTCAAGCCTAGCGTAAGACACCACTAACCATTTGGCGCCTTCGCTGTTGAAATTTACCTGCACTCTGGCGTTAGCGCCATGTCCTTCAAAAGTAAGAATGACGCCTTCACCGAATTTTGGATGAGACACATGCTGACCCAATTCAAATCCTGTATCCACACCCTTATCACTAGTGGAAAATTTGCGCGAGCTGCCGCCAGTCGCACGCACAGTTCCTGGTTTCGCAGGGCGTTTAACCTTGGCGCGAACTTCTTCTACCAACTCACCGGGAACATCTCGTACAAAACGCGAAACTACATTAAAACGCTCTTCACCATATATTCGGCGACACTCCGCGTAGGTCATCACTACCTTTTTCTCAGCGCGAGTTATGCCCACATAAGCCAAGCGTCGTTCTTCTTCAAGACGACCGGGCTCTTCAGAGGACATGCTGTGGGGAAATAGGTTTTCCTCCATGCCTGCCATCACAACTAGCGGGAATTCCAAACCTTTAGATGAGTGGAAGGTCATCATCTGCAGAGCATCTTCGTGTTCTTCTGCCTGCTGATCACCAGCTTCCAGAGTGGCCTGCGCCAAAAACTGTGGCAGCACGTCCATATCGGGATCGTCGGCTTCGTATGCTTTGCACGCTCCGACTAATTCCAGCAGGTTTTCTACACGCGCTTCACCCTTCTCGCCCTTCTCTGCTCGGTGAAACTCCAACAAACCGGTGCTGTTAATGGCCTGCTCGGCCATCTCGGATAATTCTTTATCTTTAATGCTTTCTTCTAGGTTGATCACTAGTTCCACAAAGGCATGAAGCGCATTGGTGGCCCGACCGGACATCAGCTTTTCGTCGATCAGTTTCAGGCTGGACTGCCAAAGAGAAATACCCTGCTCTCGGGCCAGAGTACGCACATCTTCCAAAGTCCGATTACCAATACCGCGTGTAGGAGTATTTACCACACGCTCAAAAGATTGATCGTCATCTCTGTTTAGGCAAAGCCTTAAATAACCTAGGGCATTTTTAATTTCCAAGCGCTCGTAGAATCGCTGGCCGCCATATATACGGTAAGGGATTTTTGCCCGCAGCATCGCTTCTTCCAGAACCCGCGACTGGGCATTAGAACGGTATAAAACCGCGCTCTCGGAATAGTTATTGCCCTGCTCAAAGCGACGTTTTACATACTCGGCAATAAAGCGCGCTTCATCTACCTCGTTGAACGCAGAATATAGCGAGATTAGATCGCCGCCCTCTTCTGCGGTCCACAATTTTTTACCCAAACGACCGGTATTGAGGGATATAACCGCATTGGCGGCCTTCAAAATAGTGTCGGTAGAACGATAATTTTGTTCCAACCGAACCGTTTCAGCCTTCGGATAGGTGCGGCTGAAATCTTGGATATTTTCAATTTTTGCGCCGCGCCAACCGTAGATAGATTGGTCATCGTCGCCCACTACCATCATTGATGATTTTTTGCCCGCGAGTAAGCGCAGCCAAGCGTATTGAATGGTATTGGTATCTTGGAATTCGTCCACTAATATGTTGGTAAAACGCTGTTGATAATGCTTCAGCAGTTTCTCGTCGTCGCGCAGCAGCTCGTGGGCGCGCAGCAATAATTCGCCAAAATCTACTAAAGAGTTGGCCTTGCAGACTTCTTCATAAGCCAAATAGATCTTTTTGTGAATTTTAATAAAGGGCTCTTCAGAATCTTCAACAAACTTGGCACGAATGCCCTCGTCTTTTTGCTGATTGATAAACCACTGAGCCTGGCGACCGGGCCAGAGGTTTTCATCCAAGCCAATATCGCGAATTACGCGCTTAACCAAACGCTGCTGGTCGTCGGAATCCAATATTTGAAAGTTCTGCTGCAGCCCTGCTTCTGACCAATGCTGATTTAACAACCGGTGAGCTAAACCGTGAAAGGTACCAACCCACATGATGCGGGTGGGTATGCCCAACATGTTTTCGATTCGACCGCGCATTTCCCGCGCAGCCTTGTTGGTAAAGGTAACGGCCAACAATGATTGCGGCGATTGCCCCTGAACATCAATAAGCCAAGCCATGCGATGCACTAGCACGCGAGTCTTGCCACTACCGGCGCCAGCCAGAATTAACAGATGCTTGTTGTCTGAGGTAACTGCTTGGCGTTGTGCGTCATTCAGCGAGTCAATTATTGGGGTTACATCCACAGCAGTTAAATATCTCTTTTATAAATTGAATCGAAGAGACTTAGCTCTTCGAAATTAGTAGGCCTCTATATGCCCATCTTTCCTAATATGTCCGCGAGCTCTCTAAGTATCGCTTCGGCGCGGGGGTGATTCACCGCAAAATTTGTAGCCGCCAAATCAAGGCTATCGCCAAGTCCGGCTTAGGGTTCGTGCCCTTCTTCGTGCGCTAACCTGTCCAATTGCGCATCCAAGTCCGATGCGATGCTCTGCAAATCTGAATCTAGCTGATCCGTTGCAGACAGCTCGTCTCGCAGCTGACCCAAGAGTGATTTGAGTTGTTCTTTATCCAATGCCCTTCCCTCTACTTCGTACAGCCAACCATTATTGCGTATTTGGCTGCAAAAGTGGGGACTGAGACGCGGTTAATAGTGCTCATACGCCCATTAAAAAGCCCAACCGTATTTTGGTCGGGCTTTTTAATTCAGCTGAACGCGGTTATTTAGGCTAATTCGTGATCAAATAGATCCAACATACGTGCCCAGCCTTTTTCGGCCTGTGCATAGTCATATACATGTGAATCTAGTGGACACCAGCCGTGCTGCGCAGGGTACACCTCAACCTCTGCTTTATCGCCAAGTGCGTTAGCCAGCTCTACTTTTGCTTCCGGCTGGCTTTCATCATCGTTTACCGCAATAGCAATCAGCAGTCCGGCGTTGATTTGATCTGCCAGCAAATGCGGGCTGCTTGCGTCATCAGATACTAAACCGCCGCCGTGGAAGGAAGCGCCCGCACCTATGCGATCCGGCATATCTGCCGCCATGCGCATAACGTACGAACCCGTCATGCAGTAACCGGCGCTGCCAATTTTACGGCTGGTAGAAACAGAATCTTGCTGGTCCAACCAGGCTACGTAATCACGACCATCAGAAACGCAGGTCTCTGGAGATAAAGTGCCAGCCTGGGGGAAAAGTAAATTACGCACTGCTTCATCGGCAAAAGTGCCGCCTTCAGGTGTAATACGCCCCGCGAAGGTCCGGTAATAAGGGTTCACAACCAGAACGGAATAGCCGGATTGCGCAAGGCGTTTGCCCATTTGGCGAAATGCCGGGCGAATGCTCATGATATCTGGCCATAAAACTACCGCTGCGTGCTTTCCGGTTACCGGGCGCACAAAGTAGCAATCGGAAACGCCCTCTGCCATGGGCACCATTACGTCGTCTTCGGCAACATCCATGGCATTGGCTACAGGTGGCATTGCAGCTACCAGAGATCCGCCAGCCGCTAGCTGTCCAAATTTGCGGCGCGATATGCCGCCCTTTTTTGCCAGAAATTCGTCGTTACTTGCATTTGTTAGGTCATCGCACATAGCTTTCTCCGTTGAGGGCGCTAATTAGTATTTTGGTCAGCTAGTTTCGAACAACTAGGCTTTGGGCACAAGTGCCACTTTTGATCACCAGTTAAACACCGGCTCTGCATGTATTAATAGTACTGCTGTGTAAAACTGAACGAACCTTATGTAATTTAAATTGCCAGACAGGGAATGACCATGACTGAATCGCTAAACAAACCAATGCTGGTAATGGTTGCACTGTCACAAGGGCTGTTGCTGTTTTGGCTAAAAGAGGCGCTAGCCTACGAAGTTTGGCCCCATGAAGTACGCGCCGCAGAGGTGCTGCTTTGGTCCCTTTGCATATGCATTCCCATATTACTTTTGCTCTCCCTGAATACAGAAAATACCAAAAGAGCCTTTATTGGCGCCGGCGTATTCGCCCTGGTGGTTGCTATCTGCGCAGGCTATTTCGGTTTTCAGCTAGAGCCCAACGACAAAATAATGGCCAGCGACCTTATTTGGATTTATGGCATCACCCTCGGCGTGCTTAGCTTCAAAGTGGTGATGTATCTGCAGATCTGGGCGGGACAGCAGCCGCTTACCTACGCCCAGCTATTTCTGTACTCCTGGCGCAATATTATTCTGGTAGCGCTGTGCCTGCTGTTTGTATTGATATTTGGCGGAATCCTAGCCCTGTGGGCCGGCCTGTTTTCAGTCGTCGGCATCGATCTGTTTAAAGATATCTTCAGCGAGAGCTGGTTTCTCTTCCCTGCCTTGGCACTGGCCAACGGCTTAGCCTTTGTAATTTTCCGCAATCTGGTGGGCATTCTCGACACCATGTCGCGCGTGCTTCGCGCACTCTGCCAGTTCTTATTGCCCGTGCTTATATTTATCTCGGTGTTGTTTCTAATCTGCCTGCCCTTTGTGGGCATATCTGCCCTCTGGGATACAGGCCGAGGAACTGCCTTAGTTTTGTGGTTGCAGGCGCTGATCCTGTTTTTCTTTAACGCGACCTTCCAAAGTGAGCAGGAGAGTTCGCCCTATTGGAAACCCCTGCAGCGCTTTGTAAGCCTTGGGTTATTAGTGCTGCCCATCTACAGCTTTATAGCCATTTATGGCCTGTGGCTGCGGGTAGACCAGTACGGATTAACCGTTGCGCGCTGCTGGGCTATTGTTGTGGTTGCCATGATGGCGCTATTTGCTATTGCCTACTCCGCCAACTTGATATGGTTTAAAGACAAGGCAGCAGATAAGTTCGGCTGGATAAATGTGCGCATGGGTTTGGTGGTAATGGCCCTGATGGTACTAGTGAACACGCCGCTTCTGGATTTTCGAAAAGCTACGGTGAATAGCCAAGTGGCCATGTTGGAATCGGGCCAAACCGATCTTGAAGACTTTGATGTGAGCTACTTTGCCTGGCAACTGGCCCGACCCGGGCTTTTGGCGCTTGAAGAATTAAAAATCGACGCCGACGAAGGTTTTGTGCGACGCGTAGACAATGCCTATCGCCGGAATTTTAATCAGGAAACCCCGCTGGACCCTGAAGGAGCGCTCGAACGAATCACCTTCTATCCTGAAGATCTCGAAGTTCCGGATTTACTAATCGACAAAGTAGTCGCGCAGCTCACTACCAATCGCGGGCTAACAGATGCCTACATCTTGCACCCTGATTTAAACGAAGACGGCGAAGGCGAATGGGTAGTTCTTACCCAAACTCAATGGGACTATGGAACCGCCAGCCTTTGGCGTCTGGAAGACAGCGGCTGGCAAGATCAGGCAATGGCTTACAGCCAATTTGGCACCGACGATCTTAGGCAGGCCATTCGAGCGGGTGCAGTTAGCGTTGAAACGCCCCAGTGGAAACAACTAAAAATTGGCGAGACGATTATTCGAATTCTGGAATGACTTGGCGGCCTGCCCTAGAAGAAAATCTTAAAGCCGATAGCAAAGATCGAAACATCCGCCATCAGATGCATGGCCCATGAATTCCAGATAGATTTGCGTTTACCGTTGAGCCAGCAGAACATCAGCCCGCCTACAAATAGCCCAAACAGAGCTATCAGGGTTACCCACCAGGAAAACCAGCTGATAAAGATGGTTAGGTGGTAAAAGGAGAACAGCGCGGAGGAGAATAACCAGGGCCGCTTTACTCCCCTCTGAACCAGAAAACCGCGGAAAAACACCTCCTCCAGCATGGAATTGCCCAAAGTGGCGTATATAACCACCCAAATATAGGTGGTCGCGGTAATGCCCTGCTGCTCGCTCAGAAGGGTTTTGATTTGCCCTAGGTCAATGTAGTTCTGCAATACCAAATAGGCCCCCTGAATGATCAGGATGGCTCCTGCACCCAATAACAGAGCAACCTTCAGCTTCTTAGTATCAGGCGCGGCAAAGAACGAACGGCTTACCCAGATAAGCGGCAGCAGCATCAAAAAGACCTTGAGAAAGATCTTGTAGATATAGGCAATAGGGGCCCACAGCTCAATAATAAAGAGCAGGCCTATTACCAGAATGGTATAGGCAATCCAGAAGGTCTTTTTATCCATAAATATCAAAATCCCTAATCAAAACCAATGGCTAGTTAGCGGCGCAACAACATAAACCATCGGCCAATATTCACCACATTCGCTAAGGCCGCAGCACAGTAAGTAAGCGCAGCAGCTTTAAGCACCCGGTGCGCGGCGGGCATCATCTGCTCGGGTAGATAGTTGCCCTCGCGCAGCATCGGCAAGGCCTTGTTAAAGCTGGCGTCCCACTCTTCCGGCAGCACGATCAAATACATCGCCGCACCGGCCAGCTGAAATAGCAGACTTAAGGCAATAAAGGCAAAGATCGCTGCCGGAACCTTAAACAGAATAGTTACTATTGGTATAGCAAGCAGCATATAAATACCCAGCTTTCCCAGCATTACAGAGATTGGCAGATACTTGCCTCGTAGCTTGCTGAGAGGTTCTTCCCGAGCAAACTGGACAGCATGGCCCACCTCATGCGCAGCCACCGCTATGGCGGTTATAGACCGCCCGGCGTAGTTGCTGGGGCTTAAACTTACACAGCGCGTGGTCGGATTGTAGTGATCCTGCCCCTCTACACCCTCTTCCACTTTTACGCCGGCCAATTCATAACGCTCTACTAGGTGCGCGGCTAGCTCTCCGCCCGTGCCCGGCATATCCGCAATATCTTTGCCGTGCTTACGCATTACAAACCGCACCCAGAACTGCGGCAAAATTCCGCAGATAAGTAGAATGATTAATAGGATGATCAAGGGCATGCGAGCAGTGTCGTTCTATACCTGCATGCAGATCAAGAAGATCGACCAATTATTAAGAATTCTTTCTCCTACCTATCTGTAACCTATTTCCCATTTCACTGCGCTAGAATCAGCGCCAGTTAAATTTTTGGGTATAAACACCACCACAGGGGAATTGATATGAATAACCTAAAGCTCACCTTATTAACCGGGCTATCTGTTTTGATGGCTACCGCCGCTTTTTCAGTAAGTGCTGACGAAGTATCAGACAGAATTGCTGCTGCATTGGCAGATCCTGCCCGCGACGCAGAAGACAGCGCACGTGATGGTTCGCGCAAAGCCGATCAAGTAATAGCCTTTATGGGCATAGAAACCGGAATGTCGGTTCTAGACGCATTCTCTGCCTCTGGTTGGTATGCCGAAGTATTGGCAGCAGCCGTTGGCCCAACTGGTAAAGTAGTTGCGCAAAACAGCTCACGCTTCGCCGAGCGAGTTGCACCAGCCCAAGCGCTGAAAGTAGCACGCTACCCCAATATCATGACTGTCACTGCTGAAAACGCAGACGGTTTTGGTGTAGACGGACAAATGGACGCCGGTTGGACCGCACTTAACCTGCACGACAACGCCAACGCCGACCGAGCTAATGGACTGGCTTTTTTAGGCGCAATCTATGACTCACTAAAACCAGGTGGCGTAATAGCAGTAATCGATCACGAAGGTTCTCCTGGAATGGACAACCAAGCCCTGCACCGTATCGACGTTGATACCGCTATGGGATTACTTGAAGAAGCCGGTTTTGTTGTTGAAGCCCAGGCTTATTTTTTGAACAACCCAGCAGATGACCATACTTTGCATCAGCGTGAGCTAGAGCGAAATACGGATCGCTTTGTATTGAGGGCTCGCAAGCCAGCAATGTAGTTCAGATAGCTAATATGAAAAAGGCGACTAATAAGTCGCCTTTTTTGTGTGACGATTTGTCGCAGGTCAATGTGTCAAAAATGCTTCAGAATTAGAATATCAACCTAGCTAAGTCTTCTTTGGATCTATTGCGATGAAAACAGCCCATTTTTTATTCTTACTGATCCTTACTTTAGTAAGCCAAGCTTTATCTGCACAAGAAAATCATGAAGAGGGTGAGCAGATTTTTCAGACAATTTGTTCAGCTTGTCATGGTGCTGCCGGTGGCATGGATATGACCCAACGCCTTGCGCCTCCCATGATCGCGGTCAGAATGCACTACATCGACATCTACCCCGACCAAGGCTCCTTTGTGACAGCAGTGGCCGACTGGGTAGAGCATCAGGAAGAAGATAGATCTCTGATGCCAGGGGCAATACGCCAGTTCAACCTAATGCCTCCCTTAGCCATTGAGCGCGAACAAGCTGAGAAAGTAGCAGCTTATATTTATGCCGGAGACATTCAGAACCCGGAGGGATTTCAAGAGCATTTTGAAGCAGCGCATGGCGCTACGGGTAATATGGGTGGAATGACTGGAATGGGTGGCATGTAAGCGGCCTTCCTCAAACAAAATAAAAGGCGACCATTTGGTCGCCTTTTTTGTGGGGACGTAAAAGTGTGATCTGACCCCATGTATCCAACTACTGCGGTTGCGACTCGTATTCGATAATGAATCCATGTGACGGCAGCCGTCCCGATCCATAGGTTCCCATCAGATGACCCACGTCACACCAGTAACTGGCGGGATGGTCGACCTCACCAAATGCCAGAACATTTTGGGCGCCTCGAGCGCTATTGTTGGGCTGATTATCGGGCGCAATATGCACACCAATATCGAGCCCTTCCTGCAGCCAGTTTGTCCAGGTCATTGGCTCACCGCTTACCCAAACCCAACCGCCGCCGAGCTCTTGTGCACCATCAACCTGGTAGCCGCCCAAATAAGGACCGCTTCGATTAAAAAGTGGCGTGCCGTCATCTAACTCCCCATAGGGAAATTTTCGCCAGAATTTATCCTCGGACACCAGTGAGAAAGCAAAATCGTTCTCTTCTTGAGAATGCAGAGAAATAAGATATCCGCCGTTTTGTTCAGCAAGGCCCTGTGCTTGAACCCAATTCACACCACCCTCAGGCAGGTACATAACCTGATACCAATGCGTTTCGCCATTTGGCAGCCCGAAGGAGACGGGAGCGAGCAGTTCATAAGGCGCGGGAATCGCAGACCAACTAAGAACAGCAGAGTTCTCGGCGGCAGGCTGCTCAGTTCCGTCAGTCTGCAACATAGGAGGGTTTGTAAAAAATTCCTCGCTGTAACTAGCCGCTGCTTCAATCGAGGATGCATCCGGCTGGGTCAGGCTCTGGTTCCCGTTCGGATTTTCATAAGTCTGCAAACCACAGCCCGCTGAAACTAAAACGGAGGCTGAAATACCAATCATCCAAATATTTTTGAAGTCTCTCAAATTACGAAAATCGTACACGCTAGTTATCCTTTCTGTTGACTATAATATTGCGGCGCCGCCTAACAATATTGTAGTGCATAGTAAGAATAGAATTTCTTTCGGTTCTAGTTGATTCCCAAATATTCACGCAATGCTTTACTCTGACCCCAGATATCAAAAACTAAAATAATAAGGACCAAAGTTTGAGAGCGGATACCGTCGTAGTGCTCGATTTTGAAACCACCGGCTTATCTCCCGATCAAGGCGACAGGGCCATTGAGATCGGCGCGGTCAGGATTGAGAACGGCCAAATAACCGACCGCTTTCAGGAGTTAATAAATCCCGGGCGGCGCGTTAGCGAATTTATTGAATCCTATACCGGCATAACAAATTCCATGTTGAAGGACGCCCCTCCCTGCAGTGAGGTTATGCCCCGATTTGCAGAATTTATTGAGGACTACAACCTGGTTGCACACAACGCATCCTTCGATAAGCGATTCCTAGACGCTGAATTCAACCGAACCCCAAGTACCGGCTACACCGGGCAATTTGCCTGCTCTTTGCTTGCCTCTAGACGAATTTACCAAACGGCATCCAGTCATAAACTCGGCAACTTGGTGCGGCACGCGAATATCCCATCAGAGGGCGAATTTCACAGAGCCTTATATGACTCTGAAATGACCGCAAAACTCTGGATGGCAATGCTCGAGCGGATCGCGCCTCTAGAGGACACCAGTCAAGTACCCTTTGTCATCATGCAAAGGCTATCCAAAGTTCCAAAGGATAAAGTTCAAAGTTTTCTAGATGAGAAATTGGGCGGCTGGTAGCTGGATATCGGGAAAGTTTACTCTGACCCCAATTATTAAAATCGACTAATTAAGTGTGATCTGACCCCACTTATTCGAGACTGGATATTGCTCGATCGCCTCATCTAATTCGGATGGTGCCTTTGTGGTTCTCGACTGATCAAGTGATCAAGTAGATGCTAAATCACATGTTCCTCTTTTTATTGGTACCGGGGCCAGAATCGAACCGGCACGGCCGTTAAGCCGAGGGATTTTAAGTTATCTGTTTTTTCTCCCAACAAAAAAGGGCGCCAACGGCGCCCTCTTCTTCACAAACTCCAGCTAGCTACTAACCACCCTTCATCTGCTTCCTAAATTTCTGCAGTGTCAGCAATTGCGCTGCGGCTTCAGCTAATTCAGCTGATGCGCGGCTGTAATCCATTTCGCCGGATTGGTTTTGAATGTTCTGCTCCGCTACCTTTCGGGCTTCTTCCATCGCGGCTTCGTCGATGTCGTCCGCTTTAATGGCGGTGTCCGCCAGAATAGTTACCAGATTTGGCTGAACTTCGAGGTAACCGCCCTTAACAAAGATGATTTCTTCTTCTCCGTTGTCCAGCAACAAGCGCACTGGGCCTGGCTTAAGCGGCGTCAGCAGTGCGGCGTGGCCGTACTGAATGCCCAACTCACCTTCGATACCGGTGGCTGTAAGGCTGACGATCTTGCCGGCGAAGACTGACTCTTCGGTGCTGACGATGTCGCAATGTACGGTTATGGCCATGCTTTTCTCTTTATTTCTTTTGGCTCAAGGCTGTCTATTTAAAGCTGCTACTTAAAGCGTTTTTGCTTTGGCAACGGCTTCTTCGATTGAGCCAACCATGTAGAAGGCTTGCTCTGGAAGATCGTCGTAGTCGCCATTCAAAATGCCTTGGAAGCTATCGATAGTATCTTTCACAGATACATATTTACCGGGTGCGCCGGTGAATACTTCTGCCACGCTAAATGGCTGCGAAAGGAATCTTTGGATCTTACGTGCGCGGGCAACGGTTTGCTTATCTTCTTCAGACAGTTCGTCCATACCCAGGATAGCAATAATATCGCGCAGTTCTTTATAACGCTGAAGCACTGACTGAACGCCACGTGCGCAATTGTAGTGATCGGCACCGATAACCAATGGATCAAGCAAACGTGAGGTTGAATCCAATGGATCTACCGCGGGGTAGATACCCAACTCGGCGATTTGTCGGCTTAGTACGAGAGTCGCATCCAAGTGAGCAAAGGTGGTTGCTGGCGATGGATCGGTCAAATCATCCGCGGGTACGTATACGGCCTGGAATGAAGTAATAGAACCACTTCGAGTAGAAGTAATACGCTCTTGCAGTGCGCCCATCTCGGCCGCCAATGTTGGCTGGTAGCCTACCGCTGATGGCATACGGCCAAGCAGTGCGGATACTTCGGTACCGGCAAGTGTGTATCGGTAGATGTTATCTACGAATAAGAGTACGTCTCGGCCTTCGTCCCGAAAACTCTCGGCAACGGTCAAACCAGAAAGCGCTACACGAAGTCTGTTTCCGGGTGGCTCGTTCATTTGGCCGTAAAACATAGCCACTTTGTCGAGTACGTTGGATTCTTTCATTTCGTAGTAGAAATCGTTACCTTCACGAGTTCGTTCACCAACGCCGGCAAATACAGACAAACCTTGCTGCTGAACGGCGATGTTGTTGATCAGTTCCATTAGGGTTACGGTTTTACCAACGCCCGCACCACCGAACAATCCTACTTTACCGCCTTTGGCGATAGGCATAATAAGGTCGATTACCTTAATACCGGTTTCCAGAATCTCTACCGACGCTGACTGGTCAGCGTAGGCTGGTGGAGCGCGGTGAATTTCTGAACGCTCTTCGGTGCCGATTGGGCCCGCTTCATCAATTGGGTTACCCAATACGTCCATGATGCGGCCAAGAGTAGCTGTACCTACGGGCACTGTGATCGGTCCGCCGGTATTGGAAACTTCCAATCCGCGGCTTAGGCCTTCGGATGCGCCCATGGCAATGGCTCGAACTACTCCGTCGCCCAGCTGTTGCTGAACTTCGAGGGTTAGGCCCGCGCTGTCTACGGTTAGTGCGTCGTATACGCTTGGCACATCTTCACGGTTAAACTCAACATCGATTACCGCGCCGATGATTTGTACGATTCGTCCGCTACTCATTGAAAATTCCTCTTGCTTTTAATATTGGCGACAGGATTTCATCCATCGCCTTAATAATTAGTTTGGTTAGGTGCTTGGCCTTAAACGGCCGCGGCGCCCGCTACAATTTCTGACAACTCTTGGGTAATAGCACCCTGACGCGCTTTGTTATAAAGCAACTGCAGCTCGTCAATAATATCGCCGGCATTATCTGTGGCGTTTTTCATGGCCAGCATTCGAGCCGCCATTTCACAGGCTTTGTTTTCTACTACTGCCTGATAAACCTGAGATTCGATATAACGAACCAACAGGCCTTCTAAAATTACACCCGCATCATCGGGCTCGTAGAGGTAATCCCAGTGATGGGACATCTCGTCTTTTTCGATTTTTGGCAATGGCAGCAACTGCGTTACGCCAGGATCTTGCGTCATGGTGTTTACAAATCCGTTGCCGGCCAGATAAAGACGATCGATCTCGCCGTTATCAAAGGCTTCTAACATCACCTTAACGTTGCCCAACAGATCTGCAGCCGCCGGAGCGTCTCCCAGGTCGCGCACTGCGCCCAGTACGTCGCCGCCATACTTATTGAAGAAGCTGATGGCTTTAGCGCCAACACTGCAGTACTTCACACCAATTTCTTGGTCGGCATAACCCATTGAGTTTTTTATCACCTGCTTGAACAGGTTAGTGTTCAAACCGCCACAAAGGCCACGATCTGAAGACACCACAATAAAACCAACGTTTTTAATTTCGCGTTCCATCATGTATCGATGGCGGTATTCGGAAGTGGCGTTGGCCACGTTGCCGATTACTTTGCGAATGTTGTCCGCGTAAGGTTTACCCAGCGCCATACGTTCGGTAGCACGGCGCATTTTACTGGCCGCAACCATCTCCATGGCGGAGGTGATCTTTTGAGTACTCTGAATACTCAGGATCTTGGTTTTTACTTCTTTCCCTACAGCCATCGCTTTTTAGCTCTCTGGTTCGTAGTTCTAATTAGTAAGACTGGGTTTCAACAAACTTGTCGAGAGCCGCTTTAAAGCCTGCTTCGATGTCGTCGTTCCATGCGCCGCCCTCATTAACCTGAGCCATCAAGTCAGAGTGGTCGGTGTTCATATAGCTGATAACCGCCGCTTCGAAATCGCCGATTTTATTAATCTCCATACCTTTGAGGTATCCGGAGTTAGCCGCATAAAGCACAAGGCCCATTTCGGCCACGTTTTGCGGGCTGTATTGAAGCTGCTTCATCAGTTCGGTTACGGCTTGGCCGTGTTCGAGCTGCTCACGCGTTGCGTCATCAAGGTCAGATGCAAACTGCGAGAATGCCGCCAGTTCACGATACTGAGCCAGTGCCAGACGAATACCACCGCCAAGCTTTTTAATGATTTTAGTTTGTGCAGCACCACCCACCCGAGATACGGAAAGACCGGCGTTCATCGCGGGACGAATACCTGAGTTAAACAAATCCGATTCAAGGAAGATCTGACCATCGGTAATAGAAATTACGTTGGTTGGTACAAATGCTGATACGTCACCGGCTTGGGTTTCGATAATTGGCAGCGCGGTCAATGAACCGGTTTTACCTTTCACTTTGCCCTTGGTGAATTTTTCAACGTAGGCGGCATTTACGCGAGCTGAACGTTCAAGCAAACGGGAATGCAAATAGAACACATCGCCCGGATAAGCTTCACGGCCCGGTGGGCGACGAAGCAATAGAGAGATTTGGCGATAGGCCCAAGCTTGCTTGGTTAAATCATCATAGACAATCAGGGCGTCTTCGCCGCGATCTCGGTAGTACTCACCCATGGTGGCGCCAGCGTATGGAGCCAAGAACTGCATGGATGCTGGATCTGATGCACCCGCTGAAACCACAATGGTGTGTTCCATGGCGCCGTGCTCTTCGAGCTTACGCACGATGTTGGCAACGGTTGAATTCTTTTGCCCGATGGCAACGTATACACACTTAACACCAGTGTTTTTCTGGTTGATGATGGCGTCGATGGCAACGGCGGTTTTACCAATCTGGCGATCGCCAATAATAAGCTCACGCTGACCACGGCCAATTGGCACCATGGCGTCAATTGCTTTCAAACCAGTTTGTAGTGGCTCATCAACGGATTGACGCTCAATTACACCAGGTGCAACTTTTTCGATTGCGTCGGTTTCGGTAGTTTCGATTGCGCCTTTCCCATCAATAGGCAGACCTAGGGCATCAACTACGCGACCTTGAAGTGCTGGGCCAACCGGCACTTCCAAAATACGGCCTGTGCAGCGGGCTTTTGCGCCTTCGGATAGGGACAGATAGTCACCCAATACGATGGCACCAACTGAATCGCGTTCCAAGTTCAGGGCCATACCAAAAAGGCCGCCGTCGAACTCGATCATTTCACCGTACATTACCTCGGCCAAGCCGTGGATCCGCACAATACCATCTTGAACCGAAACTACAGTGCCCTCGTTCTGGGCCTCGCTAGTCACCTCAAGCGAATCAATCCGCTTTTTGATGATCTCACTGATTTCGGAGGGGTTGAGTTGTTGCATCTATTATTTCCTCAGGAATTCATTGCGTCAGCCAGCTTGGTCAAACGACCTTGCACACTGGCATCAATGACCGTATCGCCCGCGTTTATTCGCACGCCACCAATAAGATCGGCGTCAACATCGCAGGTCAGACTTACTTTGCGATCTAGGGTTTTGGTCAAGGTAGTAGAAAGTTGTGTAACTTCTTGTTCTGAAAGTTCGTAGGCGGTAGCAACCTGTACGTCGACACTTTGCTCACGTTGAGCTTTCAGCGCCTGAAATAGTTCGGAAATATCCGATACCAAATCAAGGCGTTTTTGTTCGGCAAGCACGCCGATAAAGTTGGCCAAATCAGCAGAAAAATCATCGCCGCCCAAACCGAGCAGCAATTCAACTCGTTGGTCGCTGGTTAGCTCTGGAGTATTCAGAGCTTGAGCGACTTTTTGATCAGAACAGATTGATGTCAACTGAACCAGCTGAGCTTCCCATTCGCCGAGCGCCTTTTTCTGGTCAGCGTGTTCAAATGCTGCGCGGGCGTAAGGTCGAGCTAGTGTTTTAAGTTCTGCCATGGTCTATTCTGTTAAAGCTCAGCTGAAAGTTTGTTCAGCATTTCGCTGTGCTTCGCTGCATCTACGGTTTCGCCAAGAATTTTCTCAGCGCCGGCGATGGACAGTGTTGCAACCGAGCCGCGAAGTTCTTCGCGTGCTTTGGCGATTTGCTGCTCTACTTCTGCTTCAGCAGCCGTGCGAATACGCTCGGCTTCATCCACAGCTTTTTGCTTAGCTTCGTCTACCATTTGATCGCCGCGCTTCTTGGCAGCGTCAATAATTTCGGCAGCCTGAGCTTTTGCTTCTTTAAGATCTTCGCCGGCTTTTTCTTGTGCCAGCTCTAAACTTTTTTCAGCGCGGTCAGCAGCAGCCAAGCCATCGGCTATTTTCTCGATGCGCTCTTTCATAGCGGTGGTGATGGGTGGCCAAACGAATTTGACGCAAAACACCACGAACAAAACGAAAAAGATCATTTGGCCGAACAATGTGTAATTAATATTCACGCGTGAATACCTCTGTAAGTTATTGCTTAAATCGGTTGCTTAGCTATCTAGCCAAGCCTTAAGCAACGCTAGGCGCAACAACAAAGATCAAATACATTGCGATACCAACACCAATGATGGGCACAGCATCGATCAGACCAGCTAGCAGGAACATTTTGCCCTGAAGCATGGCAGCCAATTCTGGCTGACGAGCAGTACCTTCAAGAAGGCGTCCGCCCAAAAGACCCATACCGATTGCAGCACCTAAAGCGCCAAGTCCTAGCATGATCGCAGCAGCAACAATTACCAGTTCCATGTTTTTCTCCTAATTCGTAGAAATGTTTAAAGTATAAAAAATAAATCAGTGTTCTTCGTGCGACATACTTAAGTAGACGACGGTGAGCACCATGAAAATAAAGGCTTGCAGGGTAATAATTAAAATATGGAAGATCGCCCACCCAATTTGCAACAGACCTCCTAATACAAACCAAAAACTGAGGCCGCCCACAAACATGGTGGCTATCAGAATAAAGATCATTTCGCCGGCGTACATGTTGCCGAACAACCGCAGACCCAATGAAAACGGCTTGGCTAATAGGCCAACAATTTCCATAAACAGATTAACGGCAATAAGTAGTGGCGCCAGAATTATTGCGGGGCCTTTAGTAGGCGGCGCAAAGGGTTGGCAAGAGAGTTCTTTAATAAAAGCTATTGGCCCTTTTACTTTTAAGGAGTAATAGATCATCAAAACAAATACGCCCAGTGCCATACCCAGCGTGATATTCGGATCGGTTGAGGGAACGATTTTTTGATAATGGATGCCGAAGGCTTCCATAATTTTTGGAATTAGATCTACCGGAATAAGATCCATAAAGTTCATTAGAAAGACCCAAACAAAGATGGTTAGGGCCAGTGGTGCTACCAGGGCATTTTTGCCATGGAACATGTCTTTAACATTGCCGTCGACAAAATCGACAATCATTTCTACAAAATTTTGTAATCCAGCAGGAACACCGGAAGAGGCTTTGCGGGCAACCGAGGCAAACAACAAACAAAAGATAACGCCCAAACCAAAGGACCAGGCCAGGCTGTCTACGTGTAGTGCGTTGAAACCCATGTCGGCGGCTTCTTGCGCGCTGTGCGCCCAAGTCCACGACGCCTGTTCCAATACTTCGTGATGGCCATCTTCGACCCGCTCGTAACCCTCGGGAAGCTTTCCGTAAACCAGATTTTGTAGATGATGGGAAATATAGGCTGACGTATCAAACGTTTCAGTTGTAGTTTCCGATGCCATTAAGCTCTCTCAAGACCTTCTGTGTGATTGACCTTCGGGTCAATCCTGTTTTGGTTCAGCCGGCGCTATTTGTTTTACCAAACGAGCACTGACGACAATTTGCATAATCAACATAACGAGGAACCCGCAAAATACTGCAGGGGCCAAAACGTCAGGCCGAAACTTAAACAGCAGCGCAAATAATGCTGCGGTTAATAAAAACTTTCCTGAGGCGCCCCGCATCGTTGCGAAGTAAGCCCTTTGTGGATCTTTGGCCGCCGATACTCTGAATGCCTGCAAAGCAAAGTAGCTTTGCGGCAATATCGAAATCAATACGCCAAACCCAAACCCTGTTGCCCAATCTTTTGAAATGATCAGACCGGCTAAACTAAGCCCAGTGCCAATACCAAATAGAGTTAGAAAATTTAGACCTAAGGTCTGTTTAAATTGACTGTTAATCAACTGTTCTTAACTCTTCCGCACTATGTCCGGGCACGCGATTATAGAGATCGCGAGGGTATTGATCAAGGAAGCATCTGATGTGAAAAATATCGATATTTTTCAGACGGATGTAACTGCTGCTCTAGTTCTGCTTTTGAGCTTTATTAGAGCTTAAAGTGAGACAAAATTCCTTCGAGCTCGTCGGTAGAATTGTAGCTAATTACCAACTTTCCTTTGCCGTTAGTTTTGTGCTGAATGCTTGATGCTGCGCCCAGTTTTTCACTGAGTTGTTGTTCTAGTCGCTGAATATCCGCGTCGGGTTTTGCGGCTGTGCCGGTAGAAGTTGCTTTGGATTTACCCTTGCCAAAATTACGAACCAGGGCTTCTGCCTGGCGTACGGACATCGCTTTTTCAACTATTTGAATAGCGGCTTCTTTTTGTTGCGCCGCTTCCAGGCTTATTAAAGCGCGGGCGTGGCCCATTTCTAAATCGGTGTTTTCCACCATTTTGCGAACCGCTTCGGTCAAACCCGTTAGCCGCAAAAGATTAGTAACCGTACTGCGAGACTTGCCTACTGCTTTGGCCACCTGGTCGTGAGTCAATTCAAATTCGTCTTTGAGTCGGCTTAGGGCGTAAGCCTCTTCCATTGGATTAAGGTCTTCACGCTGCAGGTTCTCGATCAGAGCCACAACCATTGTCGCTTGGTCGTCTAACTCTTTTATCACCACAGGTATATTGTGCAGCCCTGCCAACTGGCTGGCGCGCCAACGGCGTTCACCGGCAATAATTTCGTATTTTGGCTCTTTGTTTTTGCCTTGCGGGGCTAGACTGCGAACCACTATGGGCTGCAGTAGGCCCTGTTCTTTAATGGAGTCGGCCAGCTCACTCAGCGCGTCTTCGTCAAAGTACCGGCGCGGTTGATATTGGCCACGTTCTATCTGATCGATTGGCAGTTCTAACAGGTTCGACTGTTTCGCCTCGGTTTTACCCGCGGTTGCTTTAACTTCAGCGGCGCTTGTTTGCGCTTCCTCTATTTCCCGACTTACGCCCAAAAGTGTATCGAGACCACTACCTAAACCGCGTTTTTTTGCTGACATTATTTTTGTCTAACCCTTCTTTGAGCTTTTAGCTCTTCGTATAACTTCGGCGGCCAGCCCCATATAGGAAATAGCGCCTTTGGAGTCTTTATCGTAATCGAAAATTGCCTGGCCGTGGCTAGGAGCTTCTGCCAATCGAACATTTCTGGGAATAGCGGTCTTGTAGACGACATCGCCAAAATGTTGGGTTAGCTGCTTGCTGACATCGGTAGTGAGCGTAGTACGGCTGTCGTACATGGTCATTACGATACCCTCAATATGTAGGTCTTTATTGGCGACCTGCTCTACCTTTTTAATGGTTTGAACCAAGGCCGATAATCCTTCTAGTGCAAAGAACTCACATTGCACCGGAATAATTACACCGTCCGCCGCTACTAGGGCGTTTAGGGTGAGCATATTTAAAGAGGGTGGACAGTCAATAATGACAAAGTCGTAGTCGCCATCAACCCGCATAAGCGCATGTTTTAGACGCTGCTCCCGCATAAGTTCGTTTAGAAGCTCTACTTCCGCCGAGGTGAGTTCGCCATTTGCCGGCAGGATGTCGTATTTGCCTGACTCGCATTTTTGAATGGCGTCTTCGATAGATACTTCATTCATTAGCACTTCGAGCACACTGGCGGGCAGTTCACTTTTTTCAAAAGCACTGGCGGTAGTGGCGTTCCCTTGCGGATCCATATCTATCAGTAAAACCTTTTTATAGCTGCGCGCTAAGCCCGCGGCTAGGTTGACCGCAGTGGTAGTTTTTCCGACTCCGCCTTTTTGGTTGGCGATAGCAAAGGTTTGCATTAGTAGCTTTCCATCAATGGTATAGCCTTTTATTTCCTTTGAATTTCTAGCAAGTGACGCTCTTCCATAAGACCGGGCACAGACAAAACATGACTCTCGGTAACCGCAAATGGATCGGGCATATCTGCTATTTCTTGTTCTGGATATTGGCCCTTCATAGCGAGGATAGATCCATTTGGGGTCAGTAGGTGGTTGGCATTATGTGTGATCTCTTTAAGACTGGCAAAAGCTCTGCACACAATTATCGGATAAAGTTGATCTGACTGATGCTCTTCTACTCTGCTATTTATCAATTCCACATTCTGTAAGTTGAGTTGGGTTATAACCACACGCAAAAAGCTAATCCGCTTGGTGCTGTTGTCCAGCAAGTGCCATTGGCGGTCTGGTTGAGCTATTGCCAGAGGTATGCCGGGTAGGCCTGCGCCGGAACCCACATCAAGAATAGCCGTTGGATTCCTCTCTTCGATTAATGAATAAATCGAAAAGCTGTCGAGTAGGTGCTTGGTTATTTGCTCTGAAGGATCAGTGATGGCTGTGAGATTTATCTTTTTATTCCAGCGATTCATCAAATCCAAATACTTTAAGAGTTGGTCGATTTGATCGGAGCTCAGCTCCAGAGAAATTTCCGTCAGGCCCTTCTGCAACTTTGAGCGCAACGCATCGCTTGTCATTAAGCGGATTTTTTCAGGGGCTTAGGTGTGTTAGAAGACTTTTGCCGTTTTAAGTGAATCAGCAGTAACGAAACGGCCGCAGGCGTAACGCCCGGAACACGAGAGGCTTGACCTATAGTTTCGGGTTTAACGTCGCCCAGTTTTTGCCGTACCTCGTTTGATAATCCGGAAACAGCGGCGTAATCAAAAGTCGCTGGGATCTTATGATTCTCTTGGTTTTTAACCTTAGCAATCTCATCGGTTTGGCGGTCAATATAACCTGCGTATTTAGCGGTTATTTCTATTTGCTGTCCGGCGGCCTCTTCTACTTTCTCGGTTTCTGAAATCTCACAGATTTTTTGATAATCCAGCTCAGGCCTTTTTAATAAATCGTATAGGGAGTATTCGCGGCTTATGGGCCGCTCAATCATTTTATTCAGTCGCGCAGCCGTATCTGATCCCGGCTGAACCCAGGTATCTTTAAAGCGCTGAGTTTCGGTAACCACTGCTTCGTTTTTGTCTTGGAAGTTTTTCCAACGGGCATCATCCACTAAGCCCAGCTCACGGCCCTTCTCGGTTAAGCGCTGGTCAGCATTGTCTTCGCGCAGCATCAACCGATGTTCGGCACGGCTGGTAAACATTCGATAGGGTTCTTTGGTTCCCATGGTCACCAAGTCATCAACCATCACCCCCAAATAAGCCTGATCTCGGCCTGGGCACCAAGACTCTTCCTCACGGGCAAGCAATATGGCGTTTACACCGGCCAATAATCCCTGCGCGGCTGCTTCTTCGTAACCGGTGGTTCCGTTAATTTGGCCTGCAAAAAACAGCCCGGGAATATGTTTGTTTTCCAGTGAGTTTTTTAAATCTCGCGGATCAAAAAAGTCGTATTCGATGGCATAACCGGGGCGCACAATATGCGCTTGTTCAAAACCGGAAATACTCCGCACTAAATCTTGCTGCACATCAAAGGGCAGACTGGTAGAAATACCGTTTGGGTACAACTCTTGGGTTTGCAGACCTTCTGGCTCGACAAATATTTGGTGCGAGCTTTTATCGGCAAAACGAACAATTTTGTCTTCAATGGATGGGCAGTAGCGAGGACCAACGCCTTCAATAACACCCGTAAACATTGGCGACCGATCTAAACCACCGCGAATAATCTCGTGGGTTTTTTCTGAGGTGTGGGTAATCCAGCAACAGGTTTGCTCTGGGTGCTGATCTACCGATCCCAAAAAGCTCATTACGGGTTCTGGCTGGTCTCCCCATTGCTCTTCCATCTGGGAAAAGTCGACGCTGCGTGCATCGATACGTGGAGGCGTACCCGTTTTTAATCTGTCTACCCGCAACGGCAATTCACGCAACCGATCTGCCAAACGAATTGAGGGTGGATCGCCTGCCCTGCCCGCTGAATGATTTTCTAAGCCGATATGAACTTTGCCGCCCAGAAAAGTACCTGTGGTTAATACCACTGCTGGCGCGCTAAAGGTTTGGCCCATATTGGTAACCACACCGGTTACACGTCCGGACTCCACAGCGAGGTCATCAACCGCTTGCTGAAATATCTGCACGTTGGGTTGGTTTTCTAAGATTTGGCGGATAGCTTGTCGATATAAAACTCGATCTGCTTGCGCTCTGGTTGCCCTTACCGCCGGGCCTTTTCGAGAGTTAAGTAACCGAAATTGAATGCCGGCTTGGTCCGTCGCCAATGCCATAGCGCCACCGAGAGCATCAACTTCTCGAACTAGGTGGCTCTTGCCAATACCGCCGATCGCAGGGTTGCAGGACATTTGGCCGAGGGTTTCGACGTTGTGGGTCAGAAGGAGTGTGCTGGCGCCCATGCGCGCAGCTGCAAGCGCCGCTTCAGTTCCTGCGTGGCCTCCTCCAACAACGATGACGTCGTAATTCAAGTTCATTTGTTTAAATACTGATCAATTCTGATCTATTTTTAATCTGGCCGCGGATTATAGGCTGCTTTGCGCAAAGGACAAATTTTTGGTTTTCACTAAGTTATTAATAATATATATGAATATGTATGGAAAGATAGAAGCACTATTGTTGTTACTACTACTGAAGCCCTTTTCGGTGGATAAGCACTGAAAGTCTTTATCTATTAACTTCTTACAGCAAGTATAAGTACAGAGATATCCAGTAACTAAACAGCGAAACTCTTGCGCGCAACCTGTGGTTAGTTTTGGACCTAATTTAGACTCGTAAATCTATACCCTCTAGACACACAAATAACCCACAAGTTATCTCCTGAAAAAAAGGATAAGTATTTTTTATTAGCTGGATTTTTGCTTCTTGTGAGAGAGCTGTGGGTAATCGGCTTTTTGCTACTAACTAACTAGATGTTTGCCTATTTACCAACGCAAAAACTAGAGAATATTTCCCCAAGCAAATCATCCGTACTGAAAACACCCGTAATGCTTTGCAGTTTTAAATGGGCCCATTTAAGTTCTTCTGCTATTAACTCTCCTGCTTGTTCGTTCAATAGAAGACTAAGAGAGGATTGAATATGTTCCTGTGCGGATTCCAGAGCATGGACATGTCGGGTTCTTGCAGAGAAAGCCGGTTCGGTATCGGTAAGGCCGGCGATATCCTTCAGGTGTTGAGTCAGTTCTTTAACCCCCCTACTCTGCTTTAAGCTGGTTCCAAAAATGGCCGGTTTATCTTGTTCTGACCAGAGGCCTTCTTTATCTCCTGATAAATCAATTTTGTTAGCAATCAAACTAATACTTACTTGTTTCTGTAGGCCGGGCTGATACTTTTCTAATAGTTCCAGGCTGGATTCGCTGCTGTCTTTGCTTGCATCAAACATTATCAATAGATGGTCTGCTTTGGTTGCAGACTGGATAGCGCGCTTGATGCCCAGCTCTTCTACCGCATCCGGGTTGGCGTTAAGGCCAGCGGTATCGGTAATGGTTACGGCGAGGCCGTCCAGATCTATAGTTTCAGAAAGTGTATCTCTGGTAGTGCCGGCAATGTCTGTAACAATAGCTCTGTCGGTTCCAGAGAAGTAATTTAGTAGGCTGGACTTGCCCGCATTAGGTGCGCCCAATATAACAAGGCTTAGGCCGTCTAATAGCTTCTGACCGCGTCTACCCTCTTCCAAGCAGTCCCCAACATCTTCAGCGATTTTTATTATCGCCTTTTCAATTTTCCCGTCACTAAGGAAGTCGATTTCTTCCTCGGCAAAGTCGATTGAAGCTTCAACATATTTACGTAGTTCTACGGCTTGGTTGGCTATGCCGTTAACAATATTTGAAAAAACACCTTCCAATGATTTGGTGGCAGCGCGCGCAGAAGATTCACTGCCGCTGGCAATAAGGTCGGCTATAGCTTCGGCTTGAGTTAGATCTATGCGGCCGTTTAAAAAAGCGCGTTGAGAAAACTCTCCTGGCTCAGCGAGACGGGCGCCAAGGGTTAAGCATTCGCGTATTAATCGTTTTAATGTAACCGGGCTGCCGTGAGCTTGAATCTCAACAACGTCTTCGCCAGTAAAGGAGTTTGGCTGCGGGAAATAGAGGCTAATACCCGAATCAATAACTTCCGGACTGGCGTTCTGTTTGTTTATAGCGCTGGTGAAGTTACCGAATTTGGCGGTTCTGGGTTGCAGCTGCCCTGCCCCGATGGATTCGGCAATTTTTAGGCTATTGGCACCACTCAGGCGAATGATGCCAATTCCAGATTTTCCTGGAGCCGTTGCTAGGGCAACTATCGTGTCGGCAGGATATTGGCCAGGAGTGTCGCCAGACATAAGTTAGTCGGGTTAACTATCCGATTTTTCTATGGCGCGGGTAATAACCCACTGTTGGCTAATAGACAGGATGTTGTTGCTTACCCAATAGAGCACCAAGCCTGATGGGAACCACATAAACATAAAGGTAAACATAAAGGGCATCATCTGCATTACCTTGGCCTGGGTTGGATCAGGTGGTGCAGGGTTTAGGCGCATTTGGAACCACATGCTCACACCCATTATCAAAGGCAGGATAAACCAGGGATCTTTGGAAGATAGATCGATGATCCAACCAAAGAAAGGTTCGTGTCGCAGTTCAACGCTTTCGCGAAGCACCCAATAAAGGGCAATAAAAACAGGCATTTGCACCAATATAGGTAAGCAACCACCCATCGGATTGACCTTCTCTTTTTGGTAGAGGCGCATCATCTCTTGAGAGAATTGTTGCTTGTCGTCGCCGTAACGTTCTTTAAGAGCAGCCAACTTAGGTTGCAACTTACGCATTCTGGCCATCGACTTATAGCTGGCTTCTGACAGTTTGAAGAAAATTAGCTTCACAATAAGTGTGAGTAAAATAATACAGATACCCCAGTTGGCTACGCCGCCAAAGACTTTGGCATCAATACCAAAGGAATGTATCTCGCCGTTGTGGAGAAAATAGAGAATTGCGTAGAGAGGCTGTGCTGCCCACCACACCCAACCGTAATCTACGGTTAGGTCTAGATGTTCGGCAATGTTTCTCAGGCGATATTGATCTTTAGGACCAACATAAAAACCAGAGGCTAGGCTAGCTTGTGTGCCCGGAGCGACTTGCATGGATGATTGAGTAAAACCAACGTAGTACAGGCTGTTGGCTGTGGATTGACGCAAGTTATATTCAAGGGAGTAGTTTGCGTCTGGAATCCAAGCGGATAGAAAGTAGTTTTGCAGAATAGCTGCCCAACCGGTGCCTACCGTTTCGCGAAAAGGGCCGTCTTCAAGATCGTCGAAATCAAACTTTTTATAGCGGTCATCTGGTGTGGTGATAGCCGGGCCAACAAAGGGCTTAGCGCCCATACCGCCGGTTGAAGGAGGAATATAGTTATCGCGTTTTAGTTGGGCGTAAAAAGCAGCTGACCAGCTCTCGGTACCGCGGTTGTCTATAAGGTATTCAACACCCAAGTAATAGTCGCCGCGATTAAGAGTAAAGCGTTTGGTAATAAGTACGTCACCTTGGAGATATTGCAGATCAAGAACAACAGTGTCTTGGCCTTCAGATAACTCCAAGTTCGTTGTATTAGAACTAAATACAGGCCGGCCTTCATTAGTGTCTGTGCCGTTTATTCCAACTAAGCCGCTTTGAGCGGTATAGGTTCGGTTGCCGTTGTCGATCAACAGGTAGATAGGGTCCTGCCCGTCTATGCTTTCAAGGTGCTGCAATAGCTGCGCTTCAACAATATCGCCACCGAGTGGATCAATTTGTAACTGCAATACGTCGTTGGAGAATTGAATTAATGAATTGTTGGCGGGCGCAACATCTATAAATGGCGTGTCTGAAGAAGCTTCAGCAGTAAAAGCTTGAGGAATCTCCTGGTCAATGACACCAGTGTTTTGGCTGGGTATACCTGTATCGCGACTAGAGCTAATAGCCGGCTGAGTAGCCTCAGCTTGATTAGCAAGTTCCGCCTGGAAGCCGTCCCACTGTCGAAAAAGTAGCAGTAGCACACCGACCATGCCGGCTATAAGGCAGGCGCTAATCAAATCAAATTTTTTCAAGAGGTTTCACCTAAATTATGTTGGGGCATAGGGGTACTAGTTTCTGGTACCGGGGTTTTTGGAATAGGATCTATGCCGCCGGGATGAAAAGGATGGCATTTTAAGCATCGACGGGCCGCTAGGTAACCCCCCCGTGCAAATCCGTGATGAATTAGTGCTGTCTTGGCGTAATGAGAGCAACTAGGATAAAAGCGGCATTTAGGGCCAAACATAGGGCTAATGAACTTTTGGTAGAGTTCTATCAAGCCGCAAATCAGCGATGTGGCTTTATTGGCTTTGGGCATAACGCTTAGCAATGGTGTCGAACATATCGTCTACTAGCTTTCGTAACTCGTTTGATGAGAGCTCTCCGGCACCTGGCCTGGTAAGCACCAAACAGTCCAAACCGGATACATTGGTTTGTAGGTGTCGGAAGGATTCGCGAACTATTCGTTTAACCCGATTTCTATCTTTAGCAAAGCGGACAAACTTTTTACGCATCACTAAGCCGAGACGCGCATGTTCTAAGTCGTTGGGTTTAGCGAGAATTAACAGGGTTGGAGAACCAACCTTAAATTTGTTCTGATCAAAAACCGCCTGAAATTCTTTAGGGGTTTTCAGACGGTGCTGAGGACGGAATTTAAAACGGAGCACTTCGGCAAGCGCTCGAGCGGCCTAGTTAGGCGCTCAGTTCTTTTCTGCCTTTTGCACGACGACGAGCTAGCACCTTGCGGCCATTAGCTGAAGCCATGCGCGCACGAAAGCCGTGAGTTCGCTTACGGCGAATATTGCTGGGCTGAAATGTTCTTTTCATCGGACTGCTTCCGTAATCTAAATAATGTAGCTCGGTCAGCTAAACTTGCT
>Ga0302114_10000012_pt1 | contig 158657 bp, 102 predicted proteins | sample AG5_Surface_MG_FD_203107 | JGI IMG/M metagenome (GOLD analysis project Ga0302114, IMG submission 203107) | Marine microbial communities from Western Arctic Ocean, Canada - AG5_Surface | ecosystem: Environmental > Aquatic > Marine > Oceanic | place: Canada: Western Arctic Ocean | collected... | reverse complement strand
CGGCATCTTGAACCACCCCGACGATGCCTCGGCACTGTCACTCGAACCGTCATCGTTGGAAGGTGAACCGCCGCCGTACTTGGCGCGTACCGCAGTGTACTCCGCGCTCTTCAATCGCGGGTCCATCGCCATCGCATCAATCGGCGGCGGCGCGAACAAATCGTGAGCGTCCATGATGTCTATGAGCGACTGGTCTCCGGATTCCGCGATGAGCTCGAGCACTCGCTGCGCCAACGCCAGAACTCGCGTGTCGTCCTTGTACTTGACGAACATGCACGGCTCCCTGGTGAACTCCATGTACGCCTTGGTCACCCGCGGGTCCCGCAAGGAGCTCATCACGCGCCTGTCGGACATGATCTTCATCACCATCGACGGCCGACCGATCGCCGCGTTCACCGCCGGGTCCGTGATGACAGCCTCAACCTGCGCGGGAGTCAGCGACGACACGTCTTTCACCACGGGCGGACCGTCGTACGCGCTCGTGGGCGAACGCTGCGACGTATTTGCCGTTGTGTTTGCCGGTGGAGAAGACGAGGACGCGAAGGGAGAAGCGATGCCCGCGAAGAACGAAGCCGCGGAGTTGGACGGAGAAGCCGCGGATGCGGATCCAGCCGTTTCAACAGCCGTTTCGTGTTCGATCGACCCGTTCAACTCGGCGGCGTCGCATTCGGGTTTAGTGGGGTTAGTGTTAGCGAGGTTGGAGGCGACGGAGCTGACGGAGGCGCCGATCCATTCGCCCGCGCCCGCGATGCCCTTGCCAACCTCCGCTAAACCCCGACCCGCGGCGTTAACGCCGTCCATCGTCGCGGTGCCCACAGCGCCAGCCACCGTGGTCAACGACCTGCCCGCGGCGTCCAAACCCTTCTTGGTCTCAGCGCGGAGTCGGTGAACCTCGCCCATCACGCCGCCGGCGACCGGGACGGGACGAAGCGTGACCCGCACCTTGAGACCCCGGTGGTCTTTAGGACTGACGATCGATCTTGACGATACGTTCGGGATACGTTCGCATTCGTCGGAAGATGAACCGTCGTCGTCGTCGTCGAGGTCGACCTCGAGGGTGAGTTCGACGGCTCCGTTCGACGCGGTCAGCGCGCGGCGCGCGGCGGCATCCTCTTCGCGTTCCAACCGACTCGACGTCTCCGGCAAAAAGAGATTCATCGACTGCGAACACGTGTACGCGCTCATGACACCCGCCGCCATGCTCGTGAAGTCCGCCTGCGTCGCGCCCAGCCACATCGGCCCGCACACGACCACCGCCACGCGTCGCGAGGTCTCGTGCGCCAGCGCCCGCGCGAACGCGCGCTCCGCGACAGTCTCCGCATCGCCCGGTTTCAAAGCCGAGGGAGCGAAATTGTCAAAACTCGTTGATGAAGTCGCGGGTCCGACATCCGACGCGTTCGTCGCGCACGCCTCGCGAACCCGCACGGCGGCGTCGACCGCGGCACCCTCCGCCGCCCGCAACGCGTCGATACCCGCGTCCGTCACCGAACGCATCGCGCGCATCGCACGTTTCCGAAGGTCCGCGGTTGAATCCACCAACGCATCGCAAACCGCCGCGTCCATTCGCGCACCCGCCAACGCGGACCGACCGGATCCCGTATGGGCAAACAGTGAGGCGCTGCTTGACCCTCCCTGGGATTCTGAATCACCGAGCGTCGTCGCCGCCGCGCGTTCCTCACGCCGTCGAACCTCAACCCTGCGCTCGGACGCTGCGAAGGTTGCGTCCAGCGCGAGAGCGCCATCCGCGCCCGCGCACACCGCCGCCGCCGCCGCGCACACCCGCGGGTCCAGCGGTGACTCACCGGCTAACAACGCGCACACGAACGCGGTCCTGAACCGAGCGGTGAAGTGCGCCGCGTGCGCCGCGAGTGGCCCGGGTACGGTCCACGACAGGAAAAACCCCGCGGCGTACTCCACCGCGGAGGACCCGTACAGCGAAGTAGACAGAGTGGTTCGATCGGAGCCCCGATGCGTTTTGGCTACGTCGAACGCGCCCGCCACGCCGAGCCGAGGTAAACCCTCGATCGCGGTTCGCAAGAACGAGCCGAGGGATACGAGCGCCGCCCTGGCGTGCGCGTCCGCGAGCGCCTCCTGCGCCACCCTCGCCGCCGCACCGATCTTCGAGGCGTCGGACTCTTTGGACTCTTCCGCGTTTTTTGCATCGGATTCAACGTTCGCGCTCGACGCCACGTGTCGAAGGGCTTTCGCCCCCGCGTCGTCCGCCTTCTCCTCGCTCCCCGCGTGCGCTCCGAAGCTCGCCCAGAACCGTACGCAATCGCGAACCGGGCCGTAGTCCGGCGCGACACGCGCGGCGCGGTCCGCGCGCCACCGCCGGGTCCACCCCCCGAAGGCGTCGGTGAATATTTTACTTTGGTCTTTGTTCGCCAAGTCGACGTCCTCGCGCAGCTTCCCCTCGACGCACCGCACGTTGTCCTCCTTGAGCCCCGCGGTGACCAGGCACGACCGCGCGTCCTTCGCTTCACGTCGCGACGCGCAGTCCTCGACGATGACGAACGCGGATGAACCGCCGGGTAAGGGTCCGAGCTGCCTGGCGACTCGAGCGACGGCGGCGAGTGAGTCCGGCGCGAGGGGCGAGTGACTAAACGCCTGCGACGCCCAGAAGGGCCTGGCGCCGCGCGGGGCGTTGGCGTCCCGCGGCGGTGGGTGTTGCGTCGCGGTGTCCGCCAGCGTGACGTCGTCGATCGTCACCGGTTTCGTCTTGTTCGCGGGTGACGACGGGCTGTCCGGCGATGACGAAGGAGCGTCGGCGTCTTGGGCAGCTGCGCGTCGCTCGCGTTCCTCCGCCGCGGAGGCGACGACGACGACGGAGTCGGCGAACCACCACGGCTCGATGTGTCCGGGCGTTGACGTACATTGTACCATGCGAGGTGCGTGCGCGGATCCGTCGGGTGACAGCGCGTCGGCGACGTCCGCGGCGACGGAGGCGTCCGCGTCGTCGCCTCCCTCGATCGAGATCTGCGCATCTTTTGTTCGCCAGTCCACGACCGCGACGACGGGGGGGCGCTCGCACGCGCGGAGGAGCGAGGATAGCCGCCCGGTGAGGATATCCGCGTGCGGGCACTTCGGAAGGACGACGCGCGCGAGGTCGAGATGCCGCCGGAGGTCGTCCGTCAGGCTCGCTGCGGGGGAGGGAGGATGGGGAGGGGTGGGCGTCGTCGTCAGTTCGCGCGAAAGGTGTTACCGCGATGCGACTTGTTCACGGGCGCGGGGACGTGGGGTCAGAATGGACGCGGTGGGGTCGTACCGAGGGTGTCGTCGCCGTCGGCGCCGCGCCCGAGCTCCCATGGGGTGACGTCGCCCGCCGGGACGTCCGTCTCGCCCGCCCCCATCGCGCCCACCGTGAGTGCACTATCGCCTACAGAAAGCGGAACCGACGAATCAGTCACGCCAGAAGGCACCTTATTACTTGCGCCATCGGACCGGCCGCCGTCCACTCTGCCGACGCGTAGGGTCCAGGTCGGGACGATGAACCGGCAGCCGCACGTGAGGAGCGGCGTCAGCGGTACGTCCCGCGATGTATCGGGTCGATAACCCTGACCCTGCCCGCGCCCGTCCACCCCACTCCGCACGCGCCCGTCGCCCGCATGACAAACGCCACAGCACTGACCTCATTTTCACCGCCCCACGATGCGATGTACAGGCGTGCGTAACGCCTACGCCGCGCACGAGGCCGGCGCGACGGGGTACTACGCCGATGAGGGCGCGAGGTACACCAACCCGCACGAGCGCGGCGTCCGCGAGATGCTCCACAAGGCCACGCGCGACTGGCCCGAGCTGTGGGGGATAATGGCTGTGAATGACGCATCAACATCAATGGTCGGCGATGAAACCGGGGAAGAGGTGAAGAACGGGGAGGACGAGATAGACGAGTTCGGCGACCGGATTTTGGACCTGAGCTGCGGCAGCGGCGAGGTGACCGCCGCGCTCGTCGCCGCGGGGGTCCCACCGCAACGCATCGACGCGTGCGACCCGTACACCCACGAGGCTTTCAGTAATAGGCTCGGAATGCAGTGCGAGCTGTGGTCGTTCGAGGACGTGGCGAACGGAGAGATCGTGGACAGACGGTGGAGAACGATTGTGTGCTCGTTCGCCATGCACCTGTGTTCGAAGGACTACCTCCCGACGCTGTGCATGATGCTGGCGTGCAGCGCGAAGCACTTGGTGATACTGACGCCGCACAAGCGGCCGGAGATTGATGTAGCGTGGGGCGGTTTCATGTTACACAGGCGTGAGGTTAGGGACAAATACTGGCGCATCAGGCTGCGATGGTACAGCACGGACGCTCCGGTGGACGACGACGCGGTGGAGGGTGACGACGACGACGATTTAGAGTAGTTAATGTAGTGATAGCGCGACGAAGTGGCCAAAAACCAAAATACGAGGGTTTTCCACACATCATCCTGTCAGGTCTTGAGGGTTCAGGTCTTGCGAGCTGCGGCCACTTACCCAGTGCGCGCCCCGAGGCTTTCGGAGCCGCGCGTTCGCGAAGTCCGCGACCTTCGGCGACACCATGGTGAGTGCACGTGTGCTCGACGCATCCCTAAACCCTAACCCTAATCCCCGCGTACGGGACCGCGCGCGCCGATCGGCCCGCCGACTCCGATGCTCACCGCCGTATCTTTCTTTTCCCCCGCGCCGACTCTGCGCGAGACCCGTCCCTGACCGACCACGCCCCTACCCACCACCGCTCCACAGCCGACCGTCAACCTCAACCGCGATGAGCTCATGCGTCGCCTCGGCAAGGAGTACACCGAGACAGAGTTCGACGAGCTCTGCTTCGAGTTTGGCATCGAGCTCGACGAGGTCACTTCCGAGAAGCAGATCAAGGACAAGTTCCTGGGCGAGGCTGGCGCGGGCGCAGCCGGCGCTGGAGACGACGCGGAGGACGATACCATCTACAAGATCGACATCCCCGCCAACCGCTACGACCTACTCTGCATGGAGGGTATCTCCCGGGCGCTCAACGTCTTCCGCGGCGTGGAGCCCTCGCCGGTGTTTCGCATGATCGAACCAGCGAACGGCGCGCCGAGGCAAAAGATGATTCAGAAACCCGAGACGATGCTCGTCCGCCCGTTCGTCGTGTGCGCCGTGCTTCGCGGCGTCAAGTTCGACAAGGCCCGCTACGACTCGTTCATCGACCTGCAGGATAAGCTGCACCAGAACATCTGCCGCAGGCGAACCCTCGTGGCCATCGGCACGCACGATCTCAACACCGTAAAAGGGCCGTTCACGTATGAAGCGCACCCGCCCGAGGACATCAAGTTCACGCCCCTGAAACAAACTCGCGAGTTCAACGCCGCGGAGCTGATGGAACACTACAAGTCCGACCAGAAGCTCAAGCACTTCCTGCACATCATCGACGGATCCGTGGTCTTTCCCGTCATCTACGACGCCGAACGGACGGTGCTCTCGTTGCCGCCCATCATCAACGGAGCGCACTCGGCGATTTCGCTGGACACCACCGACGTGTTCATCGAGTGCACCGCCACGGACCTGAACAAGGCGAAGATCGTGTTGAACACCGTGGTGACGATGTTCTCCGAGTATTCCGCTAACAAGTTCGCGGTGGAGCCCGTGGACGTCGTGTCATCGAGCGGCGACGAGAGGGCGTACCCGGATTTCATGACTCGGTTCGTCGACGTCGATCCCGATTACGTTCGAAAGCGCATCGGCGTGACGGCGGCGGACATCGACACCAAAGCCATGGCCGCGCTGCTCTGCCGCATGCAGCTGCCCACGAAGATCGACGGCGACGTGCTGCGCGTGGAGGTGCCACCGACACGGTCCGACATCCTCCACCCGTGCGACGTCGCCGAGGACGTCGCCATCGCGTACGGGTACAACAACATCAACAAAGAAAAGGCGGGGCCCAACGTCGTGACGGTCGGTGCGCAGCAGCCGCTGAACAACTTTTCCGACCTCGTGCGCCAGGAGATGGCGTCGCAGGGGTTCAGCGAGGTGCTCACATGGATCCTCTGCTCGCACGACGACAACTTCGCCAACGTTAACCGCGAGGACGACGGCGATTGCGCGGCGATCGTCGCGAATCCTAGTTCGTTGGACGTGCAGGTGGCGAGGTCGTCTTTGTTGCAGGGCGTGTTGAAAGCGATGGGCGCGAACAAGGACGCGCCGGTCCCCGCGAAGCTCTTCGAGGTGGGCGACGTCGTCCTTCTCGACGAAAGCAAGGATGTCGGCGCGAGGAACAGCAGGCGGTTGCTGGTGTTGTACAGCAACACGACGAGCGGGTTTGAAGTGGCGCACGGCGCGCTCGATCGCGTGATGCAAATCACCGGCGCCGCGAAGGACGGCGACGCGGGATACACCCTGGACACGTCCCTGAACGAGGCGACGTACTTCCCGGGTCGGCAGGCGGGTATCGTTCGTGACGGGAAGAGGATCGGCGTCATGGGCGTGGTGCACCCGACGGTGCTCGGAAAGTTTGACATCGTCAACCCGTGTTCGGTGCTGGAGCTCGACTTGGAGCCGTTCGTGGACATCGGCATGTGACGACGAGTTGGATCGTCGTGTTGGGGTGCGATCGAGGTTTAATATCGATTCATGAAACGTGTTAGCAATACGATTGATTAAATGTGTTTCGGGATGAGTGAAAACACTCATCCCGGCACTGCCCGTGCTACGCCCCGGTTTAGAAAGAATGAGCGGCGGTTTTCGCCAGACGACTTCGACTTAAGCGAAATCATCGTTTCATTTCCTCCTCCAAGACGTCGCGGCGGTGCGCGCGGCGGTGTAGGCATGATGCGGCGTGGGCTCGACGTTCTCCGGCTGGAACTCCTCGGGCACCTGCTCGTCGCTCGCGTTTCCATCCTCCAGCATCGCGTACCCGTCGCCGTTGGCAACCGGGATGCCGTTGAAATCCTGCTGCCCGAGCGGCCTCGCGGCGGCCGGGGCGTCGGGCGGGCAGTCGGGCTCGCCGTATCCGCCGCACCCGTCCGGCGACTCACTCCGCCAGTTCGTGCCGTCCGTCACGTCCCTCCACTCGTTGCTGTTCGCCTCGCCCGCCAGCCGTTGCTGCGCGGGATTGAGGTTGAACCCGGGGCACGTTGACCCGCAGCCGCCGAACACCCGCGACACGCTGCTGCCGCGTTCCACGGCGCCGTCGTTGGCGAGCTCGCGGCTCCAGACTCCGTCGTCCTCGTCCGCGACCGCGCACGTGTTGTCGTTGACCAGGAGACCCTTGGTGAACATGTACGGCCTCTGACCCTCGGCGCCGTCTGCATCTTTATGCTCACCAGGCGCGTTCGTCGCAGGACCCATCTCGTGTACGATCTTGCCGGACTCGTACTGGATCGCGAATCCCCACTGGTCGTCGGGCATCCAGGTCGACAGCTTGAACACCCCGTGCTCGCCGCCGTGCTTGTGCCGGACGGGCGCCATGCGAATCTTGGTTTTGCCCTTCGGGACCACGTACGCGTACCTGATGTTTTCGTTGTAGTCGATACCCGCGTTCATCATGGCCGTCTTGGTGCCGCGCTCCATGCACGCGGTGTGCAGGGTGAACTCGGTGGGGTAGTACTCGTAGTTCATGACGGCGAGGGAGACGAAGAAGACGACGGCGATGACGACCGCGGAGGCGACCGCGATGGAGACGTCGATCCAGACGCTCCGTTCCTTGCCCGCGGCGAACTTGTGTTGCTTCTCGCCGCTGGAGACGCGCGGGATCGCGTCGCCCTTCTCCGGGTCGACGTCGCCGGTCGCGCCGAAACCCGCGCCGCTCCCCTGGCTGAGCAGCCCCTTGGACTCGTCACTCGACATGACGCCCGATCCGGTTACTTACCCCGCGCTCCGGTTACTTCCGTACCCGCGGAGGTTGAGAAACCTCCGAGAAGAACGAGTGGCGTTTCGCCCTCCGCGGCCGATGGCGGTGTTCGACTGGTGACCCTCCGGGACCGCCGCGTCCGTGCGCGCTCGGATACCTCGATGGGATCGCTAGATCGGCGACGCGTGGAGCGTGTGCCGTGCGTGAACCCGCGTCTCGGGTCACCCTGCGTGCGCTGCGCCGCACCAGATGGCGCGGAAGTCGTCGACGAGATGACCGAGGTGTTATTGGATTTTGTAACATCCCACCTCATTCAACACCCGGTTCAATAGACCGGACACGGCCGGTTAAAATTGACCGACCGTTTCTTGGTGAATTGTAATTAGAGGTTGGAGCCGCTCACGGAATAATGTGACTTTAACTTTTTTACGTAATTCTCCAATGATGAAAGTGTCCTGACTGAATAGTCACTGAAGTTTGTAACTGAACATCATCCCCGACTAACTAATCAACCGACGAGAGTGTTTCTTCCCCGAACAACAACCCGCTCGTCCTTGTCGCGCGAAAACAACGCGAAAACATCCATCGATGTTCATCGAAAGCCGCTAAACCTCCTCGACATCCGCTAAACCCCCTCCACCTCCCTCGGTGCCAAAGTCGCTACGTTCCGCCGCCCAGACCAACCCGCTCATGTCCGACCCATCAGCCGTCTCACCAGTGCGCGAGTCCAAATACCTCGGATGCCCCGCGAGTCGTTGCGCCAGCCCGGGCCGAGCGTTGTGTCCTTCGATGCGCCAGTGCGTGGAATCCACCCCGTCTTCTCGCTCAGCGGCGACGCATACGTCCACGAACGCCTCGACGAACGCGTCGTTGAACGCCCCGCCCGCGCCCAGGATCCTGTGCAGCCGCCTGGTCTTGGGATGCGTCACGGCTCGGGCGCAGACGCCGCGGCGGCACACGTACGCCGCTCGGCCCTGCAACGCGTTACTCTTCCTCTTCATCCTCGCGGCGTCGTCGTCGCCGGCACTCGCCGCCGCTCGCGTCGTCGCCTTGCGCAGGAGCCCGTCGGCGGCGGCGCGAGCGGATGGGTGCGAGTCCACCGCGAGGGACGAAGATCCGCCGGCGGCGAGCGACTGGAGCAACTCGACGGAATCCGCGACGCTCCCAGCGTCCAACGCGATCGTCCACCTGTTCTTCTTCCTGTCCTTGTCGTTCTCCTTCTCCTTCTTATTCTTATTCTGTTGTTTTCGTTGTTGTTCACCGTCGCATGGGCTCTGTTTCGATGAAGCTTCAGCCGCGTCGTCTGAGCGTTTGAGCCGAGCGACGCGGATGAGCTCCGTCGTCGGTAGCATCCTGTCGCACCCCGCGCACACCCGCACGCGCGTCTCCCGCATCGCGCGCTTGGTCCACCCTTGCCGCGCCTTTGGCTGGTTACACCGCCGGTCCTTCGGACGCACGCGCGGTTTCTTGCGGTCCACCAGCCAGTCCGAAGCGGCGAAATGAGCGATGGTCGCGGACCATTCGTCGATCAACAGCCGCTCGGAGAGGTTGGAGGCGATCGTATTCGCCGATCGCGCGCACAGCTGTGCGCGCTCGCGATGTGCCGCCACGATGTCGTCCTCTTTCGTGGACGCGCCGTCGACGATGAAGAAGGACCCGGCGCCGGTGTCCGTGGAGGCGTCCTCTGGCCAGTCCAGGTTTCCGGTTTCCGCGGCGACGGATGCGAGTTGGAGCTCTTCGTCCGCGGCGGCGGAGGCGGCGGAGGCGAGGTGCAGCGCGACCTCGAGGTTGCGCTCGTCGGCGAGCGCGATGTCGAGCGCGCGCTGGGCGAGCGCGTCGATGCCGCCGGCCATGGCGGCCATCTCGCGGGAGAGCGAGGCATCCACCTGGTCCGGGGAATTGGCCGAGCCGTGGTGCGGGCCGACGTCGCGCGCGTGCTTCGCGTCGCGGCGTTCTTTACGCGCCGCCTTGGTGTTCGCGCGTGCGAGGTCGCTGCGATGCGTCGACGTGGACGCGCCGAGGGACGCGGCGAGTCGCGCGGCGGCGGTCGGAGCGCGGTCGGCGTCGGCGACATCTCGTCCACGATGCGTAGCCCTCCGTTGCGTTCTCGTCGCCGTCGTCTCTCCGCCGCCCCGCGCGGTGACGGCGACTGACGCGACGCGGGGAGGGATGGGACGCGCGCGGACGCCCCTTAACCCTAACCCCGCGGCGAGGGAGCTCGTCATGCACGGAGCTCCCGTCGACTGCGCCATGTCGAGTGCCGCCGCCAGTCACGAGACAATCTCGGAAACGAGGCTCGAGGGTGCTGACACAGCAGCACAGCTGTGGTGACAAGACCTTTCTCGGTTAAATCACACAAGGTGAGCGCACGCAGCCGCGTGGACCATCGATAGCGACGCGAACGGCACGTGAACGCGCTCCGGTGGCGCGTTCGTAACCCGGTGACCGCCTAGATCCGACGTATCGCGCGCCGGAATCCTCCCGAACCCCCACGCGGGTGGCTTCAGCAAGCGCCGAGAACTCAAAGGGTGCCCAGGAGCGTTACTACCCGGGTCAACAATCTCTCACAGGATCTGAGAGGTGCCCAGGTCTCCAGGTGGAGTAACCCGACGGCTGCATGACCACCGGACGTTCGTCATCGCGCGATGGCGCCCCTGATTCTGCGGGATTTCTGTGGCGCGTCGGCGTCGGCACGCTGCACTACCTGGTACGCCCACGCCAGATCTCATCACCGCGACCCGAAGATGAATATTCCCCCACACACGCCACAGACAACTAAGAGCCGACCCACCGTTCACCGACCTCCGCAGAACCGAGCCATCGCCGGCCTACCCATGCCCACCACGTTACGCCGCGCGATCCATTCCGCGGGCACGCGATGCATCCCACCCGCCATGCTCACGCAGGCGTCGTGGCCCGGACCCCCTTCGTCGGCGCCAGAGCTCGCGCCAACGCTCGCGCATCTCTTCATCGTAGATTCCACCGCCGTGACGCCGCCGAAGACTCCGGCGATGCGCGCGCCCCTCCCGCCGCCCAAAGAGGACGCTAACCCGTTCGGGTTCCACCCCGTCGACGTCGACGGCGACTCGCGGTTCCGTCTGGACGAATGCGGGTGCAGGTTCGCGGACGGCGGATCCAGCGACTCGGACGGACCCGACGGCGCCTTCGACGAGGACGACGTCGCGGAGTACCTCGAGGTGGACCCCGCGCTCGACGCCGGGCCTGACGAGAACGAACCCCCGTCACCCGTCGCCGACGATGACGCGGGGGACGGTGAGGTCACGCGCCGCCCGCTCGCGCCCGTGGACGCCCAAGACGCCGCCGCGCGAGCGGGACGGCTGACCTTCGGATCCGCGCAGCCGGCGCCGGGACCTTCCAAGTCGACGGGATCCCGGACCGTCGACGACGGGACGCCGCTGCCGCCCACGCGTTCGAAGGCTGCGAGCCAGTTCGTCCGCGACGTCGACGGGCGGCACCTGTGCGTGGTCCTCGACCTGGACGAGACGTTGATTTGCGCGTACAATCACGAGGTGAACGGCGGAGTTCCGGATGAGCTCCTTCGGCCGGAAGTCGCCGCCAAGTCGAAGTCGTTTACGCTTCACAAGGATCCGAGTCATTTCGGCGGATTTCACGGGGACGAGCCCTGCCCGCTGGTCGCTTCGACGTCTGGAAACGTGTCCAGAAGCGGTGACTGGGCGAGAGCGTACGGCATGGACGCCCTCGCGGAACGGATGGAAGGCGCCGGCGGCTTGACCACGGAACCGGTGTGCACGGTTTTTGAAAGGCCGGGCGTCCGGGACTTTCTCGCGGAGCTCGCAACCTTCGCCGAGGTTGTCGTGTTCACGGCCGGCATGGAAGGGTACGCGCGGCCCTTACTGGACGAGCTCGATCCACGCGGCGACAGGATCCACCACAGGCTGTACCGCTCTGCGTGCTCCAAGACCCCGCTGAGGGATCACGTCAAGGACATCGCGAAACTCGGCAGAGATCTCAGCGCCACCGTGTTGGTCGACAACAACCCGTTCTCCTTTCTACTCCAGCCGCACAACGGGATACCGATCGTGAGCTTCACGGGCGACCCATCCGACGCCGGGCTTCGAGTGCAGCTGATGCCGATGCTGCGGAAGCTCGGGGAGATGGTAGCCGGCGGGGAGGACGTTCGGCCTTTTTGCCGGCGGAGGTTTAAGATGGAGCCGTTCTTGCGGAATTACTTCGCGAAGCAAGGCTTGGAGTTCGATCCGCCGCGCGAGTTGTGGGAGGAGGAGCTGGAGCGTGAAGGGACGATGCCGATGCGCGAGGTTGGACGGAGGAAACGAAGCGGCGGGAATTCGAATTTACTGACGAGTCGGTGACGGGGACGGCGTGACGAATGAATGAATAAATTGGACGCATCAACGACGACGCGAAATAGATGACCGACGAGTGCACTTGCTTTGTGTGTGATGGTTCTAATGTTAGTACTTCAGTTTGCTAAGTGACCGCCTATTAATCCTTCTTCTTTCCCTTGCTTCCCCTCGGCGTCGACGCCTGCCTCGCGCTCGCGCCCCGCCCGCCGCCGGTACCCAACGAGTACGACCCGGGCGCCATGCCAACCGGGGTGACGTTGCCTTTCTTCTTCCCGGGCGATTGCGGCACCGGCATCTGCGGCATCTGAATCTCGGTCGCCTGACCGGGCATGGGCTGGTAGCTCATCTGCCCCATCATCTGCCCGCCCGAGGCGCCGCCCGCGGGACCCTTCTTGCCCTTGGCGCCCTTGCCCTTCGCCGCCGCCGCCTGCTGCTGCGCCTGCGCCTGCGCCTGCGCCTGAGCTTGCATCTGCATCTGTTGTTGCTGTTGCATCTGCATCTGCTGCTGTTGCATGTACTGCTGGCGCTGCTGCGGGTTCATCTGCTGCATCTGCTGCATCTGCATGCCGGGCTGGCCACCCTGCGGCATCATCCCGCCCTGGGGCATCATGCCACCCTGCATGCCGGGCTGACCCTGCTGCTGTTGCATCTGCATCTGCCGCTGCCGCTGCTGCTGAGCCGCGGCGGCGGCGGCGGCGGGATCGCCCGCGCCCATCGCACCCTGCGCCTGCGCCTGAGCCTGCTGCTGCTGCTGCGCACGGGCAGCCTCCATCAACGCCTGATCCGCGATGTCCACCGGGTCCGCGCCGCCGAGCTGCGCGTGCGCTCCCCACGACGAGTGCGCCTGCACCCGTCGACTGGGATCCGACCCCGCGCGCTCCGCGGCGAGCTGTCTTCGCAGCTTGTGCTGCCTCGCCTGCGCCTGCGCCGCGCGGTCGAAGTGGAACCTCGCGGTATTGTCCTCGACGGGTAACGCGCGCGCCATGACCTGCCGCGCGCTGCCTTTGTTGAGGTTGAGCGCAGCCACCGCGTTGGGGTCGCCCTCGCCCTCCGCGGATTGGGTAAGTCGCTGGAACCGCCACCTGCACTGCTCGGCTCTGCGGTACACCCCTTTGAACGGCGCGGACGCCGCGAAGACGTCGGTGATGAGCCCCCAGTTGCTGCCAAACTCGTGGACGATGGCGCACAGGAGCTGGTCCTCGACCGGGGTCCACGGCCTGGCGATGCCGGCGGTGGACCGCGTCTTCTTCTTGTGCGACTTTTTCTTTTCCAAATCCTTCTTCCCCTTCTTCCCGCCGCGCTGCAAGTTCGCGAGGGTCATGTCGTCCTCCTCGTCGCTGTCCGACTCCATCCCGGAAGGCTGCTGCGACTCCGAGACGCGAATCTTCTTCCCGCCGGGCCCGATGACGTACTGCGCCTTTCGCTTCTTTCCGTATTCGTCCATGCCAGCCGCCGCCGCCGCCGCCGCTCGCTGCGCCGCCAACGCCGCTTGCGCGGCGCGGCGACGTTCGTTCGCCAGTCGCAGGGCTTCAGCCTCCGCGGCGGCTCGCGCCGCCTCCACGACGGCGCGTGCGCGCCGTCGCTCGCTCTCCTCCCAGTCCCGTAGCCTCCGTTCGTAATCGGCGAATTTGGAAGCCTCCGCCTTGATGGAGTCCACCCACCACTGCTCCGTGTGCGACGGGTAGCAGTCGTAGAGGAGCGGGGAGAGTTCCTCGACGAGTGGCGGGGTTCCGGGCGCGACGGAGTCGAGGTCGAGTTCGGCGTCGAGGACGGCGTCGGGGACGCCGCCTGGGAGGTAGACGGGCGGCGGGGGCGGCATCGCGGCCGCGGCGTCGCCGTCCTCGGCAGCGCCATTGTCGCCATCCTTCTTCTCGTCCTCCTCGTCATCCTCGGATTCCTCCTCGGACTCCTCCTCTTTCCCGCGGCGGCCGCGTCGCGAGGGCGCCGCGGCGGTCTTCTTCCCACCCTTGGCGGCGGGTTTCCGCCCCCCTTTCTTTCCCTTCTTGGACGCGTTCTCCTCATCCTCCTTGTCCTGAATCGCCTTCTTGATGATCGACTTCTTCAGCCGCGCGATGTCCCCGGTGAGCTTCAACACCGCCCACTGCTCGATGACGCTCATGCCGGGCGGAGGCGGCGGGGTCTTGGGGAAGACGCTCTGCGACCGGACCATCGCCATCGGCGTCGGGGTGACGACCGCGTCGTCGCCAGCCTCGGCGCCGTCGCCGCCGGTACCCTCGGCTTTCACCGCGGCGTCTTCCGCGCCGGCGACGTCCATGGGAGCCGCGCCGTCGCCCGCTTCGTCGCCGTTCGGGTTGGGCGCCTTGTCCTCCTTCTTCTCGGGCGTGGCTTCGACTGTGGGCTCGGTTGTCTCAGCCTTGGGCGGCGTCGCCGTCTCCGCCGCCGCCGCCGCCGCGCGCCGCGAAGCTCGGCCCCCTTCTTTGCCCTCGTCCTCCTTCTTGTCGTCGGGCCCCGTCTCTCCATCCTTCGCGCCGTCGTCATCCTTCGGCTCCGGGACCAGCTCGGCGGCGGTGGGAATGGGCTTCGTCACCGCACGCTTCCACGCCTTCTCCCAGAAGTGCCCAACCTCGTGCGCGACGCGGGCGCACATCGCGCGACCCGCCTCCTCGAGAGCCGCCTCCTCCGACGTCTCCTCCCGCGCGGGCGGCGCCCCCTCGCACGCGGCGCTCATCTCCGCGCACTGCCTCGCAGCCTCCAACCGCCAGTCCCGCTCCGCCGCGAAGTCAGCCGCCATCCACCGCATCTCGATCAGGACGTAGTCCCAGTGCGATTTGCGTTTATCGACGCCGTACGGACCCTTGGCGATCTTCGCGCCGAGCACCGCTCTCGATTCGCGAATCTTGCGAGCTTCGGCGATGACCCCGTCGTCCTCGGCGTACCGGCCCTTGCGCGCCTCCTCGGTCTCGTCGTCGTGTTCGCCGAGTGAGGGCAGGTCGGGTAGCGGGATCGGGTCGAACTCGGTTGTTTCCTGTTTGTCGAGCGGGACGTGGGTCTGCATGTCGACGACCCACGGCTCGTCGTCGTCATCCGCCGCGGCTGCCGCCGCCGCGGCCGCTTTGGCAGCCTTGGCGGCGGCGGCTTTAGCGGCGGCGCCCTTGTTTCCCTTGGCACCCGCCATGGCGCTCTGGTTCACCTGTTGGATCGTGGATGAAGGATCGGTCAGGGGTCTGGGCGGGAATGATTATTTTGCAGGTTTTGTTGGTTGGGGCAAATTTGAAAAAGTTTGAAAAGCGCGCGCGATGTGGGCGCGGCGGGCGCGCACACGCGGCCCGGACCGCGCCGATCACGCCGCGATCGATTCGAGAACGCGATGGGTTCGTCGACCGCGTCGTTCGCACGATCGACCGAGGCGAAAACGACGCGTGAACCGCGTGCCGGGCACCCAGGGTCACCACCAAAACGCCCACAGCGCACCGTGCCTGAGGTGCGGTGCCAACGAAAAGGTGGCGGGAAACTATTGATTTCGCAACCCTAGGCGCCGGTAAACGGGGATGTCCGGGCGACGCGACGATGTGTTCGACCCGGAGACGCGACCGACGAGTCCCGCCCGTGTGGGTGGTGGTGTACCCGCCGAGATCTGGGTCGTCGGTCGCGCCTCGACGCCGCTGGCGCCCGTTAGGTTTTGCACCCCAAACGTATGCGTAAACAGTCAGAAACCTGGGCACTGAATCTGATTCCGTACCTTCCAGTTCACCGGATTGCCCCCGCGGCGATCGATCCGATTCCCCCTCGACGCCGGTCACGCTTCGTCGGGCACCCCTGACCCGATACGGTGTCCGAACGCGCGCGCGCTTAGCCTCCCCGGCGCGCCACCCACGCCAACCGCGTGCCTCTGGGCTTCTCAAATTGGCGTCGATACGGCAATTCTCCAGGTTAACACGGGCGCCAGTCAGGGTGCCAGCTAGGTTTTCCAAATTGAACCCAAATTACTCGGCCGTTATCCGTGCGCTCTGGAATTAACTCAAGAATTAACTCAAGAAGTAACTCAAGACTGATCGGCATCGATGAACGGAAAAACCCGATCGGTCAGCTCTATCAGCGGTCAGTCCAAGAATAAGACACTCGGTAACCCGCGTGCGTTTTCCCACCGCTAGTCGTTTCCAAGGACACAACGCACCGCGCGTGACGACGACGTAAAATGAAGACCAGAATTGCGTGCTACTTCGATGTCCCTCGCCCCGACAACAGGCAGGACGACATCAACTGGGTCGACGTGCGCGCCCGGACACATCGCTCCATCTCACCCTCGACAATCACCCTCGACCGTTTCGTCTCCCACACCCATCCATCGAGCACGCCCCTCCGCCCCACTGACATCCTCCGCCCCTCCGCCCGTCCCAGATCGACATGAAGCACACCGACATGAAGAACGACGTCAAACGAAAGGTCGCCGCGAAGACCGGCGTCCCGATGTGGCGCCTCTCCATGAGACTCGGCCCGTTCCAGGAGGTGTACATGTTCGACAAGGGCGCCAAGAACGGCATCATGCCGCGGACCTTCGGCCTCACCGAGGCGGTCTACAGGCCCGATCTCATCGGTAACGCACGCTTCGACGCCACGTACTTCGGCGGGTTCAACGAGGACTTCCCCGAAGAGGAACCCAACCCGCTCGCGGACGGGTGGAAACAGACGTGGGACGGACCCAACGGCGTCAAAGAGGCGCTCAAGCAGTACGAACCGAGAAAAAAGCCAACCGCGGGAGCGCCGTTCAAACACCACGATCACGTCTCCAAGAAATAGCGTCTCGAGCTCACCACCCCGTCGCGAGTTCGTGTCATCGGTAGGATATCGCGACGATGTTATTAAAAGAAATTAACCCCCCGCACTCTTAGTCTCAAAGCCTCTTATTAGTCATCCATCACGCCTGCATCGCCTGCTGCAGCGCCTGCTGCTGCTCGGGGGTGATGGCGCTCCACGCGCGGGTCAACGTCTCCGGCGGGACGCTTCCCTGCATCTGCATGAGCAGCGCCTTCATCTTACCCGCGCACTCCACGGTGCACAGCTGGAGCTTCTCGGACAAACCCGCGGTGGGCAGCGCGGTGGCGAACACCTTCACCACGGACCCGAGGTGTTCGCTGTTCGGACCGAGGAGATGCGGGTCGTTCGCCTCGAGCATGCGAACCAGCTGCGTGTGCACCGCCCTCGCCTCCACCTTGTCCTCCGTCAGCGGCAGCATCGACAGCCACTGCGGCACGACGCTCTCCGGGCCCGGGATGCACGCCCGCTGAAACTCGCAAATCTTACCAAGCGACGAGATGGCATTTTCCGTCGCGTTGACGTTTTCCTCACCCCTGGCATCCGGCGCCTGGATCACCTGCGCGAGTGTCTGAAGACTCGCGGGCACGTGCGGCGCGAACGCCTGGCCCAGCTTCTCCGCCATGACGCCCACGCCGTACACCGACGCCTGTCGCACGTCGGCGTCCGCGTCGGTGCACCCCGCCAGGCACGGCCCCGCGAATCCGTCTAGGTACCGAAGCGAAGCTCCGCCGTCGCTGGCGTGTTCCATGACGTCGTCAAAGACGCAGATGGCGATACGCCGTTCCTCTGGGGACCGATCGGGCCCCAGCATGGGCGCCACGAACTGCGCGAGCAGTGGCTCGAGCGCGGGTAACACGGGCGCGTGAAGGGACCGTAGGAGTGAGCCGACGCACTCGGCGAACTGGTCGAAGACTTCGTCCTCGGCGGCTTGCTCGTCCGTCAACGCTTCCATCTCCTCGGCGTCGAAGTCCTCGGTGCCGGCGCGTTTGTTCCGCTCCGCCCGTCGCTCCAACGAGCCCTTGAGGGTGCTCTGGAACTCCTCGATCATGGCGGCGATGTGCTCGCTGATGTGCTCGCCCGCGACGCCGGCGCAATCCGCGAGGGACTCGAGCATAGCGGCTTGAATCTCAACCTCGGGTTCCTTGCTGAGCGCCTTGATCAAAGGCGGGACGACGTACCCGACGAGCTGGCGGAAGTACGCGGCGTCCACCGTCTGACCGGTGGGGGCGACGCACTGCTTCAGCATCGCGGCTTTCCCCGCGCGGAGGATGTCCGGCAGCGACGCCACCGCTGCTTTGCGCACATCCTCGTGAAAGTAGAAATCGAGCAGCGGCACCATGGTCTCCACCACGGGCTGGAGGTACGGTAAGAACCCGTCTTTGAGCTCGTCGACGTAGCAGCACAGCATGTTGCACGCGGTGGCTTTCTCCTCGAGCACGGAGGTCCGTATGGAGATGCGCTTGTCCCCCACGGCGATGACCTCGACGTCCTCTTCCTCCTCCGCCTCTTCGTGATCCTCAGCGTCCGTCACCTGAACGTCCGGCTTGAGCTGCGCCGATTTGAGCAACGGCGGCATGACCACCTGGAGGTACTGGATGAAGTCGCGGCCGAGGCACTTGCACAGCCGCGTCCACGCCTGTTGCATGTACGACGCGGTGGTATCGTCGTCCTCGAACCCGCCAGCCTGCAGCTGCATGAGGAGATCCATCACCTCCCTCGCGTCGGGCGCGAATTGTTCTTTTCCGACAGCCATGCCGACGAGGGAGATGCACTCCATAGCCTTGGCGCGGAGCATCCTGTGCTCTTTACCCGCGGCGCCCACTAAGATCTGCTTCAGGAAAGGGAGCACGGTGGAGTAGTACTTGGCGAACGCGGTCTGCGCGTTATCCGCGACGGACGCCAGCGCGGTCAAGGCGGACTCCTGGACCATGCGGTGGCCGCCTTGCAGCATCTGCAGGAGTTTGTTCATGAGCGCGTCGAGGTACGGCTGCATGTGCTCGGGGGGGCATCCCTCGGAGAAGTTGACCATCGCCGCCGCCGCGTGCGACTGGACCCTGTGCGATGAATCCTCCATGGCCTTGAGCAGCACGGGTAAGATCTGCGCGTGCGCCTTTTCCTGGATCTTGGGACCGAGGTCGGTGCACAGCTGGCCGATTCCGTTGACAGCCGCCCAACGCACGCGCGGGTGGGGATCGTTGGTAGCCGCGCCGAGGCATGGCGCCACCGCGCCCGCGACGTCCTTGTTCATGCCCTTGACGCATCCCTCCGCGATCTGCGCGAGCGCCACGAGCGCCGCGTGACGCTTGCGCCAGTCGCCGTCGCCGAGCAGCGCCGGGATCGTCGCCGCCGCGCACGGAAGCACGGTGTTGGCGCCGAGCGCGATGGCGACGCGATCGAGGCACTCCTGCCCGACGTCGTACCTCTCGCCCTCGCCCGCGTCGCCGTCCTCCTCCTTCTCCGCGGTGTGCCACTCCTGCTCATCCTCGACGTCGAGTAAGAACGCGACGAGGCAGTTGAACAGCCGCGGGACAAAGTTGGGAAGTTTACGCATCATACCCGGCGCTCTGTCCCTGGCTTCGGTGAGGGTGACGAGGAACTCGGTGGCGAGGTGCCTGGTGCCGTCCTCCAGGTCGTTGTGCTCGGCGATCGTCATCATGGCGTCGACGACGTGCGCGAGGTGCTTACGCACGAACCTCGGGTCAGATCCCGCCAATTCCACGAACATGGAAAGCGCGTCTTGCGCCGAAGCTTCGTCTCCGCCCTGCAAAGCGCCGCCGAGGGTCTGGAGCATCGCGGGCAGGAGATCCTGGAACTTGGCCCTGTCGTGCTGGTTCTCGAGTGAGTCGACGAAGGCGCAGCACGCGCGGAGGGACGCGAGCTTGACCTCCATGTCGGCCGCCTGAAGGCACTGGCCTAGGATGCCGTGCAGGGTGGCGAGGTGCGGGACGAGCGAGTCGCCGATGTACGCGGCGAGCTCGCCGAAGACGTTGAGCGCGGTCACCTTGAGGGGATCGGCGCCGCCGGTGACGCACTGGAAGAGGAACGGGAGGAGCTCCGGCCATCCTTCATCGTAGACGCCCGCGGCGAGCTCGGAGACGGTGTCGCCCACCTTGCCCGCGATCCGCTTGTTCTGCTCCTCGTGCAAGGACTTGAGCAGCTCGCCCTTGATGCCCGCCTGCGTCTGCGGCTGGAGGTTGGCCCACAGGGACACCTCGTCCTTGGTCAGCACACGGCGGAGTAAGATGGCCGCCATCTCGCGGGTCTCCACGATCGCGGACGTTCGCAGCGCCTTGACGAGCTGAAGGCACAGCACGTCGCCCTGCTTCTTGCACTCGTTGAACAGAGACTCGTACTGGGTGCGCGCCGCGTTGTCGACGCTGGTGAGGCCGCCGAGGAGCTGCTCGAAGGCGGTGAGGTTGGACATGTCCAGTACCGCCTGGACCTGAGCGGCTGGAACCGCCATCGTGGTCGTCCGATCCGGAGTCTAAAGGCCGATGAACGGCGCGAGAGAGCTCTGATGGCCCCGCCGCGATCGGGAAAAAAAAACAACTTGTCGGCGCCGCTCGTTTGAAAAAGGTTGGACCCAAAAATTTGGACCCATTTTCGCAAATGTGGCTGGAACTCGTATGGTATCCAGACAGTAACCTAAACCCATCGGCCGAAAAATGTGTCGGCGTTTCCTGGCTCACTTTATCCGAGCGAGCGTGTGACCCACGCACCGCAGAAGGGGCGCGATATGTGGACGGTATCGCGCGTCGCGCCGGCGGCGTCGCCGGCGCGTGCGGCCGACATGGGTGCGCGCCGAGCGCTCGGGGCGACTCGGTCGGCGCTGGCGGTCCGTGGGCATCGAACGCGGCGGCGAAACCGCGCGTCGGCACACCACGTCATTCATCCCACTCGGTGCTTCTTCGACTCTCGAGACTCGGGCTCGTTCGACGACTACGAGTTCGACGCGGGGCTTCGCGAGGCGGCGCGGACCCAGCGCGCGTTCGAGAAGGTGGAGTGGCACGCGCGGGAGCCGCGCGAGAAGGTCAAGGACCTACTGGCGCGGGTCGACGCGGCGGGCATCTGGACCATCGCCACCACCGCGTTCGTGCTGGGCATCTCCGTGAGCGAGTCCTTGTTCGACGGCGGCAACGGAGGATTTTCCGTACCCGACCCCATCGCGATCGCCACGTTACTACCCGATTGGGTCCCCGACGCGGTGGCGTCGAGAGCGGGGTTCATCGACCCAGCGACGGTCGCCAGCGGCGAAGGTACCGTCGAGGCCATCTTCCTCTTTGAGTTTTGCCTGCGCGCGTGGAGCGAGGAGTTCAGCTTCAAATACCTTCGATCACCAGTCGCATTGGTGGACTTCGCGGCGGTCTTACCCACGCTCGTGGGCAGCGCGTTGGGCGGCAGCGGGGTCTTACGAACGTTTCGTTTATTCCGTCTGCTTCGCCTGCTCCGACTAGCCGACGACGTCAACGGCGGGTGAGTTTCTTTTATTTACAGTTTCTTTTTATTTACACATGGGCAATTAGTATGACGTCGTGTTTTGTTACAGGTTGAAAGATCGAAGCGACGAAGACGGCGACGACAAGATCTTCGGCAAGGTGACCAGCGTCGCCGTGGAGTTCCTGTGCGTGTTCCTCATCGCGGGCGAGATCTTCTACGACTTGGAGTACGAGACGAACCCGGACATTAGCGACGTCGGTGACGCGCTGTACTGGTCGTTTCTGACGCTGACGGGCATCGGGCAGGTGAGCTTATTTTCATTCGCGTACGTGTGGGAAATTATACTGACGGCGTGTTTTTGTTTACAGCCATTCGACGCGGTCACCGCGCAGGGCCGGGTGGCGACGGTCGCGTTCATCTTGACCGCGCTCGTCGTGGTCCCGCTGCAGCTGTCGACGCTGGTCCAAGCGACGAACAAGCAACGGGAGAAGGAGAAGAAGCAACGGCGACGGAAAGGGAAGGAGCGGCGGGCGCGGGTGCGAAGGAACGTCGGCGGGGTGGCTCCGGTGATTTCCGTGGACATGTCCGGAAGCTTCGACAGGAGCGGATCGTTCGACGACATAGCGATGGAACCCGCCACCGGTCCCGGGCTGAGCGGCGCCGGGTCGTTTCTAGACCAGACCCTCGGGTTCGAAACCGTGGATGACACATACGACAGCTTCGACGATGTCTACGAAGCTCCGTTTTCTTCGTTGAACCCCGCGGCTGACGGCATGCAACGGGAGGTGTCGGAGCTCCGAAGACGGGTACGATCGTTCGAACGGGAGGTGGACGTGTTGAGGACGGAGAACGCGAGGCTGCGGGCGGAAAACGCGAGGGTGCGCGTGGACATCGGGACGCGATCGGTGGACCGAGACGCGACGTAAGAGTTAGTCGAGCAAAAATTGAAGTCGATTTAAACATCGCGCTATAATATGCCTCGCGTGTGAACCCACCCACCCGAACCCCCCGTGTGTAATATGCGGCTCCTCCCGTCTCATTTCTCGTCGTCCGAGTAGTCGAACTTGATGGAGTTGACCTTGGCGTCGTCGATGAGCCCGCCCCTGTAAGTGCTCCGCTTGCGCTTGTTCTTCTCGTGCCTGAACCTGTCGCCCTTGACCTGCCCGAGCACCGCCTGCGCCTTCCACCCGACGCCGCCCTCCCCGAATGTGGCCTCGTAGCTCATGTCCCAGCTACCCTTCTTACCCATGAATTCATCGACGTTGACGCGCTGGAAGGGCTTGTTCTGCGAGCGGGTCCGGGGCCCCGCGGGTCCGTCGGTGGCGGGCGCTTCTTCAACGTCAACCTCCTTGGGCGCCGGCGCCTTCGCCTCCGTCTTGGGAGCCGCGTTCTCCTTCTTACCCTGCGAATCGGAGTCGGAGTCTGAGTCAGAGTCCGAGCCAGAGTCGGAGGAGGAGGAGGACGAAGAGGAGGAGGAGGAATCAGCCTTGGTTTCGGCCGGTTTCTCGGCGGGGGCGTCTTCTTTTTTCTCACCAGAGTCGGAATCGGAGTCGCTAGAGTCGGAGTCGGAGCTCGAGGAGTCCGAGTCGGAGGACGCCGCCGCCTTCGCCTCGGGCTCCGCCTTCTCGTCGACGTCCATCGCCACCGGCTTGGAGTCGCTGTCGCTGTCGCTGTCGCTGGATCCCGAGTCGGAGTCGGAGCTGCTCGAGTCCGGCTTGGCGACGGCGGCGTCCGCGTCCATCTTGACGGGTTCCGTGTCCGAGTCCGAGTCGTCGTCGGAGCTCGACGAGGACGAGGACGAGGAATCAGCTTTGGCCTCCTCGACGTCCATCTTGTCGTCGTCCTTCTTCTCCTCCTTCTTCTCGTCAGAGTCCGAGTCGGAGTCCGAGGAGGAGGAGTCGGAGTCCGAGGAGGACGAATCGGACTTGACCTCAGCCTTGGCCTCCTCCTTCTTCTCCTCTGACTCAGAGTCGGAGGAGGAGGAGTCAGAGTCAGAGCTGCTCGAGGAGTCATCCTTCTTGTCCTCGATGGCCTTGGCCGCGGGCTTGGAATCGGAGTCCGAGTCCGAGTCCGAGTCCGAGTCGGAAGATGATGAGCTGGAGCTGGAGTCAGCCTTGACCTCAGCCTTGGGCTCGTCCTTCTTCTCCTCCTCCTTCTCGTCAGAGTCGGAGTCGGAGGAGGAGGAGTCAGAGTCGGAGGAGGAGGAATCCGAGCCGGAGGAGTCCGCCTTCTTCACCTCAGCCTTGGGCTCGTCCTTCTTCTTCTCGCCGGAGTCCGAGTCGGAGTCAGAGGAAGAGGAGTCCGAGTCGGACGATGATGAGCTGGAGCTGGAATCAGCCTTGACCTCAGCCTTGGGCTCGTCCTTCTTCTCCTCCTCCTTCTCGTCAGAGTCGGAGTCGGAGTCAGAGGAAGACGAGGAGGAGGAAGAGGAGGATGACGAGTCAGCCTTCTTGACCTCGGCCTTCTCCTCCTCCTTCTTTTCGCCACTGTCCGAGTCGGAGTCGGAGTCGGAAGAGGAGGAGTCCGAGTCGGAGCTGGATGAGGAGTCAGCCTTGACCTCAGCCTTGGGCTCGTCCTTCTTCTCCGTCTCCTTGGGCTTGGAGTCTGAATCGGAGTCCGAGTCGCTGTCGCTGGAGTCCGAGTCGGAGGAGGTGGCGGAGGAGGAGTCGGACTTGGCGGGCTTGGCGGGTGCCTTGTTCGCCTCCTCCTTCTTCTCGCCGCTGTCGGAGTCGGAGTCGGACGAGGAGGAGTCGGAGTCGGAGCTGGAGTCGGAAGATGCCGGGGCGGTCTTGGCTTTTTTGGCTGCGGGCTCGTCGCCGGAGTCGGAGTCGGAGTCGCTGTCGCTGTCGCTGTCGGAGTCGGACGCGGCGAGCTTGCGCTTGATGCCCCTGCGAATGTTACGAAAGAATTAGGCGCGTCAGCGATCGCGATGCAGAAGAAACGACGCGACGGGGACGCGGGAAGGCGAAGGTTGTTGCCCGGCGGCGGCGGCGGCTCCGAGGGAATCTCGGAGAAAAAATATCGCCCCGCCGTCAGATCGGGCGGACGGGTCGGGGCGGTCGAGGTCCTCACCTGGCCTCCATGTACACGTTGGCCATCTCCACGAGGTCAGTCTTGACAGCCTGCGGGGTCGGAACGGGACGCGAGGGTCAGCGCTGGTCGCATTTCGCGGGGCGAACGTCGCATCTGGCGACGGCGGTGGAGACGTAAAAATTGCGATGTCGAGCGATGTCGAGAGGCGTTTCGGGCGCACGCACCGACTTGGACGGCGTCATCTTCTTGGCGCTCGCCTCGGACTTGAGCGCCTTGAGGGTGTCGCTCAGGCCGTTGGCCTCGAGGTACGCCTCGACGGACGGGACGAGGTCGGCGGCCATCGCCGTGGCGACGGGGGTCACAGCGTGCATGATGTCGAGATGCTGAAATCGAGCGCCGCAACAATGACTGGCGCCAAATGCGGGCGCGAGAGTTTTGAGAGTTTTTCGCAGCCGTCGAGTTCTGCGACCAATGGCGTTATCAATCGGTCCTTATCTTCACTGGCATCACTTGGAACGGGTGAAGCGTCGGCGGGTTTGATTTAAATGACTCCCTTACATCGACGGTGGGTCAGTGACCGTGGTTTATTCCCGGGGGAGTCGATCAAAAATACGTCGGTTTCTTTTTTGCGCAGACAGCTTCTCCACCTCTCACGGAGAAGCCACGTCTCGTTTTTTTACCTTTATCGGCCATTCCGTCCACTCAGCGGCTGTCAAGCGCTTTATTGCCACGGCGGTCGTCATCGCCGACGCCACTACTCACCGCCGCTTCCACGCGTGCGCAAATCGCTAAGGCCTCTCACGAGCCCTTTCGATCCCAACAACCCCCCAAACACCTTCCCTCATCTTATAAAGTAAAGATGGCCGCTGCCGGGTACGAGCTCCGCGGCGTCTACGGCACCGAGCCCTACTGGCCGGAGAAGAAGCTGAAGATCTGCGTCACCGGTGCGGGCGGCTTCATCGCCTCGCACCTCGCCAAGAGGCTCAAGGAGGAGGGTCACTACATCGTCGGCTGCGACTGGAAGCGCAACGAACACATGCCGGTGCGTCCCGGCATCGATTTCACCCGTTTCACCCCACGGCGCGCGCCTCGTTGAAGGGGACCCGTCGCGCCGATTTCCGCCGATTGAAGTTGAGAAATTTGCGGATAACCCATGGGCGATGGGCCACCTTCGACGAGATTTCCGCGATGCGATGAGCGTCGCACCGAACCGACCGCCGAGACTGACGAATTCTTCCATCCCACCGAATATCGCGTCACAGGAGGAGATGTTCTGCGACGAGTTCATCCTCGCCGACCTCCGCCTCTTCGAGAACTGCCAGAAGGTTCTCAAAACCTGCGACCACTGCTTCAACCTCGCCGCGGACATGGGCGGCATGGGCTTCATCCAGTCCAACCACTCCGTCATCTTCTACAACAACGTCATGATCTCCTTCAACATGATGGAGGCATGCCGCGTCGAGGGCGTCGCCCGCGTCTTCTACGCCTCCTCCGCGTGCATCTACCCCGAGGGCGCGCAGCTCACCACGGAGCTCTCCGCCGGGCTCAAGGAAGTGGACGCGTGGCCCGCGCAGCCCCAGGACGCCTACGGCCTCGAGAAGCTCGCGTCCGAGGAGGTGTACAAGCACTACCAGTCCGACTTTGGCATCCAGACCCGCATCGCGCGCTTCCACAACATCTACGGACCTTTCGGAACATGGAAGGGTGGCCGCGAGAAGGCGCCCGCCGCGTTTTGCCGCAAAGCCGCCACCGCGACGACCGAGGTTGAGATGTGGGGCGACGGCAAGCAGACCCGCTCGTTCACCTACATCGACGACTGCGTCGAGGGTATCCTTCGCTTGACCAAGTCCGACTTTGCCGAGCCCGTCAACCTCGGATCGGACGAGATGGTGACCATGAACGAGATGCAGGCGCTGGCGCTCGGGTTCGCGGGAAAGCCGGACATGGCCGTCAAGCACATCCCCGGGCCGGAGGGCGTGCGCGGTCGCAACTCCAACAACGAGCTCATCAAGGAGAAGCTCGGCTACGCCCCATCTGTCAAGCTCGCGGACGGCCTCGCTGTTACGTACCAGTGGATCGAGGGGAAGATCAAGGAGGAGGTGGCGGGAGGAGCCAACGCCGAGGAGGCGTTTTCCAAGTCCACCATCTGCGGCACGATGGCGCCCACCGAGCTCGGCGCCCTCCGCGCCGCCGACGGGGCTGAGAACCTCAAGGCGTAAGGGATATAAGACCGCTCGCTGACGTCAATCCCGTCCCATCACTCTTGACTCGATCGTTGCCGGCTCCTGTACGTCTACCCTCCGCTTTGCGCTTGATATTGTTCATAGCTCCGTTGGTTGAAATATAACGCAAACCTACTCTTAACGCTTCGCTAAACACCGCATCTCGTCGGTCGTCACCACTGCTCCCCGACGTTCACGCCCTTGATCTTCTTCCCCCGCTTCTGCGCCGTCGTCATGAACCGCCCAGGGTCGAACGCGCTGAGGTCGATCGAGCTCTTCCCGTCCACCACCAGCTCGCTCACGATCTTACCAGTCACCGGCGCCCAGAGGATACCCCAGCAGTTATGCCCGCACGCCATGTACGCACCCTCCACGCCGGGTACCGCGCCCAAGTACGGCACGGCATCCGGCGGGCACGGCCTCATGCAGCTCTGCGACCGCCGCGGGCCGTCACCGCCCACGCTCGCGCTCAGACCCCCGAAACTCCTCGTCGCCGCGGCGACACGAGATTGGTCGGGCTTCACCGCGCTCGCCACCGCCAAATCTCCCCCCGGAAGTAACCGATCTTCCGTGATGTACTCGCTCCCGCCGCACCCGCATATGTAAACCTCCCCGGTGGATCGCGGGTACACCTCCAGGTGGCAACCGTTGTTATCCTCGGCGCAGAACAGCGCCGCGGGTTCATTCGCCACCGCGTCTGACGCTTCGTACACCAGGCTGACCGACTTGACCCCGGTCATCGGAACCTCGAAATCGGGGAACCACTCCGACGCACGCGTGGACCACGGCCCCATGGCCACGATCACGACATCGGCGTCTATCTCGGTGGTGGTCCCGGTGGATTCGTCGTGGACGGTAACGGCGGATACCTTCAAGGCGGACCCGTCTTCATCGGATGGGATCGTCTTGACGTCGACGACTTCGCCGAAGACGGTGGCCGCGCCGGTGAGTGACATGGCCTCCTCGTGGAGCCGTCGCGTGAGCTCCAGTGGCGTGACCTGCGCGGTGGCGTCGTCCATGAGCCGCGCCATCGCCACGTCGCCGTCGAGCCACGACACGGGCGGGTCGAGCGGCATTCGTTCGCCCCCCGCGACTTGCAACGTCGGGATCTTGCGGTAGGTGGTCAGTCCCAGTGTTTCGGCGAGCTGCTCGTGTAACTTGAATGATTCGCGGTGCAGGGTCTCGGTGTTTGATCCGTCGCCCCATCCACCCGCGAGGAAGCCGCCGGACTTGCCCGACGCCGCGGCGGCGATCTCCACGCGCTCCACCACGGTGCACGGCACGCCCCTCTTGGACAGGAAATACGCGCACGAGTTGCCGATGATGCCGCCGCCCAGGATGACCACCTTCTTGTCCGCGAGCGCGTCGGGTGGGTTCGGGGCGGCGGCGACGATCGTCCGTCCTTTGATTGAGCGCGTTCCCTTCCCTTTGCGGCCGTGGGCGACGCCCGGAAGGGGCGACGATGCGCCGGGTTTCAGCGACAGCGCCGGCATCGATATCGGTGTTGGACGTCTGAGTTGTGCGACTCGATCTGTCTCGGTCTCATCGAATGGGACAAAATGCCGACCGGTTTTCGACTTTTTCGCAACCGGCCGCTTTTTTTTGCGTGTTCAACAGCTCGGACGTGACTGAACTTCATACGTTTGACTGGCCTTCGCCACACGCGAACGAGTAACACCCAATTTTGATTTTTAACACGCAAGATCCAAAGCTTGAGTCGTGACCCAAGAAATCGGTCCATATAAAATGTATTGAGTCATTAGACCCCGATTTTCCCATAGAACGTCCAAATCACCCCACTACGCCGTACAGGACTCTTTATCGTAGCCGTCGACGGCCAGATCGAACAAGTTTGGACGCCGCCCGGGGAGGCCCTAACACTCGTCACGCACGCGCGCGCACTCGCCGCCCGCTCGTAACGTACCAAAGATGGGTGCGACCAAAGTCGAGAATGACGGTGAGTACCCCGCCGGAGTGTCCGCGCGGGCGCGCGCGCCCCCGGGACGCCCGTATCCCCCGACTCCAATTTCATTCGGACGCGTAACACCTTCCGAGGGATGCTAAGATGTTTCGCCCTCCCCGCCCTCCTTTCGCAGCTCTTCTCAGGAAGAAGGAGAAGAAGAACGCCTCCTTCTTCACCCCCACCTCCGTGATCATCGGTGTGGTCGCCATCGTCGTCGCTGTGTGCGGCTACATGGCCTACACCCACGCGATCGCGGACACTTCCCAGGTTTCCCTGAAGACTTCCGATGCCAGGCACGCGAAGGCTCCTTCCCACAAGCAAGCCGCCCGCGCCAGGGAGCAGCGCGAGACCGAGTCCGTCGCGGCCAAGTTCGCGGAGGAGTACCACATCCCCATGCAGTTCATGACCAAGAAGGAGGTGCCCAAGGGAGCCGCCCTCGGCATGGCGCACGAGGAGCCCGTCAAGACCTTCGGCCTCTCCCTCTCTCGCGGCAAGCTCGGGGAGAAATTCGACGCGCAGGCGATGCTCGACAACCCCCACGATTACGAGGGCACCGGCGACCACCTCAACCCCCTCCTCTCCGACATCGTCGACGACGCCGCTGAGATTGGCGTCATCCGCGCCTTCCTCGAGCAGTACAGGCAGACCCCCATCAAGGCTCTCTACGCCCGCGCCTACCTCCGCGTCTCCGCGGTTTCCGCCGCGCTCGGAGGCCAGTACCAGGTAACCACCGCGCCGAATACCGCCATACACCCCACAATACCGCACTATCCTGTACTCGTGACCTATGAAGATGGTATACGAACTATTTCTGACGCGTTTCCCCCTTTTTTTCCCACGTTCAGGACCTCGTCGATGCCACCAAGCAGACCGACCTCATGGACGTTGCCAACAAGGATTTCAAGACCGAGATTGACATCTGCGACCGCAAGGGTCTCCCCCAGGACAAGTACGAACCCGAGGACAAGTTCACCGTCCCCGACATCACCCACCAGGAGGACGACGATGAGTTCGACCCCACCAAGATGGACGATGCCAAGGATGAGGTCTTCAAGCAGGAGCACAAGGACGACAAGAAGGAGGAGAGGAGGCGTCTGCTGGGTTCCGGTTTCGACCGCAAGCTCCCGAGCGAGTACACCAAGCAGCTCTCCGAGGCTTTCATCCCCAACATGGACACCGACGAGATGATCATGTTCTACGCCAACCTCACCCAGGGTCTCCCCACCATCATCGGCGAGATCAACGCGCTCGGCGCCTCCATGACGGACACCGAGAAGCTCTGCCTCGCCGCCTTTGACCTCATCGGCGCCGCCATTGTCTCCGCGCCCGACATCAACACCGAGAAGGTGTGCCCCGAGGTCCACGTCAGGTCCTGGAACATCGCCCTCAAGGCTGCCCGCGGCTGCAACATCCCGGTGCTTCAGTCCTTCTTCCACTACCTCTAAGCGTCCGGCGTTAACGCCGGGAGGAGGAGACGACTCTTTGTCTTAATCAGAGATGAATGGATGTTTTCCCCGTCCCAGTGAGAGCGACGGCGCGTCGAGGCGAGAGCCGGGTCCCGCGGCTGCGCGGACCCGACGGTAACGGACGATATCAGTACATATGCCTGAAGAAGACACACTTATTTTAACCATGCACATTTGAGAGGTGGAATTAGCGCAACCCTAGTAGGTCACACGCCAGTGACCTCTGCTGTACATTGCTTTTTTAATGAAACCTCTTTCAACGAAGACTAATCTCTCGAATACTCGTATTTCGTCAATCAACGCGTGAGTCCCCGTCGTCTACTCGCTAGCTAGCTAGAACACGTGCGCGTACATGACCGTCCCGCCGTCGCCGTACGACCTCGCCCCCGCGCTCGCCACCGTCGCCCTACACAGCGGGCATGTCCTCTCCCGCTCGAACCACTCCCCGACGCACTCCTCGCAGAACACGTGCTCGCACCCCAGCCGCACGGGCCGCTCGTACCGCTCTTGGCAGATGGCGCAACAGTCGCCGCACTCCGCGACGTCCTCGGCGCTCGCCGGGGTCCCGTACGCCGCCCCCTCCGCGCTCCAGCACTGCTTCGCGGCGCCACGCACGCCGTGCGCGCGCTCGAGCGCCGCCCTCAGTTTCACGGCGAGGTACGCCCCCGCCGCGAGGCACGCCGCCGCCGAACCAAGCTCGTTTTCATCCCTGAAAAAGGCAAACCACACGGGAATCGGCAGCGCCGTCCTGTGCGTCAGGGAGAGGTGCTCCAGCAGGGAGAGCCGCGCGGTGAGCCTGCGGTGCGCGGATCGCCCGCCGCGGTCCACCGGCACGCGCCCGGGAGCCGCGCCCGCGGTCCCGTCGCCGGACACGTGGGGAGGCCCCGGCGTCCTATGCGTCAACCCCTCCGTGGTCAGCGCCACTAGCGGTACCGAGGGAGACGCCCCGCCCGCCCCGCCCGTACCGCGCATCTTCCTGTTCCCCCCGTCCTTCCCGCCCGATCCCCCGCTCACCAGCCCGAACGCCCGGGACAACGCTCCGACTCCGATGTCAGGCGCCTTAGTCGCCAGAAGCGCGCACGCCTTGGCGGACACCGCGATGAACCGAGCTATCACGTCGGCGACGGCGCACTGCCACACCGACTCGGTAAATCCCATCGCACCCTGTCATATGATAAACAAAACACGCCGTCATTCTAATTGCCCGTGCATACATATAGAATACGAAGGTAAATAAAAAGAGACTCACCGTTTGAACCGGTTTGAACGCCACTCGGTCCCAACACCCGTCGTCCGGTAGCACCGCGTACGCGCACGTCACCGTCATGACCACCACGCAGAGCAAGTACGCGGATTCACGCGGTTTACGCTCGGATCTCGCGGCGACCTGCGCCTTGAGCGTATCGTCCAAACGAAGGCACGTGGCGAAGAGCCACGCGAACGTCACGATGGCTCGGACGTTTCGGAGCGAGTAGACCACGGCGAGGATGATCCACACCGGTACGGTCTGCTCAAGCCAGCGCAGGGCGACTTGTAGGTCGACGCCGAGTGAACGCGCGTGTGCGTTGGCTTCGGCGTCGTTCGTCGCGGCGTCGGATCCGTCGATTTCGCCGGCGTTGGCGTTTGCGTCGACGTTCCACGATGATGGGATGCCTCCGTCCTCTCCCCCGTCCCCGGCGGTGACGGAAGGGTTCGTGCCGGTGAGTGAGTCGAGCTCGCGATTCATCTCCAGCAGTCGCTCGAGCCTGTTTAGGTCGGCACCCGCGGCGTCCGTCTCGCTTCCGTCGCCCCTCGCCCGTGCGCGCTCGGCTCGAGCGGCGAGCAATGATTCCAGCGATCGGAGCGCGCGGTCGCGTTCGGGGACCGTGCGCGCCCCGTTGGCGGCGCCGGATGTTCCCGCGAAGGCTTCGAGGATGCGCTGGAGCGCGGTCCTCGCCGTCAGGTTACCGATCCCGTCGCCGAGATCCGCGTCGTCGGGATCCGCGCCGGTCCTCGCCCCGGCCGTGCCCACGGCTGTCGGCGCGAGCCTCTCGATGTCCTCGGCTCGAAGCGGTCCTCCTCCCGACGCGTCCGCTCCGGTTCCGGCGTCGGACGTCTCGGCCTGTTGGTCGGACGATGTCCCGGGGGGTGTCCCTGAAATGCGGGTGAGCCCGCCCCGAGGCGACATCCCGCCGTGGCCGCTCATGCTCGCCGGGTGTGGGAGACCCACGACCTTCTCCTCGTCCCAGGAAAGGGAAAAGAATACCTCGTATAAACTCACGCTTATTTTGTTTATTTATTTCCGTATGGGCAATTAGAGTGACGTCGTGTTTTATTTAAGTAACTCACAGGTTAACAGGCAGTCATACAGAATTTGCGAAGATGGGTTTTTCGACGACGTTGACTTTCCAAACAGAAAGCACAGACCCCGGTGGGAGGCGGTGCACAAGAGAGGCGCGCGAGTGGCGAAGGCCGCGCGTCCGGGTCGTGGGTGAACACACGCGAGTGGTGACTGGTGCGCGATCCCCAACCCACACCTCGCGCCCGATGTGTCCCTGAAGGGCCCTTCCACAGGCCGCGGAGACATCATCACCTTTTTCCCCTACCTCCGCCCGACTGTTTGTCCTTTTTGAACGTCGCGAGTCGCGACGACCCGTCCCGACGGAGCGTGCTCTTCGTGACGTTCCTCGCGCGCGTCTCGCATCGCGTGTCGAGATACATCCCGACCCGTCGCTCGCGTCGCCATCCTCGATAGCCCCGATGACGCACCCACCTTCGCCAGATTCTCAACGTCCCCCCCCAACGATACTTCCGATCGTTCAACAGACGCAGCGGAGTTGAAGTCGCTTCGAGGGTCAGAGACGGCACGAGTGTCGCGAACGAGACAAGATCGACGCCATGCCCGCCCTCGCCAACGGCGCGAGCAAGACCAACGCTCAGACCGCCGAGCCGCACCAACCCGGCCGCATCCGCCAATGGCTCAACAAAGCCGGCCTCGTCAAGTACTTCGACGGCTTCAACAAAATGACCGAGTCTCAGTTTGCGTCGCTCATGATGCAGGACTACCCCAAGCACGGGGTGTCCGACATGGCGGACAAGCAGAAGCTCTTCAGGCTCTTAAAGACGGTCAACGCGCAGGAGAACATCGCGCTCGACCCAACGGCGAACATCGCCGTGGAACACAAGACGCCGGTCAAAGCGATGAAGACCGCGAACGACGACGACTTTGCGCCGCTGTTGGTCTCCCCGGCGGATGAGGACCTCCTCTCCGAGGCTGTCGGCCTGGCGGGTGACGTCCTCGCGACTCCAGGTGGCCTACTCGAGCTCCACGGAGGTGCCCACGACGCCGACGATGACCTACTTCGCGACGTCGACATACGTGGAGCATCTGGAGAAGCATCCGGAGACGCGCCCGATCCGAACGATCCAAAGACGAAACCGTTCGTCCCGTCCCCGAGCCTCAGCAACAAGTCCAAATCCTCGCCCGTGGACAGGCTCTCCGAGCTCTCGCGGTTCACGGGCGCCGCGGTGGCGGCTCCCGGAGGTGACACCGCGGTGGCCGCGGCCGCGAAGGCTGCCGCGGAGCAGCCGCGCATTCGCGTCGTCGTTCGCAAACGACCGCTGAACAAAAAAGAACTCGCCAAGGAGGAGGAAGACATCGTCACGATGGAACGGGACGTGTCTGAGCCATCGGGCGGCGAAGCGGGAGAGAGTCAGTCGAGGAGTCAGTTGAGCGCCGGGCAGTTGACGCTGTGGGAACCACGGCAGAAGGTTGACCTGACACAGTACACGGAGAAGCACGAGTTTGCCTTTGACGACGTGTACCCGGAGGAGGTAAGTTTATTTCAATCATCGTATGGGCAATTAGACTGATGGCATGTTTTGTGTACAGGTGAGCAACGATGAGATTTACACAAGCACGGTGCACCCGCTGATCGGGACCATCTTCAACCGGTGCAAGGTGACCTGCTTCGCGTACGGGCAGACGGGTTCCGGTAAGACGTACACCATGTCCCCGCTGCCCACGCGCGCGGCGGGTGAGATTTTGTGTGAGCTGGCGCAGCCGCGCAACGAGGGCTTGGCGCTGTGGGTGTCGTTTTTCGAGATTTACGGCGGGAAAGTGTACGACTTGCTCAACGGGCGGAAGAAGCTCGTGATTCGCGAAGATGCGAGGCAGCAGATGTGCGTCGTGGGGCTGCAGGAGTTCGAGGTGGACAACGTCACGCTCGTGGAACGGCTCATCGAGCACGGAACCGCCGCGAGGTGCACGGGCAGCACCGGCGCCAACTCTGAATCTTCGCGGTCCCACGCGATTCTCCAGCTCTCGCTGAAACAGCGCGACGGAGTGGACCCGAACGCCGCCAAGATGCCGCCCTCGGTGGCGAGGCAGCTCAAGGCGAAGGAGGGCGCGAACCACACGGCGATCCACGGCAAGTTTTCCTTCATCGACCTCGCCGGGAGCGAAAGAGGCGCGGATACCGACCAGAACGACCGGCAGACGCGACTCGAGGGCGCCGAGATCAACAAGTCGCTGCTCGCGCTGAAGGAGTGCATCCGCGCGCTGGACATGGGATCCAACCACGTGCCCTTCCGCGGCAGCAAGCTCACGGAGGTGCTGCGAGATTCCTTCCTCGGGGATTCCCGGACGGTCATGATCGCCAACATCTCCCCAGCCACCGGTTCCTGCGAGCACACCCTCAACACCCTGCGCTACGCGTACCGGGTCAAGGAACTTCGATCCGAAGGTCAAGGGGGTCCAAAGAAGAACGCGTCGGGGGGCAACGGAACCAAACTCGGCCCCGACGGCGTCACGCCCATCGCGCGCGGGGCGTCGATGAACTTCAACGCGGACCTTCAACGATTGGACCTCAACGGCGGCCCCGACTATTCGTCGACGGAGCCCGAGCAACCTCGCGCCGGGCGCCGACGCCCGCAGAGCGCGGCGCCCGCGTCGCTCCAACGAACCTCCTCCCTCACCCTCGCCGCGTCCGAACGCACCGCGACGCTCGCCGCGCCGAAGGAGGAGAAGCAGATGGACCCGCGGACCCAGGCGTTCGACCCGAAGGCTCACGCCAAAAACCGAGCCGACGCGGCGGCGGCTCGATCCGCCGCAAACGAACAAAAGCGGTTAGCCGCGCTGGAACGTCGGACGCGCGCCGAGGCGGAGAAGGCTGCCAAGGTGGCCGCGAAGATGGCGCGCATGGCTGGCGAGGATGCCGACGCCGCCGCCGCGGAGGTGCTTCGAAAGAGCGGGAACTTTGGATCGGGCGACGTCGCTCCGCCGAGGTCGGCGAATACGACGCCGAGGAAGCAGCGGCCGGGAACGGCGCCGCCGTCGCGCGGGACGCCGAAGAAGAAGGCACAGCCTTCTTCGCCGGATCCCGCGCCGGTTCACATCAAGGCGCCGCCCGTCGTGAACCTTCGCGAGGCGTCGGCGTCCGCGGTCGCCGCCGCCAAGGCGACCGCCGCGGAGTCCGGCCGGGGTCCGCCGGTTGACATGGCCGAGATGGTCAAGGCGCACGACGAGCTCATCAACGTCATTTTGGAGGAGGAGGAGGAAGTCATAGCCGCGCACCGGGGTCAGATCGAGGAGACCATGGAGCTGGTCAAACGCGAGATGGCGCTGCTCGCGGACGTGGACAAGCCCGGGAGCGCGATCGACGCGTACGTCGATCGCCTGTCGTCGGTGCTGGAGCGAAAGGCGGAGAGCATCGCGAAGCTACGAACGCGGGTGGCTACGTTCCAGACGCACCTGCGCGAAGAGGAGGTGCTCTCGCGGACCGTCGGGCTGCACTGAGCGGATTGGGGTCGATGGTGGGGGATATGACATCGACATAGCGGATGGGATCAAGGGGAGGGATGCGGATTAAGGAGCGCCCGCCCCCGCGACGTAAATTTGAGATCAGAACAGCTTTCAAAACTTGCCTATCTAAACGCGGACTACTCGATGGATCTTCGCCCCCCCCCGAACGCGCGCGCCCGTGGATCGGGTGAAGACCGCCTCGAATTAGACGCGAATCGAATCAGTTGTCGCAGGATGCCTCGTACGCCTTGGCGTCCATGAGCGCGTCGAGGTCGGCGGGGTTGGACATCTTCACCTTCATCATCCACCCGTCGGTGAACGCGCCCTCGTTCACCGCTCCGGGGGAATCGGCCAGTTCCTCGTTCACCGCGACGACCTCGCCGGAGATGGGGGAGTAGACGTCGGAGGCGGCCTTGACGGACTCCACGACGCCGAAGGTGGACTTGGCCTCCACGGTGGATCCCACCTCGGGGAGCTCGACGTACACGACGTCGCCGAGCTCAGCCTGCGCGTGATCGGTGATCCCGACGGTGACCGTGTCCCCGTCAACCTTGGCCCACTCGTGGGAGGCCATGTACTTGAGGCCCTCGATGACGGTGCTCATGCCGCGCGTCGCCACGGCGGGCGCGAAGGCGGAGACATCGGAGCGAAGCCCGAGCGAACGGGCGGACTGGCGCGCGAACTGACGAAGCGCCATGTTGCGAGTCGTGTGAGTGGTCCGAGGGGATCCAGGCGAAACAAAACACGCCAAACGAGCAACCAAGCTTCAAACTGGGTCAAGGAGCCTATCCGGTTCCGTCCGGGTCGTCGCCAGACCGCGGAATCGCAATCGATCAAAGCGCGTCTCTGCCAAAAGTCGGGAATTAGCCAAACAAATAGAAAGTTTTGGCGAAACGATCCGTACGGGTCTCGGTGACGAGAACCCGGTGTATTTCCCGTTGCCGATAGCCGTTACCGATTCTTCTCACGCACAGTCAGATCTAGCCGGCAGCCAATGAAAACTCGAGGAAGTTCACGCGATCGGCAGTCTGAGGGCACCCCCGCCTCGACAACTGGGCATCCATTCTAAAAACGTCGAACTTCGCGCGTGGGCAACGTACGGGAGGCGTGACATCGACGCCGGACCGCTCACACGCACTCCGCACGTAGAACAACGCTTTAGATGAACGCACTCAGACGAGCCGCGCAGCGCGCGCTATCCACCGGCGAGCGGTCGCGCCTCTTCGGCGCGTCGCGCGCGTTCGCGGCCAAGGCCAACGCGTGCCCGCACGACCCGGCCAAGCCGTATCACAAGTCCCCTCTGCCCCTCGAGGCCGCGGGGGGCCTGCTCGAGTACTCCGTCGTGTACACGGACCGCGCGATGAACCACATGTCCAAGCCTTTCTGCAAGGTGCGTCGTCGGATATCCGGCGGATACGTCACGCGCGATAACCCCGGAACACGCGCGCGCGCCCGAACTCTTTCCCCCATTCGCGCGATAACCTCGTCAGCACCCGCCAGATCTGTCGTTCGACCCGGTCGTGCGCATCCCCCGTGCGTACCGACGCGCTGACTTCCCATCTCACCCCAACATCACTCCAACAGATCATGAACGACATCGACGCCACGCTCAAGGAGGCGTACAACGCCACATCCACCATCGTCATGCCCGGCTCGGGCTCCTACGGCATGGAAGCAGTCGCCAGGCAGTGGGCCACCGGTAAAAAAGTCCTCGTCCTGCGCAACGGGTACTTCTCCTACAGGTGGACCGACATCTTCGAGCAGACCGGCATCCCGTCCGAGACCATCGTCATGCGCGGGCAACCGACGGACAACTCGTCCACCCCCCAGTTCGCCCCGCACGACGTCGACGAGGTGGTGAAGACGATCCAACGCGAGAAACCCGCCGTGGTCTTCGCGCCGCACGTGGAGACGTCCACGGGGATCATCCTACCGGACGACTACCTCGTCAAGATCGCCGCCGCGGTGCACGCGCACGGAGGCTTGTTCGTCCTGGACTGCATCGCGTCCGGCACCGTCTGGGTGGACATGAAGGCCACCGGCGTGGACGCCATCTTGTCGGCGCCGCAAAAAGGTGAGTCTATTTTAATGTTTTACACACGGGCAATTAGTTTGACGTTGTGTTTTTTTTCTCCTACAGGGTGGACCGGCCCGGCTTGCTCGTCGCTGATCATGCTGAGCGAACGCGGCGACTACGCGACTCGCAACACGACGTCGACGTCGATGGTGATCAACATGAGGAAATGGCTCGAGGTCATGGACTCGTACAACGCGGGCGGGTTTGCCTACTACACCACGATGCCGACGGATGCGCTGAACCTCTTTCGCGACGCCGCGCTCGAGACGAAGGAGCTCGGATTCGGCAAGGCTAAGCAGCTGGCGTGGGACCTCGGGAACGAGTGCCGCGACATGATGAAGTCCAAGGGTTTGAGGACGGTCAGCGCGCCCGGGTACGAGGCGCCGGGCGTGAACGTGTGGTACACGCAGTCGCCCGACATGTTTCAAAAGTTCAAGGCTGAGGGATTCCAGGTGGCCGCGGGCGTGCCGTTCATGATCGGCGAGCCCCCAGGAAACTTCACGTTCCGCATCGGCCTCTTCGGACTGGACAAGCTGACGAACAAGGAGAGGTGCGTCAAGACCCTGGAGGGTGCGCTCGATAAGGTGCTGGCGTCCACCGAGGCAAAGTCGGCTGCGGCGTAAAAATTAGCTTTGTTTCGGGAGGTTCAGGGGCTGTGAAAGACTACGTGGGTTTGTATACTAGCATTGGTTTAATCAAGAGTTCGCTGCTACGTAAGATTAAAAGTGCTATCGCATCACGCGTTTGGTCGACCGTTTCGTGTCCACCACCCTGGCGCTCGACATCACGTAAACCGCGGCAACCGCCATGGCCACCTTTGGCAACGACGATCGGAGATCAACTCCCCTGAGCCTGTCCACCAGCGATGGACCCGCCGCCTTCGTTGGCGAACGCTCCCCCGTGCGTCGCCCCGACGACCGCTGCCGTCCGCTGCTGCGCCGCCCTGAGGCACGCCTCTCTTCGCTCTGCGGCGAGGGCCTGGGAAAATCAGTAGAGACTCGACGTGAGAAAGAAGCGCCGGGGAGAGAGGGGTGGATCGGGGAAACTGGGAGGATCGTGGATATCGTGGATCGTTGTGCGCGCGCTGGAATCTCACCGCTTCGTCGCGCTCGTTCGCCTCGCCCCGCTTGGCCTTGGCGAGGAGCGCCGCGGCTTTCCCCCCGCCGCCCTTCTTCGCGTTTTGAGCCAGGGCGGGCGCCTCCTCCGCGGGAGCCTTCTCCTCCTCCTCCTCCGCCGCAGCCTTCGCGCGCTCCTTCGCGCGCTGTTTCTTCAGCTTCTCCTTTTCCTTCTTGGACAGAGGCTTACGCACGTCGTCGTCCCCTCCGTCCCCGCCGAGCGCGTCGTCGTCCCCGTCGTCGTCGACCCCGCCGCCGCCGACGTCCAAACCCCGAAGCGCCGCCGCCGCCGCCGCCGCTCTCGACTCGATCTGCGACATCCTCTCCCTCTGTGCGTCCGTCAGCGCGTCACCGGCCTCGCCAGCTGTGTGGGCACCCCCCTCGGCACCCCCTTCGGCACCCCCCGCGATGACCACGTCGCGGCTCACCGACGCGAGCCGAGCGACGACCCGCCTAGTCTCGTTAAACGTCGGCCTTCGCGTCGCGAATGGAACCCTGCGAATCTTATCGTTCCCCCGTCCCAAACACGGTTCTTTACCCTTACCCGGCGCGTCGAACAGCGTCTTCTGGTCCGTCTTGCTCGCGGCGACGAAGACTAACGCGCACCGCTCGAGCGTCTCGCTCCAGCCGGAGAGGCACGCGCGGATCTCCTCCTCGAGAGCGCGCTCGTTAGCGCGGCGCATGGAGGACCCCGCGCTCTTGATCGTCTTGCCGCCGCCCGCGTCCTTAGTGCTCTGCCGCCCGCCCGCCTTGGCGCGTACCACGTACCTGTGGAAGGTCTTGTGGACGATCGCGGCCGCCGGCGGGACGGCGTTCTCGATCGGTCCCTTTGGCTTTTTCTCAACCCGCGTCCCCGACTTGGCGCCACCCGCGAACTTCGTCGGGTCAAAGACGGACGCCGCGAAGTGCCCGCCCCGGGCCAACACCACCGCCCACGGCTTGGCGTCGTCCCGCAGCGTCTTCAGCGCGCGTACGGCGCTGTCCGCGTCGAGCGTGCGGCTGTTTTTGCCATCTCGCTCGAGGACGCATCGCCACACGGCGTAGGCGTCGCCGGCGGAGTCATCCTTGAACACGACCCGGGCACCCTCCGCGGCGCCGCGGACGGCCGTGTACGCCTCGGTTGGGTCCTTGGTGGCGCCCCCGGCGGCGTCGGCGTCGTCGTCGTCGGAATCGGAGTCGGAATCTGAATCGTCCGAGCCGGATATCGAGGAGACCTCGTCGCCCCCCGCGGCGATCATCGCGTCGAACTCATCCTCCGTGAGCGGCGCCCTGCCTTGCCTGCGACGTCGTAGGTTGTACCGCCCGAGGTCGGATTTGAGCGCGTCGCGTTGCTCGCGCGCGGACGCGAACCCCTGGTCGCGCCACGCGTCTATGCGCCCCACCCTGGGCCCGCGCGCGGCGCCCGCCACGTCCTCGACGGGCGGGTCCTCCGTGATCGAGGGTTTGGACTCTGACCCGGTCGCGTCGTCGTCGCCGGCGTCGGACGGGCGCTCGGGGACGGGCGCGCCGCGGAGGTTAAGCACGCGCGAGGGAGCCGGCGCGCTCCATATCGTGCTCATCGCGACCTCCGCCGACGCCCGATCCGTGCGGCGCGTCGCCAGCGCGCGTTAGGTTTTGAACCACCTTCTCGGACCCGACGGCACTTCCGTCTCTCGAAGTAACTGAACTTTGATGCGTCTCACCGGACGCGTTGGCCGACACTGACGGGGACACGAGGTGAAGGGGGCGAGGGGGGCGAGGGGGATGTCTCGAATCGCATCATCCCACCTGACGACGACCTCGGCGACGGGTCCCGCCTCGTCCCGGGCGATACTCGTACGCACGCGCTCGACGCGTCTCCTACGTCGCGGGGTGCCCAAATCTCGACGTGCCCAAATCTCCTCGCAAGATGGCGTCGAGACGACGACGAGGGTGGCGCTGGAACCCACCGCGCACACCGGTGCCGTCCTCGCGCTCGCCGTGATCCCTCCCGATCCCGCCACCGACCGCCCGCTCCTCGTGATGTCCACATCCATGGACGGAACCGCCGCGACGTGGAGGATCCACGAAGACGGGACCATCGATGCGAATGACGAAGACGGCGCGATGGTCCTCGTGGAGAGGCTGGAACCCTCGGACGGCTCGACCCCTTGGTGGTGCGTCGATACGGCGGACGATGGATCGACGGTGTACGTCGGGACGCACGCGCGCGACGCACGCGCGCTGCGCTTCGACGGTCGTCGCATCGTTCAGCCGCCGCGACGACGACGACGACGAGATGACCCTTTAAATGGCGCGGGGCGCGTCGAGAACCACACCGGATGGGTGCGGGCGCTCGCGAGGCTGAATGAAGGGGACACACTGTGGGGATTCAGCACCGCGTGTAACTACGTACGCGTGTGGCGCGACGTCGGCGACGGCGTCCTGGTGGACGCGAACGAGCTGAACATATTCACCGGGGATATCCTCGCTCTGCGCGCGACTTCGAGGGGAAAGAACAGACTCTTCGCCGGCGTCGCCGACGGAACCGTGCGAGGATGGGACGTTCAACCCGCGGGGGATGCGAACAAGCCACCGACGATATCTCCGCTGCACCCGGACGACCTCACGCCGGCGTCATCGCACCCTGGGCGGGTAGCGTCGCTCGTGACGGTCGGCGGCGACGAGTTCCTCGTCTCTGGATGCCACGGCGGCGTGATGCGTTCGTGGGACGTCGCCGACCTCACGCCGCGCGGGCGCGTGGTCGACGCGCACGGACCGACCGGCTCGAAGGTGCGGTGCATCGTGAACGCACGTGGCGGTGACGCGGTGGACTGTTACTCGGGCGGGGACGACGGATGGGTGAGGGCGTGGGCGGTTGCTTCCGGATCCGGGGAAATTCGGGAGGTGGCGGACCGAAGTTTCCGGGCGGTGGACGAAGGGTCCGGGGGCGTGCGGGCGATCGCGCACCTCCGCGGCGGGTCGTTGGTCGTCGGCGACGATCGCGGGGTCCTCTCGGCGTGGCGCGCGGCGTAGTATTGACACGAAAGAATAGCGCTAGTCGAATTACACTTTTGAATCTCAAAACGTGAAGTCATCCTCCGTGTCCCCGAGGCTCGGGTCCTTGATCACCTGCGGCTCGTAGTTCATGTCCGTGAACTCACGAAAGAACTTCGCGTACATGTCGTACCTGGCAGTCATCTGAAACCCCCACTTGTCCTTGACCTGGCGGCACAGACCCAAGTTCACGTCGCACACCATGAGACCGTCCCGGCACCTGGAGAGACTCGGAGTGCGACTGGCATCAGGCCCTGCCACGTAGGACGAGCCGTAGAAGTGCCCGAAATCGTCGTGCGCCTCGCCGCCGTCGCCCGACGTGAACTTGTTCGGGAAACGCTCGGTGCCCACGCGGTTTATGGACGCGACGTAGTAGTTGTTCGCAATCGCCGCGTTTCTGCCTTCCACGGACCACATCGGCTCGGAGAGAGCGCCAACCGTGGCGGACGGGTTAAAGACGATCTCCGCTCCGTTCAACCCGAACGCCTGCCAGTTCAGCGGGTGGTGCCTGCCGTAGCAGATGTTGATCGCGATCTTGCCAAACGCCGTCTCAAACACGGGATGCCCGGTGTTGCCCTCCATGTAATAGGTCGACTCGTTGAAGTCGCCGACTCGCGGGATGTGGTTTTTGCTGTCAACAAAACACGTCGTCAGCGGTCAGTCTAATTGCCCGTATGTGATGATGATTAAAATGAACTCACCGGTGTTTCCCGAGATACCGGCCGTTGTTGCTGATCACCACCGCGGTGTTCCACACTGTGCCGCCGTGTCGTTCATCGCGCTCCAAGATGGGCGAGACGATGACCATGTTCCACTGTCGAGCCTTGCGTTGCATCAGCCGCGTGGTCGGTCCGTCCTCGGCGGGTTCCGCGAATTCGACCCACGGGTACTTTTCGCGAGTGCAAAATCCGAATGGCATCGTCCACGCCTCTTGGAGGCAACAGACGTTGACCCCCGCGGCTCCCGCGGCGTCGATCATCTCGCAGCATCGCTTCCACAGTGATTCGCGCTGGTCCTCGACGGGCGCGTCGGTGGGCAGCACGATCTTATTTTGGACCAGGCCGAGTCGCGTGACGCGGTCGGGTCTCATCTGCTCGCGCGCGCCGAGAAACTGGTACGCCTTGAGGTCAAAGTCGCCGGCGTCCGCGGCGGCTGTGCACTCGGGCGGGACGTCCAGGGATCGCACCGCGGCGCCCATGTTGCTACCTTGCATGACCCGCATGGCATCGGCGAATTCCTCCGGGGGCAGGCGGGTGCGGAGCATGTCCTCGAGAGTCTCGTAGCCGCCCGCGAGAGATCCCGTGCCCTTCATCGCCGGGGCGTCGGGAGCCTCCATGGCGAGCGACGCCTCGGTGCGGAGCTCGAGGAAGGAGTCGGAGGCGACCCCGGTGTCCACCTCGGATCCGGATCCGTCGGAACCGGACGCGGCGGCGGAGCGGACCGCGAGGCGCGGAGTGACTGAATTAGGTCGTCGCGAGACGATGCTGAACTTTGGAAAAAGAGTTGACGTCTGGAGTGTGGCCCTCGTCGGAGCCCCCTTGGTCTTGGTGGGGACGATGGCGCGGAGACGCGCGGATGAGAAAACGTTGAACGACGTCGCGAGGGACATCGACGCGCTGTACGCGACGGTTCGTGTCGTCGGGGCGTGAGATGCCAGCCTTTATGGCGCGCGACCTTTCGCGGATGACAATGCGGATACGATTTTTTCCCGGGAAACGGGATGGGACAGTAAAAAATGGTATGAGAGACGCTAACGGCCGCGCTACTGGTCCTTCTTCGCCTCGACGGGCGTCGTATCCCCGTTCGTCGCCTCAACGCGCGGCTTCTTCTTCTTCCCCTTGAACACTTCGCCAAAGACGAGCATGAACAGCACGATCCAGTGCGGGATGAAGTACACGCTGCCCCACGCCGCCATGCACTGCTCGTAGGTGACCAACATGAAAGCCCCGCACAGGTAGTTGAGACCCACGGTGGTGAGCAGCCAGTGGGGGAAATCGATGACCGCGCTCCACCGCCTCGGCCAGTTCGCGCGTTGCCACCGGAACATGCTCTTGCTCCCCTGAAGGAACACCGCGCTGCTGACGAAGAAGAGCCAGTACCCGGCGTAGAGGCCGTGCCAGACGCCGGAGACAACCTGCGTGATGAGAATGTTCGTGAAACCCGGCTTTTTACCCTTGGGCGTGGTCCTGTCGTACACGTAGTGACGCAGCCATATCCCCGTCTGCACGTTCCAGTGGTGGGGAATCTCCACGAACGTCGCAGCCTTCTCCACTCCCATCGGACGCACGTTGGTGCACGTCGTCCAACGCGGCTTACGGGTCGTCTCATCCACTCTGTGTAAAACAAAACGTCAGTACGGGCAAACAGTCAGAGAACGATAAAAAACTCACCCGCTGAAACCGATCCCGGATGCGACGCACGCAGCCTCCGCCCACACCCAGCAGAAGAAGTACTTACCCCGCGACCCTTGGCCGAGGATGTGGAGCTCCCAGAACTTGAGAAGGACGCCTTTGTCGTTCCAGTCCGTGCCCAGGTAGGTGTTCCCGAGGGTGTAGTATTGCATGACGATCATGTGCACCGCGGCGAAAACCTGCGAGTAGAGCACGAGCACTAAACACCGGCCCCACACGCGTGGGCAACCCTTGCCGCCCCACACGCCCTTCTTATGGAGCCAATCGTGGTAATCCCGGAACTCGATCGCCGGTCCGACGACGAGCGTGCATGGGAACATGAGCCACCCCGCGTATTCCAACACCCCGGGGAGACGCGTCACCGCCCGGCGCCGCTGAAAATCGTTGAGCTCGGCGCTCGGGATCGTGCCGCTGTCCTGGTAGTTCAGCGCGCACGCCGTCACCTTGAGCGTGAGTACCATCAGGAGGCCGGTGATGTCGATGTTACCCGCTTTCCACGCCTCCCCGGACGCGGAGAAGGCGTGGAAGTAGATGAGGTACGCGAACGATCCGGCGAAGACGACGTAGCCGCATCGTTTGCGATCGAACGCCATGGCGGCGTAGGAGAAGACGCCGAGGACCGCGCACGTGTACGTGGATGACCCGAACGCGAAAAGGCTCAGCGCGACGCCTGAGGTATTCATGAGCAGAGTGGGTGTGGGAGGAGGTGAGTGGCGGTGGTCGGCGGATGGACATCTATCTTTTGGTCGATCCCGGGAAGATGGAGGAGCGCTACGTGGCGCGGTGCCATCGGGGCGAGATCGCGGCCGTCGCGTGGGTTTCACGCGCCGGTCGTTCGAGTGGTATTCGATCGGTGGCTCGATACCGCGTTTGGGATTCGTCGTAGTCGTGAGATGTGCGCACCGGAGACGAACGAGTACACGTTCTTGAGCGTGGTCCAAGAGCTGGGTATGAGCTGGAAGAGCGCGCCCAACGGGAGGGACGTCCAGAGCGCAAAGGCGAAGAGTACGGTGCCCGGGGGGATGCCGGACATCTCCGCGAAGGGCTCGACCACGCCTCTCTGCCACTCCGCCATGCTGGCGTAAGGGTCGAAGTCACCCATGGGGCACGGCCGGTGGGTCGAGCTCCGCGAGGAGTGGTGGTCCTCCCGGCAGCCCTGGGATGATGACGACCTCGCGAGTTCGAACGAGGGCTTTCAATTTTGCCTATTTGCATGTTTTCAGCGACTAAATGCCCGTACACGAATTCGACCAATCACAGGCCGCCAAAATAGAGATCCGTATCCGCGAAAAACGAGAGCCACTCCGACGCACAATCAACCGAGCGACCATGGCTCTTACCGCGAGTTCCTTCGCCGGCGCCGCCGTGCGCGCCCTCTCCACCAGGTCCACGTCCAGGACGGACCGATCGCGAGGCCTCGTGTGCCGCGCGGAGGACAAGATGGCCCGCAACACCATCGACCTGGACAAGCGAAAAATCGGCCCCGGCACCGGAAAGCCCATCAAGGTGACCTTCCTCGGCGCCGACAACCAGAACGTCACCGTGGAGTGCCCCGAGGACCAGTACATCCTCGACGCGGGTATCGACGCGGGCCTCGAGCTCCCGTTCACCTGCCGCGGCGGCATCTGCGGCGCGTGCGTGGCCAAGTGCACCAAGGGCAGCGTCGACCACCGGGACATCGCGGACCTCGAGTTCACGCTCTCCGAGGAGGAGCAGGAGGAGGGCATGGCGCTGCTGTGCATGTGCTACCCGGTGGAGGCGAGCGAGGGCGAGGGGATCGAGATTGAGACGCAGTCCGACTGGGGGTACTCGCTCGGGACGACGGAGTGGAAAGGGGCGACGGGGGAGATCGGAGGCAGGGAGCCCACGAAGCTCATGACGGGAGACCTCAAGGGCCTTTAAGTCGTAACCGTACCAACATCAATCGTAGTGTACCTCAAGTGTTCTTACATACTATCGTAACATACATCAATCCGATCAATCGTTCATGGCGGCGTCGTCCAGCGTGGCGTCCAGGCTGCCCGGGGGGTCCGCGGTCAGCTCTTCACCGGCGGATTGATTCGACGGCTCCGCGGGGAGCTCGGGGCCAAACACCGACGCCAGCCCGGTGCGGTGCGCCCCCGTGACGCGCGCGCTTTGAAGCATGCGGATACGCTCGGGCGACGTGGAACCCGAACCCGACTCCCCGCCGGACGTATCCTCCGCGACACCCTCGACGTCCGGACCCTCGGGATTGATCGTCCCGTCTCCCTCCTCCCGATTTCGATTCTCTCGGTACGCCTCCCACCGCTGCTCCTCGTAGCACACGCCCATCGCCGCCCGTTCCTTGAGCGCCGCGTACATGCGCTGACGCACCGCCCTCAGCGCGTCCCGATCCGCCTGCAGCACCGCCGCCGCGCCCGGGGGTAGCCCTCCGTGATTGTCGATACGACCGCCCGAGGATCCATCGACGCCGCCGCCGCCGCCCGACTTGCCCGACCGCACGTCCCGCTCGTGCTGGAGCCAATCCTCAATCATCGCCCGCAACGTCAAGTTCGGCACGACGTGCGAACGCTTCAACCGGCGCTTCGTCGACGGCTCCACGTGCTGGTGGTCGAGCCATTGCATCAACGCGGATCGTTCGTACGTGATACCGGCCGGGGTCACCGCGGGTTCGCGCATCACGCAGAGGGTGATGGGGCACTTGAAGTGACTCGGCGCTCGTTCCTCGTTTATCCACTCGGGCAACTGCACGGGCCCGGGCCAGTGAGACCTACTGGCGGATGAGCTGGAGGAGTGCCTGGAGGAACGCGCGCGGTCCACGTCGCGGGCGAGGAGCACCGTCTCGGTGCCCGTGGCGACGCCGGCGCCGACGCCGGTGGCGGTGGCCGTCGTGTGCGTGGTCACGGACCCGGCGCCCGTGCCCGCGTCCCTGGTGTTGGCACCCTGCCCGTCCGTGCCGCGTGTGGTCCGTCCCAAGTCTTCGAGGACGTCGAGCGAACGGTCTAGGTCGCCGACGGGTCCGAAGATGATGCGCTCCATAGCCTCCACGGTCATCGCGCGAACTTGGTCGGCGTCGACGGTGTCTCTTCGCCGGCCGTCTCCTCCACGTGTCTCTTCGCTGCTTCGGTCCGGGGAGTTCGACACGGCGATGTCGTCCACCATGATGGACGTATCCGTCGCTTCGTCGGCGGCGGAGGAATTATTAATCGCTTCGTCGTCTTCCCTGGCGTACCCGTACGCTATCTCCGCCCAGTCATCCCCGGACGCCCACGCCTCCCGTGGCCCCCGCGCACGTTCCCGAAGGTCGTCGAAGGTACCGCGCGCATCGCCGGAGCCGCCCAGCCCGACCCGCGCGCGTACGACGTGCCGCAAGTCGCTCCAGAACTGCGACCCGCGACCCCGCGACGAGACGTACCAGCAGCGGTACCCGACCCTCGACAGCGGCAAGCCGACGCCGCCGACGATGAACACCGCGTCGACGAGGCACGAATGCGTGGCGTGCATCGTCAACGACGCAGCCTCGAGCATGAGCGCCCTCGCCGCGCCGGGGTACACGCACCTCGTCAACACCAGGTACGCGGCGCTCTCGATCCCGGGCGAGAACGGGTACGCATCGCGGGACCAACCAGCGTCCGATGAATCATCCTCCTCGTCGTCGTCCTCGAGCCCTTCGCCCGCGATACTCCTCCGTCCGCCGCCTCGTGGTCGTCTCCTGGTGTTAATAACACCAACCCTGGTGTTGGATACCACCCCGGCGGTCCCGCCGAAGCGCGTGGCAATCTCCAACATGCCGTGGCACCACATGGCGACCAGCGCGAATCCGAGCACAACGCCAAACCCACCCGCGGGCGAACCCAAGCCCCACAGCTCGTGCGAACGCAACGTGACCAACACCCCTGGCGATACGAACCACAGCGCGAGGAGCGACTTGTCGAGTGCTCTGGCGCCGTTGCCGTCGAGACGCGCGATACCGGCGAGCGCGGCTAAGCTCCCGTCGCCGATGGTGACGTCGCGGAGCATGCGGAGACGAGGGCAGTTGGCGACGCCCAAGATCTGCGCCGTTCGGTGCACCGGCGCGACGGAACGCCACCGAGATAGACTCGCGATCGCACCGGGTAATACGTATCCAGAGTCCGAGTCGTTCGATGATTGGTCCATGGATGGCGGTTTAACTCCCGAGTCGCCGGCGTCGTCGTTTGTATCGTCGTTCGGACCATCGCCGTCGAGCCGCCCGATCCATACCTTCGCCGCGGCGTCGTCGCCCCGGACGGCGGCGTGCGCCAGCGTCTCACGCAGCTTACCCGCGGCTGCGAGGAGCGCGCGCCTGTGCATCCTGCTCGTCACCCCGAGGTCCGCGCGTAGGTCCGCGTCCTCCGCGGTGAGTAGTAAGTCGGCGTTCATGCCCAGGCGGCACATGCGCTCGCGGTAGGCACCCGCCCAGTCGCCAGCTTCGGATTTAAGCCACAGCGTGAGCTCCTCGCATCCCCACGACGCCAGCCTTCGCGAATCCGCGGTGACCACGTCGTGATGCCGCGACTTGAGTCCTCCGTCGCGCGGGACTCCGTTCGTTCTAGAAGTAGTTCTAGAAGTCGGCGCGCCGACGCGGATGACGCCGTCGGGTCCGTTGGACACCTCGATCTTGGCGACGATATCAGCGTGCGTCCTCTGGGTGCCGAGTGGGGTGCCGAGGACGACGCCCGGTGACTGGTCGTGCCGGCGCGTCCATCCGCTTCCATTCGCGCTCACGTCGAGGGCGTTGTTCACTGACAGCGCGAAGACGACTATCGCGACGACGCCGAGGAGGAACGCGGGCGTGGGCCATCGCGCCATGGACCGCGACATGGGGAGGAAGAGCGAGGCACACGCGACGACGCTGGTGACCCACCTCGCGAGCCGGTCCCGGAGTGAACCGACACGAACTTTTTCCGAGGCTTCGTCGTGAAGCGTGTTTGGGTGGATGGGGCGGTTCGAGCGGCGGTTCTCGAGGGCCGCGCGCGCGTCCTCCGCGGTGCGCGGGACCCCGCCGAATGGAATGACCTCCTCGGCGGATGCGTCGCGGCTCGCCGCTCGGTTGGCCGCGGACGCCCGGAACCCGAAGGGGAGGAACCCGCCCTGTGCCATTGGGGAATCCGCCCCGTCTCGGTGCGCGTGAACCTCGGGAGAATTGGCAGGCTCCGAGTACTCGGGACCGAGCCCCGAGAGCGCGAGGCCGAGGATGACGCCGCCGAGGACCCAACGCACGGGAGCGCCCCTGTCATCGCGCGCCTGCACGACGGGAGCCGAGCTTCGACGTCTCGGAGGGGGCGCCGACGGGTTGGGCGGTCGTCTCCTCGTCTCCCGCTCCGGTTCCGGGGCATTTGTTCGGCCCTCACCACCGGGCCCCGGCGCCTCACCCTCCGCCACCCTCACCTCCGCTACGGTCTCCCCGGGGTTCGCGGTGACGCCGAGCGCATCCGCATCGGCCGCCACCTCCGCCAGCGCCGCGAGCGTTTCACCCTGCGGCGCGACGTCCACCATGGCGCCCAGGTTATGACGGAACGGGCTCGAGAGATGTCAGCATAAAAAAAAGTATGCCTTTTGAGGCGGTGTCATTTCTTCCACGAGCATGAGCGGGTCGGGCGCGACGCGGGGGAGCTATCCGCTCCTGCAGCGCGGCATGCCGTTCTTCGCGTTCATGGTGGGCGGCTCGTACGGCGTCAGCATCCTCCTCCAGGTCCGCGCCCCTTCACACATCGACCCGCGCCTCGCCCTCCCCGGACAGCCCAGCCCGTGTTTTGGGCACCCTATTACATGACCCTCGACTGACGCTCACCACCACCACGACGACGACAGGGAAGGAACGACGTGAGGGACGCCAAGGCTGACGTGACGGACATGCGCGCGCCGTCAAAGACGCAGAACGTTCGCAGGAAGAACAATGCTTTCGACATCGACGCCGAGAGAGAGGTGCGCACCCAACCCCCAAACCTTCATCTTCTTCGTCTCGACTACTAACCACCACCGCCCGCGACCGTCGACGCAGAGGACGATTCAGGAGCTCGGCGGGCTGGAAAAGCCCGATGTGGTGGACATGGTGCCGGTGCCGCGGCCGTGGGAGGAGCCCGGCGCGCAGCGGCGGCGATGGTGGAAGAAGGTCAAGCGCTGGTGGGGAGGCCAGGCGTAGTAGCGAGCGTACGTAGCCAACACTTTTAGCAAGTCAGAGTTTCTTCGCCTTTTTGAAAACAACGCGGGTCGACGCTGCCGCCACAGCGCTCGGCGCGAGCGACCGGGTCGGCCTGCGAGGCTGACGTCGATCCGGATCGCGCGTCATGGACACGATATTGGAGGTGCGCTTCCCGATCCAGCCACCCCAGATCTCACGCCTCGCCCTAGCCGCCCGCCCCACGCGCCCCCCCATCGGTTCACCCGACAAACCAGCCATCTCCCACACGCGATGTGCCCCGCCCTGACCCCGACGACCGCGCCCCCATCTCTCGACCAACGCAGGCGGACGACGCGACGATCGACGCGGTCGTCGCATGGCTCTCGAGCGGCGGCATATCGAGACCCGGCGGCGACGACGGCGCGCCGGAGGCGGTCGCATCCGCGGGGCTTCACACGCGCGGGCAACTCGCGCACGCGCTGCTCGAGAGGGTGAGGCGCGAGTGCGAGCCGACGCTGCGTCTCCGAGCGGCGGAGGCCGAGGCCGAGGCCGCGGCGGCGTCCGCGGCGGCGAGCTCGCGGCACATCCCGCTCACGTCGGCGTCCAAACAAATCCCGCCGCCGCCCGGGTTCGACAACGGGCGGGGCCCCGGTGGACATCATCGCGCGAGACACGACGGAGTTGGACCCGCCGCGTCGAAAACCGGAAGCAGACTGCCCGGCATAGACATCGACGACGCCGCGGAGTTTCCATCGCTCGGGACACCCAAGGAACAAGGCAACGACGCACGCCGAGGGTGGGGCGGGGAGAGCCTGCGACGGCGCCTCGAGCCCGATCTCGGGCCGCCGTCCGCGCGAGTGCAACGCCCGTCACCGAAGATTAACGGCGGCGCCGATGCCCCCCCCGGCGTCGTTCGAAAGGCTCCCAAACGAGTCGCGCCCGTCGCGATGAACCCGGGTGGCGGTGCGCACGGAGGAATTGGAGGCAGGAGCCCCGCACCGACGGCGCGCGCGGCGGCTAAGAGGATACAACCCACCCAGACGGGGCCCCATCACGGGTCGGAGGCGAATGGTGATCGTTTGAAAACGTCCCCATCCGCACACGCGGCGTCAAACGCGGCGCCCCTCGGAGGCGGGTTCGAGTCCCCGAGGTCGTCCGTGACGTTACCGCCGGGTAGCTTGGCCGCGAGCGTCGGGACCGCGTCGCCCGGCCCGCTCACGCCGCCGCCGTTACGACGCGATTCGCCCGCGAAAGGATCTGGCGTCCAGGGGTCGGGTGGGTCGGATTTCCTCGACGTCGATTTCGACGGGACCGGGACGCCGAGGGTGGGCCTCGACGACTTTGGCGCCGGTTCATCTTCCGAAAACGACGAGGACAGCGACGTGGACGATGGTAAGGCCTCGCATTCGCCGCTCGTGAGGTCCGCGCGGGTCGCCGCGAGGCTACACGCGGCGACGCTCTCCGTTTGCCCGGATGTCTCCAGAGAAATCGCGCCCCTCGTGAGACTCTTAGCGATGCCGAGATCGCTCGCGGCGGATCATCCGAACGACGGGTGGATCAGAACCGGCGCCGCGGCGCACGCGTACGCCGCGTCGGTCCTCGCCGATGCCGGCCGCGTGGTCCTCGCGGTCGGCGAATCCGCGCTCGCCGCGCTCGCCGCGAGCGCGTCGCTCCGTAAGCTCCGACCGAGGCTTCACGCCTCGCTCGTTCGCGAGCTCGGCCTGTGCCGCATAGCCGCGCGACAGGCGCAGGCGTCGAGCTCGAATCGCGTCAACTCGTGGGGCGGAGTGAACGGCGACGGTTCGTCTTCTACATCGCACGCTGGGGTCATGCTCCCCGCGCCGCTCATGGCGGCGGCGGGTCCGTTGCCGCCGCTGAAGGGCGGAGGAGGCGGAGGCGTGGTCGGCGGCGGCGCCGGCTTCGGCGGGGCGGTGAACACCCAGGCGGCGTACAGAAACAGGGAGAAGGCTCGCGACGCGTTGTACGCCATGATCCGCGAGGTTGCCGGTTCGAGTTCGGGCGGGGGCGTTAACCTATCCTCGGGATCTTGCGGCACTGGGTTTGGAGGCACCGGCGCTTTGGGCGACAGAGCTCGTTCGTTGTTGACGTCTGTGCGGGTGGAGAACACGCGTTGGTTCGCCGAGTTGATGGTATCCCGGCTGGTCCAGGCGGCGGCCGCGGGGGAGGCTGACGAGGAGCTCGCCGCCGCGGTGGCACCCGCGAGGCTCTCCCGGCTGCACAGGCGCCTCACCGGGGAGAGCGGCGGGGGAGCGGGCGGCGGCGGGGACTCCGGGAGGGGCGGCGGCGGGGGCGGGAGAGGCGGCAGAGGCGGGTTTCGAGGCGGACGCGGGGGCGGTAGAGGCGGGAGAGGCGGCGGGCACGTCCACGATGACGACGCCGGCCACGACGCGCCGTCGTTCGCGTGCCTATTCCCGCCCGCGCAGAGGCCTTACGTCCGCCTGATCGAGGCTGCGGACTCGCACAGGTTGGCGTCGGCGCTGGTCCGAGCGTTGGTCGCCGCGTTGCACGCGTTGGACCGACACGCGAAGCCTCCGGAGCCTTTCCGTAAATGTCCAGAAACCGTGGAAGCCGAGGATGATTCAGGACGAAAGTTCATCGCCGAGCCGAACACGCTGTCGCCCGGCGGGGTGATACCGTCGGACGCGGCGCCTCCGGTGGGTACCGGAGGCCTTTCCGGCTACGGCGGCGGCGGCGGGACGACCGAGCGGATGCTCGCCGCGAGAGCCGTCGCGGGGGTGCTCGGCGTGCTGGCGTTCGGCAGCGGCGCGTCCGGCGCGGGTGTGGCGAACGAGCGGTCACTCGCGCCGCCGCCCGGCGTGGACCTCACCGGCGCGCTTGTACGCGCGACCAAGCACGGCGAGCTCTGCGTGACGGTTCCGTGGGTGGTTTCGTTTCTCCGTTTTCTTCCGTGGGACGCCGAGGCGGCGACTGCCCGGGTCTACCTCGAGCCCCTCGCCGCGCTGCGTCGCATGCTGCGATCGCCGGCGCTCGCGCCGGACGCAAAGGCCGGCGGCGTGGACGGCGGAGGTGGGTTCTTTTCCACGCCGCAGATGGCGCTGAGGGCGACGCTCGCGGGCGGTCTCGGCGCGGAGACCCCGACCACACCCGCCGCGTGCGTCGCGTTCGCGCGAGATCTCGCCGTCGCCGCCGGGAATAAGAGCGCGCCGCCGCCGCCGCCGCCGTGCGCGTCGCTCCCTTCGCTGCCCGCGACGGAGTGGAGGCTCGGGCTGGACGTGGGAACGCGAACGGATGAGGATCCGCTGAGGGATTGGGGCGCCGCGGCGGTTCTAACGCCGCCGAGAGAACGAGAGGCGTCGGATCAAAATCCGCATCCATCCGCGACGAATCCGGCGTCTGCGTCTCTCTACCCCGAGACCCCGCCGGACCTGAGCCGCGGGGGGCTGGACAGGCGGTACGTGGAGAGCGCGTGCCCCGCGCTGGACGCGGCGACCGCGGAGCTCATCCGGTCGGTCGCGACGAGACGCGCCGAGCGCAGAGCCGCGAAGGGGGGGACGGGGACGAAAGGGGGTGCAAAGATGGATTCTTTGGATACCCCGACTCACCCGTCGTGGGCGCCCAGCGCGCCGTGTACACCCGCGAACGACGCGAACGACGGTGGATCCGGCGGTGGATCCGCTGGTGGTGGCGCTCCGGCGTCGGCGTCCGCGGCGGTTCCCCCGCGCCGCGTCACCGCCGTCCGCACCGACGAGGGCGGAGCATTCACTCAGGACGGAAAAGCCGGCGGCGGCGTCGCTCCCACTCCGGGGAAGCCCCCTCCCGCCCCGTCCCCACCCACCCCGGGCGCCCTAAACCCCGTCGCCCCGACCCCGACGAGCGCGTCTCGTGAGACGAACCGTTCGCGCGAGACGTTACGCGTCAACCAGGCGTTACAACGAGCGTTTCTGCAACAGCGCCCCGCGTTGCACCGCGTCGTGGATTTCGCCGTCGACGCCGCCACGTTGGCGGCGGCGGATGCGGCGTCTCACGCCGCGGCCGGTCCCGCGACCCTCGGCGCGCTTAAACTCGTGATCAACGCGGCCAACGCGGCGGCCGCGGCGGCTCCCACCGGCGCGTCGCCCGAGGATGCGTGGACGCCCGCGTTTGAACACGCGGTGGAGCGGGCGGCTATGGCGGCGGCCCGAGACGCTTTGCCGGGCGCCGTCGCGTCGGCGAGCGCGGATGCGTCGCACCGCGCGGCGTCCGCGGTCGCCGCGCTCACCGCACCGAAGGGACACGGAAGCGTTTCGTCCGGCACCGTGTCACCCGCGAGCACGTCTGATTCGCCCGGGGGAAGCTCGGGTGGGAGCGATTCGACGCGATCGTCGCCGTCCACGGTGCTGCCGAAGGATTCGAACGATGCGTCGGCGTTTTTTGATCGAGCGTCCTCGCACTCGCTCGCCGCGTCGCAGGTGGCTGCCGACGCCGCGACCGCCGCCGCCGCTGACAGGGTACGTCGCACGCTGCCTTTCGAGCTTCACGCGCGGATACAGAGCGAGGCGAGGTCCGCGCTACGAACCGCGCTGTCAGCGGTCAAGGCTGAGGCCAGGGTTAGGGCGATCGAGGCGAGGGCGAAAACGCCCGACGCCGCGACGGAGGCGACCCAGGAGCCAATCACGTCGCGCCACGCGGCCATCTCCCACCCGACGCTCGTGTGCGAGACGCGGCGGGCTTTGTTCGCCGCGTGCGATCGCGTCAGTGCCCTCACGGACGGCGGGACTCCGACGAACGCGTCCGGACACGGTTCCGAGCTCGACGACGCGATTCGCGACCTCAACTCGACGATTCGCGCCGTGCTCGCCGGCGACGACGGTTCGTGTCCTTCTCCTTCTCATACGTACGACGCGAACGGCCACGACGCCGGCGTCGACGCCGCGGGATTGTTAGCGGCGCTGCTCTTCGCGTTCCCGTCGCGAGACGCGGGTAAGTCGGTGTCGGTGGCGAGCGGGGAGGACGCGTGGCGAGCGGCGGCGGCGGCGGTTTCATCCGCGTGGCGCGTCGCGATTGGTGGATCCGACGATGACCGTGTCCGACACGTGTCCGACACGATCGTCGCCGTGTTTCTGAACCCCGCGCGATGGATCCCGCCGATCACGGGTTCGATCGCGGGGTCCCCTTTCACGCAGAGACGCGCTGAGTTCGCGTCGGCGGCGACGCTGACGTCGATTTCACTCTCGGCTCCGTGGAGACTCGCGGTTCAATCGCGGTTCCTCGAGCTCATCGACGCCGCGAACGAGGATACCGGCGTCGGGTGCGTGGGCATCGCCGTGTTGCTCAGAACCGGCGCGGCGATCGTGGAGGGGTACGTGGACGCGGCGAAGGGGCCCGGCGCGGTCGAGTTGGTGGAATTTGGAAAGGGTCTGATGTCGCGGTGCGTCGACGCGGGCGAGTCGAGGACGCGTCGCAGGGTGGAGCGCGCGCTGCGCGGGGTGTAGTGGCATGCCATCGCGTGTGGTGGTTATTCGATCACGAAACGAACGATATCTTTCTTATTACGATAGAAGAGGTGTCGTCGGTGTTGCTATGGGTACTATGAGTACGCGCGGTGTACAAAGAATTCGCACTTGTTTGGTTTATCCGGAGTGCCCCGGGTGCGGTTGCCCGTGGTGGCGTTTACCTGCCGAAGAAGCCGCCCTTCTTGGGCTTGGCGGCGGCGCCGCCCTTCTTCGCGGCCTTCTCGGCAGCGTCGGCAGCCTTGCGCGAGGCGGCGCGCTTGGCGCGGAAGGCGGCCTGGTTGTCCTTCTTGGCCTGGCGCACGCCCGAGGCGTTGAACCCGTCCTTGACGAAATCTTGCTTCTTCTCGGGCCTGAAGGCGTTCTTGCCGGAGCCGCACGGGGGGCACTTGTAGTCCTTGGGGAGGTCGTTGAAGTCCTGGCCGCGGTAGATGTAGCCGCAGTCGCGGCACACCATCGCGACACCCGCGGGCTGCTTCTGCGCGCCCATGCCGAAGAACGCCTGGGTCTGGACGGGGCCGCCGCGGCCGGAGGCGCCGGACCCGCGGCGCGCGGAGACGCGGAGGGACGCGGCCTTGCCGAGGAAGGCGCCGCCGGCGGCGAGGGAGGCGGAGGAGGAGACGGCGAAGGACATCTTTGCTGCTTTAGTCGAGTTGGTGCGACGCGAAGTGCCGCCGTCGGTTGGTGGTTCACGCGGTACGATTGCCAAAACTCACGAGCGCCACAGGAAAAATGACCAAGTGGCGCGATTGGCCAATCAGCAAAAGACTTGATGTGTAAGAAGGCAAACAGTCTGCTTATTTTGGAAATGAGAGCGTCGGAGGCGAAACGTGTCGACGTCACCTGTTCTGACAGCCTCAAACATGAGCACCTTGCTATCCGTCGAGGCTCGCATTCCATCGCGCACGCACGAGGTTGACGCATTTGTTCGCGTACGTATCATTAAAATGTCTGCCATCGCCCTCTCCTCCGTCGCCGCCGTCTCCGGCGACCGCACCGCGCTCAGGGCGCGGTCCGCGAACAAGGCGTCCTCCAAGGCCAAGGCTCGCCGCGGTCCCGTGCGCACCGACGCTTTCTTCGGCCGCAAGGACCCCGGGGGCGGCGTCGAGGTGGTGTACGAGGAGAGCAAGTCCGAGGCGTACGCGCGCATCAAGAAGCAGCGCGCCAAGACCAAGGCCAAGTTCGAGGCGCAGGAGAAGGGCGGCGCGTCACTCTTCTTCTTCAACGCGCTCTCCGCGGTGAACTTCGAGGAGGACATCAAAGAAGATCGCGGTCTCCTCGCGGCGGCGAAACGGATGGGCAAGGGCGACAAGATGTCCCGCGAGCAGTACGGCGCGTTGCAGCGCAAGGTGGGAGGCACGAAGGGCGGCTTCTTCGGCGAGAACATCTTCGCCAAGGGCGAGTACCTGGACCGCGGCTACGTGGAGAAGGCGGAGGAGCAGCCGGTGCCGGTGCTCGGGATGGGGTTCCTCTACGGCGTCCTCGTCGCCGTCCTCGGAGCCACCGGGTACGTCGTGTACGCCGTCGGTCAGGCGGGCGCCATCTGATTGTGTACCGCTCGCTGACTAGCACGTGTATTGTTTCATTCGTTTGTGTCGACGTATTCGAGGGAGCGCGGGTGATGGAGGCTCGGGATTTATAATTGATGAAGAGAAAAAAATGTGAATTTTCATTGCGAATCCCTTCCGCCGCGTGCGTAGTTCCGTGCGTTTCGTCGACCCACCTAGTACCCACCCTGCTGCTGCTGCTGCTGCTGCTGCGCGGACATCCACATGTGCCGGCCCATCATGCCGCGCTCGTGCTGCGCGACGTACGCCGCGTTAGCCGCCGCGACGCCGCCGGCGGAGGTTGGGCTCCCCGACCCGTTGCCGCCGCTGCTCCCGCTGCCCGGGGTTGGAATGGCACCCGGGGGCACCGGTCCGCCCGGGGTGCCCGGCATGGACACCGGCATCGGCGGCGGCGGCGGCGCGCCGTGCGCCATGCCAGCCGCGGCACCACCGTAGTACGCAGCCTGCATCGACGCGTATTGCGCAGCCGCCGCGTACTGAGCCTGCGCCGCCGCCCACGACGGATCCACCCCGTACGCGCCAGCCATCGCGTACGGCGGGTACCCGCCGTAGGGCATCCCGTACGGGGATCCCATGGCACCCGCGGGGCCCATGTTACGCCCCGCGCCGCCGCCCGACCTCACCCACGAGAGCCTCACTCGCGACGCGCCCATCATCTGCCCGTTCAGCGCCTGGATCGAAGCCTCCGCGTCGGTTCGCTGCGTAAACTGGACAAACCCGCAGCCCTTACCGGCGGGTATCTTCACGTACACCAGATCCCCGAACGCCTCGAAGTGCGTCCGCAGGTCGGGTTCCGCGAGTGTGGGATCCAGGCCGCCGACGAAGACGGTGCTGTTCTCGGGCTCTGGGTTCGCGGGCGCCGGGTTGGTTAGATCCTGGTTAGATCCCCTGGACGGCATCCCGCCGAGCGAGTCGGCACCCTTCCGAGGGATCGCGAGCGAGATCCTCATGACCCGCGATCCGCACGGTACGCCGTTCATCTCGACGAGCGCCCTGTCCCGCTCGCTCTCGTCGCCGAAGCGAACAAACCCGAACCCTTTACTCCGACCGGTGTTGGGATCCGTCACCACCCGCGCGTTCCGCACGGACGGGTACCTCTCCGCGAACGTCTCCTGCAGGGCGTAGTCGTTAACCTCCGGGGGCAGATCGCCGACGAAGACGCTGTGGTCGTTGGCGCCGCCGGACGCGCCGGACGCGCCGCCGCCGACGCCGAAGGACGCCCAGTTCAGCCGGAACATCTGGTGCGCGGAAGGCATCGGGGTTCCGTTGAGCGTCTTCAGCGCGTGCTCCGCGGTGGCGCGGTCCACGAACTCGACGAAGCCGTACCCTTCGCTGAAGCCCGTCTGCTTGTTTCGAATGATCTTCACGCTGCCGATCGCGCCTGTTATTTCGTTGGGGAGTCGCGCGTTTGGTCAGTTTTGGCAAAAAATATTTTGTCGCGAGTAAAAAAGGCGACGTTTGGTTTTGCGAGCTGTATTTGTTAGATCTGCAGATCCGGGGTTGGTGGGGCTGGGCGAGTCCGGGCGGAGAGCGGGCGCGCGCGACCGGAATGCCGCGCGATCCGCCCGTCCGACCGACACGGACGACCCCCCGGCGCCGTCCGCGCGTCATCGAACGCGCGACGGCGCGCGGCGTGGGGCGCCACACGCCGACGTGGCGCCAGAGAAAAACAAAGAAGATGACAACACGTGCCGCGCAGAGTCTCACCGAAGGATGCGAAGCAGGAGTGCAGATACGACTCCTCCATCCAGTAGCCCTGCGATTGGGGGACGATTGCGAGGTCAGCGCGGGTTGACGCGCGTGAAACTTTGGGAAATCGCGGGAAAGGGTGACCGGTGTTCGGATCTCGGGTGTTCGGCTCGAGCGTTCGCGGATCTCGCGCGCGCGTCGCGTCGACACGGCGGGGTTCGACCAGATGCTTGACCCGACGTTTCGCGGGGATCGATTGGTATAAAATATCGGGGGCGGGGGGCTGGAAGGCGCGGGGGAGGATGAGGCGCGCACCAGGTCTCCGACCCAGAGGGTCTTCACCTCGCCGGCCTCGCCGGGGTTAGGCTCCGCCATCGTGGCCGAATCGGCTGTGCGGGCGGTTCGTGAGCGGTGTCTCGACGCGTCTTTCACCAGACCCGCGTGAGAAGATTGCCACTTGTTGTTTTCTCGCCCCTTCCTTCTCTGTCGCACGCGGCTCGCTTATCTGCCTCGGCGTTGGGGTGGAACGCGCGCGCGCGGTTGATCCGTGGCGCGGGCGGGACTCCGTGAAAGGCGCGGAACTGACCTACGAAGGTCTCGCTCGTGCGCGGGTGCGCTGCTTCGTGCGGCGTCGTGTGGCCCGATTGAACCCGCGGCGCAACCCTCGTTCAAAGAATAACAACCCGGCAGGCGTGTTTCCTCTGTTGCCCAGCCGGGTGCCGGCAGGTGGAGACCAGTCGCTGACCTGTCACGAGCTGTGTCTTGCATTTTCACCTGGAGTGTGACATGGATTTTTAGATCTGGGATATTTTTGAACTGAACTAACCGTGAATACGAGTTTTCGTGACTGGTTCGCTGTGAAGGAGAATGTTCGAGTTTCGCACGTGTTTTCCCCCGCGTCGCAGTCTGCAAATAGAACGCTCGTCAACATATATCAAAGCCCGCGACGCAGTGAACAAGCCCGCACTCATCTGCAACAGAAGATGCGGGCGCCGCTGTTCAGGGACGCCCCGGGGACCCCCGAGCGTCCCTCGGGACACCGCCGTGATGGCGGCGAGTCATCCCGCAACGCCTCCTGGCTCGGAGGGAGGTCAGCGAGGAACACCGCCGCGGTGAGCGTCGTCCTGCTCCTTCTGCTCGCGGCGGTTGGGCAGTTCGGCACCGAGCGCGAGTGGAACGCCGGGCTGAGGGAGATGGTTCGAGCGCGGGTGGAGTCGGCGGGGGTCGCGTCCGCGGTGAGGCGCGTACAGACACTGGAGGAGATCAGCGACGGGATGGCGCATCGAGGTGAAGGGGGGATGAGGAGCGTCGCCGGCGGTGAGCGCACGGGGAGGGAAAGCGCGCCCCCGCCACCGAGGATCTTCGACATCAAACTCAGGGGAGAGGAAACGGAGGAGGAGCAGGAGGAGAAGGAGGAGGGGGTGAAGTATCGGGGCGAGGTCGAGTCCGATTCGGTCGACGAGCCCACCGCAGAGACGGCGACCGCCACGCCGCCGACGTCACCGCCGTCGCCACCTGAACCCACCGCGACGCCGCCTCCTCACGGCAAACCTATCGAGGCGGCGGTCGACGGTGACCAAAGATCCTCGGACAATCCGAACGCCACGTTCACGCGGTTGCGGCGGCGTGACGAGCGGCTTCGCGTTCAATGCGAACCCTGCTTCGGCGCCGCGTTCAAAGAACACGCGAATGTATACGCGACGCGGTCCAAGGTGCTGGTGCTCGAGGGGCGGTGGGGTAACGGCCTGGGCAACAACATGGATCGGTGGCGGTCTCTGTTCTCGTTGGCGGAATCCACCGGCTGGGCAGTGTACGTAGACGCCGGTGGGTGCGGCGCCGGTACCGGCCGTGGCACCGGTGATGACAACGTGACGTGTGCGTTCGATCCCGGGTACTACTTCACGGGCGACGGGTTCGACTGGCGGTGGCACCCGGAACGCGAGCGCGAGTTTAACGAGAGCATCGGGCCCGTCACTCCGATGCGAAGTTTTCATCACCGGTGCCGCGCCGGTTATGAAAACGCCGACCGCAGACCGTGTCAGATCACCGAACACGGCTGGCCGTCCGACGCGGACTCGGCGACGATCCAGCAGAACGCGGTGGCGCATAACGGGTATACAGAGGACCCGGGTGGCGAGGACGGTAAGGAGGCGAGTCAGAACGATAAGTGGCTTCACGAGTGGCTGAACAGCGCGACGGTGCTCGGGTGGCGGTACGTCAAGTTGCGGCTGCGGACGCCGTATGACCTGCATCGCGAGGCGGACGAGAACGTCCGCCGCGACTACGGGACGTGCGTGGTGGACGGTAATACGCTGGATGACCATGAAAGTTGGGACCTCTCGAACAGGTGCAGGGCGCAGCACTTCCTGAGGCCGACTCCCGCGTTGCTGGAGGGACTGTCACCGGTGTTGAGTCAGATGGACAAATGGGCGGGCGTCGCCGCGATTCACATCCGCACCGGGTTCGCCGACTGGCAGGAGTACTGGCTCACACAGGCTAAGCCGACGGACCAATCGGAGATTACGAAGATGGAGGGTAAATACGCGTGCGATCCGGTGACGATTGTCAAGAACGTCGGCGTCGTGTTTAAGCAGTGTAACGGTCGATACGACGAGACGGTGTGCACGAACTGGTGGACTCTCCCAGCGGGCGTCAAGAAGGACGATGCGGACCCGCCGAGGGGCCCGAGCTCCAACGACGCGCTCGTCCGATGCGGGGACCTCCCTGTCGCTACGCGAGGTAGCGGCGATGACGAGGATGGTGAAGATGGAGGCGCCGTCGCCGCGGCGGCGATTTGCGCGGCTCGCCTCGCGCAAGCCGCGGGGGAAGACTCTTCCGCGGGTGGGTGGGGCGTGTACGTCCTCGGCGACTCCCCCGCGGTCATCAAGGCGCTCGCCAGGTACCCGTCGCTCAGAGGACACGTGGCGTACCAGCGCGATGAGGACGTCGTGGGCGTGACGTTCAGACCCGCGCAGTGCGACGGCGACGGCTGCGTCGACGCGGGCCGTGCCTCGACGACTCATCACTCGAATACGACTCATCACGAAGGCGACTCACAACGGAAGGACTCCTTAGACTCTCCAGACTCCGACGGGGGTAACCGCGCGTGGATGCGTGCGGTGGTTGACATGTACGTCGCGTCGTTAGCTGACGCGGACGTTCAGCTACCCGGGAGCTCCTTCATGAACGCGGGGGCTAACCCGCTCAGCGTGACCAACGATCGCAGAAACTCGCTCGGGTTCGGCGGCGAGGTGGTGATGGACCAGGCGGTGACTCCGATCGGGGAGACGGAGGAGCGGTCGGCGGGGTTCCAGAAGAACTATGAGAATTACGTGCTGCTCTCCGCGTCGCACTGCGAGTTCGACGATGAGTGAGGACGAGGCGTTTGGTCGAGGAACGGACGGGTGTTTATTAGACTATTAGCCGGCCGCGTCGGGTATTCAGTTAGGTATTAGTCGGTCGTTTCAATTGTTCGTGACGACGGTCATCGTTCACTTCGCGTCTAGCGCCAGCTTCGAAGCAAGATTTGATCCGTAACACGACCATGGGAGGGAAGTTTGCACGCGTATTTGACACATTCCAGCTGAACTTTGCTTCCGCGACTTCCCGGTTCCGGGCTTTGGGAACCTCATCTGCTCTGGAGATCCAAACGCGGATTCCAGCGCAGGTGAGGTGTCGAGCCGGGAAGTCGCGGAAACGTAGAAAATGAGTTCAGCTGTGGGTGCGTCTTCCCTCTCATCGTCGTGAAATCTATGGAAGATCAAATCCTGCTTCTCCGCGCCGCTCGACGTCGGCACGAAAACCAAAAAAAACCAAAAAAACAGACGTGTGCTCAGTCCACGAGGCTGAGGTCCTTGTACGCGGTCCGCGGCACGTTCCCGTCCTTGTCCAGCACGGCCGCGTCCTTCTCCTCGTCCGTGGCGATTCGTTTCATGTCCACGCCGTGCGATACGTCGTACAAAACCTCCCGTTTGGGCCTGACAACCGCGGGACCGACCTGTCCTGTCCTCGTCAGAGCCTTTTTGTTCTCATCGCCCGAGTCACGCCCCGCGCCCGCCCTGTGCACCACGACGGCGTTGGACCCGACGTGCACCGAACCCTCCTCGGGCTCGGGCAGCGCGCCGCCGTGCCCGCTCCCTTTCCCCGAGGCGGCACCGCCCACTTTGACGAGGGGCATGCGTCGGAGTAAGTCCTCCCCGCGGAGGTTCGGGTCCGCGCGTCGCACCATGACCCCGTCGCCGAGGCTCCGTTCGCCCCCTCGGGCGGTCCCCTCGGACGGGTCGACGTCGCCGTCGTCGTTCGCGTCGGCGTACTCGACGTCGTATCCGCGCCGCTCCGGGTACGTCAGGTACATCCCGACGTCGTGTCCGATACCGAGCCGGTCCATGTCCTTGATGCGCTTCACCGCGGCGGGCGCCGTGAGGTCCGCGACGGAGTCCCCGGCGTCGATCTGGGCGTAGACGGCCGCGATCTTCGCCTCGAGATCTTCGAGCTCACGCCGCTCGACGTGCTGCTGGCTCACCTGTACCTTCCAGCCGTGGTGCTTGGACGATGTGGTGGCGGCGTACTCCTCGTACTCGACGTCCATCGCCATGGCGGCCGGTCGGGGGTTCGCGGGGCGATACGACGGCGGCGTGCGCTGGAGTTGTGGAGATGCGCGAGCGTTGTTCGACCCCAGACTGAATAAAAAACGCTCGCGTCGGTGACCTCGGGCCGAAAAAAACGTGTTGAACAATCGCTAGGTCAACAGCACAAGGGCGGGCGCCCCCGCGCCGCACGGAGCAGCCGCATGCGGGCGTCATTCGACGACCCCCTCGCGAGGGGTACGCTCGAGGAGGCGTCCACCGCGCGGGGTTCCATCGATGAAGACGACGATGACCTCCTCCCCGGTCTCGTCGCCTTCGACCTCGACGACACGGTCTGGTACCCGGAGATGTGAGTTTCTTTTAATTATCGCATATGGGCAATTGCACTGACATCGTATTTTGTTCACGAAAAGGTACATGATGGCCGGACGGTTCGTCCGCGACCCTCCGGGGAGTACCCGTGTGGTGGACCGGCTCGGGACGGAGCTGACGATCCACCCGGGCGCCCGGATAGCCATCGAGGAGATGCTCAACCGCCCGCGATGGCGACGCGCCGACGTCCAGATCGCGTACGCGTCCAGGACGGACGAACCGGAATGGGCCTCGGAAGCGATGCGCCTCCTACGCGTGTGCGCCGACAATCGCGGGTTGGACGTCACGCTGGAGGACGCGGTGGATCACATGGAGGTGTACCCGGTGCGGAGCAAGACGGAACAGTTCCACCGGCTCAAGGCAAAGAGCGGCGTGCCGTTCGAGCGCATGCTGTTCTTCGATAACGAGGCGCGGAACGTCCGGGAGGTGGCGACGCTCGGCGTGTGCTGCGTGTACACACCAGACGGAATGACCGTGGACAACTGGAGGGAAGGTGTGGCGCAGTTCGAGGAACACGCCGTGGAAAACAGGGGCCAGGGCGGTGATAGATCGGAGAACGGGATGCGGCCGAGCCTGAGACGGGACGGGTCGCTCGGGTCGCTGTCCGCCGGCAACAGCGGGAAGATGGGCAACAGCGGCAAGGGACGAATCTTCTTCAGCCCATGAAGTCAGTCGTCGATCATCATCATAGAGTAGCTCGTCATCAATCAATGAATGAAAGTTAGCCAAGCGAAACGACTAACACTTAACTCACGCCCTTTGCGCGGCGGCGTCGGCGCGGTCCAGGTATGTCGGTCCCCGGTGCGCGTCACGCGCCGCGCGAACAGACTCGAGCACGGCGTCTGGCTTTTTCACCGCCGCGATTTCAACCGCCGAACAAACCGCCTCCTGCACCGCGCGGTTCGGATCGTCCATGTGTACCATGAACCCCTTCAGCAGGTACCCCACGTTCGTCTCGTCGTAGTCGAACGGCATGGCTTCGAAGAACGCGGCGACGACCCCGGCGCATTGTATCCGAATCTCGTCGCGGGAGTCGTCCATTCGCTTGAGAAGTTCGGGGTAGACGTACCGCCTGTGCTCGTCGGTGAGGCGATCGCCACAACGTGTTAAGAGCATGGCGAGCGCGTGGCACGCCGCGGACCGGGTGTCCGCGTAGAAGTCCTCCTCGAGCGCCGCGCCGATCTGCGGTAAGATCTCACCGCGCTGAATCGCGGTGAGAAGGTCGCGTTTGGGGCACAGGTCGTTTCGAAGCATGGTGCCGAGGCAGACGATTGCGGCGTATCGCACCGCCGCCGCCGTCTTTCCAGCCTTCCAGATGAGCGATTCGCTGATCATGCGCTCGACAACCTCGTTCGCGACGCCATGGAACGCGACGCCGTGCTCGCGCGACTCGAACGCCGCGTCCAGCGTGCGAAGCAGCGACAACCGGAGCATCGGCTCCCTGTCGCGGTGCATCGCGCATTTTAAAATCAAACTCAAGCCCCGCATCTCCCGCTTGAGCACCTCCAGCGGCGCCCCGAGCACGAGCGCGCCGAGCGTGCGTTGCCCGGCGCAGTCACCCATCCACGTATCCTGCTCCACCGCCAGTTGACCGAGTATATCACCCGCGTGGCGGCTGTAAAGCTCGCCGGCGGATGCAAACCCGCAAGCAGCCGCGAGGTCGTCGATACCCCTCGCCGCGCCGGACGACTCCGCCGGGGGTAAGCCGCCGCGGGATTGATCCGCCACGCCGTCCTCAGCGGACACAGCGGTCACCGCGGTCCCTCCTTCCGCGGCTCTGAGCTGCAGGAAGGAGCGGAAGAGGTGTCCGCTCGCGGGCTCGCACGCGGTCCCGCCGCCGACTACGGCGTTTGTGAGCGCGGCTAACAACTGCGTCCGCACCGCGGGGTGGTCCATGACGCTCCGTAAGTGCTCGCTCTGGAGCCCAGCCGCGAGCTGCGCCATGGGCTCGCCCGCGAGTGACCCGGCGGGCGCGACGCGTAGCATGGCGGCCAAGACGACCAACGCCGACGCCCTCGACGCCGGGGAGCCCTTCTCCGCGGTGACGTGATCGAGCGCGATGGGCAGCCAATGGGAGGGCGACACGTGCGCCCCGAGCACCCTCGCGGCGATCACGACCCTCTCCGCGGTGTCCTTGTCGTCGTCACCCACCGCGGCGACGATCTCCTTGATCAAGTCCCCGAGATGCTTCGACGACGCCGACTCCGCGAAGACGAGTATCGTCCCGAGGAGCCTGGCGCCCGCGTTCCTCTGGCCGCTCGTCCACTCACGCACGTCCGCCAGCGCCCCGCGCGTGAGCGACGGGAGTAACGAGCGCACGAGCCGCCTGGCCGCCGCGGACGGCCTCCCCGTGAACGGCGGCGGCAGCGTCGCCGACGCCTCAGTCGGACCCGGCGCATTCGTCGACCCGTCGTTTCCGTTCATGCCCAGCGCCGCGTCGTTCGCGGCGCCCACCGCCTCCACGAGCGCCAACGCCTTCACCCCGTTCGCCTCCACCGGGTCCGCCACGCCTGCGAGCAGAAACGAGAGCAGCGACCGCGCGTGCGGCAGCCCGCATCCCTCCGGTAAAGTCGCCGGGTCCACCTCCATCGCTAAAACCTCGTCCCCGTTCACATCGTCGATCACACCGTCGTCCCCGTCCTTCTCATCGGCCCGTACTTGTACGCCCGGTACGAACGAGATCCACCTCGCGCACGCGACGTGGAACGCGGACCGGACGGACGGCGTCCTGTCCGAGCACAGCGTTCGCACCCCCGGCGCCAACGTTTCGCTCACCTCCTCGCACGACACGAGGTCGAAGAGCGCGTCCACCGCGACGAGGCACGCGGTGCGCACCTGCGAGTGCCTGTGCTGAAGGTCGGGGAGGATGGCGTTGACCATCTTCGGCGCGTGCCTGGTGAGTGCGGCGTGGGACGCGCCGGATGAGACCAGCGCGCCCGCGACGGCGCACGCGGCTTTCTTGACGTCGTGGAATTGATCTCGCATGGATGCGTGTACGATCGCGGCGATCTCTTCGGCGAAGGGTTCGCACATCGCGCCCGACGCGACGATCGCGGCGTTCGTGAGGTTAACCAGGCCGAGGCGGATCTCCTCGGAGGGTTCCTCGACCGGCACGACCCCGCACGTGGCTTTGAGCGCGGGCATGAGGGAAGGGAGGAGACTGGGTGGATCGGTCGATCGCGCGAGAAGATCGTTGACCAGCTCGGCGCTCTTCTCCCGCACCTTCTCCACGTTGTCTGTGAACCCCCTCAGGAGCGTGGGGAACAGCGCGGGGAGTAAGTCGGAGAGCACGGCTGGATCGGGCGCGTCCGGTCCGTCCAGGAGCCTCTTCCGCAGGCTGTCGAAGGCGCGCCTTCGGAGCGAGCGGTCGGCGTCGGTGACTGAGTTCAAGTCACGTTGCAGCGACGCCAGCAGGTGGTCGACCGCGGGCGTGTTCGCCGCCATCGTGCGCGCGTCCGGCGGCCGGTGGTCTAGCTAGACCGGTGAGACCGCGGGGGGCCGGGGTGAAGGTCAGGCTGTGAGCCCGTCGGGCGCTCACCGTCGGTTGTGCGCCGGCTTCTCGAAACGGCATCTTAAAATTGGATCTGCGAGATCTGCAACACAGCTGCGTTCGAACCACAAGAGGAGGCGCACCGCACCGCCCGGGACAGGACCGAGGCGTCGGCGCTCGATCCGGAAGACGGCGATCCAATGACCGCCGAGGTAGGAGACGTCCACGCGATGGACAATACCGAGGCTGGTGTCGACGATCCGAGCGGTTCGGCGGTCACCACCGCCGAGGCAGAGACATCGGCACCGTCGCCGCTGATGGACCACGTCGCCGCGATTCCACCGGACGACGGGAGCCTGAGCGACGAGGAGTGGCTTCGGCGCGCGCTCGACGCCGCTCGCGCGCGGGATCTCGTCGCCGACGTCGACGCACTCGCGATGAATAAGGACGACGGGGACATGGCGGACGACTCGTTCGATCGGCTCGTCGAGGAGGACGGATCCCGGGATCCACCCGCCGACACAAAGCGGGGTCCCGACGACGACGGAAACGTCGCCAACAAGACCGCATCCTTCGGCGGGTGGATCCCGTGCGACCCGCGCGGGAACCGAACCTTACTCATCGACAACTACGACAGCTACACGTACAACCTGTACCATCTCATCGCCGCCGTCGACGGCGTCCCGCCCGTCGTCGTTCGCAACGATGCCATGACGTGGAAACAGTTGGAGCCGTCCATCGCCGCCGGACACTTCGCGCGGGTGGTACTGTCGCCCGGGCCGGGCACACCCGACCGCGCGGAAGATGTCGGCGTGTGCGCGGACCTCTTAGTCAACGCGGACAACACCCCGGTGCTCGGCGTGTGCCTCGGGCACCAGTGCCTCGCCAAAGTACACGGCGGTCGCGTGATCCGGGCGCCAGTGCCCATGCACGGCCGGCTCCACGCGGTCACCCACGATGACTCACCGCTGTTCCACGGGATCCCGTCAGGGACGGAGTCCCGGGACGAACACGGCGTCGGGTTTATCGTGACCAGGTATCACTCGCTCGTGGTGGAGTCGGAGTCGTTGCCGGAGTGCCTGGAACCTATCGCGTGGACGGCGGGTGCCGGCGGGGACGGCGGCGGTGTTCCCGCGAATGAAACGGCGGAGAACGCGCGGGCCGAGGACGCCGGCGGGGTGGTCATGGCGCTGCGTCACAAGCACCGGCCGCACTACGGCGTGCAGTTCCACCCGGAGAGCGTGTGCTCCGAATTTGGTGAGCGGCTTTACCGGAACTTCGCGGCGTTGGCGGCGAAGCACAACGCCAGCATAAAGAGCGAGTGGGTTTGTGGCGAAGAGATTTCGGCGCCGCGGGGAATCGACCCCGCGACCGTTTGCGTCGCGCCCGGCGGACTTACCGACTCGTTACCCGTGCTCCCCCGGGACGACGGCGACGGTAAGACGAGGCTGATGTGGATGCGTCTCCCCGGCGCGTTGGCGTCGGTGAATGGCGGGTCGGAGGCGCTCTTTTGGCGACTATTCGGATCCGAGCCGAGCGAAATTGATCCGGGCCCGTACGGAAAGACGGTCGCCTCGCGTGATACCTTCTGGCTGGACAGCGCCACCGCGTCGGTGTCCGGTAAGTGCCCGCGATCGAAGTTCTCGTTCATGGGCGGGCGGGGCGGCAATCTCTGGCGAAGGCTCGTGTACGCCCTGCCAAAGCCGCAGTCCAATGGCGGGGACGAAGAACAAAGCGAGTGGAGGGTCGGGGCTCCGCCCCCGTTCGCCGGCGGCGTCCTCGAGGTGGAACGCGCGGACGGCGCGCGGGAGACGCACGCGCACGTCCGGCTGCTGGATTACCTGGACGCGCGGCTCGCAGCACGCTCCTGCGAGCGCGCCGAGCGCGTCGAGTCGTGGGGTGAAGCCGCCTTGCGTCGAGCGAGAGAGGGCGCCGGTGAAGAAAACGTCGCAGAAAACGAAGAAAACGTCGAGTCCGATTTGAGCGACCTACCCTTCGACTTCAGGTGCGGGTTCGTCGGGTACCTCGGGTACGAGATGCGTATGGAGTGTGACTCCCCTCACCCGCGGCACGCGTCACCAATTCCCGACGCGGCGATGTACTTTGCCGACAGGGTCGTCGCGGTGGACCACGGAAACAACGACGTTTACGTCCTGGCGTTGGTCCCGGACGGTGACCTCGCGGAGCTGGAGGGTATGGCGCACGGCATGGACGGCGCGGCGGCTCGTGCGGTCGCGGAGGGTATGGTGGCGATGGCGAGGGAAGAGGCGGAAGGGGACGCGCGGACGTGGATGGCTGAGACGGAGAGGACCGTCCTGGCACTCGGCGCCGTCGACGCGGAAACTGTAAAGTCTGGTGAAGTTAACATGGACCCCGGCGCGAGTGATCGGCTGGTAAACGCGATCGGCGCCGAAGCGGTGGCCGCGTTGGACGCGTGCGAGCGCATGCGCCGCGAGGAGGCTTTCGCGCCGGTGGATTGCGACGCCGGTGCCGCGTACGCGCGCGCCGGCGGGTTCACATTTCGCCGCGAGGAGCACGAGTACGTCGCCGACGTGAGCGCGTGCCAACGCGCCATCGACCGCGGGGAGACGTACGAGGTATGCCTCACGAACGAGCTCCGACGGAAAGGGAAGGTCGTGGGTTCGAACCCGAGCGGTGCCGAGGGTGCCGAGGGTGCCGTCGTTCGGGAGAATGAGAACACACCTCCGTGTGCGCCGGATCCCGCGACGCTTTACTCTGTGCTTCGAAGGACCAACCCGGCGCCGTACGCCGCGTACCTGTGCTTCGGGGGTTGCGACTCCCCCGGCGAGGGCGTAACGGCTGACGGTTCGGGTCTCCTGCGTGACGTCCTAGCCGTTTGCTGCTCATCCCCCGAGCGGTTCCTCCGCCTCTCCCCGCCGTCGTCTCACGTCTGTGACACAATCGCCGGCGTGAACGAAGACGGCGGCGGCGTGCTGGAAGCAAAGCCGATCAAAGGAACCGCGCCGAGGGTTCAGCCGTTGGGTTGCGACGCCGACGTGAAAGAGGCTGCCAATCTGGCGACGTCGGTGAAAGACCGCGCGGAGAACCTGATGATCGTGGACTTGCTACGGAACGATCTCGGGCGCGTGTGCGAACCAGGGACGGTGTCCGTGCCGGGCCTGATGAAGATCGAATCGTACGCGTCGGTGCACCAGTTGGTCAGCACCGTTCGCGGGCATCGGAGAAAAGAAGTGCCGCCCGCCGCGTGCGTCGCCGCGGCGTTCCCGCCGGGGTCCATGACGGGCGCGCCGAAGTTCCGCACGGTGGAGATCATCGACACGCTGGAACCAGGTCCACGGGGCGTGTACAGCGGATGCGTGGGGTACATGTCGGTGGGAGATGGGCGAAATGAGGCGGGTGGGTTTGACTTCAACGTGGTCATTCGCACAGCCGTGGTCAAACCCGGTAGCGGTGAGGTTTGGCTCGGGAGCGGCGGCGCGATCACGGCGTTGTCGGACCCGGTCGGGGAGTGGGAGGAGATGACGCTCAAGGCGAGGGCGGTGCTGCGGGCGATCAGGGCGTGCGATGAAGCCGCGTAGATTGCCGGGTGGACGCGCTCGTTGTTAGTTTCTCGTCGTTTTATTACAGTATTACCGTGTGTACAATTTCGTGGAGAATTCCGTACGTGGGGCGACGAGGCCTCCCCGTCTGGCGCCCTGTTATTCGATCATGCCTAGGCGCGCTTGGACCTGGTGGATGCGCTGCGCTGAACGCGCTTAACCTTGCGCTCCCTGGTCAGCGCGTCGTGGAGGAAGACGGCTCCCTCGAGCGCGTGCATCGCGACGAAACCTCCGGTGACTTCAGCGCCGAGAGCCTTGTAGTTGAAGACGGTGAAGGCGAGGAGGAGGTCGAGGGCGCCGAGAACGGTGAAGAGCTTCTGGCGGAGGAAGGTACCTTCGTCGTACACCACGGTCGTCAGCTTGGCGCCGGCGGTGGAGAGCATGAAGAGGCCGAAGAGCTGCATCAGGAAGAGGGTGGCCGCGGACCCCCCAAAGTGCGCCACGAATTTGTCGTCGCCGGGGATGGGAAGGACAGTGCCCGGCGAGAAGACGTTGCGAGCGCCCATGATGAGCACCACCGCGTTGCACGCGACGGAGACAGCCTTGACGTGTTGGGGAGGGGACATTTTTGAGATGCGATGCGTGGGTTGAACTGCGCGCCGGCGGTTGAGTAGGCTAGGGTTAGTTACGTCCGAGCTGGAAACGCTTCTGTTTCCAGCTCGGACGAAATTTCCCACAGAGCTGAACGGCGGTCCGCCCTATCCAGATCGACACCGCGCGGGGAGTATGCTGGCGGCATCCGCGTCGTCGATATCGCGACCCCGCGTCGCCATCGGCGGGCGGCCCACACGGGCGAGGACGCCGGCGTCGGCCCGGTCCGCCGTCCGGACCCGCGCATCGTCTCGGGGCGATGACGAGGTCGAAGGCGGCTTCTCGTTGGTGCCCAAAGATGCCGCCGACGGGCTGCGACGGTACAGGGCGGTGCTCGGCCCTCTCTTCCTCGCGGGCGGGCTGCTGCACGTCCCGGACGTGTTCGGCGCCGGGCCTGTGTCCTCCGCGTGCGGCGTCGGCTCGTTCGCGGAGCTCACGACGCCGCTCAAGGCGCTGACGCTGCTGTGGGCGGTGGGCGGGCCCGTCACCGCGACCGGCCTGTTCGCGGGGACGTTCCTGGGAGACGTAGGAGTGACGCTCATCGCGAGCGCGGAGATTGTGCTGGGGATCGATTTCCCGGATCTCATCGCGCCCGCTGAGTTGCCCGCGCCCATCGTCGCGGCGCAGTGCGTCAACATCGCGTCGCTCGTGGCGCTGCGACTGTGGGAGACGGCGGAGAAGCGAGCGAACGACTGACCGCGATGGCTGGCGAATACGAAAAATAGTCCTCTCCATTCGTGCTAAGTCGCGCCCCTCGTCACAGCCTACAACGCGGCGGTTTCTCCCCTAAACGCTGCACCAAACCCCGCCGTCTCGCCGCCTTCACGTCGACGCACCCCGCCAATGTCATCGCGACGCGAAGCTCCTCCGTCAGCAGCTCCAGCGCCTTGCCCACCCCTACCTCGCCCCCGCACGCCAACCCCCACGCGCACGGCCGCCCGACCGCCACCAAATCCGCGCCCAACGCGAGCGCCTTCAAAACGTCGCTTCCCCTTCGCACACCCCCGTCGAAGATCACCGGGCACGCACCAGCCACCCCCGCGACCACCTCGGATAACGCGTCCAGCGTCGCCGCGGACCCGTCGAGCTGACGGCCGCCGTGGTTGCTCACCCACACCGCGGCGACGCCAGCCTGTGTGGCCAGCTTCGCGTCGGCGTAGGTGCATATTCCTTTCAACACGATCGGGAGCTTCGTGACCGTGCGCAGCCACACGAGGTGGTCCCAGCTGAGGCTCGCGTCGCGGCCCCCGATGCGACGCGCGATGGCAGATTGCGCGCGTTTGGCGTCCACCGCCGACTTTGTTTGGTTATCGGCGCTTTTGGCATTTTTTGCATTTTGATTGTTTTCCACGTTGACGAGCTTCAGCCCAGCCTTGAGCTTGAACCTGTTCCGCACGTCCCGCTCCCGCCTGCCCAACACCGGAGCGTCCACCGTGATGCACAGCGCGATGGCGCCCATCGTCTCCGCGCGCCGTATCAGTTTCGCCGTCGCGTCTCGATCGGAGAGGACGTAGAGCTGAAACATTTTGGGCCCGTCGCCGCCCGCCCGCCCGATCTCCTCGATCGCCGTCGTGGACTGCTGCGACGCGCAGTAGGGGATGGAGTGCGCGGCGCACGCGCGTGCGGCGGCGCACTCGCCGTCAGGGTGCGCCGCGCGTTGCATGGCGACCGGCGCGATGAGAATGGGAGCCGAGAGGTTTCGCAGACTGAGCGCCGGGACGTGCGTCGTCATGTTCACGTCGGAGACGTCGACCATGCATCGCGGCCAGATGGTGACGCGGCCGAACGCGGCGCGGTTCCCTCGTAGCGTGGACTCGGTCTCGGCGCCTGCGTCGATGGAAGGGAGATACGCCAATCAGGTTCATCGTCAGTGAGGGAGGGAAGGCATCGCGGAGTGTCGGAACAATCAGTGGATCGGTCCGAGGGATGACGGGACGGGGCGGGCCTCGCACCTCCCGCGAAGTAATCGAAGTCCTGGCGGTCCATCACGCGCTCCGCCGCGCGCTCCATGTCGTCCAGATTGACGACCGCATCGAGGTCGACCGAGCCCACGGCCTCCTTGGCCATGGCGCCCTCGTGCGCGAAATGAAATGGTCACGAGTTCAACTCCCCACGAACAAAACCTATACAGAATACGTGGAAATAAGTAAATGTAACCGTGAATACGTCGAAAGCATATGCCTTGTCTGTCACAAAAACTTGTGCATGCAACTCAAAGCCCTCAAGAGCCAAGAGCCGTACGATCGGTATCGATCTGCTCACTCCTTCGAGGCGTCTGCCGACAGGGACACCGGATCACCCCCGCGACAGGAGGCGGTCTTCGCTTGAATAGGAACCTCGAGAAGGCCGAGGGCATCTAGACCGGGTACATATCGTAAACATGGCGCCAGCACCCGTGGGCCTCGCGGAGAAGCTCTTCTGGATCCTCGCGTACAGCGGGTGCTCCTCGACGATGCTGGTCATCAACAAGCTCGCCGTGGGCGCGCTCCCGTTACCGACGGTGGTGTCCGGCGCGCAGCTGTTCGTGAGCGCCGCGGTCGTCGTGGTGTTGCAGATGTTCGGCGCCAACGTCATGGGCCCGATGGACCGAACGCGGGTGGTGCCGTTCGTCCTGTACACCGTCATGTTCGCCGGCGGTCTCTTCGCGAACATGAAAGCCTTGATGCTGACCAACGTCGGCGCGGTGATCGCGGCGAGGTCATGCCTCCCCGTCATCGTGTGTATCATCGAGTGGGCCTTCATGGGGCGTTCCCTTCCCTCCGCGCGATCCACGCTCTCCCTCGCGGGCGTCGTCGGCTTCGCGGGGCTCTACATTCGATTCGACTCGGGCGTAGACGTCAACGGGACAGTCGGCTACGTCTGGCTCTTCATCTGGTGGATGCTCCTGGCGCTGCAGATGACGTACGGGAAGTGGATGACGGAGAAGATCGAGATGACACAGTGGGAGCGCGTGTTCTACACCAACGCCTTCGCCATCCCGCCCACGATCCTCCTCTTCTTCGTCACGGGCGAGTTTAGCGCCGTGGGCGACGCGGAGATGGGCGACGGGGCTTGGTTCTGGCTCATCGCGTCGTGCGTCATGGGCGTCGGCATCTCGTACAGCGGATGGAGGACCCGAAGCGTCATCACCGCCACCACCTTCACCCTCGTGGGCGTGCTGAACAAGATGGCCACCATCGCCTTCACCGTCATCGTCTGGCCGAACGATACCACCGCGGCGTCCATCCTGGCGCTCGTGTTTTGCATCCTGTTCGGGCTGCTGTACCAGGACGCGCCAAAGCGCAAGGAACGGCCAGTCATAGGCGGGCACAAGGCGACGATGTCGACGTGAGTTTCCGTGGTCCGGGTTCACGGGTGGAAAAGAGAGAGGAAAGGACGATTGGTCAACGATTGAGAGAGGGTGATATTTTTTGGAATGCGATCAACACAGAGTTGTTTGATGTCTGCGCTTCTCGCGCTTCTTCACGATGGTTTGTTTTTATCATCTAAAGGTCGCGCGCCGTGTTCGCCCACGTGTTCACGCGCCGTCTTTTCGCCCCGCCCAAGTTCGTTTCCCTCCCCGACAACTTACTTACGCGTCGGGGTCCTCCTTGCCACCCCCGGGCTGCTCGTCAGCCATGTCGCTGGTCCACAGCGTGAGGTTATCGCGGAGGAGCTGCATGATGAGGGTGGAATCCTTGTAGGACTCCTCGCCGAGGGTGTCCAGCTCCGCGATGGCCTCGTCGAAAGCCTTCTTGGCCATGTCGCACGCTCGCTCGGGGGCGTTGAGGATCTCGTAGTAAAACACGGAAAAGTTGAGCGCGAGGCCGAGGCGGATGGGGTGGGTGGGCGCGAGCTCGTTGGACGCGATGTTCTCAGCCTCCTTGTACGCCAGAAGCGTCTCCTCCGCCGCGTTCTTCCGTGCCTCCCCACCCTTAAACTCCGCGAGGTAACGGTAGTAGTCGCCCTTCATCTTCTTGTAAAAGACCTTGCTCTCGCCCGAGGACGACGTCTCCTCCAGGTGGTCCCTCAGCAGCTTGAGGATGCGGTCGCAGATGTCGCTCAGCTCCTTCTCCACGTTGCCCTTGTACTTCTGGATCAGACGCACCACGTCGGACTCCTTCGTGTACTTGGACTCCTCCTTCGTCTCGATGGAGCTGACGATGCGCCACGACGCTCGGCGCGCGCCAATGACGTTCTTGTACGCGACGGAGAGCAGGTTGCGCTCCTCGACGGAGAGCTCGGCGTCCGCGCCGCCGGAGCCGCTCTCGGCAACCTTGCTCATGTACTCCATCATCTCGTCGTACCTAAGTTTAGGGTAGTGAGAAGGAAGGGTGGAAAGGTCAGAGGCTGGAGGTGGCGTGAATGAATTTTGCCATTTTTAGGGTACCGCCAGTCTGGCGGGGAAGCCGAGGGGGCGGGGACGGGGCCGGACGCGCGATCTGGCGCGGGACGTGGTGCGGTTCCGTTTTCCCGCGCGCCGTCGCCTCGAGGTTCATCCGGGAGGACGGATCCACGCCGGATCACGGCCCCCGCGCGGCATCCACGACGTCAACACCGGCGCGGCGCCCCACCGGACCTCCCGATGAGGACCTCCTAGGCACGCCTCCGCCTCGCGGAACAACGGGCGAATATATGTCAAAGGCGCGAGATCGGGTCCCGGATCGCGCGGCGTCGCCCACGTCGCGACCGGATGGTGCCCAAAAAAACGAGTCATCTGAAGCATCCGCGGCGTGTTCCTCGCGTTGGAACGACGCGTGGGGTCGGGGATGGGCGAACGACGCCGTGGAGCCCCGACCCTTCCGCGCCAATCGCGCAGAGAGTTCGCCGCGAGAAGGAGATGCTTTTTGTAACTTTTGCCGAAAATGGTACGGGCAGGCGGGTGGACCGCGCACGCACCTCTCGGCCTGCTCGGCGAGCTTGGCCTTGTACACGAGGTCGGCGCGGGAGAGGCCGGTGAGATCCTCGGTAAAGTTGTTCATGGTGTTTGAACGGGGGAAGAACGGGGGCACGAAGCCGGAACCTCGGCGCTTGTTCGATCTGACGACCCTTCAAGTGGCTGCGTTGTTTCCTTCGAAGAGGTGTGACTCAGCTTCAGTTTGAGTTCGTTTGGAACCGCCATCCTCGGTCAAACTTTCTCCCGTGAGTGGTGGTCCACACACGCGGGTGTTGAATCACAACAACGTTTGAAAATACTTTGATGATCTGATGACGAGCCCCTCCCGCCGACACACCAACCTCCCCCATTCCCTCGTAGACCGACGAAAGACGATGGCGGACGATGGCCCCAAAGAGGGCGAGATTCTCTTCTGCGGCATGACCGACTGGAAGATGATCGGCCGCGGCAAGACCGACAACGAGGACCAGTACCCGAACATCATCGAGCCGACGCGGATCGCCACGCTCAAGGGCATCAGCATCGCGAAGGTGTGCGGCGGAAGCGCCACGTCCATGTGCATGGTGATCGCCACCGACGGCCGCGTGTTCACCTGGGGCAGGAACGAGACCGGCCAGCTCGGCCTCGGGGACGTCGACAACAGGTCCGCGCCCACCGAGGTCAAGGCGCTGGCGGGCATCAAGGTCGTCGACGGCGCCTGCGGCAAGTCGCACACCGTCGTGGTCACCGCCGACGGCAACGCGTACGCGTGGGGCAGCAACAAGCACGGCCAGCTCGGCGTCGGGAGCATCGCGAGGACCAAGCCCAAGGAGGACGACAACCGCCTCGCGCCCGTCCAGTGCTCGGTGAGCGCGTGCACAGCTGTGTCGTGCGGCGCCGAGTTCACCATGTGGATCTGCGGCGACGACGGCCGCCTTCTCTCCGCGGGCCTGCCCCAGTACGGACAGCTCGGGCACGGCACCGACGGCGAGTACAACATGGCGACGTCCTCGGTCAAGCTCGCGTACGAGGCGCAGCCGCAGCCGCTGGTCATCTCCGCGCTCGTCGGTCGCAAGATCACCAAGGTGGCATCCGGGCACAACCACACAATCGCCGTCGACGCCGAAGGTAGGTTCCACACGTGGGGCTTCGGCGGGTACGGCCGCCTCGGCCACAAGGTTCAGAAGGACGAGTGGACACCTAAGATGGTGGAGATTCAGGGCGGTGACCGGAACCTGTGCCCCGCGGACTGCGTCGTGGCTGCGGGACAGACCACGAGCTGGGTGACGGCGCTCATGGGACAGATGTACTGCTTCGGCCGGCTCAAGACCACCGGCGATAACACCATGTACCCGGTGCCATTCATGGACCTGCAGGGATGGAACCTTCGCAGCGTGGCGTGCGGCGCCACCACCTACGCGGCGTGCGGCGAGGATCAGGCCATCACCTGGGGCCAAGGGGGTGGAAACGGCGAGCTCGGGTACGGCCCGGACGGTCCCAAGAGCTCCGCCAACCCGAAGCTGGTGGACTCGCTCGGCCAAAAGCACGTCATCCAGGTGGCGTGCGGCGTCGGCCACACGCTGTTCCTGATCAAGCCATCCGACGCGGAGGGCCTGCCGGAGTGGGAGCCGCCCGCGGACGTCCCAACGCCCGCCGCGCCCGGTGGCAAGAAGCGCACCAGCGCCGCGCCCAAGAAGGGAGCTCCGGCTGCCAAAAAAGGGAAAAAGTGATCTCTCGGGGTCTTAACGCGCTCGACTCGTATTAATCTGACAACACCACTACGACATTAATAAGTAATCAACTGAACCCCACGAGCATGGGCACGCACCGCTCCCTCAGGCCCGCCGGCAGACGCGCATCCATCGCCTCCGTAACCTCGTTCGCCTTGTACCGAGCGCTGAAGTGAATCAGCAAAATCTTTTCATTCTCAAACGAACTCGCCGCCGCCGCCAACTCGTCTATGTGCGTGTGCCCGTACTCCCTCGCACCCTCCACGTCCACGGCATCGTCCACGAAGGTACACTCGCATATCAGCAGCTTGGCACGCAGCGCGTCCTTGGCCACGGGGTGGTCCGACTTTGTCCACTCCCCCGACGCGTCCCCGGTGAACGCAACCTCGGGAACCTCCACGCGATCCGTCACCGTCTCGCCCGCGTCCCGCAACGCCTTGATCTCCTGCCCGCTCATTCCCGCGTACGCATCCCGCAGCTTGTTCTTGGTGCTGTACACGACGTACCCTTGGCTCGCCACCGGGTGCGTGGTCGGGAACGGTCGAACGCAGTGCAGCTTGGACAAGGCGTGCGTGTCCCCGGGTGAGATGGGCACGGCGCGATGGGCGAGGTCGGAGCCGTCGAGCGCGCGGAGGGATTGGACGTACGCCTCGAACGCGTCCGCGCGTTGCGCCGGGAGCAGGACGGTCGGTGGCGGGAGGGAGAGGAGGGACCTGGTGGCGATGTAATGCCCGGCGCCGCCCACGTGGTCGAGGTGCGTGTGCGAGAGGCACATGGTGTCGGCGTAGACGCATCGCTGCGGGCACCGCCCGCTGTCGAACGCGATCTTGAGCTGCGGGAGGATGATGCACGTCTCCTGCCCGCCGACGCTGATGCCCTCGATCTTATAACCCGCCAGCGTGTGCACCACGTACCGGTCCTTTCCTTTGCCCGCCCCGGGAAGCTCGCTCGTCGACGTCATCGTTTGGCTGCTGACCCGGTCGGATGATGATGTCTGGGGCGTCCTGGGCACGCTGCGTGTGGGTGAGGTGTCGGTGGTGCTCGCGGCGGCTGCGACCTTGAGGGCACGTGGCACTGCCGGTCGGGCCCGCGCGGCGACTCGGGACAGAGCGCACGCGGCGTGCATCACACAGTGGCGGTGACGTCCGGCTTTCCATCCGGGATAAGATTGACTGCAAACAATTCACTTTTTGGAGGGAAATTGCCGAAAAGCGGCGTTCGGGCGCGCGTGGGGCTCACTCCCGCGTCACGCGAGGGTCGATCGAGTCTCACTCCTTTCAGGTATAGACTGCGAGGATGCCGGCGCCCGGTCCCATGGACGGGCACATGTCGAAGGCGTCGCGAGACCTGAGCAGGGGCGTCGGGGTGAAGAGCAACGGCCTAAAGTACGGTGGGGGAAATAAAGAGGGTTGGGGTACGGGGGGGCAAAAGGGCCGCCGCTGCGGTGCGGGGGGCGGCCGCAGAGACGTCGCGGCGAGGGCCAGGCTTACAGAGGTACTCGAGCGTAAGCGCGCCGCCGCGGAGGCGGGAGAAGACGCCGGGAGTGGCGCCGGCGCCAAGCGAAAGCGCTCCGGCGGCGCCGGCGGCGACGGCATCGCCAAGAAGGCACACAAACGAGACGACAGGCCAAAACCAAAACCCGCCGTCCCCAAGCCCGCGGAGACGACGACGAAGGACGAGGACGTGGCGAAGCACGCGGAGGCGGAGGAGGCGGTGGATGATCCGACGCGGTGGACGTGCGCCACGTGCGGCGGGGTCAAGTGCGGCAACAAGGCCAACTACACGGCGCACGTGCTGAGTAACAAGCACAAAAAAGCGGCGCAGCGCGAGCGCGGCCGAGCGACGCTCGCGGCGTTGAAGGCCAAGACCGCCACGGCAAGTTAGTCATCAACCGGGCGGTATCGCCCGTGAATAAATATAATTATTAAAGCAAGTAGCGGCGTGAGGGTATATCGATAAAGCCGTCGTCGACGACGCCGGAGAAAAAAATATTTTTGTCAACTCGCTCGTGTTTACGAGAGGCCGAGGACCTGCTCAGTCTCCATGTCCACGCCGATCTCGTAGTACGCCGGCCTGGTGGGCAGACCCGGGATCGTGGGGAACGCGCCGACGAGGGGAACGATGAACCCGGCGCCCGCGCTGCATCGAACGTCGCCGATCGGCAGCGTGAACCCGGTGGGCGCGCCCTTGGCGTCGGCGTCGTGCGAGAACGAGTACTGCGTCTTAGCCATGCAGATGGGCAGGTTGCCGAAGCCTTGTTCGGTGAACATGGCGATCTTCTCCTCCGCCAGTTCGGAGTACACGACGCCGTCGGCGCGGTAGAGTTCCTTGGCGATGGTCTCGATCTTGTGCTTCACGCTCGTCTCGCCTTCGTAGAGGAGCCTGAAGTTCTCGGCGTCCGCGTTGGACTCGCACGCCTTGGCGACAGCCTCGCCGAGCGCCGCGGCGCCCTTGCCGCCCTCCGCGTGGTGCGTGCACAGCACGCAGTCGTCGGCGCCGGCGGCCATGGCAGCCTCCTTGATCGCCGCGTGTTCCGCCTCGGTATCCGTGGGGAACGAGTTCATCGCGACGACGACGGGGACGCCAAACTTCTTGGTGTTCTCGATGTGCCGCGTCAAGTTAACGACACCCTTCTTCACGAGCTCGACGTCCTCGTTGGTGTACTCGTGCGACAAGGGCTTGCCCGGGGACACCGCGGGTCCACCGCCGTGGAGCTTAAGTGCGCGGACGGTGGCGACGATGACGGCGCAGTGGGGCTTCATGCCGCTTGACCTGCACTTCAGGTTCATGAACTTCTCCAGGCCGATGTCCGCGCCGAACCCAGCCTCGGTGAGGACGAACCCGCCGGTGCCCACCATCGCGCGGCCGATCTGGTCGGCGATGATGGACGAGTTGCCGGACGCGATGTTGGCGAAAGGCCCCGCGTGAACGAGCACTGGGGTACCCTCGAGCGTCTGCATCAGCGTGGGCTTGATGGCGTCCTTCATGAGCGCCACGAGCGCGCCGGTGATGCCGAGGTCGTCCGCGGTGACGGGCTGGCCTTTGGTGTTGGGTGCGACGACCATGGCGCCGAGCCGGCGCTCCATGTCCGCGAGGGAGGTTGTCATGGCCAGCACCGCCATGATCTCGGACGCGACGGTGATGTCAAAGCCGGTTTCACGAACGTGTCCTTTCTCCGTCGGGTTCTGCCCGACGGTGATCTTGCGTAGGAACCTGTCGTTCATGTCCACGACGCGGCGCCACGAGATCTTCTCGCGGTCGATGTCGAGCCTCGCGAAGGCGACGCGTTCCTCCGCGGTGAGGGCGTCGGGATCGGTTTTGTCGATGCCGAGCCTGTTGAGCCTACCGAGCATGGACGCGGCGAAGGCGCGGGTGCCGTCCTTCTTGCGCGGGCAGAGGCGGTCGTAGAGCGCCTCGTCCTTCTGGGTGAGCTCGTGGAACACGCGCGCGTCGATGGCGGCCGCGAGGAGGTTGTTCGCCACGCCGATGGCGTGGATGTCTCCGGTGAGGTGGAGGTTCATCTCCTCCATCGGGATGACCTGCGAGTAGCCACCGCCCGCGGCGCCGCCCTTGATCCCAAAGGTGGGCCCCATGGAGGGTTGGCGGATGCACGCGATGCAGTCCTTCTCGAGATGCGCGCCCATCGCCTGCGCCAGGCCGATGGTGGTGGTGGACTTGCCCTCGCCGAGGGGCGTGGGGTTGATGCCCGCGACGACGACGTAGTAGCCCTCGCCGCGCTCCGCCTTGAGTTTCTCGCTCACCTTCTCCGACACCTTGGCCTTGTAGTGGCCGTACGGTTCGTAGTCGGCATCGGTCAGGCCGCACGCCGCGGCGATCGTCCCGATCTTGACCACGCTCGCGGCCTGCGCCACGTCGATGTCAGCGGGCACCGGGGACTTCAGGTTCGTGAGCTTGCGGATGGACTCGCTCCTCGCGGCGACGACGGCGTCCGTCATCGCTCTTCCTACTCGTCGGAGCGCGATTGGTGCTGGTTTCTTAGGTGGATTCCCCTTCGAAAGGGAAGCAACCACGCACGGGCGTATGAGCGCACTGGGCATATGAGAAGCGCGTCCGATCGAACTTTCAACCTGCAGAGCGGATAAAGCTGCCCTGCCAAACTGCCAAAAGGCGCCAAGGCGAGAACGGCCGAATTTTCATGCGCGTCCGTCTCTATTAGGGTAAGGGTTTAGGGTATAGGTATAGGTTTAGGGTTTATGTCACTCTAATTGCCCATACGATAGTAAAAATAAAAATAAACTTGCCCAGTTAAAAGTACCTTCACTCGTCGTCGCCGAGGCGAGCCTCGGACTCGACCGCGCGCGCGCTCGGCGCGGCGAGAGACCCGCATCGCTCTCCGAGGCGGGCGAACACTCCCGGCCGCGGCGGCCATGTTCGCGGGCGGCGGCGCGATGGACCTGGTGGACCTGGCGCGCCGTCCCTTCGCGGACGTCGCGCACGCGATCAGCGGGGCGGTGGTGTACATGGACGAAGGCGCGGGAGAGTGCGCGCATCACGCCGCGGGCGCGGGTTTCATCCTAGGCCTCGGCGCGGTGAACGTGCTCTCGCTGGGGTCCGTTGCGGGCACCGTCGCGGAGGCCACGCCCCCAATCGACGTCGCGGGCCTGCCCGTCGATCCGCGAACGCCGGTCGCGATCTTCACGACGCGACTGCTGCAGAGGTCGAAGGGCGACCTGCTTCGATGCGTCGGCATTCACCCCGCCGCGAGCGCCGTCGCGGTGTTCTGCGCGGTATCAGAGGAGGCGCACGTCGCGGCGGCGCACGCGGTGGCCACCGCGAGCGGCGACCCGCACGCCGCGCAGGCGTCGGGGCAATCCTACGAACGCATCGTTCGAGATCTGAGACTCGCCGCCTCCGCCATCATGTCAGACCAGAGCGCGCAGAGCTCTTCGACGATGAAGTCGCCCACCCCGAAGAAGACCGGGCGGACACCGAAGAATCCAACACCGAAGGCGGACGGCGGCTGGGACGACGACGACGGCGGCGACGGCTGGGGCGACGACTGGGGCGAAACCGAATCCGAAAAGTCAGACAATGCCGACGCCGACGCGTCGTTCGACGGAGGCGCCGATCAACTCGGACCGTCCTTCGACGTGCGCTACTTCCCCATGCCGTTCACCCCGCTCACCCGCGGCGCGTTCGTGATGCCCGCGAACGGAGCCGCCGCGGGCGCCGCCGTCGCGATGTCGTCCTACCGCGGCGCGGGCGCTCATCCCAAATCGTTAGCGCACGCGACTCCGCCGGCGGATGACGGCGGCGACGAGGACGGCGCGCACGCGCCGGTACCCCCCGGCATCGCCGTCCTGGGTAACCAGCTCGCGGCGCTTGGCGCGCACATGGGCGCGAGGCTGGAGTGTTTCGCGCTGGGAAGGACCGCGAGGGCGGTGGCGCGGGCGGCGGCGGCGGCGGCGCCGCCCGAGGCGGGTCGGTACCCTCCCCCTTCGACCACCGCCGCGCTCGTCATCGTGGACAGGACGTGCGACATGCTCACGCCCGCGGCGGTGGATGACGGGTTCCTGCACCGCGCGTTGTTGGCGAACGGGACCCCGGGGGATTCGTTCACGGGCGATGCGTCCACGGACCCAACGTCGACGGGTACGGGTCCCCCCGAGGCTTTGCCGTCTGCGAGCGCGAGGGTTCTCGGCGACGCTAACCGCGACTTCGCGGCGCCCGGTAGCGTCGACGGTGTCCTCGCGCACCCGCGGGACGTGGAGGCGTGCAGACGCCTCGGGGGTATCAGCGCGAGGTCCGTGGACGACGCGGCGATCGCTACGAGGCGGTGGCTTCGCGAGGCGACGGACGCGGAGGGCGTGAGACCTAAACAATTAGCGGGGGACCCGAGGGCGGGGGCGGCGGTGACGTCGGAGGAACTCGCGGCGTTCGCCGCTCCGCTGGTGAAGGACCCGAGTTTGAACGCGAGGTATCGCGCGTTGCTCGAGCTGGCGTCCGCGGTGGCGTCCAGTCTGCCTTCTGGAACGTCTAGAAAGGCGTCGGACGTCGACGGTTGGTCGCGGAGGCGGAGGACGAGTTTAGCGGCTATCCTCGCCGAGGCGCATACCGCGGCGAACCGGCGACGCGGCGACGGGTCCGCCGCCACCGCCGCCGCGCAGGCGCTCGTCGCATGTCTGCGCGACGTGTACGGCCCGTGCAGGCCCGGCGCGGGCATGTGCGCGGAGGCTGCGGCGTTGTGCGTCGCGGGGATGGCGGCGGCGGCTGAGGCGGGAAACACTGAGGGTGGCGGCGACCGCTTTCACGACGAGGAGGGCGACGACGACGACATCCCGCGGCCCCGACACGCGCTCCGTCGTACCCCTCTGAGCGTGGATGACGAGGCCGCGGTTCGCGACGCGCTCGTCGACGCCGTGTTGGCGCCGCCCGCCGGTCAGGGTGGGACGGAACCGGACCCGGCGAGGGAACAGTACGAGTGGCTCGGGGAGTTGGGTGAACGGATAGCGGAGTACTGGGCCACGCACGACGCGCCGCCGCCGAAACCGGAGGCCCGCGCGCCGCCGCCTCGTTCTCCTTCAGACCCGGTGAAACCCGCCGTCTCGTCGCCCAAAGCTGAGGCTGAGGATGGATGGGGCGACGACGGTTGGGGCGACGACGACGACGATTGGGGCGACGAAAAACAAATCGATAAGTCGGAGCCGGCGCGGAGACCCGCGCCGGTTCATCTTCCACCCCCGGCCCCGGCCCCACCCGCCGCCGACCCCGAGGATTTCGAGCTCGCCGCGCTGCGCCTCGAGGCGAACGATCGCGTCGCATGTTTCCTCCGCCGCGTCGGTGAACTAGTTCACGGGCGGCGGGAAATGCGAAACTCGGCGGGCGCGTTGCTCGGGGAAGGCGCCGGAGCGCACGAGCCGCTCGTGCGTGAGTTGGTCGCCAGGATCGGCGCGGGCGCGGACGACGAGGGCGTCGGCGCGGACCTTCACCACGTCGCGTCGTCGCTCGGCGGGTTGCTCCGCGGAGGCGTGGGCGCGGCGATGGGTCGGCTCGGGTTCAAATCCACGGTTGTGACCAAGCCCAAGCCGAGCGACCATGCTCGGGTGGTGTTGTTCGTGATCGGCGGATTGACCCCTTGTGAGATCCGGGAGATTGGGAGCATCGCGGAGGACGTCCGGGCGGCGTTCGAGAGCGGCGCGAGTAGGCACTCGGGGGTCAAGGTGGAGGACGTGTGCGTGGGGGGGACCGGTCTGCTCGTCGGAGACCGCGACTTTCTACGCCTCGTGTGCGAGTAATGTTAGTACGGTGCGATTTGACACTCATTTCTCGTGTGCGCTTAAGAGCCGTGAACTCGAAGCCGTTCGCCGGTCTAATCTCTCTCTCTATCTCTTCTTCTTCTTGCGCTCCGCCGCCTCCTGAGCCCACCCGCGTATGAGCCCGTTGTACTGATCCTTGATGCGCGGTGACAGCGGGAAGAGAAACTCGCTCCTGGCCCACACGTCATCCGCGGGCATGCCCCCCTGCATCAACTCACCGCCCTTCTCCGTTTCGTCGCGGGTTATGAACCTCTTAATCTTGCCCCCCAGGCTTCGCGTCCCGTTCGTGTCCCCGGTGGCGTCGTAATCGATGTACCCGCCCACCGGTCCGCTCATCCCTATGGACGCGTAGTCTATTCCGCTCCCGTCGAACACGATGGGCGCCACGCCGCCCCTCAACCCGACTCGCAAATTCGCCCGAGCCGGCTGGGTGGTGTAATCGAACCACTGGTTCAGTAACGGGCTCACGCCTCCCGGTTTCCTCGCCGCGCTCGCGGGCACGCACCACACGTCCGCGAACAGCGTCGTCCCCGACGACGGGACCACCACGCCGATGAGCGACGACTTCCTGGCCATCGAGAGGACGTCGTCGGACGCGCCGACGGCGATCCAAGCGTCGCCGTTGCCGAGCGCCTGCAAGTACTCGATGTCGTTTTGTATCAGCAGCTGGTCACGTCGCAACGACTCCAGCCGTGCACGCACGTGTCCGTCGTTACCCCACCCGTCGGAGTTGGCGCTCATCCCCTCGGCGCGCAGCGCGGCGGTCAGCATCGCGCGCGGCCCCGAGCCCATGCCCACCCGTCTCGCGAATTCCGGCCGCCATAAGTCGTCCCAGTCCCTCGGCGGCGTATCTCGTAACGAGCTCGGCAGCTTATCCTTCCTGTACGCGATGAGCGTGCAACCCCACCTGTACGGCACGCCGTACATCGCCGGGTTCACGTTGTTACTCGCGATGTTGACCGTGGTGTTTGTGTAGTTACCGCCGTTGCTCACCGGCCTGAGTGGCTGGGCGGGCAGGCCGGTTCGCGGATCCCGCGTCCCGAGCTCCCTCCACACGTACGGCAGCCGTGCGTACCACTCGTTGTACGCCACGGACGTGTCCAAGGGTAGGACCAGGCCTTGTGTGACCGCCGCGGCGAGGAATTCGTCGCCGACGCTGACGACGTCCGCCTTGGCGAACTTTGGCGCGCCTTTGGATTTCTTCTTGTCTTTTTTCGAAGGTGCCGCGATCGTTGGCGATGAAGTCCGCCCGGCGATGAAGTCTGCGGGGGATAGGTATCCGCCCGGCGGTGCGGTGCGCGTGAGCTCGTCGAACATCTCCCCCGGGGACGGCGCGGTTGTGACCGCCGCCTTGCCCTTCCCCACCATGGTCTTGTTGAACTCGCCCTCCCACTGCGTCGCGACTGAGCCTCGCAGCGCGATGACCTGCAGCTGCACCGGGAACGTGTACGCGGTCTGGAGCTCGCCGTCGTATATGAGCTCCAGCTTGGCGTCCGATGGGGGCGCGCCGGCGAGGAAGGAGAGCGCCGACGGCGCGAGGGCGTACCCCGCCAGCGCGGCTCGGCGCGTGTAGCTCCGATCACGCGAAGATGATTTCGGGGCGTCGTCCTCGCCCCCATCGGTTCGACCCGACGACGACGCGTGTGTCGTCGTGCGTGTGCCTCGAACCCGCCGGCGACGATACCGCTCGGCCGCTCGCGGCGGCGCGATCGCTCGCGCGGTGAGAGCCGACTGCATCCTCGACCCGCGCGCGGTCAGTAGTGCTGTTAGTTCGTTAGGGCTCGAAGACTTCGTATCGAGTGCGCACCGAAGAAGAGTTGACACTCTCGATGACGCAATCTCGGCGCGCCACCGCCGCCGCGCTTCGCCGGTTCCTCCGGCGATGCTCGTCTGCGAGTGCGGAGACCGCCCCACGAGTGAGTCGGATGGACGCCGAGGTGTCGACCCTCGATGTCCTCGTCGGTCACACGGAGCGTTCGGGACGGGGCGTGTACGCCTCGCGGGACTTCGCGGCGGGCGAAGTCATCCACAGGGCGCAGCCCCTCGTGGCGCACCCGACGCTCGCGAACCTCCGCACGTCGTGCTACCACTGCCTCAAACCCCTGAGCGCGGTCCCATCGGATCAGCGCGTCCCCACGCACGGCGGTAGGGGCGGCGGGGGATCCGCCGGTCACTTCTGCGGCGAGCCGTGCGCGACGCAGGCGCACGCGAGTTACCACGACGCCGAGACCTCCGCCGGTGACACCATCGCCCCGCTGGTGAGGCATTGCGAGGAACACGGGCTCAAGTTCCCGCTCGCCGCCGCGCGCATGGCGTACGCCATCGCACAAGGCACCGCGTCGACCTCCGACGCCGACGCCCTGCTGCGCGTGAACTTTCCACCCGGGGTGGCGCCTGAGCAGTGGCTCGATGAGCACGCCATGATTCGTCTGGCGCTGGCGAGAACCGTCGCGGTGTCTCGCGGGAAACTCGGACATCCGGGGTTGCTGCAGGACATCACCGCGGACTGGTACGTCGGGGTGATATCGAGGATGCATCTGAACGCGTTCAGGGTGGAGATACCGCCGCCGGTGGGCGGACACGCGCACCCAATCGACGACCACGGTCACGGTCATCATCACGGTCACGACTGCGGCGGGACCGATTCTTGCGACCACCACTCGCACGATTCATCGTCGTTCAAGGATGTCCTGGAGGCGGCGTTGGCGTCATCGGAGACGGGCGCCGCGGCGGGCACGGCGACGTACCTGGCGCCGTCGCTGTTCAACCACAGCTGTGATCCAAACGTGGACGTCGCGTGGACATCCGGAGACGTGTCGTTGACGCTGCGGACCCGAACCGAGACTCCCCGCGGGGATGAACTCACCATATGTTACACCGACGCGCACGCGCCGGTGGAGGCCAGGCGCAAAGCGTTAGAGCACGCGTACGGGTTCGAGTGCGGATGCCCGCGGTGCGTCGAGGAGAGTAGCTAGCTAGGGGTAGATGGGGACGACGTCGTTTGGCGTTTTTGGCCGAGGTTTTATCAAAGTTTTTGGCGCTAGCGGCGTAAAGGTAGCGTTAGCCTATCTCATCTCCATCTGCCGTTGGAGCTCCTCGGGCGGGATCGCGGGTCCCACGGCGGGGTCCTCGCTGAACGTCACGCCCACGAAGCTCCACGTCAGCATGGTCAGCACGACGCCCACGGTGAAGTTCATCCACGCCGGCGGCCCGTCTGTTTTTTCGCTCTTTTCGTTCTTTTTCGGCAGCGGCCTCTCCCATATCCCGGCGTCCTCACTCTCGGCGTCTTCCGAGTCCGCGCCCGCATCGCCGCCGTCCCCTTCCGCGGCGCGCCTCCGTTCCCTGATCTTGGCGATCCTCTCCGCCACGTCCGCCTCCTCCGCCTCCACCTGCGAGATGGGCTTCCCGAGCGGCTGGGGCATTCGTACCCTCGCCTCCACCCCGCCGATCGACGATAGCATCTCCCTCGCCGCCGCCTCCTCGTACTTGGCGCGCTCCAACCGGTCGACCGCCTCCTGGACATCGTCGAAGTCCGCGCTGCCGTCCAAGGACTTCAGGCGCATCCGCCGCAGGTCCTCCTCGGCGCGTTCCCTGTCTTGCCTGCGATCCACCGCCGCGGCGACTCGCCTGTTTACCACGGCGAACGCGATGAAGATGGCGAGGGATGCGACCGCGGGGCCGGGGTCGAACTGCGCCTCGAAGGTGGTGCCCGGTGGGACGTACTGGGACTCGGATCCGGCGGCGGATGACGAAGACGCGCCGGCTGTGTATCGGCTGGCGACGACGTCTCGTGTCGCGAGCTTAGCGGCGTCGGCGTCCGCGTAGCCGTTCTCGCCGAGTGAGAGCGCGAATCCGCTGGAATCCAGGACGAAGCCGTCGCCGTCGGACGCGCTCGTGGGATCCACGGCGCTGGATTCGACGTTAACGTCCGGGGCGACCGCGCGGGGCGTTCGAGTGCTTCGGCCCAAAAAGCGATGACGACGATTCGCTGGCGCGTGTCCCACGGTCGGCGCGAGGGCCCCACACGCACGGTGCGGTGCGAGCGATACGGGCGACATCGCGACGGGATGTACGTGCTCCCGTACGAGGGTCCGAACCCGGCGTGCGACTCGTGAGAAAAGGCGTCTGCGTGCGGGTCCGCGCGGCGCTTTGTGGAACGCCGACGTGGCACCGCCTGGAGATTTTTTCCGAGACTGGAGCGGTCGATCGAAAAAAATCAAATCGGAGTCGTCGTCATCTTCACGCGTCTCCGCCGGCCGTGCCCACTTCACGTCGCGCGGCAAGGACTAAGTCGCCCTCGCGAATCCTTCCCAAGGTCACCGCCAGTACACGGCGTCACCCCACCTCGGCTCAAGACTCGTTCAAGATGTCCGCCTTCTGCGTCTCCCGGGCGGCAATCGGAAACCCCGCCGCCGCCAAGTCTGAATCCATCGGCGCCCGCCGAAGCGTCGCGTCGGTCCGCGGCCTCTCCACCCGCGCGGTCACCCGCGCGGTCATCCGCCGCGCCAACCGCGCTGGCGTCGTCGCGATGGCCTCCGGCGGCGACGACGTCGAGACCCTCCGCTTCCTCACCCCGAAGGACTGCGTCGACGTCAAGGAAAAGTTCGGCACTCCCACCTACGTCTACGACCTCGCCAGGCTCACCGAGCAGGCGACCAAGGCCAAGGCTTTCCCCAACGCCTACGGCCTAACCGTCAGGTACGCCATGAAGGCCTCCCCGAACGCCGCCATCCTTAAAGTGTTCCGCAAGGCTGGCCTCCACATCGACGCCTCCTCCGGCTACGAGGTTCACCGCGCCGTGAAGGCTGGGTTTGGGTACGATCAGATCTCGTTATCCACCCAGGAGTTCCCCGACTTCTTCGCCGAGCTCGTGGAGAAAGGCCTGAAGGTCAACGCGTGCTCGCTGTCGCAGCTCGAGGCGTACGGCATCATGTTCCCGGGATCCAAGGTTGGCCTCCGGTTCAACCCCGGTCTGGGGTCGGGCGGCACCGGCAAGACCAACGTCGGCGGTCCGTCGTCGTCATTCGGCATCTGGCACGAGCTGCTCCCGCAGGCGAAGGAGATCGTGGAGAGGCACGAACTAGTCGTCGATCGCATCCACACGCACATCGGCTCCGGGTCGGACCCCGCGGTGTGGATGAAGACCAGCGGGATGTCCCTCGACCTATGCCGCGAGTTTCCCACCGTCGAGACGCTTAACCTCGGCGGCGGCTACAAAGTCGGACGCATGTCGTACGAACAATCCACCGACCTCCAGGTCGTGGGTTCCCCCGTCAAAGGCCTGTTCGAGACGTTCGCGGAGGAGACTGGCCGGGAGCTGAAGCTGGAGATCGAGCCCGGGACGTTCCTCCTCGCCAACTCGTGCGCCGTCGTGAGCACGGTGCAGGACAAGGTGGTCACCTCCGACGACGCCGAAGGGCACACGTTTCTCAAACTGGACGCGGGCATGACCGAGGTGCTCAGGCCCTCGCTCTACGCCGCGCAGCATCCACTCGTGACGGTCAAGGCTGACGGAGTCCTCCCGGCGACGCACGAGGAGTACGTCGTCGTCGGGCACTGCTGCGAATCGGGCGATTTGATGACGCCGACGCCGGATGACGCGGAGGGCATCGCGGAGCGAAAGATGGGCGCCGTGGAGATCGGTGACCTACTCGTGGTGGAGGGTGCCGGTGCGTACTGCGCGGGCATGTCCTCCAAGAACTACAACTCGTTCCCGGAGGCGCCCGAGGTGATGAAAGGAAGCGACGGGACCATGCACCTCGTCAGGCAGAAGCAGACGCTCGAGCAGATCCTGGTCAACGAGCTCGAGCTTCCCGACGACGCCTGTTAAGTAGCTGTTGTTAGGTGCGCACGTGTGGACGGTTAACTCTTATTTATTCGGTGTGTGATGATCACTTAAGTTGTTAGTCCGCTATTCCCGGGTACCCGTTCACGTCCGGACGCGGCGTGAACGCGTCCACCAGTATCCGCCGAGCCTCCGCCTCCGCGACGACTCTCTCATCCGTGGGTCCCAACGCGGTTGCGACGCTGAGAGCCGATACGTAGAGTTTCGAGCTCCTCCCGCTGATCGCCGCGATCGTCGTCGCCTCCACCGCGGCTTCCAGCGCCGCCGGTACGTCCCCGAGCGCCTCGTGATGTGCCGAGACCTTCAGGAGCGCCTCGGTCACCCGCGGGTTGTTCGCTCCCTTGGTCACGCGAAGTTGTGCGAGCGCTTCCGAGCCCAGCGCCAGGGCGTCTTCGAGCATCCCCGCCGTCGTTCGGGTCTCCGCGAGGGCCTCGATGGCGTCCGCGTACCTTGGATGGTTCGTTCCCCAGGTATCCGCGGCGAGTCGAAAGACCCTAGCGGCCTCGACGTCGTCACCGTTCGCCCGAGCCGTCGCGCCCAGGTCCATGAACTTAGCCCCGGATTCCCAGTACGACGGCAGGGGCGGGTCTTGCGGCGCCGCCGTCCGTAGATAGGGTTTCTCCGCGGGTCGACCGAAGGGATCCTGCGCGCCGTCGCCTGGCTCGCGGTCGCGCCGGAGGATCGACCGGCCCCGCTTCGTGATGCTCTCCATGCCCATGCCGCGCTGCGATGAGTGAGTGTGTGTGGTGCCAAATACGGACGACGACTCGGCAAATACGCGAATCGGTCCGTTGCTGAAAAGCGTTTCCACATCCGAGGCTGACACTTCGAGGCGCCCGTCGTGAGCCTTCGTCCGTCTCAACCGCGGATACCCGCCGCGGATCTGAGCACGAGCGACGGTGGGAGGATGACGAGCGCCGCGACGGACGCGGCGGGACCTTCGTGGCTCGCCAACGCGGGCGTCACCAAAGAGCCCCTCGGAGCTGCCGATTTGTTCGAGGCGGGCGTGGGCACCCCGAACGCGCGGTCACCCGGGACACCCGGGAGCCCAGGGACGCCTCGCACCCCTTCCGAGGATGGCGAGGGCCCGAGGTTGAGACAGCGCTTCGGCCCCATGGGCGCGGCGCTCGGCCGTATCGGAGGCGGAAGGGACCAACAGCTGTGCAGAAACCACTGGCTGCCCGACAAGGAGGCGAGCGGATGCATGGACGATTCGTGCGGCGTCCCCTTCACCCTCCTCAACCGCCGCCATCACTGCCGATGCTGCGGCGACATATTCTGCAACCGGTGCGTCAGCGTCAGGCTCATGCTCGACGCACGCACCGCCGTGCCCACCGCGCGCGTCGAACACGGCGTGGAGGGCCGAGTGTGCCATCAGTGCTACACCCGCGCCATCCGAGGCCAGGCGTCAGTCGCGGCGGAGATGCGCGACGTGGACCTCGTACCCACGCACACCGTCGCCACGTCCCCAGGGGTCTTCGGGCTCTTCAACAACGACGACGACGACGACGAAGATGCACAGCTGTCCAACCCCAGCACCCCGAACGCACAGCTGTGCACGAGCCCGAAGATTGGCATCGCTTCTGAAACCGCCGCGCTGCTCGCGGCGACGCCGACGACCCCGGAGCAGATGCGAACGTGCGGCGCGGACGAGCTCCGCGGGCTCGTCGCCCGGTACAACCGCGCGCTGAAGGACCAGGCGCGGCTGACAGAGGAGGCTCACTCAGCCGCGGAGGCGTCCGAGCGAAGCAGGCGCGCCGTGGAGGACGAGCTGTCCTTGGCCAGGGCGCAGGTGAAGCGGATGGGGGCGCTCTGGGAAGAGCTGACGAACGCCAGGCGCGAGCTGGAGTACACGCGCGGTGGTAAGCAAGGGTCCTCATCACAGAGCGCCCCGAGGAACGGCGCGATGGATAGAACCCTGAACGCGGGATCCGGCGCCAGGGAGAGGAAGGAGTCTGGCGGGATGCTCGCGTCGCTGGCGTGCAGGGGCCCGGATGAAACTTCCGGATCCACGTGGTCCACGCGGATCGTATGGCACGACGTGGACGGCGACGGATGCGCGGACGGTACCGGCGGGCTCGTCATCGCGGACCCGAGCCTCGGTACGGTGACCAGGGTGTCACACGCGGACACCGCGGCGGCGGAGCCCGTGTTCGACGAAGCAACCGGCCACTCCGGCTTTGTGGTGACCTACCGCGACCAGAGCGGGTGGGATCGGCGGTTGGAGTGCAGGGTGGACGGCGTGGTGGCCGCGAACAGGTGGGCGAGGGAGCTGGACCAGAGGGTACGCGAGCACGAGGCGAGGGGTCCATCCCGTTAAGAGAGACGCTGTGACGAGGAAACACATTTTTTTGAGACCGCGGCTGTACATTATACCAATCCAACGCGGTCCGGCGAGCGCTAATCTTCACACGTCCTGGTCACGAACAAATCACTGGTCCGCGAGCTGGTAGAGCCCGAGGGCTGGAAACACGAGTCGGAAGAGCACCCAGACGAACGCGAGTGTCCCCGCGCCGTAGAGCGATCCTTGGTTCATCCAGTACATCATCCCCGGCTCCCCCGTCCACAGCTTCCACGCGCGTTGTTCCACCGGCATGGCGTCCCACGAGGCGGGATCCGTCTCCCACATGCCCTTGGGGATCTTGCTCTCCTTCGTCGGGTAGCTGTCGAAGTATCCCTCCTTCTCCTTCTTGCCCCGTTTGCCCTTGAGCCTCTGTTCGATCGCCTCGATGTCGTCGGAGTCAGCCGCCGCGCGTGTGGTCTGAGTGGGACGCGCGCCGCGGCCGGTTCCCTGACTCCTGACGCGGCCCGAGACGCGCCTCGAGAGGCCCGCGGCGGGCGACAGGCGCAGTGCGCCGGCGACGATCCCGTTCATGGCGCAAACACTGGTGTGGCGTTCGGCGACTGGGCCACGCAGACTCTTATCTTCGTGCCAAGACCTCGATGCCGCCCTAATTAATTAGAAATAGAGCAGCCGTGCAGTCCCTTGAGTAAATGAACCCTTCTTTTTGGCATATTTTGAATGTCTAAATACCCGTACGTGAGATATTCCGTCCAATTTCTCGTACAGAGTGTAACCACCCTTTGGAATCCCTGACGCGACGGCCACACCTAGAACGCGCCGCTCGTCAGGATGGGAAGCGGGGCGTCGGGCGCGTCGAAGGACGTGCCCATGGGAGGCGGCTCAGGTGGCCTCACGGGTGCGGCGTACGCCGCCGCGAAACGCGCGGCGTTCATCGCGTCGATGACGGCGGTGGTTTTCGTCGCCGCGGTTGGCGGGATCTTCGTCTGGGCGACGCACAGCATGGGCGCGGATGCGATGGCGGGCATCGGCGGCGTACTCCTGGCGCTGACGTTGATACGCGTGTATCTGGAGTACCGAAAGATCGTCGAGCTGCTGGAGCTCGTGGAGCTGTGCACGAGCGACCCGGCGCAGCTGCGGGAGATCGCGGAGGAGCAGCTGGCGAAAAGGGCGGGCAAGGAGTGGAGCGCGGTGTCCGCTCTCCGGAGGTTCATGTTCGGAGGCACGATAGCCTCTCTGTTCCCGAGCCCGAGCGAGCAGGTGGTGCGGGCCGCGGTGAAGAGCGCGGGCGGCGACGTGGACATCGAGTCCCTCAATCCCGAGCAGCGGACACGACGGACGAAGCTCGAGCAGGCTCTCGCCAAGGTTGAAGCCAGAAAACGACGAAATCGCGAAAAGGCCAACGCGCGAATCGCCGAAGGAGACGAGACGGACCAAGGAGGGTACACGGAGGAGTTCGTGTACGACGACAGACGGTCGACGCACGGAACCGTGGCGCGAATCGTGTACGCGGGAGGGATCAAGTCCAATCCCACCACGCCGATGGACGGCTCACCTAAACCAGGAACGTCGCCGCCCAAAGGTCCATTCGACGACGAAACACAAATAAATTCAAACCCCGCGTCGCCGTTGGGTGCGGCGCTCACGGCGTTAGGTAAGACCGCGGGGGTCCCCGTGAGCCCGCTCGCGCAGGTCACGTCGCGGTCCAGCGTGTTGGACATCCCCGAGGACCCGGAGAGCGCGATGACGGAGTACGTGGAGACGGCGCTGATGAAGGTGCCGGATGAAATTTTGTTTGTCATTCTCGGCAACGCGACGTTCGGGCCGTTCATCATGATCCTCGTGGGCGTCGCCATGCTGATCATCAGGGACCAGGACGAGAGCGGGCTGATGGGGCCGACGGGTACCGGGCTGGTGTGCTTCGGGGCCATCGGCGTGGGCTGCGCCTACGCGGTACATTACGCCACGCGGGCGGCGTTGCGGTACACGCTGCGCACTTTGGTATCCGCGCAGCTCAAGGGGTTTAACCACTTCGTCACCGGGGTGAGCGATTCGGTGAGTGTCGGGTGGAAGGCGACGATGAGCGCGGTGGCCACCGCGGCGACGGCGGTGAGTGATGGGGTGAGTAAGACGCTGGGGTACGGAGCGACGGCGGAGGCGACGCCGACCAAGGCGGCGGGGGACTGAAACGACGTCCTCGAATACCTATTACGCCCGGCGTGTATACCTAGTGACTACGTACTGTAAGAATATACCTTAATACTGATATACGCCGTTTGGTTGTCATTCATCGTGCTGACGTCGCGGCGCTGAGAAAGGCTTCATCAGTCGAGTTCCTTGTTGAGGGTGAGGTTTCTCCAGTCGTGCGTGGCCATGTCGTCGAAGTGGTCGTCGAAATCGCTGACGTTTTTCTCCTTCCCATCCTTCGCCAGCGCCGCGAGCTTGGCGTTCGCGCCGCCGCCGATGCGCAGGTCCCCTTGGTCCGACGCCCTCTCCCACCCGTTCCCCCTCTTGACCAGCAGCCTCACCGCCGCGCGCCCCGTGCCGCGCTCCGTCGCCTCCGCCAGCGCGGAGGCATCTACGAGCAGGGCGCAGACGGATCCACCCGGTGCCCCGCCGCTCCGCTCCACGCAGTCGGCGATCCGTGTCGCGTGCTTGCCCAGGCGGTCGTCGTCCATCCTCTCGTTGGCGTGGTAGTACCCGACGAGCGTGTTCCCGGAGGTCGCGGCGTACGCGCTGCTCTGCTCCAGCGCGATCTCGGCGTTGGGAGCGACGCTGACGGTGCTGTGCAGGTAAGGGATCGCGTCGATGACCTCAACGACGTCGCCGTTGGCCTTGCCGACGAGGGCGCCGCACACGGACCGAAGCGGGTGCTTGAGCGCGTGCAAGATGAGCTTGCAGTACGCGCGGTCGGAGAGGGTGTACTTCATGGTGGTACCTATCACTTTAACGCTGCCCTAGTGGCGTGCGCCTCCAATGGATTGGCCAGATCTTCGCCGGGGACTTTCACAGCTTTTTGTGTGGCCTCCTTTTTTTTATTTTCGTATGACTTTTTGGTCAGGGCCGCGCATCCACGATTAAATAACTCCAACCCACGACCGGCGGTCAAAGTGAACGTTTGACGTCCATTTTTTGCCCGATTAGGGAGCGCCCGCCCCACAGAGTCGAACGGCGCCCGGTGCCGGCGCCGCTGTGTTTAGGGAACCCTCGACCCGAGGCGGAGGTCGAGCGCGCGCGGAGTCGGTCGGGTCGTCGATCGAACCGCGGGTCTCCCGCGAAGGCCAGGACCCGCGGCGACGGGCCCGGGTGAAGGAGGGGCGGGTTGGAGAAAAAAACGAGAGAGTCTCACCGGCAACATGGCGGAGGTGGCCTCTGCCCGGCAACCCGCGGTTGACATGGCGCTCGTCGCGGAGGACGAGCCCCAACTGAAGCTACCGGAGAACACGCTGTTGAGACGTGAGCGCCCTGATCGCACCCACGTTCCCGCCGACCCGACGCGTCACACCCATCACCCGCCGTGTCACGCGATACACGCAATCTCTGACCCTCCGCCCCCTTCCCCGTCTCTCCCTTCCCCAGGTGTCTACGCGCGAACCGGCAAGGTCGGGGACTTCGCCATCAAACCCCACGTCATGCACTTCGGCGGGTTCGAGGTCGGGAAGGTGTACACCCAGCGGTTCGTAGTCACCAACACCGGCCGCAAGTCACAGAGGCTGCAGATCTTGGAACCCACGTCGCAGTTCTTCGCCGTGCGGTGGGAGGGCAAAGGGTCACTCGCGCCGGGAATGTCCGAGACGGTCCGCGTCGATTTCTGCGCCGACGATATGCGGTACTTCTACGACTGCGTGCGCATACGCGCGGGTGGGGATAAGAACGCGATTCTGCCCATGCACGCGTACCCGACGCCGAACGAGGCCAAGTTTCCGAAACACGTCGACTTTGGCCTCTGCGCCCTAGGGTCCACCTCGGTCAAGACGGTGCGACTGGCGTGCAAGGTTCCCATAGCGTTCGAGTTTGAACTTAGGCTCAGTACCGAGAACAAGGCGTTCGAGGTGTACCCGAGGTCCGGGGAGATTCCCGCGAACGGCGACGTCGAGATCACGATCAAATTCACGCCGAGAAGGCAGCACACGTCGACGCTGGACATCGAGGTTTTCACCGGCGAGTTCGGCGGGAACACCCGACCCCGCGTGTGCAACGTGCGCGGCACCGGGTTCCCATCCGTGGCGAGGGATAAGGGCGTGAGGGCGCTCGCGGGTGTCAGCGCTGGGCCGATCGACGCGGGGCGTCTCGCCGACGGTACCGCGGGTGCGCAGTTTGGGGAACACGGGTCGCTCGGCGCGATGAACGACGCGGCGGGCGCGGGGCGGTACCACGCGACGGGGCGGTTCGGGCCCGGCGGCGGCGCGGGGGGCGGTGACGCGTACACCGAGTACGTCAAACGCGTCGCGTCCAAGCATCGGCGACCGCCGTCGGGGGAGAACACGGGGGCGGGTCGAGCCGGTCCCAGACATCGGAAACTTTCCTCGACGCTCGATCGCGGCGGGATGAGGAGCTCAGCGCATGCACGTGACCCTTCGGACGTACGCGCGATGGAGCTTGACGAGGAGGACGGGACGGACGGTGAGGAGGACGTGGACGGGGTGTTCGTGCCGAGGCGCATCTCTGGCCACGGCGACGTTCAGTACGTCTTGGGCCAGCGGAAAGGGAAACTCCGGGCGAAGGAGCTCCGCGAGGCTGTCGCGCTTCGCGAGTCGCAGAGCAAGACTGTCCGCGCGTCCCTCGCGGGGCTCGTGGGCCGTGTCGAGCCCGGTGAGGGCGATGAGGCTGATCCCGGAGAGACGTCGAACTCCGCGGCGTTCAACTTCAAGCACGCCGTCCGCGACGTTCAAAGAGCGCAGACGTCGACGAAGGGCGCGCCGAACGCGGTGTTCAAGGCTCTCGACGACCCGCACCTCGACCCGAGGGTCAAGGAGCTCATATTCGAAAAAGAGTTTGAGCGCGTGCGGCAGTACGAGCGCGTGAAGGACGTCACAAACTGCGTGGCGATCGGCGGCGACGTTTTGGATCCGGGGGATGAGGCTATCGTTCGGCTCCGCCGCGAGGGACGGGCGGCGGCGCTTGAGTACTACGAGACTTCCGCGGCGATGGCGAGGGTGTCCGCGGGGCACGAGACGACGTTGGGGGCGTCGTACGAGGTCGTCGCGGGTACGCCGGTGGCGCTGACGGACGTTAAAGAGCCAGAGTATAACGAAAACGCGAACGACACGTGGCGGATGCGGCGCGAGACGCTGGACCGTTTCGTTCAGGCGGGTCGTAAAGTGATCATCCGCAACCGGGCCGAGGCGCGGCTGCGCGGGATCCGGGCGCTGATGGCGACGATCGGGGATAAGAGCCGGGCGTCGGCGCACGTCGCCAAGGAGCTCATGTCGGGCGCGGGTGCCGGCCCGAGCGAGGACGCGGAGGTGCTGGAGCCGTGCAAAATCGGTGAAGACGTCGTCCGCGACTTTTCCTTCCCGACGCTGCTCGAGAGCGCGTTCCGCGAGTGGCCCTCGTTGGCATTCACCGACAAGGACCGCATCGGTGAGTTCGAAGAGATGACGCCGCTGCCGCTCATCGAACCCCCGGAGTGGCGTCTCAAGGGCCACTCGCTGACCGACGACGCCGCCAAGCCAACGCCGCTGCACGGCGACGGTATCCAACCCCGGCTGTCCGACACGCCCATCTACTCCGGCGCCGAGGAGGAATCCGGGCCGGACGCGGTCGCCCCTCGCGGCGTGCTCCACGACGTCCCTTTGCCCCGTATCCCGGGTGTCGGACACCTGTCGGACATTGTGTCGTCACGAAGCGTCGTCACCCGCGTGTGGCCGCACGAATCGGCCGCGCACGACGGCGTCGTGACCGCGTGGGGCGAGGATCTCGTCGCGGCGGTTCGACCGGGTACGTACGGGTATTTAGACTCGCTCACGCGTGAACCCATCGGTTGCAACTCCCTCGCGGCGATGTCCTCGGCGAACGCGAAGGGACATTCACTGAGGGTGCTCTCGGACGAGTGGGTTCCGCGCCGGAGTCCGTGGAGGGGCGTCGCGGTGAAGAAGCCCGCGTTGATGACCGCGCCGGCGCCTGAGGATCTGATGACGGACGAGGACGGCGAAGGGTTCGGTGGGACGGGTGAGCCGGTGCCTCCGCCGGGGGAGATGCCGACGACGGAGAGCGTTCGCGCGAAGTACCACATCCCCGGGGTGTCCAAGCCGGGTGGGTCCGCGGAGGATGGCGGCGAAGGGGAGGACGCGGGAGGCGGCGGCGAGGGCGAAGGCGAAGAGGCACCCGCCGAGCCGAAGCCCGAGCCAACGCCCGAGGAACCCGCCGTCGAGATGGAACGCGTGCGTAGGATGCGTGACATGGACGCCGAGCTACGCGGTCGGCGGGAGGAGTTGCTCGATAAGTTACGGAAACGAACCGAGGAGTACAACGCCCTCATCGTCGACCCTCGGCTCCGCTGGGAGCTCGTGTGATTGACAGAGGTAGATTTTTGAAGGAAAGAATAGGATTTACAGTACGTCCGCGCTACGCCGCGGCCATCTGGGCCCCGGGCGGGGGATCCTGCCCCTTGACCTTGGTGAACTCCACCACCTTCACCCCGAGCTTCTCGAGCTTGAGAAGCAGGTCGCTCTCGTTCACCTGCGGGAACTCGGCGAGGCCCGTGGGGAGGTGCGCGAATCCCTCCAGCACCACGTCCTTCCCCGCGCGGTACTCGTTGATGTCCGTCATCGTCACGCCGTTGACGTTGAGGAACACGGTGATCTCGTCGACGATGCCGGACTTCCACGGGAGCTCCATGTGCATCGCGCGTACGAACGGGACGAGCGGGGAGGTGGCGCAGTATGGGCCCTTCAAGTCTTTCGTGGTTTGCCTGGCGGGCACGACGGAGATGTGCTCGATGAGCGGGCAGACGGCGCGAACGGCGGCGTCGATCTTCTGCGCGTCCGCGTTGGACACGAGGAACATCTGCGAGTAGCGGCCGCCCAGACGGACGGAGCGGGACTCTTTCACCTCGCCGCCGGTCTTGCAGATCGCCTTGTGCGCGACTGAGAAGATTTCTCCTGAATCTACGCCGCCCATATGGACGAGCACCTGGCCTCCCGCGGCGGCGGCGGACATCTGCCTGTAGGGCGCGAAGGCGGGGGTGGAGGCGGCGCTCGCGGTGAGCGCGCCCGCGGTCTTACGAGCGAGGTGGCGAAGCATCTTCACTTGCGATAGGTGCGTACAGACGCGTTGTGCCGATGGCTTCCGCCGATTCTGAGGTGAAAAACAGGTGAAATGAGCGGAATACTCGACGCTGATTGGTGGAGAGCCGCCAGCAGCGCCATTTTCCACCTCTCCTCCTCGAGACGGCACCGACGCCGGAACGTCATTGTTCGAAGGGCACCACGCCATCATGGCGCGGGCCTTCGCCTTGAGGACCGCGGCGCCGGCTTTAATGCCCCGGATCCATCGGCACTGCTACTCGGCACCGCGTCGAGCACCCCGCGCACCCTGCAGGTTCCGCGCCGTCGCCGAGGCTGAGGCGCCGACCCCGCCGTCGGATGATGACGCTGCGCCGACGCTTCCCTCCAGCCCGGATAGCGTCGACCTCGACGGGCTCAAGAAGGAGTGCAGACGACTGTGCGACAGGCAGGTGAAGAAGGTCGGGAAGGCGACGACGCGCCTACGCGTAGCGCGCGAAACCCTCGAGGCGCTCGAATCGAACCCCGACCCACGAATGGAGGACCTGGAGGCGTGCCCCGACGTCGACGCCATCGCCAAAGATCTCGACGACGAAAAAGATCGACTCGCGCGGTTGAACCAACTCGCGGACGTGCTCGGCTCAATCAATTCGGTGAACAACCCAAAGTTCATCGAGGACGCCTATCCGCTCGCGTCCGCGCTGGGCGTGAACGACGCCCCGCCCCCGCGGCCGCAACGGGTGAAGAAAGTGAAGCAGAAGCAGGCCAACGCCGGGCCCAGAAAGCCGTACTGGACCTTCACATCCGCCGACGGGCTCGACATCCGAGTCGGACGAACGAGCTCGGACAACGACGAGGTGAGCTGCAACCCGGAGTGCAGGGATAGTGAGGACTGGTGGATGCACGCCGCGGGGTGCCCGGGGTCGCACGTGGTGATCAGGTACACCGGCGACGACGGACCGCCGCGGGAGACGGTGACGGATGCGGCGCTGTTAGCGGCGGTGAACAGCAAGTCGACGCAGACGGGGAAGGCGAAGGTGTCGATGGTGCGGTGCAGGCAGGTGAGCAAGCCGCGGGGGGCGACGCCGGGGTTGGTGCAGCTCAGCGGGGACGTGCGGACGGTGTCGGTGTGCGTCAAGGACGAGGCTGATCGATTGGAGCGCCTCACCGCGACCAAGAGCTGATGGATGGGACATTTTTTTGCCAAATGACTTTATTTCAAGTTAACTAGGGTTGGTCGACCACTGCTTCACGCGCGCGAGACGTCCTTGTGAGTGACATCTCGCAGTTAACAGTCAGTGGTACACGTGACCGGCAGACATGGTGGTCCATCACGTCACCGGCGCGCTGTGGGGAATCGTCCGGAGCTCCAAGGTCCAGGCGGTCATCGCCGCGACCGGGATGAGCGCCGGTACCGGTTCCGTCTTCATGGCTTCGCTCATGGTCGTCGTCCCCGCGCTGCTCGCGCTCGCCGCGTTCGGCCCCGCGCCCAAATCCAAGGACACGCCCAAGGTCATCCTCGTCACCGGCGCATCCAGCGGCCTCGGTAAGCTCATGCTCGACGAGCTGCGGAAGGCGTTCCCGGCCGCGATCGTGTACGGCACATCTCGATCGGGTTGGAGCGCGAAGGGCGCCAAGGTGACGAAGGGAGACTCGCCGCTGGGCGTCGAGGACGCCGGCGCCGGCGAGCAGCCCCTCCTCGCCCTCGACGTCACGAACGAGGAATCCGTCGCCCAGTGCATCGGCGCCATCACAGCGAGGCACGGGGAGCTCTCCGTTCTCATCAACAACGCGGGCACCGTCCTCCAAACCTGGGCGAAAGCCACGACGCACGCCGACGCGGAGGCGCAGATGGGCACAAACTTCTTCGGCGTCGTGCGCATGGTCCGCCACTGCGTCCCGGCGATGACCGGTACGTGCAAGCGCATCGTCACCGTCGGCAGCATCGGCGGGCGCATCGGCCTCCCGTACAACAGCATGTACTCGGCGTCGAAATCAGCCACGATGCTCTACACCGACGCGCTTCGAATGGAGCTCGCGCAGGACGGCGTCGCGGTGTCGCTCGTGGAGCCCGGTGACCTCAAGCCCGGCATGCTGAACGCGGCCAAGTCTGAGGGTTTCGACTCGAATACGTACGCGACGGGCGCGTTCGATATCATGCGCGAGGAGGAGGCGGAAGGGACGGATCCGCGGGTAGTCGTGAAGACGGTGGTTGGGTGCGTGCGGAGTTCGCGTCCCAAGGGGCGGTACCTCGTGGGTCCCGACGCGTGGCTCGTGGAGGTGCTCACCAGACTGTGCAGCTACCCGCTGAGGGAGTTTTTCCTCGCGTCGCACTACCGCATCCCGCCCAGGCATAACGCGTGGATCCGGGTGTGAGCGTAGGCATGTAGACATCATCGACTGAAGTTTTTGTCAATTTCCAACTGAAACGTCGCCCTTCTAAAGTAGCAAAACTCGTCGCTCACCTGCAGTGTTCGATGCGCACGCTGGATCCAGCTGGCGTGTCATCCACCGCCGCGGAGGCGGCGCGGGTCAACGCTCGCGTCGCGGCCTCTACCAATAGATGGATATCGCGACCGCCACCCCACGTCGGCACCACCGTCCATCATCCCCGATCGGCGTCGACGTGGAGACGCATCGTGCCACGCTCCGGGGGCGGAGTGCCAGACGACGGCGATGAGGCCCGGGGGGGGATACGATCGTCGGACGATATCACGCGCGATGAGCTCAGGAGGGCTATGTCGGCGCGCGGTGACGCGTCGTCGTCCGGGGGGAGCGGCGACGCGGACGACGGCGACGCCGCGGGCGGGGCGGGTCGAAGCTACAGGATCACCGTGCGCGACTGGGAGGTGTTCCGCTACACCCTCCCCGACTTCTTCCCGGACTTCAACGAGACCCCGCTGGAGGCGCGCATGAACGCCGGCGCCGACACCGGCATGTCCACCGCGGGAACCGAAGGACGCACGCGGAAGGACGCGCGCGAGGGAGGAGGAGGAGGAACACGCAAGTCGTACGTGTGGAAACGGGGCGTCCTCGCGGGCACCGAACGAAGCGACCCGCTCGAAGTCATCGCGAAAGACAGGGAACGGTTCGAGGAGCGCCTGCGTCGCGAGGGACGCGAGGACTCGATGGATGAGGGCGGGGGTGCCGAGGGGGGTGCCGTCGAGATCGGCGTGGACGGCCCGAGACGGGCGATCCCTCCGCCGCCGGGATACGCGGACAAACCCGTGGAGGAATTCGGCGCCGTGACCAAGACGCTCGTGGCGCTGACGCTGTTCTTCTACCTCACCGCGCTGGTGGCGACGTCGTCGAGGGGCATACTGGGCGACGGGCCGCCGGCGCCGGTGCCGGGGACGGAACGCGCGTTGGAGGTGCCTCCGCCGCCGGAGTCGATCGTCGGGACCGCGGCGGGTGACGCGTGGATCAACGGCGTGCAAAAGTTTCGATGACCCGATTGGTTCCCGACTCTTCGAATCGTATTAAATTTGAAGCCCTCTCCGGCCTCGTCCTCGTCGCCCGCCCCCTAGGTCACTAAACCCCTCTCTGTGTCTATCACTCTCTCTCTCTGAACTCACGCGCCGGGCTTCTCCCAGGTGCTCACGCCGGTGACCGAGTTGTAGTAATAGGTTCGGCCCCTCCCGTCGTCCATGGGTTGCCACTCGGACCCGCCTTGACCTCCCGGGCCCGGTCCCCCCGGTCCCCCCGGCGCACCCCTGGGCGCGGGAACGCCCTGGGGCACCGGGGGAGGCGCCGGCGCGGCCCCTCCCTCCGGCGCGGGGACGCCGCCCTCGCCACCCTCCGCGCCATCCTTCGCCTGCCCCGCGAGAGCCGTCTCGATGAACCCCGGAAACCCACCCGCGCCCGGCGACTGCGCGCCCATCGCCTTCGCCTGCGCCTGCGCCTGAGCCTGGGCCTGCGCCTGCGCGAACAGCATCTGCTGCGCCGCGAACTGCTGCTGCTGCGCCGCGGCGGCGGCTTGCTGCTGCTGGGGAGAAAATTGTTGCGGGTACCCGCCGCCGGGGTAGCCCCCGCCGCCGTAGGCACCGGGGAACTGCCCGTAGGCACCCATGTGTCCGTACGCCACTTGGTGCCCGCCGAACTGCCCCGGGTGCATCCCCGGGTGCCCGCCGAATTGGGGGTGGTGGCCGTAAATCTGCGCCGCGGCGGCGGCGGCGAGCTGGTGCTGGTTCGCGGCGCTGTAGGGAGCGGTGCTGCCGCCGTTGATGACGTCGGTGACCGCCCGTGCGGCAGCCTCGACGCAGTATGGGTTACCGGTGATGGTGACGGTGCACGGGGAGGTGGTCTGGTCGATCTGGATCCGGGCGCCGGTCTGCGACTGGAGGCCCTTGATCGTCTCCCCGCCCCGTCCGATGACTCGGCCGACCATCTCTTTGGGGCACTCCACGAGGTGCTGCGCCTGCCCGGGGCCGACGGAGCCGCTTCGCACGGGTCCGCCCTTGAGGAGGTCCTCCACCAGCTTGGTGGCGATGTCGACGCACCCGGCGGGCCCTGAGATGGAGATCTTTCGGGGCACGCCCTCGGGGAAGTTTTGGTCGACGGTGATGTGAGCGCCGGATTGCGCCTGGAGTCCTTTGATGGTCTCGCCACCCTTACCGATGACGCGCCCGACTAGACCCGGCGGGCAGTCCACCAGGTTGGTGGTGACGTCCATCCCCGCGGTGCTCTGCGGGTTCGGGGTTGATGGGGGCGGGGCTTCGGTCGGTGAGCCGGACGCGAGGAGGTCCTCGCCCGGGGCGACAGCCGCGCTGACCGCCGCGGCAGCGAACGAGGGCTCGCCGGGAGGGACCGGCGGGACGGCCTCCTCCGTGGTCGGTGCCGCGTCTGCGGGGATATCGCTCATCGTGGGTCACTCCCGGTGGGATTACCGAGCCGAACGCCTCTGACCTGATCGATGCGGAGATGCGGGAGACGGCGGTCAGACTCGCGATTGTTAAAAAGATACTCTCGGGGACGTAAAAAACGTGCGGATGATGGCGCATCGGCTCCGCGATGACCGCGCGCAGTTCGCGCGCCCGACGACGTCGACCGCCCCGAAATCGACCCGAAGACGACCAAACAGTCGTGAAGATCCGTCACCGGTCGTTTCCAGCCCCACTCGGCCCGCGATAGCGCCGATGGATAGACGAACGGCCGCGCCCGACGGTAGAACGCGCCCGCTCGATATCGACAAGATGGGGAGATGTTCGGTTACGGCAATCGCGCGCGACGACGTCCTCAGACGCGCTGAGAACGCCGACGGGAGCCCGAAGGAGGGGCGCGGGTATATACCAGGGGACGTACCTTGAGCGTATCGGGCGCGCGACGCGGTTCCCGTTCTCGCACACCTCGGGGCGCTCGATCGAGTGTCAACCGATGGTTGCATCTCGAGAACCAGCAGATAAACCGAGTATTCCTTACTGGGTCAGCGGTTCGGTAAACGCCTGTGATTGGTCGACGGCGATTGCCCACCGGGTTTGACTGGGGGCAATTCCCAGTCTAACGAACCGTGCTCGATCCGTTATCGTATCTGCCAGTCGATAACTCGTCAGTTAGGATCAGTGCTGAAATGCGTTATGATAAAATTTGGCCGGTTGCAAGTATTCGGTCGGCGATTTTCTCCCACGCACCAAACTCATTTTTGAGTTTTCTCCGTTGTGTGCTTTTGTGCAGATTGCGAAGACCCCCGGACACGAGTAGAGTGGAGACTGCGAGAGGGAGGATGTTGGCGAAGCGTGACCTCGGGGTGATACTACTCGCCCTGCTCGGAGTGTACTTCTCCCTGCAGAACGAGGGCGTGGTCTCCTTCAACCGCGCGTGGCACGTCCCGGGCGACGCGATCGACGACGACGCAGATTTCCTCGATCCGATATCGCACCGCCCCAAGGATGCGCACGCCCCTCGCCCGGTGTTCTTCGACCTGAACGGCGACGGCCGTAACGAGGTCATCGTCGCCTCCAGCTCCGAGCCCGAGATCCGCATCGCGTCCCCGCCCGCCGGGAAGAAAGATCTCGGACGGAGCGCCGCGCCCAGAGTCTCCGACGGGGACTCGCGGCTCGCGGGATCCGGCTCGCGAACCCCGCGCGACGACGACGAGGAATACGCGTGGAGGGACGGATGGATCCCCGCGCGAACCGTCGCGTCCGCCAGCTTGATGCCCTCCAACGTCCGAGTCGCCGCGGGCAGGCGCGCGGTCGCCCTCGCCGCGGGGCACATCGATCCCCCAGTCGCCAAAGACGCCGCGGTGAAGAAAACCAACAAGGGCGTCGTCGTCGTCGTCACCGAGTCTTTCCACGTCCTCTGCTTCGACCATAACCTCAAGTTGATGTGGGAGAACTCGCTGCAAGAACAGTTCCCGCGGCACGCGCGCGTCCGCGAAGTGGCGGTGCTCGTGAGCAACGCGACGATGTTCAAGGGTGACCGGGGAAGTATCGTCGTCGGCGGCCGGGTTGAACTCGGGGATTTGGAGGGAGAGTACGAGGACCCGTTGGCGGAGGAACTGGACCACGAGGACATGATGATGGGCCACAGGGGCGGACGACGGGTCGCGACCGATACGCTCGATGCCGAGGAGGTGGGCGGCGCGCGCGGGGTGAAGAACGGCGGCGCCGTGGACCGGAGCCGGCACTTCAACTACTACGCCTTCGACGGAGCCTCGGGCAACCTCCGATGGAAACACGAGTCGGACGACTTTCACAGAAACCTGGATGATCTGGCGGACAAATTGACCCCGCAGCACAACTACCGCCTGACCGCGCAGAGCGCACTAGGGCACCACTACGGCGAGGTGGCGTGTCGGGACTTTCGCGAGAGCGTCGTGGTCAACGCGTTGCCGCACGTGTGGCGCGAGCGCGAGGATACGCGTCTGCGACTGGCGCATTTTCGGCACCACAGGACCGCGAAGGGCGCGGCGAGTTCCAAGGTTGGAACCGGTCGGCGGGCAGGGGTGCCGTCGGGGGGTGCCGAAGGTGCCGAGCACTCGAACCCCATCGCCAGGGCCATCGCCGGGACGGTGAACAGGGCGTGGCGGGGCTCGTCGCCACCGACGGGCCCGGACCGAAAGGGTGGCCGCGGCCACTCCCCCGACGGCCAGATCGGCGCCAAGCACCGCGGCAAGCCCCCGAACGTCATCGTCGCGCACCAAGAGGAGGGCATCGAGGTCATCCACCTCTACAGCGGCAAGACTCTGTGCAAGATGGCCATGCCCCCCGGCGGGTTACACGCGGATATCAACGGCGACGGAGTCGTGGACCACGTGCAGGCGCACGGGGGCGGCGGATCAGACCCGGGGGGTCACCCCGTCGTCGGCGCGGACGGCAAACCCGCGCCCAGCTGCTGGGCGCAGGCCACCTCGGGGGTACCCGTGCGCGAGCACCTCTTCGGCGGGAGCGTGTGCCGGGGAAGCGCGGGCGTGGTGCGGCACGGGAGCGGACATTTCAAAGGTGAGCCCAGCGGCGGGTACACGTCTAATCACGCCGCGGAAGTCGTCGCCCCCGCGCTGCTTCGTCGCGGCGAGGAGAAGATCGTCCGGTCGCTGCGACGCGCGGTGAAGGACGTGGTGTTCCTGAACAGCAGGGGTGACGTGACGTGCTACGGCCACGACGGGATGCGAAGGTGGCAGCAGCGCACGGATGCGTCTTGGCAGCCCGGGTCGAAGAGCGCGGCGAGTCTAACCGCGTTTCCGCTCAGAGTGGGCGGAGCCGTGGAGGTTGTGCTGGCCGCGGGCGCGACGCACGCGGTGCTGCTCACGCCCTCGGGGTACAAGATGAACTCGTTCAAGCTCCCGAAGGCGCCCGTCGCGGCGCTCACCGTCGCGGACGTCGACGGAGACGGCCTGAACGACGTGGTGGCGAGGACGGAGGGGGGCGATATCTACGCGTGGCGGCAGCGGAGTCACCCCGGTTTGGCGCCGTTCACGTTCCTGCTGGGCGCGTTGGCGCTGGCGGTGGCGGCGGCGTTCGTGACGCAGATGCCCACCGCGGACGAGATGGGACGGATCGTGCGGTCTACGGACGTGGACGAGCACGAATCGGCCAAGGATCGATAGAGTGAATAACGACGAGCCGACTGCTTTTTAATAACCAAAAGGTCGCCCCAAAGCTGCTGACTCACCAAACCTAACGCCACCGTGTCCGCCCCGACACACCGCACGTGCGCATGACGGCAGCTCGCGCTTTGGTTCGCCACCTGCGCTCCGCGCGGGGTATCGCGGGTATCCGCGCGGGCGCGTCCGGTGCGCTCTCGCGTCTCTCGCCGCCCCCCGCGCACGCCGCGTGGACCACGCCCCGGGCGGATGACCTCGCGTCGAGGCATCACGATGATGGTTGGGGCGCCCGAACGTATCGCGGGTTCAGCGCGGGTCCCTCGGAGACAAAGGGCGACGACGCCGCCGCCGAGGGCGACGACGTCAAGGTGGACGCGAGCCACGTCGCCGAGGAGCCCGAGGCCAAACCCGAGCCCGAGCCCGACGCCCAACCCGACCCGAAGCGCGACAACAACAACATTACGGTCGTGATGCGACCGAGCATGTGGCTGATCCCTACGCTCATGTACCGGGCGCTGCGCGCGCGGCTGGACATGTGGTGGGTGCGGGTCATGGTGGACCCAACCTTCGACGAACGCGAGTTTCTCACCGGCGCGGTCAGCGCCCACGAGGTGGTGCTGAAGAGCTTCGCCGCCAACGACATGCGATCGCTGGGCCCGATGTTAACGGACAGAGCGTTGGCGGCGTTTCGAGACGCGTTCATCGAGGCGGACCGAGGTAACGTGACCATGGACGTCGTGATTGAACGCAACGAGAACCCGATCATCGTGGAGATGGCCATCCGGGTCAACGACGACGTGCCGGACGACAAGGCGGAGGAGGTGATGGGCAAGGTTCGCGCGAGCATCAGCAACGGAGCCGCTTACGCAAACAGAAACGACGAAGCGAGGTTCGACTCGGGCGAGGACGAGTTGCTGCGGCTGCGCGTGGGCGTCCGGTTTAACAGCCGGGAGATGTGGACGATGACGGATAAGGTGAGCGGGAGTAAGACGCACAGTCTGGACCTGCGGGGGCACACGTTCGTGTTCGGAAGGGCTCTGCCGAGATTTCTACCGGCGACGGACTCGCTCACGAGCCCTTGGAAGCTCGAGGACGTCAAGTGAAGTGTAAGTTTAAGTTTGCACGGCACATATACGCGCAGCTAGGCGGTGAGACGAGTCTGAATGGGGTTAAGACGGACGTATGGGCGACGAGTGTCGTCGTCGGCGTTTTGTTTCGACGAGTCGGGTAGCCTTGTCAATTCAATTCAATTACACGCGGCGGTCGTTCTACTCCCCGGCGGGCTGCACGCCGCGCTTGAGCAGCATCCTCTTAGTCTTCTTGGCGCCCATCTTCTTCTTGGGCTTGGAAGGATAGAGCTTCTGTGCCTTTTGGTACCTGATGGACGAAACGGGAGGGAGGGGGCGGCGGATCGTCAGATTAAATGAATGAATGAAAGAATGGGCCCGGGGATTTTCTGCGTCTCGGGAATTCAACGGGAAGAGGCGGCTATGCGTGTGGTTCTCATGCGTGTGTGTCATGCGGGGAGGTACTCACGCGACGAGGTTACCGATGAAGAAGATCGCCACGATCGCGACGACGATGCCGATGATCACGAAGGTGGGGTTGGACTTCTCGTCTGCCATCATCTTGCTGACGTAAAAGTTCGGAGAATTGGATCCGGGACGGACGACTGACAACCGCCGCTGACTCTGCGGTGGCCTACGCTAGGATGCGTGGGTTGCTGGAATCACTCGCGAAGGCGTGTGATGTATGCCTGCTACCTCGAGACGGGACTCGGGTCGGCTGCTGGCGCGTGCACAAGTGCGATTGTCTCCGGGCCGCGGGGGGTGAAAAACCCGCCTCGGAATTCCGCGAAACTTTTCGCGGTCGCTCAAATTAGGGAAATCAAGTCACAGCCGGGCCAGACCGAGCGGCCCCCACACCCACCAGTCGACACCCACCATGCCGCCGATCTTACGGGAGGGTGATCTCCTGGGAAATGGTCGCTTCCGCGTCATGGGCCCCAAGCCCATCGGCAGCGGTCAGTTCGCCGAGGTGTACCAGGCGATGGACGTGAAGGCCCCGGCCGGGAAAAATCCGCGCGTGGCGATCAAGATCGAGCGCGAGGACAAGACCAGCACGCGCGAGATGAGGGCGCTGCGGGACCTGCAGGGGTGCAAGGGCGTCGCGCGGCTCGTGGACTCCGGTGCCAAGAAGACGTCGCCGTTCATCGTCATGCAGATGATGGCGGCCAACCTCGCGGACGTCAGGTCGAAGATCCCGGGGCAGAAGTACAGCCGCGCGACGACCGGATGGCTCGGCGCGGAGATGGTGGACATCCTTCGGGGGATCCACGAGAAAGGGTACGTGCACAGGGACGTCAAGCCCAGCAACGTATGCCTCAGCGGCAGCTCGCGGGACGGATTGGACCGGACGCTCTGCCTCATCGACATGGGCCTCGCCAAAAAGTTCACCACGGAACCCGCCCCATCATCCGCCACTCCAGGCGTCTTCAAGGGTAGCACCACCTACGCGTCGATGTTCGCGCACGCCGGGGAGGAGCAAGGACCGAGGGACGACATGTGGTGCCTCCTGTACATGCTCGCGGAGTGCCACGAGGGCACGCTGCCGTGGCGGGCGCTGAAACAATCGGGGGAACTCGACGACGACGCCGTGAAGGAAGGCGTGCACCGAGCGAAACGCGAATGCGCGGAGGATCCAACGAAACTGTGCCCGAGCGCGGGGACCCCGCGGGAGCTGTGCGAGTTCTCCGCGGTGTTGAAGCGGGTCACGGCGTCGTTCGAGTATCCCGATTACGACGCCCTGAAGCGGCTGTGCCTGGACATGACGGGGGGCGAAGACGGAGAGACTGGGATCGCGTTGGACTGGGAACGTGTCGCGCCCGACGACCTGGACGGCGGCTTCAGCGGTGGGAGGACGTACGCGGACGTCGCGGGCGGCGGCAACGTCCTCCCGCACGTCCTCCCGCCCCCGCCCAACGGCCAAGGTGGAGCCGGCGGGCTGAACCCGGTGGCTAAACCTTTCGTACCGCGAGGGCCGCCGCCGCCGACGCGGGTGAGCCACGCGATCAAAAACCCGGAGCGGATCGACCCGGACGTGGCGAAGGCGATCGGGAACATCGTGAACAAGTTCGACGTGGAGCAGGTGATCGCCATATGCGCGGGGTGCGCGTCGGCGATGGTGGAGGGCAACGCGGACCTGAGGGACCCGCTGGTCGGGGACCTGGTCGAGCGGTGCCTCGACGACTTCGTGGCGATCGCGGGGGACGCCAAGGCGATCTGCAACGCGAAGAGGAAGCGGCAGAAGACGGAGGGTGCTTAACATGTCGTGTGCTTAACAATCACCGATGACGGGGGAGAGGGAACGTGAGGCTCTTGGCGTAGACTTGAAACGTTTTGGATCTGATTGCTAATAACCAAAAGAGATGTGAGCCACGATGTGACGGGGAGCCATTGCGCGATGCACGCGACGGTCGCGGCGAGGGTGTCGGCCCCCGCGCGCCCCCGCGCGCGGAGGCTTCGTCGCGTACACACCAGGGCCGCGTCCGAGGCTGAATCCAGCCCCGCGGACGCGTCTCCATCGGTGGTATTGGGCGCCAACGGGAGGACGGGCCGCGAGATCGTGAGGTCGTTGCTTCGCCGCGGGATACCGACGCGGGCGTGCACCAGGAGCGGAACGTTCGACGCGAGGGAGCTCCTCGGGGATGACGCGAGCGGAGCGGTCGTGCCGTGGACGTTCCCGCTGCTCCAACCCACCGCGGCCGACGTCACGCGCCCGGAGACGGTCGCGTCGGCGACGAGGGACGCGAAGTACGTGTTCTTCGCGTGCACCGCCCCGGCGAAGGGCGACCCCGACGCCGTCGATCGAACGGGTCTGATCGAAGTCGCGCGCGCGTGCGTGGACAACGACGTACGCAGGCTCGTGGTCATCTCTGGCGCGGGGGTCACCAAGACTAACTCGCCGGCGTACGGCTTCCTCAACGCCTTCGGGGGGCGCATGGACGCAAAGCGCCGAGGAGAGACGGAGCTGCGAGAAGTCTACGAAGGTGCGCCGGACTCCAGGGGAACGAAGGGAGTCAAGCCGACGTACACCATCGTGCGTCCCAGCGGCTTATTAGACGGCCCGGGGAAGGGCGCCGCGGCCATGGCGGTCAACCAAGGGGACGAAGCCGCCGGGTTCATCGACAGGATCGACGTCGCGGAGTGCGCGGTTGAATCGGCGATGAACGAACAATGCGCGAACGTGTCCTTCGAGGTGTACGAACTGGGTACGGCGGTGCCCACACGCACGCTATCCATCGCGGACATACTCAGCGATCCGTTAACTCGAACCTTCGTATCCGTGGTGACCGGGGAGGCGTTCAGGGGCGGCGACGGGCAGGCGGAGAGGGAGGCGAGGGTGAAAGCGACGGAGCGCGAGCGTTCGGGCTGCGGCGACTGGTCCACGCTCCTCTCCGGCTTCGAGCCTAGTATTTATGATTAGAGTAGCTATAGCTAGTTGCGGTCTATCGCACGGCGGTGTGGTGTGCGTTCGGTGTTTGCCCGGTGTTTGCACCGGGACCCAAGAGGCGAGTCCCGCCGTCGCGTTGAGACTCTCTTATTCGTGCGTGAGTCCTCGCTTGCGAAGAAATTCTCCGAGCATGGCGGCGTGCGCCCTTCGCTCGGCGACGGCGAGTCCCGCCGCGCGAAACTCGGGCACCTCGCAGCCCGGCGGCGAGGGTGGACCGCAGTTGGTGGGGTGTCCGGTGACGCACAGGACGCACTCGGCGCTCGCGACGCCCACAGCCCACTCCCATTCGAGATATTCCCTCGGGTCCTTCGTTTCGTCGTCGTCGTCGTCGCCCGACCCATCTGTGTCTTTCGCGGGTGCGTGCGGCCCGTCGACATCCGCCCAGCCGTCAACATCCACCCACTCCTCCGCGGACCACGCCACGAGCGCGGCGCCGAACTCAGCGCCCGACAGCCGTCCGTCGCCGTCGTCGTCCGAGCGCCTGAAGACCTCGTACACCATCTTCGGTGAGATCGCGGCGGCGAGGTCGTCGTCGAGCGTCGACATCGCGCGAAGGAACGACGCCAGCTCGAGGTAATCCACCGCCCCAGACCCGTCCACGTCGACAGATTCGAACAGCTTCGCGAGTCCCGCGCTCTCGTACTCGGTCAGCGCGTATCTCTTGGTCCCGTTCGAGTCGGCCGAGAAGTCTTTTCCGATGACCGCCTCGGTCTCGACGACGGCGCCCTCGTCCGCGGTGGCGATGGACCCGAGCGTCGCCAGGCACACGAGAATGACGAATAGGGCGTGACGAGTGCCTCGCATCGTCTTTGACGGGAACCCTCGCCGCGCCCTCGCGCCCGGAGGGTGTGGCGAACCGCGAACGAGTCATAGTCAGCAGCGAATAATCTTTGTTGTCAACCTTCTCCTAAATTCCTACAGTAGCTCTACTCCCTCTTGGGATAATACCCCCGCGCCGACTCCACGTACTCCTTGAACTGTTTCGGGACCACCACCAGGAACACGTACCACCACGCCGCGATGGGCACCGCCACCAGCGCGCTGAGCCATTTCATGTGGAAAACCACTTCGGGCGCCGAGGTGATGATCGTGCCCGTGAGCAAGATGGTCCAGGGTTGGCACCACGGGGGCTTGGTCTTCCACATGTCCGGTTCGCCGTCCCCAACCTCCCTGAGCAGCTCGGCGATCTCGGGTGGGATCCCCTGGTCGTCGGGGTACTTGGCCCAGCTCTCGTAGTATCCGTCGTCGTCGCCGTCGTTCGCCGCCCTCAACCTCGAAGATGATGACGACGACGCGCGATGCGCCCCTTCGAAGCGCCTTGGTGCGGGACCCCGGGTAGCCCCTCGATGCCGCACGCGATGGGAGGCGGTCGAGGAGATGTTGAGGCAGGTGAGGTGCGCCGTCGACGTGCACGCAGCCATGGTCATGTGCGCTGTGGAGTGTGTGGGGGCGCCCGAGACGAGGGAAGAAAAGACAGGAGCTGGCTCGCAGCGCTGGGTGTTGGCGGCCAAATTTTTTATACGGGCGAAAGTAGACCGTCAAATAGGAGTCGTCGAATGTTTTGGCCGTACTCAATTTTTCCAACGAACACCCAAACACCCGAGACCATTGCCGAGCGCGCGAGGTGACAATCGACGCGAACCGGGCTCCGACCGAGACACGGACAGAGATTGATAGACCGGTCCGTCACGTCCAAACTCAAACTCGGACCACCGAACGAACACGGCGGCCGGAGCGAGGAGGAAACACCGAAGAGAGGGGCGGATATCTAGCGTTCGTGAATTGGGGGGAGCCATGAGCAAGAAACACCTCACGGACGAGGAGCTCAGCGCCGAGTGGTGCGTCCCCGACCTCGTTCAAACCATGCGATAGTCCCCTGGACGCGATCGCGACTCACTGAGACGCCCCCCAGGACGCACACGCGCACCCCACACGCGCGCGTCCCCGCCTCTTCACGGTTCATTTTTCTCCCCGGGCCGAACCCGCGCCTGACCGCCCGCCCCTCGCCCCACCCTTTCGATCCGACAGGCCGTATCTCACCAGGCGACAGGTGAAGGAGTTCAAGGATGCGTTCGCCATCTTCGACAAGGACGGCGGCGGGAGCATCACCACCCAGGAGCTCGGCGACGTGATGAAGTCCTTAGGCCAAAAGCCCACGAACGCAGAGCTGGAGACCATGGTGAGAGAGATCGACGCCGACGGCAACGGGGAGATTGACTTCCCGGAGTTTCTCACGATGATGCTCCGGAAGATGAACGAGGGTAACCCGGAGAAGGAGCTCATGGACGTGTTCATGGTGTTCGATAAGGACGGGAGCGGGACCATCAGCGCCGAGGAGTTGCGGGCGGCGATGAAAGTCATCGGCGAGAAGCTGAGCGACGACGAGATCGAGGACGCCATCAAGCTCGCGGACAGCGGCGGGGACGGCGAGGTTGACTACGACGAGTTCATCCAGTTCGTGCTCAGCGACTGAGCACTTACGCGCGTGTATTGTAAAAGTATCCCATCAAACGAACAAACGCGAGCGCCGTCTCACCCGCGAGCAGTTACATTCTTTTGGTTATCGCCCAAGTTCTCAAAACTCGCTTGACGGCGCAATCTCTGTTGGTCTAGGTTTCCCGACCCTCCTCGAGTGGTTCACTCCACTCCCGCGCGTCGGCACGGGAATCGGGTCACCGGGTCCGCCGCAGGTTGGATGCGCACCCAGCCGTGAGCGTCTGGGTGGTGGACCCTTCGTTCCGGCGCATCGGAGACGCGTAAACCTTCGCGCTTCGGGGTAGCGATGGGTTATGACGAGGTCGCGGGGCGGCGGCAGGCGCCATGGAACCTGGAGGACAAGGGCGTCGCGCTGCGAAGGCTGATGGGCCTCGCGCTGCTCGCGTTCGGCGTCGCCGGGTTCATCGCGGTCCCCATCGCCGTCTGGAACTTCGTCCGCGGCGACGGTGGATCGTCGACGGACGACGCGGGGTACTACACCCTGCTCGTCCCAATCACGATACCGGCGACGATTATTTTCGTCTACCTCAACTGGGTCTCCGTCTCCTTCTTCAAGTCCGCTTGATTGCCGGTTGAAGGTGCGGTTCCACGCCGTCGTGATTCAAGTGAGGTTACTCTCACACCGGTAAGGTCAGTACCCACGCCCGTGCCCCGTCGAACTCGAACAGCCCGCTCGTTTTCCGCAAACAATGCTCCAGAGACTGAGGCGACGTGGCTGAACCCCCGTGAAGCTAGTCATGATCTCCGGAGCAGAGAATCGTAAGCCAAACCTAAACCAATGGCATCCCTATCGGTGGGAAGTCGTTGACCTGTCTCGTTGGCACAGTTTCTCATGGTTTTCGTTCGTCGCATGCGATCTTACCCCGGACGGCTAAAGCGATATCCACGCCTCGCGCGTCCCATATCGTGTGCAAGATCGATCGTGTGATTCGTGTTGCAGCCCGAGGCCATCAGTGCCCGTGCGTTGTGTCTATTTCCACACGCATACCCCGAATATACGCCCGAACTCGCGTGTAGCCACTCTGCCACGGAGTTGGATCGCCGCAAGGCTGTGGTCCGCTCTGTCCAAAGATTGGCTGAAAGCATTCCCTGGGATAATTTTGTCTCTCGATAGGAAGCCGAGCCGCGGGGCTGGTCCCGATCGCGGTTCGGTGCCAATAGGGCAATTACAGTTTCACTCGAACTACGTACTTTCGGTTTTCGGCGCTCGGTGACGAGACTCGGATGATGAGACCAGCGTATGGAAGAGCCGTATGATCCGCGTGATTTCAACCTCATTCGCCCTTACGGGTCACCCGTCACCTTTTCCACGCCTTTTCCTCTCGGCCATTTCCTCTGAACCCTCTCTTCATCTTACCGTTGGAGAGTCGGGTATGATAGGGTGGCAAGATGAAAGGGCCGGCTACAAATCCCCCCCTGCGATCATAATGACACAGGGGTCTACAACGGTCGGCAAAGTTCCTCGCCCCGGCGATGTTGGCAACCCGAACCGACGTCGACTTCGTTCCCACCCTGACCTCCGCTTGATCATTGATTCGTCGCAGGTGCACACGCGATGGACACGTTATGTCCCGGAGCACGTTCAAGAGTAGAGTAGCCACGATTGTTGTAGTAACAGCCTTAGCTTTAGTTCAATACGGTCGGTCGTAATTATTTGGTCGGATTTTTGTCAGATTATTTTTGTCAACTCGCTTTTGAAATGTCGAAGGAGCTGCTCAGTCAGAGCACCTTCGCGCGACCGCTTGCACCGACGCCTCGAGGGGCGTCGAGTATCGGCCCGCCATGGGTATGTTCAGCTTCGGCGGCAAGAAGAAGTCCAAGGCTAGGGACAAGAAAAAGGAGAAGGGCGGGGACAAGGACAAGGAGGCCGCCCTCGGGTACGACGAGGAAGATGGCTACGGCGAGGAGATTTACGACGAAGGGGCGCTGGAGATGCTCGCGGACGAGGGCATCGACTCCGACATCGAGGCGGAGGAGAACGAGCGATACAACCGCCGACCGCGACCCGCGGATGGGCCGGTGGAGCGCTCCACCGAGAACGGCTTCCTGGCGCGTCAGCCGTGCAGAGCCGCGCTCGTGGCACCCACGTCGCACACGACCGGATACAACACGCACGAGAAGCCCGACCATCACCTCCAGCTGGACTTCGTCTACGGCTACCGCGCGCACGATTCCAGGCACAACCTGGTGTACAACATCGACGGGCTGGTCACCTACCCGGCGGCGGCCACCGGCATCGCCTACGACAGCCGCGAGCACACCCAGCAGTTCTTCACCATGCACACCGACGACATCGTCAGCCTGGCGATGCACCCGGACCGAGAGATCATGGCCACGGGGCAGGTGGGCAAGGACCCGACCATCTGCGTCTGGTCGTCCACCACGTGCGAGCTACTCGCGGAGCTTAAAGGCTTTCACCAACGCGCCGTGGTGTCGCTCTCGTTCGACGGTACGGGCAAATACCTGGCCTCGGTGGGACTCGACGACGACCACTCGGTGGCCATCTACGATTGGGCGTCTCGGCGCATGGTGGCGAACAGCAAGGGTGACGAGAACAGGGTGTTCAACTGCGAGTACAATCCGTACGACGGGCGGTTAGTCACGGGCGGGGTGAAGCACATCAAGTTCTGGGTGATGGAGGGTGGGTATCTGGTGGGTAAGAGGGGCGTGTACGGGCGGATGGGCGCGGTGTCGACCGTCCTGTCCATCGCGTTTCACACGGACGGCTCGACGCTGACGGGGACCCAGGGCGGGATCGTGTACCAGTGGGCGGACGGTGGTGAGCAGTGCATCCAGAAGTTCGAGGCGCTGCACCAAGGACCGGTGCACGACATATTCGTCAACGAGGACTACATCGTCACCGGAGGGAAGGACGGGAAGGTTAATTTTTTCACCCAGTACATGGAGAAGGTGTTCACCATCGACATGGCCAAGGTTGTGGAGACGATCACCGACCTTCAGGGTAAGCCGCTGTGCAGCTACGACGGCAAGGCGCCGTGCGTCAAGTCGCTGTTCATGGAAGGAACCCAACTGTTGGTGGGCACCAAGGGCAGCGAGATTTTCGAGTTTGACATGAGCACCGAAGACAGCTGGAAGACTCGCAGGCGGATCATCACGCAAGGACACAGCGCCGGATACGACGAGAAACGAAGGATCCAGACCAGCGAGCTATGGGGTCTCACCACGCACCCGTTCCTGCCCCAGTTCGTCAGCGCGGGCGACGATAAGACCCTGCGCGTGTACGACATGTACCAGCGAAGGCAAATCGCGGTGAGAAACGTGAGCTCGAAGGTTCGATCCGCTTCCTACTCCCCCGACGGAAAGTTCATCGCCGCGGGTTTCTTCGGCGGCGGGTTCATCGTCTTCGACACCAACACCGGGAACGAGCTCGTCGCCAAGAAGCACAGGCGCGAGTGCATAGGTGACATCAAGTTCTCGCCGTCCGGCAGGTGGCTGGCGGTTGGAAGCCACGATAACTTTGTGGACGTGTACGACGCCTCGAGAAATTTCAAGCGCGTCGGCGTGTGCAAGGGCCACAGCAGCTACATCACCCACCTGGACTGGAGCGAGGATAGCCGTTATCTGCAGACCAACAGTGGTGATTACGAGTTGATGTTCTGGGAGATTCCCGGGTGCGAGCAGGTCAAGTTTCCCACCGCGCTCAAGGATACCAAGTGGGACTCGTGGACGTCCACCCTCGGATGGCCGGTGCAGGGCGTGTGGCCGAAGCACGCCGACGGCACGGACGTCAACGCGTGCTGCCGCAGCGCCGACGGCACCGTGGTGGCCACCGCGGACGACTTTGGCCTGGTCAAACTGTTCAGGTACCCCAGCGACGTGGGACGCGCGGATTACCACGGCTACCTGGGCCACAGCTCGCACGTCACCAACGCGAGGTTCAGCTACAACGATGAGTTTCTGATCACCGTGGGCGGCGGCGACCGGTGCGCGTTCCAGTGGCGGCACTACGAAGCCGACGAAGGCGACGAGGAGATGACCAGCGAGGTCGAGGAGGAGGTGCTCACGTCGGTTGAGGATTACGAGGATTTCTCAAAGACGAACCAGGTTGTGCAGATGGTGATGACGGGTCACGTCAACGGAATCCCGCAGTACATGCCGCTGTCCAGCCTCGAGGCTAAGCCGTCCCGAGAGATCCCGCAAGGCTCGGGACTCGATCCAGGCTCGAGGCTGGCGTTCCTGCCGTGCGCCCCCGCGGTTTTTGCACCGGACGGCTACCTACGGGAACCAGACGCCCTAGCGCCCTGCATGGAAGCCGCGGAGCTCGAGTTCGTCCACGGGTACAGGGCTCACGATACCAGGGACAACTTGTTCTACACGGCGCGGGGCGAAGTGGTCTATCACACCGCATCGCTCGGCATCGTGTACAACCGCGAGAGCAACACGCAGCGGTTCCTCGCGGATAACCCCACCGTGGACGGCGTCACCGGGCACACCGACGATGTCCTGTGTTGCGCCAGGCACCCAACCGGGAGCATATTCGCAACCGGCGAGGTTGGGCGGAACCCCAAGTTGATCGTGTGGTCCAGCGACGACCCGCGGCGACCGCTCGCGATCCTCCAGGGTTTCCTCAAGAAGGCTATCGTGTCCGCGACGTTCTCCAGGGACGGTACGTTGCTGTGCGCGGTGGGCGCGGATGCTAACCACTCGCTGGCGGTGTACAGGTGGCAAACCGGGACGATGCTGGCTTCATCCAAGGGTTCGCCCGAGAAGATCGTCAGCGTGTCGTGGTCGCCGTTCCAGGACTACGTGGTGACGTGCGGCGTGAAGCACCTGATGTTCTGGAGCACCTCGCCGTTCGTCGCCCGGAAGGCGCTGTTCTCCAAGCGGGGTAAGATCCAGACCATGCTGTGCTGCTGCTTCCCGAGTCCCGATACCACCGTCGTGGGGACGCAGGACGGTAGCCTCTACCTGTTCAAAGGGTACCAGCTGGCGACGAACATGCGCCGGTGCCACCAGGTGACGCACGCCGTCATCGCCACCAGGGACGTCGTCATATCCGGCGGGAAGGAGGGTAAGGTTAAGTTCTGGACCATCGACCTGATGCAGTGCCTGAAGGAGGTTGAGATTAACCACCCGCAGGCGATGTCGGGTTGCATCAAGGCGATGCACCTATCCGGCAGCATGCTCGTCGTCGGCATCCGCACCGGCGAGATTTACGAGATGGACACCACCTCGTACACGTACACGCTGATGCTCCAGGGTCACGGGTACGGCACCATATGGGGCCTCGCCACGCACCCGGGCGAACACCAGATGTGCACGGTGGGTGACGACTGCACGGTGCGCGTGTGGGACGTCGCCAGTCGAAGGATGGTCATGGTTCGCGATTTGGGCGCCAAAGGAAGGAGCGTCGCGTATCACCCCGACGGCTCGCAGATCGCCATCGGCCTCGCGGGCGGCGGCCTGGTGGTTCTCAGCGCCGACAGCCTGGACACCATACACGCCAAGAAGGACAGGGAGGAGCCCATACACGAGTTGAAGTATTCGCCGAACGGTCAGTACCTGGGCGTAGGTTCGCACGATAATTACATCGACGTGTACGACGTGGGCAAGCAGTACGGACGCATGGGCGTCGCGAAGGGCCACGCGAGTTACATCCGGCACATCGACTGGTCCGAGGACAGTACCGTGATGCAGAGCAACTCTGGGGACTTCGAGATGCTCTTTTGGGAGATGCCTAGTGGTAAGCAGATTAAGTTCCCGGCGGATACCAGGAACATGGACTGGGCGACGTGGACGTGCGTGGCGGGTTGGCCGGTGCAAGGGATCCTGCCGCGGTACTCCATGGGCACCGACGTGACAACCTGCGACCGAAGCCACACCAGGACGGTCGTCGCGAGCGGCGACCAGTTCGGTATGCTGAACATGTACCAGTACCCCGCGCATAAGGGCTGCGCGGGTCGAACCTTCGGCGCGCATTCGGCCAAGGTGACGCAGGTGAGGTTCATGTTCGACGATACCTACCTCGTCACGGTGGGCGCGGACATGACCTTGTGTCAGTGGCGCATCGTGCTGTGAAGCGACACGGGTGACAACGAACGTGTAGACTACTACGAATTACTTAGCGAACGATTTGTGACACGACGTCATATTGATGAACGTTCTAGTGTGTGCGTATGAATCCCCCCTCCCCGTCCCGGTGTTAGTTTCCGTTTCTCATCTCGGTGAGAGCCTCGCGCCTGGACAGTCCCCGAGTTATCCTCCGGTCGTCCCCGACGGTCATCTCCATCTTCCCCAGCGCGGCTACCACGTTCTCGGCATCGTTCTCGTTGCCGTTCTTCGAACGCTTCAACCTCGCCGCGGCTGGCGACGGCGTGAACCCGTTGACCGATCCGTTCTCCTTGTTTGCCATCGCCAGGAACCTGGGCTGCGCCGTCGGCGTGACGGTGGCGGGAATCGGCGCAGCCTTCTTCACCGAGCTCACCAGCTGCGACAGGAGGATCGGCCGCTCTGCACCGACCGGCGTGCCCGCCGCCGCGAGGCCCGGCCCGCGCTTCCCCGCGGCGATCTTCTCGACGCTCGATTTGAACTTGGCAAAGTCAATCTTGGTCGCGGATTCCGTCATCCACTGGATCCTCGTCTGCGGCGACGCCGCCGACATCTCCTCGCCGACCAAGTCCTCCAGCGCGGTCGCCGCGTCCCCACTCAGGTCATCCGGCCGCATACCCCGCTTCCACGCCTCCCTCGCCAACGCAGCTGCGCGGGTCCGCTCGTACTTGAGCTCATCCTCGAGTTCCTCCACGTGTAACTTGTACGCCTCGTCGGCGGCGGCGTTGGCCCGGGAGTTGGTCTCGTGCTGGCTCTTCATCGCCGCGGCGAATTCATCGCGAACCTTGAGCGCGTCCGCGGCTGTCTCCTCGGCGATGGACTGCGCCGCCCTCGCGCGCTCGCACTGATCGAGCAAGGTTTTGTTCTTGTCGGACGCGACGCCGAGGTCCTCTTGGAGCCGTTTGATCTTGGACCGCTTATCCTCCAAATTCTCGCGGAGCTGATTGGTTTCCATCTCGAGCATGATGGAGTGCCCGTCGCCCTCACCCTTCATGGACTCGAGTTCCTCGTGATGCGCCTTTTTCATCGCGGCTGTCCGTGCGTCCACGTTCCCGAGCTTCTCCTCCCTGTCCCTGAGCACCTCCTTTAACGCCTTGACCTCGGCGGTGAGCTGCGAGAGCTTCAGATCCCGGGACGCCACCGTCTTGTGCAGCGCGACGATTTTCTTCTCCGCGTCGGCAACCGCCACCTGCATCTCGCCCAAGAAGAAGAGGCTCTCCTTCTCGGTGTCGTCAGCCTTGGACTTGTAGTCCGCAGCCTCAGCTTTGGCGGTGGTGATCAGCGTGTCCGCGGCGGCGAGTTCGTCCTCGAGGTGCGCGATCTTCGCCGCCGCCTCGGCGGACAAGCCCCCCGCATCCGTCACTTCGGACCTGAGCCTCGCGACGGCGACGTTCAGCCGGTCCACCTCCGCGGCGCCAGCCTCCGCGGCGGACTCTGCGGCGTGTAGCCTGCCCTCAAGCTCGCGCGTGGCGTGCGCAGCGGCGTCCTCGCGCTCAGCCTGGAGCTTCGCGGCCACCTCGAGTCGCTCCTCCTTGTCGCGGCGCTCGACTCGCAGTTGGCGCTCGGCGTCGACGAGCCTTTGTTCGAGCTCGAGGGATCGATCCTCCGCCGCCTTGAGAGCAGCGCGCGCCTCTTCCACGCGGACGTTAGCGGATGCGACGTTGGTCTTGGCGACGTGGACCTCGCCCTCGAGCCGCAGCCTCAACTGGCGGTCCACGTCGGACGATACCTGCGAGCGCCGCGCCGACTCGAGTTCCCCGGTGAGCCGGGCAACCTCCTCGAGGGAAGCCTTGAGTTGCGATTCAACAAACGCCACCCTCGCCTCCGCGGCTGAACGCACTTCCCCTACCCGCGCCTCCGCCTCCTCAACCTGGTGCCCGAGCTCGGTTCGCATCTGGAGCATCTGCCCCTCGAGTTCCGCGCGTGTTTCGATCACCTGCGCGTTTGCGTTTTCAACCGCCTCGTCGGCGGCGGCGGCGAGACCCGCGAGCTTCGTCCGTTCAAACTCAGCCGCTCGCTCCGCCGCCGAGGCTTTCTCCACCAGCGACTGCGCCTGCGCCTCCTTGCTAGAGACGGTCGCCTGGAGAGCCTCCGCGCGGGACAGCGCGGCGGCGCGTTCCTGCTGCGCGAGGTGTAGCCTGTGAACGTTTTCGTCCCGGTTGGAAGCGAGCGATTGCTCCAGCGTCCGCCGCGCGTTCTCGGCGTTTTCAAACATCTGGTGGTACTGGTCCCGTTCCTTCTTCACCGCGGAGGCCATGCCAGCCTTCGTGGAGACCTCCCTGAGCTGCTCGTTCATGTTGCGCACCGTCTCTTCGCGCTCCGCCAGCGACATCTCGAGCCGCGCCACCGCCCGCGTCTGGCGCTTCTCCGCGGACATCGCCGCCATGAGCTGATCCGTCACCGTCCTGAGCTGAGCGTCCCGGGAGTCGAGCTCCTTCTCCATCGCGTTCAACACGTTCTGCGCCGCGTCCGCGCGCTGCTTCAGCGGGGACAGCGCGTTGGACTTTGCGAAAACCTCGCTCTGGAGCTTGGCGCATTCAGCCTCGCGCGCCGCGAGTTTGCCCTCGGCGTCGGACACGGCTACGTCTCTCTCCTCGAGCTGAAACTTCAAAGTCTCAATCTCACGCTCCGCAGCCTTGACCTGCGCCTCGTTCTCGGACTTGAGGTGGAGGATGAGCGCCTCTTTGTTCCGCGCGTTTTCCTCCTCGGACGGCCTCGGGGGTGACCCCGCGTCCTTCTCGGCGCGCATCCGCTCCTGTTCCGCCCGTAGCTCGTCGAGGTTATTTTGCAGCGAGAGGGCGTACTCGGCGGCTTGGTCGAGCTCAGCCTCCTTCTGCTCGAGCATGGCGTCGCCGTCACGTAGCAGTTGGTCCCTCTCCTCGATACCCGCGCGGATCTCGTCCGCGGCGGCGGTCGCCTCCACCAGCCTCTCCTCCAGGGTGGAAATCTCCTCGGCTCGGGTGGAAACGATTCGCTCGAGCCCAGCCTTTTCCTCCTTTGCCATCTCGTACAGCTCCTCAGCCTTGCGCCGTTCCGTTCGCTCAACCTCGAGGCAAGCCTCCAGCTCCTCCTGCATCATCTCCACCTCGCCGCGTCGCGCGGTCACCTCGGACTCCCACTTGGCGGCGGCGGCGCGGGCGTCCGAGGCGTCCCGCTCCGCCGCCTGTTTCGCCGCCACGAGTTCAATCAAGCGCTCCTGGCTCTGCCTCGCCACGCTCTCCGCCTGGCGCAGGTCCTCCATGACGTCCTGGCCGCCGCCGTAGACGGACGACCGTCGGCCGCCGCCGAGGGAGACGCGGCCGACGCTGCTGCCGAGCGAGTCGCGGCCCATGATGTCGCCGCCGGATTGCATGTGGTGAATCTGGTGCTGCTTCTGCGCGAGTTCCTTGGCGCACTTTTCGAGCTCGAGTTGCGTCCGCGCGAGCTTGTCATCCTTGCTCGATTTGGCCCGCTCGGCGTCCTCCCTGCACTTCTCCGCGCGCTCGAGCTCGGCGCTGAGCTGCTGCAGCATACCCGCCTGCGCCTCGATCGTAAACTCCTTCTCCTCGACGGCGGCGAGTTTCTCGAGCCTGGCCGACTCGAGCGCCGCCGCCGCCGCCGCCGCATTTGCCTTTTCCCGCTCGAGCTCCGTCCTCCGCGTCTCCGCCTCCGTCTCCAAATCCCCCATCTTGACACCTAGGAGCGTCAGGTTAGACTGCATCTGTGTACGCTCTTCATTCATCGTAGCCATCTGAGCCGCGAGGAGTTTCTCCCTTCGCTCCGCCTCGTTCTTCTCCGCCAACGCGACGGACCGCGGGGACGGACCGGTTGATTGTTGCTTCTCCCGCGATTGTTGTTGCCGCACCGGCTGCGTTCCTCCCGAGGCTGACCGGTGGAGTGACGCCCTGGCCGCGGCGACGGTCTTCGCGCGGCTCACGCCGCTCCTGGGCGTGGACATCACCGGCGGGCTGGAGTACTGCGGCGCGTTCATCCAGGACGTGGCCGCCATCTTGATCCCGGGCCCCGCGCCGGATCTGACGACGTTGTTCACGCTGGGGCTGTGGTGGTTGGAGACGTCCACGGACCGCAGGCTCGCGACGAAGGCGGAGACAGCCTCGGGGGACGGGACGAGCGCCTTGCCCTGCGACGGCGGGGTGTTCTCTTTGGCGGCGCGTACGGCGACGGGCGGCGACGGGGTTCCGCGGGTGACGACGCTCGCCGTCTTCTTCTTCTTCCCGGAGGAGGAGGATGGGTTGGGCGGGCGAGCGGCGGTGGCGGTCGGTGGGGAGATGGACTTCTTGCGACGCGCGGCGGCGTCGTTCACCGCGAGCTTGGCGCCCACGCGTCTGTCCTTATCCCATTGCTGGACCCCCTCGCGCGCGGCGTGCAGCCGGGACGTCGGCGTGCCCTGCGCGACGGACCCGACGGTCCCGGACGAACCCCTCCTCGAGTAGTCCGATACGCCGCTGATTGACGGGCGTGAAGATGCCGCCCCGCCGCCGAGCGAGGTGCGCCCGCCGATGGACTGGCGCTTCCGCTGCGCCTCCTTCTTCTTCTTCCACTCCTCGAGCTGCCGTCTGCGCTCGGCCGCGGCGTCGGATTTCCTCCGCGCGGCGGGCGGAGCCATCGACATCGCGCACCGGACGAGCTAACACTCAGGTGCCCGAATGACAACGGCTTCCGAGATAAACTCGCGGGCGGATGCGGGATGCCCGGGGCGACGCGCGCGATACGACGGGCGGTCCGAGGCGCGGCCGCTGAGGTCGCCGGATGTGGGGCGGGCGTTCGGCGCGCTGTATCGCACGGAGACGATGCGTGCGCGACTCCCCGCGATACTGACGCGCGGGATGAGAGACCCGTTGACGAAAAACGTTTCTGGTTCCCCTCCGCCGAAGTCGGCTTCGCGGAAGATCCGAGATGAATTTTTGTCGAAGCCTTTTCGTATGACACCCTCTCACCGCTAATAACTACGTTCGCCTCTACTCCCCCTTAGCCTTCCTCGACCGCACCCTCGCCGAGCTCCTCGTCGCCTTGGGCGTCGCCCTCGCCTTGGGTGTCGCCCTCACCTTTACGGACTTACCCCACACCGTGTGGGGCAATCCCCGGGTGACGTAGAGTTGAACCAAGTAAAATAAGAGACACGCGTGGGCCACGTGAGGGATGACGTCGTCCAGTACCCATGCCTTCGGTACACACGCGTTACGTCCGAGCCACGCCGCGCCAGCCGGATTCAATGGAACGAGGTACGAGTAGTCCACGGCGCCGCATCGAAGTTTATTACCGATTGAGACCAAAGGCCCGCCCGGCGCCGCCGCCGTGGCGACCGTATGCGTCGTTAGGCTCCGTAAGTACTCTTTCCCGACGGCGACTACCACGACGGGCCACGGTGTTCGTTTGGACGACACGACTCGGTCGGTGCACTGCTTGAACAGCGATGCCGCCGCGCCGACGGCCGCGCCCAGTGCCAGCCGTGGGCCCACGGAGACGGACGCCGCGAGCCGGAGGGTCTTTCGCATCGAGTTGAACTTGTTGAACCCGGCGACTGCGTGGAGCGTACTCCGCGACGCGGTGCCCGATGGTGTGCGTGCGGTGTACCTTCGTATCAGCGCCGCGGGTGCCACGTTGACGATGGCCCACGCGGCGGTGGCGTCCGTGAGGTTCGCGGGGATCTTCTCCCAGAGGTTAGGGACGCCCGCGGTTGGCCAGGTCCAGAGCAACGAGAGCACGATCCTGGAGGCGAACGTGCAGAGCATGGATGCGACGTAGCACCAGAGCGTGTGCGAGCCTGGTACACGCTCTTTTCCCTCCAGGAGCATGTGTTTCCGTACCGCGAGCGAGTAGAACACGTGGTTGGCGAACCTGAGAAGCCTCTGTTTGGTGGTGGTGCGTTGGGTGTGGGGTTGAGTTCGTAAACGCGTCTGGGTGATGATGAGAGGGTCATCATGGTGGGGCATCATCGTTGGGTGTCCCCACGCACCATCGGAGCGTTCGCCACGATCAGGTCCATGTTGTGCGCCAACACCAGCACCAGCGGCAGCATCCACGATACGTCGGTCAATCGAGCCATCGCGTCCGTCGGCCAGGGCGCGTGACCTTCCTGTGATTGGCTTCCCCGCTCTCGTCCGTGCGGTCAGCGGCGGACCGACAGGTTCGATGCCAGCCTGGATTTCGAACCTCGGTTAAAAAGCCCGCGAATCTGGGGTCGGCGGCCAGTCGTGGAGGCCGCGACGCACGAGTCGGCATCTCGAATCGCGCGATATGACCACCGCGGAGGAGATCCGGTACGCGGACGCGCTCGGCCACGACAGGACGTGGGGAAGGACCTGGGGACGACGGTCCACGGACCTCGGAGATGAAGACGCCGCTTCCTTCAGGAGATATTTCTCGAGAACCTCGGATCATCGAAGAGGAAGTGACGAGCGGGATGCCGACGGGCGGGAGGCGTCCACCTCGGACCGCTCCGAGGCGTCCGTCGAGCGGTTGGCCAAGCAGGCGCGGGAGTATCAGGTGAGTGACCCCGCGAATCTCACCTCACGAGGCACCGAGCGTGGGATCACGAACCGTCGTTTGATTTCAACCCTCGTTTTCATCATCCTCTGACCAACTCCGTCGCACCCCGGCGCTTATCTACTCTACTCTCAGGCCAAGCTGGCGGAACGGACGAACGAGCTCGACGCGGCGAAGGAACGGAACCAGCTCATGCAGGAACACATAGAGAGCCTGACGGACAAAGAAGACATCGTCCGGGGCAACAAAGGGTCGCTCCTCTTAGTCGTCATCTTAGTACTAATACTCGCGGCGACGGCGTCGGCGTGGTGGTGCGAGCCGGTGGGCGTGCGAGTGGCGAAGGCGATGGTGACACGGTGGGGGGGCACGGGCGACGGGACGTGCGGCAAGGGCGGCGTGCTCGGATCGCTGTTCAGCAACTGACGACTAAGTTGAACAGAGTTGAACAGTCGACGGATTCAGCCTCCTCTTAAAATTCGTCATCCAACCCTCCGTACCCGCGCGAAGACGACCCTCCATCGGGCGCGTTGACGACCCTCCAGACGCGATACACGACGTTGACCTGCGATGGAACGGGATGTGACGTGTCAGTGCCACGTACTAGCGATGTACTTTTTGTAGTGGGAAAAACAAACGAAACGAAAGAGATGAAACAAAGAGACGCCGACTCACCGCGAGCGCGGCGTACATCAAGTTTTGAACGTTGAACCGCTTGGTGCCGTCGAAGGAGTGGTATATCCACCGCCTCCACGCGGGCAGCTTGGCGAGGTCCTCCTTACCCCGATCCTCCTTCTCCAGCAGCTCCAGCATCTTGCGCACGGCTGGGTCCCCGAGGTCGATCCCCATCTCCCTCGCCTTGGCCTTGAGCTCCTCCTCCTTCCGAGCCTTGGCGCGGTTGGCGAGCTCACGTTGGACCCGCGGGTTGTCCAGGTCAACACCTATGGCCTTACACCGAGCCTTGAGCTCTTGCTCCGGCATGTTCCGGAACGCCGTAAGCGCCGGGTCCCCGTCTTCGTTTGTCTGGTTCCCCTCTGACTTCCCCTGCGATGAATCGTTCGATCCGACCGCCCCGCCGCTTCTCTCCGCCGCCGAGTACAAACCGTCCCTCGAGTTGAACACGCCGCCGTAGGCAGCCTTGTCCTTGGCGCGCTGCGTGACGTGCGATGACCTGTGCACGTGCAGCGCGTGCCTGATCGTCGCGTCGTTGGGCGCGAGCAGGTTGGCGCGGGTCAGGTCGCGAACCGCGAGCTCCAGTGTGTGCGAAGTATCGCCCTCCGCGTGGGCCATCGCTCTTCGGTAGTACGCCTTGGCGCTATCCGGATCAATCTCCAGAACCTCCGTGCACGTCCAGATGATCTCCCGTGACCCGTCCGCCATGTTCCCTTTCTTCATGCACTGCGCCGCGTTGAGGTATATCGAGCGGATCAACCCGTGAGCCGCGGTTCGCTCGTCCCCAGTCAACGCCTCGTCGTCGTAGTGCTTCACGATGTTTTGTTCTCGGTCGTGATGCGTTCGGTTCCAGTACCTGAACACAGCCACCGCGGCCGTGTATTTGGCCATGGCCTGCGCGTACTTACCCTTGGCGAACAGGTCGTTGCCCTCATCCTTGATGGGCTCGGCGAACGCGATCTTCTCCGCGACGGACGCCGACTCTCTCATCTTGACGTAGGACTCGTCCTTGTCGAAGGTCATGGTGTTCTTCATGAACTCCGGCGAAGCCTCCCACGCGCGGCGCTTGTCCTTCATCTGCGCCGCCTTCATCTCCGAGGCTTTGCGCATGATGTCGTCGAAGCTTTGGTCGGGGTCCCTCGGGGCGCCCCGCTGAGGTCGAGCGTCGGATTCATCGTCGGAACCTGCGCGATGTTGGGAAGGGATCGGTGTGGGTGAGCGTGTGGGTGTTGGTTGGATCGACAGCGCGGGGAGGACACTCACCGTCGGACCCGACCTCCTCTATGCGCGCCATGCTAGACGCAGCCGCTCGTTTTTATTGTCCGCGAGTAGACGATATATACGCCGCGACCCGCGGGTGACCCCGAACCCAAACCGGCGCGTCCGAGAATGGGCCAGGAGCCGAGGAGGCGAAACTTCTACTTCTACTTTCCAAAAGATCTTCAGGCCTCAGATCCGAGGGGCGGGGCGGAGCGGGTTCGACACTCCGCTCGCGATGGATCCCGCGGAGAAGATCGCGCTCGCCGACTGCAGGGTGGGCGCGTGGGTGGAGGTCAGCAACGGCGGGAAGGAGCCGTGGCGCGGCATGATCGCCAAGATCGACGCGACATCCTCCCAGCCCATCGCCGTGAAGTGGGTCGGACGGGCCGCGCCGGGGCTCGCGGCCAAGCCCGGGGTTCGCTGGCCGAGCAACACCCCCGACGGGCTGTACACATGGCGCGGAGGAATCCACTTCATCGAGCTGGAGACGCTCCTGGAGGTGAACGACTACCTCTTCCACGTCGCGCACCGAAAGGGGCTCGCCGCGAAAGATCTGCCGTGCAAGCCGACGAACGTGTTTTGCCACCAGAGGGAGTGCGACGGGCGGTGCGTCCGCCCGCCGGCGCAACCCGTCAACGAACCCGGGTTTAAGGCGACGCCCGCCAAGAATGAGGCGCCCAATGCCAAGCCCGGGAAGGCCAAGCCCGAGAAGGCGCAACCCGCGGCGAAGGCCAAGCCGAAGCCGCCCGTCCCCAAAACAGAAAAAAACAAACCCGGGCCAAAGCCAAAGCCGAAAGAGGCGGCGGAGAAGAAGAGCGCGTCGGAGAAGGGTGCGGACAAGATGAAGGGTTCGAAAGCATTGGAAGCCGCGGAGATTTCCAAAAAGACGACGGAGGAAAAGAAACGAAAGTACGGCGAGGGCTTGGGGAAGTACTTCGAGTGGGAGCACAACATCACCGCGGATTGCCACCCGAGCCAGTTGCTCGTGCCGTTCACGTACCACACGGACAGGATATTCAACCTGGAGGAAGGCGGCGTGAACTATAAGGTGGAGAAACGTGTGGAGCGTTCCAAGTTGAAGTGCACGTGCTCCCGCTCGCTGCTGCCATCGCTGACGGACCATCTCGGGACGATCGAGAACCTGCACCAGATCTCAAAGGGAGCATGCCCGTGGGCAGGCATTCACTGCGGCGGCATCCTCTACCATATGCACGTGTACCAGGACCCGATGGGACGGGGGTACGGCATTCGCGCGCTGGAGCCGATCAAGAAAGGGGCGCTGATATGCGAGTACAGCGGTGAGGTCATCACCGGCGAGGAGGCCACGCTACGAGAGCACAGCTACTCGCAACTCGGCCTGTACTACCTCCACGACGTCCAGGGCAAGTTCCGCGAGAGCAAGTACACCATCGACCCGACGATGTACGGCAATGTGGCACGGATGCTGAACCATAGCTGTGATCCCAACGTGACGACGCTGGAGATAAACCTACCGAAGGAGACGAACGCGATGGGGGACGGACTACCGAAGGTTCCCAGGCTGGTGCTCTTCGCCAAGCGCGACATCAAGGCGGAGGAGGAGATGTGCATCGACTACTCGCCAGGCCGCACCGGGGACGATCTGAAGAAGGTCATGAGGTGCTTCTGCAAGACGCCCGTGTGCAAGGGGTGGCTCTTCTGACCTGAAAACGTAGGCGTGACGAATAGAGAACCTTAGGAACACGACAGAAGACAGCGAAACAAGCTCTCCCAGACCCCTCTTCAACTCCCAGACCCCACTTTGTTAGTTTCCCGAATCGGGATCTTTTTTCGATCTTTTCGCAGGGTGGTTGCCACACTGCGTCCCCTTCCCATTCCAAAGGTCCTTTCGTGGAACGGGAGTCGAAATATTCCGTGCTTTTCGCAATTTTCACCGATAGAACAAGGCCGGTTTTCGTCGATGAACGAATTCGGTGTGATTCATCGCGTTTTCATTGGCTGATGGAACACTCCGGCCAATGGCGTTTGTCCAAGGCTGCACGCTCGGCGAGTAGCTCGCCGGTTCGACGAAAAGGGCAAAAATACGGCGCGAATGGAAAAATCTGAGTTTTCGGTGGGCTCGCGCCTTTGCGAAAAGTCTAATCCACGTTCCCACGCGGTAACAACTCACGCCGATATCACTCACACGCACGCACCAGACGTGTACAACCCGGATTGCGGTCTCGAAAAGACTCTTACACATCCGTTCGAAATGTCCCAGACAATCGACGCGGTGCGTTTCCCGCCCTTCACCCCCGATCGTCGCGCGATTGCGTTTGGGATTTTCGATCGCATTCGCCCGAATTCGCCCGAATTACTTTCGCCACATTGAACATTCCCCCGAGGCTCACCCGTATCTAACCCGCGATTCCGCGTTCCGTTCCGCAGCCCGAGCTCTCCAAGGGCTATGGTGAGTCCGTCTTTAAGGGCGCCGTCGCCGACAAGTACCTCAAGGCTGTCGGCATGACCGCCGCCGACCTCGACGATTACACCTGGATCAACGACAGCGCCAAGGCTGATAAGGTCGCCAAGGCTCTCCTCAAGTGGGGTCTCGATGCCGGCGCCTCCTCGTTCTGCCACTGGTTCCAGCCCATGGCGTCCACCTTCCGCCACGGTATGACCGGCCAGGTGCAGCTCAGCACCCTCGAATTCAACGACGACGGCACCCCAACCTTTGAGCTCAAGGGCAAGCACATCCTCTTCGGCGAGACGGACGGTTCCTCCTACCCCAACGGCGGCATGCGCGCGACGCACACCGCGGGCGGCTACCTCTGCATCGACCCCGCCTCCCCGCCCTTCATGCGCGACGACAACATCTTCATTCCCGCCTGCTTCGTCTCCTACGACGGCAAGGCGCTCGACGAGAAGACCCCGCTCCACCGCGCGCACCAGGCAATGTCCAAGGAAACCGCGAGGCTCTTCAAGCACTGCGGCTTCGAGGTCAAGGGCGCCGTGAACAACATCGGCCTCGAGCAGGAGCTCTTCTTCGTCCCCCGCGAGGCCTACCAGCGCCGCATGGACCTCCAGTTCACCGGCCGCACCGTCATGGGCAAGATGCCCGCGCGAGGCCAGGAGCTCTGCGACCACTACATGAGCCCCATCAACATCGAGGCGGAGGTGTACGGCTGCATGAAGGAGATCCAGGAGCAATGCTACAAGCTCGGCATCCCCCTTAAGACCCGTCACAGGGAGGTGGCGCCCAACCAGTACGAGTTCGCGCCCCTCTTCGGCTCCGTCATCGTCCAGACGGACCAGAACCTCATGGTGATGCAGATCTGCGAGGAGGTCGCCCGCAAGCACGGCCTCGCCGCGCTCATGCAGGAGAAGCCCTTCGCGGGCGTCAACGGCTCCGGGAAGCACAACAACTGGTCCATCTCCACCCTCTGCGGCACCCAGCTGCTCAACCCCGGCGACCTCACCGCCAAGTCCGGCAACCCCAGCCTCTTCCCCATCGTCATGGCCGCGCTCGTCGCCGGCGTCGAGGAGTACGGCGACCTCATGCGCCTCGCCATCGCGTCCCCCGGCAACGACTTCCGCCTCGGCGCGATGGAGGCGCCCCCGTCCGTCATCTCCACCTACCTCGGCCCTCAGCTCACCGCGTACCTCAAGGACTTCTCCGAGGGTAACGTGTACGAGTACAAACCCGCGACGTCCCCGATCAACCTCGGCGTCGACATCATGCCCATCGTCCACGCGCCCGCCGAGGACCGCAACCGCACCTCCCCGTTCCCCTACGGCGGCCACCGCTTCGAGTTCCGCGCCGTGGGTTCCTCCCAGAACGTCTCCCTGGTCAACACCGTGCTCAACGCGCTCACCGCCAAGAAGTTTGCGGAGATTTCAGAGGGCGTCGAGGCGGGCAAGGACGCCGTCGCCGTCGCGCAGGAGATGCTCAAGAAGCACTTCAAGGTGATCTACAACGGCAACGGCTACGACCCCGCGTGGCCTGCCGAGGCTGACAAGCTCGGCATCACCCACATCGACTCCGGCGTCGAGGCCATCGACAAGTTTGTCGCCGAGAAGAACGTGAAGATGTTCGAGGCTCTCAAGGTGTTCGACGCCGCCGAGTGCGCCGCGCGCAGGACCATCCTCCTGGACCTCTACGTGGGCACCATCGAGATGGAGGTCGGCTGCATGATCGACATGATCAACCAGCACACCATCCCCTCCGCCAAGGCGGCTGGCATCGACGCCGCGGGCATGGCCGCCGGCGTGGTCAAACTCGAGGCTGCGCTCAAGGAGATGCACGCGGCGGCTGACGAGTACGAGGCTGCCAAGCTGGCGCGCGTGCTCCGCCTCGACACCATGATCGACGTGCGCAAGGTGGTCGACGACGTCGAGGCTATCTGCCCCGCGGACAAGTGGACCCTGGCCACCTACAAGGAGCTCCTGTTCGTCGACGTGGGCAAGTTTGCGTAAATTTATGGATAAATGAAACGGCGCGAAGAGAGAATGGGCGGGATGACGCGGCGCGAGTAAGACTTAGCGGCGCCGCGCGCTCGCGAAAAGGAAAGACCCCGAAACGGCGGGAGCTATGATATTGTTTATTGACTTGCTGTCAGTCGGTGTACGTACAGTGTACATGAAATGCCAATCTCGGCATCTGTTTAATGAGACTTGATCATCTTAAAATCGTCTACGCTCTCAGAACAGGTCGCGCATGTATACTTTCTTACGCACCGCGTTCGTGAACCCCTCGTTGTACTTGTAGACCACGGACGGCATCCCCCCTTCCTCCTGTTTCAGCCTCTTGCAACGATCGTTCCTGGTCTCCTTCTTTTGCCCAATACCCCCCATGGCCATGGCCAAGCGCTTAGCCGCAGCCTCCTTGTGCTCCTCCGACCCGCCCACGCCGCCCTGCTTGAGCTGCGGCTTCTGCTCGCGCTTCGCGGGCGGGGTCCCCGGCCCGTGCACGGCGCACTCGGCCCGGCGAATCTCCTCCATGCGAACTTCGTGCTGCAGCATCGACTTGACCGCGGCGGGGAGGACTCGGCGGGCCACGCCCCCGAAGGTTTTCTCACCCCCCGCGCCCTGCTCAAACTGCGCATCCTTTTTGTACCCCTTCTGCCACCTCTGCGCGCCCGTGCCCGGGAGGACGTAGCCAGCCACGTCGGACCCGAAGTTCACGACGCGATCCACCGGCGGGTCGAGCACCATCGACACCTGCGCGCCGCGGAAGGCTCCAAACGGAATACCACCCTCGGGCGGCGCCGCGTAAGTCAGCGCGTGCGATACCATCGTGGAGACGGAGTTACGCATCAGCCGCGCCTCCTCGGGCTTGAGGAAGTTGGCGGATACGGGCCGAATCTCTGGGGAGATGGCGGTGAGGAGGTAGGGCACCGTCTCGCAGAGGGTCATATCAGACGACCCGGCTAGGAGCTTGCTGGAAGCCGCCCAGCCGCGGAGCATCGTCTTGTTCTTGACCGCCTCCCTGTGCATCTTGCCCAGCTGCGGCCACTCGAGGTTAGACGCGGCCGGGGCGTTGCTGACGCACGCGTGCACGCCCATCGCGGCGGAGGCTACGTACGGCTGCAGGTGAAAGTGCCCCTTCTTGAACCCGGCGCCGATGAAGACGTCCGCGTCGACCATGGAGTTGAGAGCCCTGGCGGACTTGACCATGGACGTGTCGCCGAGCCTCAGGTTGTTGATGTTCTCGAACAGCCCGCTTAGCACCAGGTCGTTGTCGCCGAACGAGGCAACCTGCGAGTAGAGGCGCTTGGTGTGCTCCGCGCGGGTCTGCTTGCGGGTGCGCTTGTTGGCAATGTGGCCGGAACAGAGCTCCTGCCACACGTTCCTGGCCTGCACGGTCATGTCCTTGTCGCCCACGTTCTCGTTCACGTCGCGCAGGGTCACGGCGTCCACACCCTTCTGGGCGATCATCTGGAGGGCGTTGAGGCACGCGCGGACGTCCCCTTCCGCCTTTTCCGAGAGGGCGTTGATGGCCCGGGTATCCGCGCGGATGGTCTGCTTGGCGCAGACTTCCCTGAGGCGCTGGTTGAGCCTGGCGCTGGCGGGCGCGACCATGCGGAAGATCTTGGCCACCTCGCGAAGGGGCCTGAGCGCGGGGGCGTAGAGATCGTTGCAGATGCAGATGATGGGTCGCATCAGCGGGCCGGGTCCCTTCCGCCCCCGCGGCTTTTTCCCGTCGTCGGCGGCGCCGGGTCGTTCGTTCTCGTCGCCGTGCTTGCGCTTGTCCTTACCGCCGTTGATGATGCTCAGCAGCGCCTGGATCGCGCCCCTGCCCTCGGCGCCGCCCAACGCCCCGTCGATCTCGTCGATGACCACCAGGTTCGGGCGCTTATCCCCCATCACGGCTCGCATCTGAACCGCGTTTGTCACCTTGGTCTTCAAAGCATCCGCGCCCCTGTCGTCCGAGGCGTTCACCTCGACGACCCTGTACCCCGCGAGCTTCGCGGCGACGTGCGCGAGGGTGGTCTTGCCGATGCCCGGTCCGCCCGTGAGCAGGAGGACCTTGTGCACCGGTCGTCCGTCCTCGTCGAGCGGGACGTGCGACGTGAGCGCGGCCGGTCCGCGACCTCCCCGACCTCCGCGGCCGCCGCGGCCGCCCCGGTCGTCCCCGCCGCGTCCGCCGTCTCTCTGCGCCGCGAACTGCTGCTGCTTGAGGTCCCATTGCGTGGGCTTGGGCGGGGCCTTCTTGAACACCACGCCGTCCCAGGCCTTGATCCAGTGAAGCACCTCGCGGTTCACCTTGTCCTCGCTGAGCAGCTCGTTGAACTTTTTGGGCGAGTACTTGTCCACCCACAGCCCTTTGTCAGCCTTCTTGGCGGCATCGGTGGATCCCCCAGTGTCGGTGTTATCCACGGGATCCGCGGTGAGACCGTCCTTGACGCGACGTTGCCGCTCCGCGAGCCGCTCCGACTCTTTCAGCGCCTCCGCGTGCCTCGCCTCCTCGATCTTGTCCAGCATGTGTTCGATCGATTCGGAGAGCAGGCTCGGCGCTTTGGTCCCGACGGGCACGGACGCGTTGGCGAGCGCTGCGGTCATGGGGTCGACGGCGGCGTTCATGAGCGCGGGCGCGGGTTCACGCCGCACGAACACCCGTCGGCCGTCGGCGGTGGTCACCGGCACGGCGACACCGTCGACGGCGGCGGCGTCGAGCGCCGGGGCGTCGTCGCGGGCGTTGCTCGGGAGTGGCGCGCGTTCGGGGGCGACGTAGGGCTCGGGCTTGCCCTTGGGCTTGCCCGCCGCGTTGCCCGCCTCGTCCGTTTCGTCGTCGTCCGGGAAGAGCGCGTCCTCGTCGCCGCCGTTCGCGTTCGGCCCTTGGGTCTGGGTCGCGCCCGCGTTGGCGAGCCAGTCGAGATCTTCGTCGTCGGCGCCCGCCTGGGTCTGCGTGGGACCCGCCTGGGTCCCTACGGCGGGCTCGTCGAACGCGCCGCCGTCCTTGTCCTTGTCGGCGGCGGTGTTCTCCTGCTCCATCGCGTACATCATGTCCATCTCGTCGTCGTCCGCGCCGACGTCCATGTTGGCGTCGTCCTCGATGAGCGCATCGAAGTCGTCAAAGTCGCCGTCGTCCATGGTGACCGTCGGTGTCTCTTCGCCGAACGCGATTCACTGTACCAAAACAAATACCACCCGCGATGTCTCCGAGCGTGTCCTCGCTCCTCGCGTCGCCGATACTCGCCCCGATACTCCTCGCACGCGCGCGAGCGGGACTCTTGCGGTCGGGTGTGCCAACGTTTGAATCGGGAAGGTGCCTTGTATTTTTTGAATTTGGCAGTTTGGAGCCGATACCACTGCGGAGGTCTGCCAGTCCAAATTTTGACTATTCTGACCAAATTGAAAGCGGTTTGAAAGCGTAAAAGTTTTGAAAGTATATTTTGATCGATTGAAAGCGTGTTGGTTTGAAACTGGAATTCTAGCTAGGGATGATAGGGATGATACCCAAAGATGATTTTTTAACTCAAGAACAGACCGTGAGAACGTGCCTCCAGCGACTGAGGCTCACTTTGTTACCCATCACTTTACCGGACCCCGATGAACGTGATCCTCCTCCCCGGCTCGGGTTGTACTCCCACGATGGAGTGCAACTACTACAGTTGGCTCGCCAAGACGTTGGTGGATCGAGGTATCTGCGCGGACGTGCGAGTCACCGTCCCGGGGATGCCGGACCCGCACGTATGCAGGCGGTCCAAGTGGATCCCACATTGCGAGGAAGTGTTGAAGTGCGATGCCAACTCAGTGGTCGTGGGGCACAGTTCTGGGGCGGTGTGCGCGCTGCGTCTCGCCGAGCGCAACGTCCTACGAGGTATCGTGCTCGTGGCGGGGTACGACGACGATCTGGGCGACGAGAACGAGCGTGCGAGCGGGTACTTCGGACCGGATCCTTTCGACTACGAAAAGATAAAAGCCAACTGCGCGGGGGGCGTCGACTGCGTGATCGGTCTGCGGGACTCGTTGGTGCCGGCGGAGATGCAACGCGCGCTGGCGGCGAAGTTAGACGCGAGGGAGACGCTGTGCGAGCGAAGGGACCACTTCTTCACGCCACCGGCGGAGGAGATCGTCGACGCCATCTTGCGTTTCGCGTAAACTGTGATTGAAAAAATAGACTACGTAAAAATGACGACGACGACGCTTCAGTCCTTCGGCTTCTTGAGCGCGTTGAACCGCGCCGTTAGGTCCCTGAAGTGCGTCTCCACCTTGTTCGGGTCCACCTGCGACATGTCCGGCTCCCCGAGCGGGTCCCCGGGCTTCGGCGGCGGCACCGGACCAAACTCGGGTTTCTTTTCACCCCCGAAAGCCGAATCAAAAGCCGCCGACTCGGACTCCTTCTCCCCGCCCGGCGCGTCCCTCCCCGGCGTACCCGCTATACCCGGCGGCGGCGACGGCTTCGTCGGGTCCGTCACCGGGGGCGGCTTCGCGGGGGGCGCCGCGGCCGACGGCGGGGTCAGGTCCGCGACGTAATCGTCGTCGGGGTGCACGGCTGTGTCCCCGCCTTCGGTTCCGTCGTCCTTGTCCTTTGACGGCGTCCCGGCGATGACCTCCGAGAGCGACCTTCCCTTGTCCATCCCACCCCCGCCCTGATGAACGCTCTTACCCGACAGAGAGTTCACGAGGAACCCCGGGGGAGGGAGCGGCGCGTTGCTGATGATCGCGGGCGGCTTGGCACCGGCGGGCGCGGTCGCGTTCGACGCCGCCGCTGACCCGTGCGCCACTGCGAGCGCAGCCGCCGCCGCCGCCGCGTGCTGCGCCTGCCCCGCCGCCTGGGCCGCGGCCGCCGCCGCGTGCTGGACGTCCGCGTACCCCGCGACGCCCCCGCCTTCAGGGTCGGCGTTGTCCCGGTTGACCCGGCTGGGCGTGTGCGCCCGGGCCAGCGCCGCCGACGTTTCCTCCTCGTCGAAGGGCACCGCGTGTTCCTGGGCGATGGCCCGGAGCTTTTCGAGCTTGTCTTCGTTCGTCGGGGGTCGGACGCTGAGCTTCTGGATCGCGGTGCGGTTGACTCCGCACGCGGCGGCGGTGCCGTCGGCCTCGCATGCCTGCGCGTACTCCCGCCCGTACTTGGCCGCGAACTGGGCCTTGATCTGTCCGAGCTCTGGGAGTTCGCCCATGCGCTTCGCGGCGTAGATGCAGGTGGCGACCGCCTCCTTGAGGTCGTCTGGGAGGTCCTTCTCCTGCTCGATGAGCCTCAGCCTGACCACGAGTAACTCGCAGAAGAGGTCGAGGATGTCGAACGCCTCCAGGTTGGCCTCCTCCCTCATCACCCCCTCGATCCTCACCCGCGCGCTGTCCGTCTTGTTAGCTCTGATGAGATCCGCGATCTCCTTGCGCAGCGCCCTCACCGCGAGGCCCTTCTTGTTCTTCAGGAGCTTGATGCGACCGATGCATAGCCTCAAGGCGGTCTTGCACTTCGCCGGGTTGAACCCGCCGCCGAACAAGCCGAAGAAACCCATGGCTCCCTCCCTCTTTGGGCAGCGGGGGGGCGCTTCTTTAAATGGCATAAAACGTCAGCCTCGAAAAAGTCCTTCTCTGGAAAAATGTTCGGCACCAGCCGGGGCCTTATCCACTTCAGAGGGCGCATCCAGGACAGGTGTGTTCGATCCAGGGACCGTAGCCGACATCATCGGCACGTCCACGACCATGATCTCCGCGTGCACCGTGACCTCGGCGTCTCCCGCGTTAACACCGCGTCTCCGTGACCGCGTTAACACGATGACGCAGTCCCGATCGCAGATGAGCGGCGGCCGTGTGCGTGGCCTCCGTGTCTCGCTTCCCAAACGCCGGACCCCCGCGTCAAACGTCACCCGCGCAGCCTTCGGGGAGATCGAGCGCGCGCGTGGCCAGGACTACGCGTCCGCCGCGGAGGTATTCGTCGAGGCCTTCTTCCTCCGCAAGGGAGGGGCCGCCGACGTCATCACCAAGTCGGAGCTCGCCTACCTGAACGGCGCGCAGAAGCGGGACATGGTGGGCCGATACAACAAGAGGGGGGTCTGCGCCATGTACGTCATCAGGGACGACGATACCGGCAAGGTCATGGGCTGCGTGGGCGCCGACGTTCAGACGTTCAAGGGCACCGTTCCGCTCAAGCGAGCGACCGAGGCGACCAAAGGGGAGGTGGTCGATCGGCCCGTCGTAGCCAACCTCGCCACCGCGCCCGCCGCGAGGCGGAAGGGCCTCGCCAAGAAGCTGATGGCGCGCATCGAGGAGGAGTGCAAGGAGTGGGGGTTCGAGGAGGCCGTGCTGGTGGTGGAGGCGAACAACTCCAAGGCTAGGAGCCTGTACTCCAAACTCGGGTACAAGTCCATCGGGGGCGAGCCGGACACGCCCAACATCGTCATCAACAAGGAGACGGGCAAGGTTGTCAACGGGGCGGTGAAGACGGTGTTCATGAGGAAGAGCCTGAAGGAGGGCGCGGGGGGTATGCTGGAGAACTTGGACATCACCAAGCTGGTCGGGATCTTGGGCGCGGCGGCGGTGGCGGCGAAGTTCGCGCTCGACGCCCAGTAGTTCCACAAATTTAAGTGTAGGTATTTTTTTGCGGTGACCAGAGCGGCCGCCTTTCTATTCATTAGTTTTACGGACGGTAATGACCATCCCTATATGTCCAAACAAGCAAGGACCTCCCGGCTCTTATGTTAATCCCTCAACGTCGCGCCCCTGTGCGCGACCCCACATTTGTTCATGTGTGTGTGTGTCACCTCCTCTGATATTTCGCCACTTATTAGGCCTTGCCCGCCTCCGCCGCCCTTCTTGAGTGCTCCCTCTGGAAGCACTCCAGCGTCTTGAACTTGGTATCGAGCAGATTCCTGATCTCATCGCGGATCGTCGGCTTGCTGCCGTCGGCGCCGCCCTTGTGGTAGTAGTGGAACGCCCAGAACTTCTCGAGCCCGTACAGCGAGCCGCTCTCGTAGTCCCGCAGGGTGTACTCCTCAAAGTCGCGGTAAATCAACGGTCTGAACCTCTTCTCCAAGCCGTACGAGTAGAAGCGGAAGAGGCACTGCAGGCCGTAGTGGTACGAGTGCCTCGCGTCCTCCTCCGCCAGCTGGCAGAACTCCTTGTACATCTTCGTGTTGAAAGTGCCGCGGAGAAAGTAGGACCAGAAGCGGAAGAGGGTGTTCATCTCCTCGCTGTTACCCGGCCCCAACCGCCTGCGCTCGTCGATGCACCGCTGGTGGAACGCCCTGTACTTCTGCTGCTTGAAGCCGTTATCCTCGAGCAGCGAGTGGGACGGGTGCTGGAACGCGGGGATGTCCCGCGGGGATCCCCAGTGCTCGGTGCCCCCCGGCGACGTCCCGTAGTTTACGCTCCGGCGGCGCTGGCCGAAAGAGGCGCTCCTCTCGCGCGGTGACGCGCCGTGGAGAAAGCCGCGGCCGGACTCGGAGCCCACGGAGGATCCCTCGCCGGTGCGCCAGTTGGGCACGGCCATGCCGCCCTCGCCGCCGTCGGTCGGGGTGGTTCCGAGGAGCCAGCCGATGTCGTTACCGCCGTCAAACCCGGCCATGGCGCCGCCACCCTCCTTGTAGGAGGAGGGGAAGAAGTGCGCGCCGCCCACGGAGGAGCCAAAACCGTTCCCGCCCTTCCACGACGACCCCATGGAGCCGCGCGTCGCCCTCCACGACCCGGACTGCCCGCCGTTGGGAATGGGCTGCCCGCCGCGCTTGAGCTCCTTCTGGTAGAATCGGAGACCCTCGTTGATCGTCGCGGCATCCACGCCTCTTCCGTGCTGGCCCTTGCCGGGGCCCTTGCCGCGTTGCACGATCATCAGCCGCGCGATGTCGTCGTCGGTGATGATGTCGTCACCGTAGTCTTCGTCGGCGTCGTCGTCCTTGGACGGCGGGGCACCCTTGGGCTGTTTCTTGGAATCGTCATCCCCGAAATCCTCGTCCATCTCAAACATCTCAAACTCATCCTCGATGTCGCCACCCTTGTCCGCACCCTTCGGAGGCGCCACGGGGGGACGGCCGACGTTCGGCTTGGCCCCGTCGCCTTGAGGGTTAACCTTGACAAACTCCGCGGTGAGCTCCTCCATCGACTTGATCGGGGGTAGACCCGAGGGCGGCGGCTTGGGCGCGCCACCCGGGGGCGCGCCCGGGACGGTGCCCACGCCCGCAGCCGCCATCGCCGCCATGCCGCTGCGCTCCGACGCGGACATCACCCACGACTGCCAGTCGGTCATCTTGCGGAGCCTGTGGCCGTCGGCGCCGCCGACAGCCTCCACCTCGACGACGGCGCTCCCTTGGATCGCCTCCAGGACCACCGCGGGCTCCGGCGTCATCATCCGGATCCGGTTGAACCCCGCGATGACGGGCAGCGGGATCCACCCCTCCGCGTCCATGCGCTGCCTGAGGAACAGGTCCTTGCACAGGTTCTCCACGGAGAAGTAGTACTCCACCTGCTGGCGCACCGCGGCGAGGATCTGGTCCTTCGCGGGGCCCGCCGCCATGTTTCTGTTCATCTGGTTCGGGGGATAGTAGACGCCGTGCATGGGCGCTTGCGCCTGGGCGCCGCGCGGGACGTAGTACTGGGCCGCCGCGGGGTTGAACCCGGCGAACTGCTGGCCCTGGAAGTTCCCGCCGCGACCGCCCCGACCGCCCCGCCCGCCCCGACCGCCGGCTTCAAATCCAAACTGCTGCCCGCCGGGGTGTCGACCCGCCGCGCCGCCCCGCCCGCCAAAGTCGGCACCCTCGCGGCCGCCTCGTCCGCCGCGTCCTCCACGTCCGCGTCCGCCCTGGCCCTGCGTTCCATCGCCCGGCCCGCCCTGGCCGTCGTTGTTCTTGGCGCGGTTATTCTTCCCGGGTTGACCGGATCGTTTCTCGGAGTTGTCCTTCTTGGCATCCGCGCCGGCATCCTTCTTGGCCCGTCCCTTCTTCTTGGACCCGACATCGCCATCCTTCTCCTTGTCCTCCGCGCCGGGAGGTGGGCCCGGGGGCACCGGGGGAGGCTCCGCGGGCTTCTTGCTCGGGTCCTTGGCGTCCACCAAGGTCGGCCACGTGGGCGGCGTGATGGGATCGTTTCGCGCCGGCGTGCCCCACGCCTTCTTCGCGGGCGCCCCCGCGGGTTCCAGCCGTACCGTCTCCGCCGGGTTGGCCGCGCCGTCGGATGCGTCGTTACCGTGCTTTTCCTTGGCGTCGTTGACCTTGGACGCCTTGGCGGACCCGTGGGCATCCGAGGCGGCCGCGGGTCCCGGGGATGTTTTGCCATCGTTCGGACCGTCGTCGGGCGCCGCAGGGTTTCCGCCACCATGGGCCGGCTTCGACTTGACGATCGCCGACCAGGGCGCGTTCACCGGCCGGGAAGGTAACACGGGCGCGCTCTGCACGTGGTTCGAGGGGACGATGGGGTGCGAGGTCAGTTTTTGGGGTCGGATGGTGAGACGGGACGGGTATCGTGCGCCCGAGGGTTTCGGGGAAAACACCGGGAGGCTTTCGCTGCATGGGAACTTTTTGGTGTCGATGCGTCGCCGTGCGCGGCGCGGTGGGGCGCGTCGCGACGTGTGGAAGCTCACCTTCGCGGCTCCGGCATCGTGTGAACCGTTGAGTTCAACGTTCGCCTGCGTCTTGGCGCCGGTATCGACGCTCTCGGTCGCGCTCGACATGGTTTTCGACGCTCTCTCGGTCTCGCTTCTCTCGCGGGTCGCGTATGTCACCCGGAATTTAGTGCCGGTCTCGCCCTCACGGAAACCCGCCGCGCGCTCGCCCACGCGCCGTGAAAGACGAACCCGAGCGGTCCGTCCGTACCCTGACTCTGCTCGTTCTCGAGCCCCGAGGTCGAACGCGCCTTATTAATCAGGCGGATCGACTGCAGCGACGCCCAACGTCGCCCTCAAACCGTAGTAACCCCTTCCCTACTCTTGGAAAAGGCCCCACCCACTCACTCAGTTCGCGGAATCCTCACGCGAACGAAAACCGCCGGAAGTGACACCCACGCGGCGAGTCCCGGCGACCGTTAAGGCTCTGACGCGACGGACGACTTGCTACCCAAGCACGTGCTACCGTACGCTCCTCGCACGAACGCTTCACTCGTTCGCGCGACGCAGTGGAGCACCGGGACGGCTGAAGAATTCACTTTATACTCGTCACGCCGAGTGCCGAATAGCGGGCATTCCGCGGTCGAGGTGTGTTTTTAGTGATCTCAGCGTATTTTTAGTGCGCAGGGCGAGCGTTTCTTTTCGTTTCTCTTCGTCGTTTAGGGTTTACCTCATGGTACCACCCATTTCTCATTTGATTTGTATGAGTCTTACCCAGGGTCTTAATCAAGTATAACGTTTTCTTTGTCTGACCGATACACTATGGACGCCGTAATTTTTTGCTATTTCCGAGTGAGAAAGTTGCGAGTGAGAAAGTTGCCGTTGCGGACCTTCTCGGTCAGCGCGAAAAGCTGCATTTCGCTCCGACGCGTTGGAGAGTTCGCGTCGCGCGTCGGTAGTGCAAGCCACTGACGGTACGCCGCGCCACCTTGTCCGCCGGTGAAGACTTCAGACGCAGGCAGGGACGTTCGTATCCATCGCCTCGTGAGCGACACGATGGGCGGAGAAGACAAGCACGTCACGTTCAGTGCCGAGCCCGAAGCCTCCCCGGGCCCAAAGATTAAGCGCCAGCCCACCGGCCTGCCGTCGACGTATCCCGAGGACGACGAGCCAAAGACCGGGAAGGGCGGCGTCGCGTCGAGCACCGAGTCCCTCGAGGTGAGCCCCGTCGCCGTCGTATCCGCGCCGATGAACCCGCCATCGTCCGTCCACTCGCGACGCGTCCCGCAGATTTCACCGTTGAGAAACGGCCCTCACGATGCTTCATCGCACACCTCTCCAAATCCGACCTCGCTGACCTCCACGCTCCACCCTCGACCCAGACGTCCATGTCTCGGTACAGGAACACCGGTGGCGCCCCCGCCTCCGTGGACCCCGACTACGTCTCCCGCCTGGAGCAGGAGCTCGCCGCGCTCAAGGGATCCATCGCCGCCAAAGGCGACCCCCACGGCGCGTTGTCATCCACGCCGGTGACCTCAGCCGCCGCGAGGAAAGCCGCGCGCGGCGCCTCGATCCTCGCGGACCAGCTGTCATCCGGCGGTCGGTCCCAGGACGAAGACCTCGCCGTCGCCAAGGCTGTCTTCTCCGACGACAGGCTCGCCAAGTTTGAAACCGCGCTGGAGCAAAAGTTTAAGGCTTCCGGAGGGTACGACTCGGACCTCGAGCGCGAGCTGGAAGCCGCGGGCGCCACCCCGCTCGAGGTTCGCAAGCTCCGCGCGGCGCGTGCGGACGCGGAGGCTAAGGCTGACGCCTCGTACAAAGCCGCGGAGGACGCCGCGGTCAAGGCTCCCTTCGACCAACAGAATGAATGGATGGACGAATACCGCGATTCATCCAAGCCGTCCGCCGCGACAGGGTCCTCCGGTATGGCCATCGCGTCCGGTAAGGAGATCAACGCGGCGCGCGATGCCGTGGACGCCACGCGTACCGTCCCGCCCGTCGTCCGCGCCAAGGCTGTCTCCGCGCCCAGGACCAGGCGCGCGGTGTCGGCGAGGCCGAGCGGGTCCGGCGGCGTCGACTACCTCGGCGCCGGCGAGAGTCACGGCGACGGGCTGCCCCGGCCGGGCGTCATCGTGCGGCGCAAGACGGCGACCGTGCCCCAGCCGTTCTCGTTCGAGATGAGGGACAGGAACAAGCCAAAGTCCATCAGCGAGCAGAGGATGGAGCAGGATCTGGCGTTCGAGGCTGAGATGGAGAGAGCCGAGCTCGCGAAGCAGTTTCGCGCAAACGACATCCCGCGGCACATCTTCGAGTCTAGGTACCAGAAGATGCTCGAGAAGGAGGAGATGCGCCGTGAGGAGCGCAGGCTGAGCCGACGCGCGGCGCTGGTGGAGACGGAGCAGCCCTTCTCGTTCCACACCCGGGACGAGCAGAAGAAGAAAGAGGAGGAAGCCGCCGCCGCGGAGCGAGCCCGGAACCGAGCCAAAAAGTTCCAAAAGCCGTTCAAGGCGAAGGACATCCCGGCGGCTGTAAAGACGCCCAAGCTCGCGGCGCTGGAGGAGGAGGCGCGGCGGCGGAAGGAGGAGGCGCGAGCCGCCGCGCTGGCCAAGCTCGCCGAGGTCAAGGCGCCCGCCGCGGCTGAGCATAAGCACGGCGACGTTCACGACTCGGCGTCGAAGAAGAAGCAGTGGTCGTTCAAGCCCGCGCCCATGAAGCCCGTGCCCGACTTTGACGCGCTTCACGACAAGTTCTTCCGCAAGCTCAAGTCCGCGAGGGCGTCCAAGCCCACGACGGTCCCCGAGGAGTTCAGGCTCCACGAGAAGGACGCCAAGGCCAAGGCTGCGGAGCTGAGGAAGATCAAGAACGACATACGGCAGGACGAGCACCTGCCCGAGGTGCGGTGGCCGTTCGCATCCTTGCGCGCCAAGGTCAACTCTAAGCCCCCGCCCGCGTTCACTCCGCCCAGCGACGATTTCCTCCGCAAGAACGAGACCGTCGCGACCAAGCTCAGGCGGCAGGCTGTCGTCAAGGCTAGGAAGGAGGGTCACTTCAGCACCAAGGCTGAAAAGGAAGCTTTGGAGGCGACGCAGCGCGACAGGGATAACAGGCGAAGGGCGGCCGCCTGGGCCAAGGCGCAGACGGACGTCGCGGGCAAGAAGGCTCTCGACTTTGGCCGGTCGTCAATGCGCGGCGGGGACCAGCACACCAAGGCGAGACACGCGCAGCAGGCGACGCTGGCGAAGGAGACTGTCGAAAAGGTGCTCCTGGAGACTGGAGTGTACACGTACGTGGAGGAAGGGTCCGTCGTGTAACTGATATATATACCAGCGATAATCACATTTCATCAATACACGTGTGACACAGTCTAGAAGAAGGCGGCCTGCGCGAAGCCCGCGACCATCCCGAGAAACGCGCCGACGAGGATCAAAGTGAGCTCGTCTTCCTGGAACACCGGGTGCAGCACGCCCTCGAACTCCTGCCCGCTCAGCTGCTGCATCTTCTGCTTCAACGTCTCCTCCAGGTCGAGCGCCTCGTCACTGTACCCGTACACCGACGGTAAGTGCGAGGGGAGGTCCGCGGCGACACGAGCCACGACCGCGTCCTCACACCGAGCCCACGCCTTCGGACCCATCGCAATCGACGCCGCGCAAATCAATCTGTTGGCCGCTCTCGCCTTACCCACCTGCTCCCGGGTCTTACGCTCCAGTATCTCCTTGAACACCTTCTTCGTCGTATCCGCGGTGAGAATCTCGCGCCAGATCAACTCGGCGGTGAGGATTCGCTCGCGAAGGAGCTGCGCGAACTCGCCGCTCACCTCTTGCTGCCGGCGGATAAAAGCGCCGTGGAGAACAAAGCCAAACGGGAGCTTCACGGGCTCGACGGGCTCGAACATGAGCTTGAGCGCGAGCCAGTCGGTGGCGTACCCCACGAGCGCGCCGCCGACGGCGAGGCTCCACCACGGGTCCCACACGAGCCACTGCGCCATCTGGATGATGCCGAAGAGAAAGCCAAAGTATAAACCGCTCCGCCGGATGAACACGAACTCCTCCTTCCCGCACCGCTGGAACAGCTCGATGATGATCTTCTTATCCCTGCACATGGCGCCCACGACCTGGGTCTTGACGTCCCATACCTCCGGGACCCGCTCCTGCATCTCCCCGAGCACCTCCGCCACGAGCTCCTTGCCCTGCTCCCTCGCCAGGTTCCGCCCCCAGTTCACAACCGGGTCCGGCACCGCTCCGAGGACGCCGCTGGTGCCCACCCACTCCAGCGCGCCGCCCTTGGTCTTGGCCACGTCGTTCACCACCCCGCCCGCGATGGAGTCGATGCCCGGGGTGAGCAACTCGCCGCACTTGGCCTTGTCCAGCCGCCCGAACACCTCCCTCACGTCGAGCAGCCTCTTGGTCATGAGGTCCACCATCGTGGTGCTCATCTTCTCAACCTTGCACGGGACGATGCCCTGCCACCCGATAAGTCCCGCGGGGGTGTCCGGCCACCGCTTGATGTTCAGGCCGATGTACTCCTCCGGTGAGAAGATCATCTTGACCGCGAGCGCGTTGGTGATCCAGTTGACGACGCCGGCGACGATCGGGATGGCGCAGTACAGCGCCCACTGGGACCTGAATTTCACCGCAGCCTCCGCCGTCTTGAGCTGGACCCACGACTGCGTTGTCGGCGCGGGGTCCGCCTTACCCTTGCCCTTCTTCCCCGAAGCTTTCGCGGGCTGGGGCTTGGCCGAGAGCTCGGCGATCGCGCGGTTGTGAGCGACGGATCCGGACGCCCCCGCACCGCGATCGGTCGCACGCGGTTGTTGACTAATCGTCGACGTCGATGGGGTGCCCGCGAATGCGGGCTGGGCCCGGGCGATGTTGACCATCGCCGCGACCCCCAGCGCCGTGCCGAGGGTCAGTCTCCACGCCGGGGTGTGACCCGCGTGCTCGCGCGGGTCGCACCACCCGGACTCCGTCCATCCCGCGCGCTCATCCCCGCCCGTGCCGGAGACGGCCCCGACCGTGCCGTTCGTCTTGGCGCTCGGCCGAATCACGCGCCGCCGCGCGGTCGTCACTCGTACCCGCCGCGAGATGACGCGATGGGGCGCGAGATGATGGCGCGCATAGGCGAGGTCCGCGGACCCGGCCACCGCGAGCATCTCGACTAGGCTCGGAGGATGCCCGGAGCACGACGCTGGTGCCGTGAAATTTGCACAACTGTTCCCAAGCCAAAATATGAAATGGAAGGGTTGAAAATAGATCAGAGAGGGTTTAGCCAATCAGAAACGCCTATTTTGCCGACGTGGCAAACGATTCTTACTTGAAATAAACTCACTGTGCTTGTCGCAACCATCACGTTCCATCGCAGCTTGGCTACAGGAGAGACGACAGACTAGGAGGAAAGGGGCGCGTCGCTCGAGCGTTCGTTTATCGAATTCACTATTAAAGGTCGTCTAATATCGCTCTATGGCCTTTTACAGCAATTGGTCTTACACTTGGAAAGTAAACACACCGAGGAGCCGCGCTTATTATCAGCGGGCTCGCTGCTGATGGTACACACACACGTTGGTCTTGAAGTACACAATGGCGGGGCGCCCGACTCGACGTCCCCGCGTTCCACAAATTTCGGATGAACACCCAGTTCACCCCATTTCATCAATTCATCATTTCATCATTTCATCCCCCCCCCCTTGATCCGTAGGTAAACTCCTCGCGTTCATCAGAAGCTCACGAAGCACTCGTTGCCGATGCAGCAGGTACCGTTGATGTCGCAGACGACGACGTTCGCCTTGCTGCGCATGGCGGGCACCGGCACGATGCGCCAGCTCTGGAGGAAGCTCTTCCTCTTGGGCGCCTTCGCCGCGAGCTTGGCGGTGGCGTGCACCATGCTGGAGAGGGGCTTGAGCGCGGCGGGTGCGATGAAGCCGGCGGAGTCCACCGCGACGGCGCACTCCTCCGACTCCATAGCCGCCGACATCTCCGCCTTGTGCAGCTCCTCCATGCGAGCGGACACGTCGGTGAAGAGCGCCTGCCTGAGGAGTAGGAGGGTCATGAAGCGCTTGTTCGCGTGCGTCTCGAAGCGGTTCACCCTCGCCAGGCCCTTCGCAAACGCCACCCTCGCCCACGCGCCCCACGCAAACGTCTCAATCGCCCAGGGGTTGGAGACGGGCGCCTTGGTGACGGGCACGAAGGGCTGCGCGTCAGCCTTGAAGGTGGACGCGGCGCTGGACTCGGCCTGCGCGGCGACAGCCTGCGCGATGGCGGCGATGCGAGCCGCCGCGGTTTCCTTCTCCTCGACCGCGACAACCTCCTCCTTGGCAACCTTGGCGGTTGTCCAGCTGTTGGACTGCTCAGCCCTGGAGCCGGTCTTCTCCCACCTCCACCTCTTGCTCTCCGCGGGGGAGAGCTTGGGCTTGTCGAGGTTCACCTCGTCGACCGCGGGGACCGACGGGGGCAGTGCCACCTGCGTGGCGGCGCCGCTGCGGTTCCCCGATGCAGACTCCCAGAGCTGCGTAAACTCGAAGGGTTTGAGGTAGGAGTGGCCGTAGACGAAGCGGCCCGCGGGGAGGTGCGCGAGGTGGACGCCCGCGTGCTTACCCACGAGGGTGCGCGCGCGGGGAGTCGCGGCGACGACGACGACGCTGCCGTCCTCGGCGTGGCCGAAGGAGAGCGGAGCGCTGCGGGGGGTCCACGCGAAAAACGCGCGGGCGGATTCGTCAAAGCACGCGAGTGAAAAGGCGTGGCCTTCGTCGTTGTACTGCTTGAGGAGGGCCCTGAGGGCGTGGGCGCGGTCGCGGGGATCGTGGATGTACCTGTTGCGCTCGGCGATGAAGGCGTCCACGACGCGCTCGGCGAGGAGCGTGTGCGAGAAGAGCGCGATGGAGACCCCTTTCTTGCAGAGGAGCTGCACGCGGCTCGGGCGCTTGGCGGCCATACCTCCGCGGGAATCCTGGACGACCACGGAGTGCGCCGGCATCATGTCGGCGAAGACGGTGGACTCGGAGTCGTTGGGGGTCTCGTTCTCGTCCTTGGGGCGGACCTGGAGCATGAAGAGCGCGTCCTTGAACAGGCCGTCGGCCTGGACTTGCTGGGGTTCTTCCAAATTAATAGCGGGCATGTTGATGACGGGCGTGTGGGTGGTGCGTGATGTCAAACACGGATGCGGAACGCGTGTGCGTTGTGTGTGCACTTAAGTGTGCGGGATTGCGACTCGGGATCCGAGTCGCCGTGTGCGGGTACGTGCGAGGGCTGGACCGACGCGCGTCTGTGTGCTTGAAAAAGTGATTGCAAATGGCGGTTCGCGGCGGCTTTTTTGCCGTAAAAATGAGAATCGCTGAGTCATTCGATTCATTCCGGCGTTTTGATTGGTCGCGGTGGATACTCTCTCGAATTGGACTAATGAGACGTGAATGAGAGACTGAATGACACATGAACCCCGATTTCTACGGGCTGGGAAGTTTCACGCAGATTGGGCGGGAATTTAACCGTCAATGTCCAATAAATGCACTTTTTGCAATCTGCTTCGTCGCGGATCGAGCGCGAACCAGCAGCCGCGCATCGCGTTTTATCCCGAACCGTCGTTTGTCCGTTTGCGTTTGCAGCAAGTGGGATTTCTCGTCTCTGAGTGCAATCGGGTTATTTCGTGCAATCGACGTGCCGTGCTGCGGGACTCGCTCATCGACACACTCGGCCGCGAACACACGACGCGACGTGCGCTTTCCCTTCGTGTGCTTCCCGCACGCACGAATCGGCCGTCCCGCCCGGCGTATCCTCACTTCGCGCCTCTCCTGTAGAGCTACGATGAGCTACCCGTGTGCCGCTTCCGAGTGCACGAACGTGGGCACGAAGAAGTGCGCGACGTGTCGCGTGGTGTCCTACTGCTGCAAGGAATGCCAAAAGAAAGACTGGAAGACGCACAAGAAGCAATGCGCCGCACTCGCGATGTCCCCAGGCGGTGCGACGTACCGTGAGGTGTACAAAGACAAGGAAGGCGTGCACGTCTTTGAGGACATGGAGAGCGGGAGGAGTTTCACGCTCGGAGCCGCGGGAGACAACTCGGTCCCGGCGGTGCAGTTCGCGATGCAGATGATCCGCGACATGCAAGGGTTCACGGGGCCGTACACGATACAGAGGATCGTCAACGGCAAGCCGGTGACACCGCCGCCGCCGCACAGAATGGCCGTCGGAGACGAAGTCCTCGTCGCCATCGGGCAGGAATCCTTCCAACCCCCGTACACGGACGGGTGGAAGCGAGGCGTCGTGCGCAGCCTCGGGGACGAAAACAAGGGCGACTCCTTCGCGTACAAAGTAACCCTGACGGATGGATCCGTCGTGCCCGCGCACAGGGACGACCCTGATTTCGTCCGCCGGGTGGACGAGAGCGAGGAGGGCAAAGCGATTCGCTTCGACGTGGGGACGGAGGTGGAGTGCCGGATCGGACCGAGCATGTGGACCCGGGGCGTGGTTCGGCAGCGTGACGCGGAATATCCGGGCTGGGGAAGGGGCTGGACCGATGACGGAGAGGAGCACCCGGGTTGGCAGGGGCCGAAAGACACGATGGCGTACATCGTGACGCCCGAGGGCAAAAGGTTCGACGAAAATCACGATGATCCTTACTCTACGTTGTCGGTGCCCGCGGACAAGGACGACTATATTCGGGCGTGGGAGCCGAGGGTACAGGGTTTAGGGTAGTGTCCGCGAGTGGCGCGACGCGTTATTCATACGAGTCGATACGTCGTTTGTTGCTATTCAATCTACTAGAGCTAACCTACTGCTTCCCTCGATGATTGTTTTCATCGTCAATCCCGCATCGTCAGCGCGTTCACGCGCTCCACCAGCGCCTCGCTCGCCCCGCTCTCGACGCCCACTCTCAGCAGCCTCCCGAGCGCGCCGGCGCACGTTCCGGCGGCGACCTCATCGCTACTTTCATCAGCCGCGTGAAGCACCCGCGCCAGGCTCTCGACGACGCCGGGCGCGGCGGCCAAAACCGCGGCCGCGCCATCCGCGCCACCCGCCAGGTGCGCGATGGCCGCCGCCGCGTACGTCCCGACGACCGCCCCGGGCACCAACGCAGACCGCAAGCCAGAGATCAGCCCCGGGACGGCAATCATCCGCGTCCGTTCCGCTCCGGGCCCGACGTGTTCGGCGAGAGCGCACGTCGCCGCCGCCGCCGCCGCCCTCGCGCCGTCCTCCCCGAGCAGCAACACCCGCGCCAGCGATCCGAGCGCGTCGTTCGGGTGGGAGACGATGACCCTGGCGGCCACGCGCGAGGTAGTGAGGTGGAAGATGAACCGGCACGCCCGCGTCTGAAAGTCGTCGTACGGTGCCTCTATTTGCACACACGTACGCATCATCAGGAACGAACACGACCGGGGGTAAATCGACGGATCCACCGCGAGGTCCGCGTCCCCGTCAATCCGCGCGCACGCGATGATCCCGCCCAGTATACCCGCGCGCTCGCCGAGTAGACCCAAGGTCTGCGTTTCGTCCAACGTCCCCGCGGATACGAGCGAGCCGAGCGCCGCCGAGGCGTACGCGCCGGCGAGTTCGCTCGACGAATCCTCCGAGGCGATTCCGATTTGCCCGTCGACGCGTCTCGCAGCGACCGCGGCGGCGGCGTGGACGCGGCCTATGAGCGCCTCGAACGGCTCGGGCGACGCGACAGCCTCTGTACACTCGGTGACCGTCGCGAGCGACGCCAACGCGGCGGTGGATTCGACGCCGGCGTCCCTGTCCGAGTCGGCGGAAGAAGTCTTTGCATCCTCGGGACCCCGGGATCCGAGCGAGTTGTTAGACGAGACCGGTCCGCGCGAGTTCAGTCCGCGCGAGTGGTTCGGGGTTCCCGTCCCACTCGCAGCCTGCGAGGAGAAGACGTGCGCGTTGTCCGGGTGCGCGAGTTTCGCGAGGCCGCGCGCGAGTCGTTTGTACCCGTCCAGCCGGTCCCCCGCTAGCGCCTTGACCGCCCCGGCGCCCGCGTCCGCGAGTGTGGCCACAAAGGCGGCGGCGCTCGCGGCGACCGCGACCGCCGCGCGTGATGGACCTTGCGGCGTCGAGTACGCCGGGCCGTGCTCGATGGCCTCGAGGACGCATGTCGCGCAATCCGTCGCCGCCGACTCCAGGGATGAAATGTCGACGGCTTCGTCCCCCGCGAGGGCGGTTAACGATTCCAAGCCGCACACCTGCGCGACGGGATCCACGCCCACGCGTCTCGAGCTGACGAACGCCTTGGCGATCGCGTCCATCGTCGGACCCGCGCGCGCCATCGACAAGGTTTCTCGGGTCGGCGCGTCCGCGGCTAGGTTGGCGAAGACGCTGAGGACGTACCTCCGAAGCCTCGCGTCCTTGTCCGCCATCGCCCTGTTCGCCGCGGCGGTGATCGCGTTCAAGGTCCCGGGCGTATTGGCGAGTGACTCGAGGGACGATGGGTCGTCGCTCAGGTTCACCAGACATCCCACCGCGGCGTGCCTCTCCCCAACCGAGTCGGACCCGAGCGAGACGAGAACCTTTGCGAGAAAGCCGGGCGTCGATCGAAGCGCCTTCCTCCCGGCGGCGGTCAGCGCCAGGTTCCTCGCGGCGCCAGCCGCCATCTCCCTCGCCGGGCCGGGTCGTGGCCCGCCGAGGAGCCGCGCGAGGCCCGGGATCAACCCGGGCGCGGGCGCGAGTAAACCCGCGCTCGCGGTGTGAGCCGCGATGTTCCCGACGGCGGATGCCGCGTGCGCGAGCAACGCGGCGACCGACTCAGTTTCGTCGTCGATGGCACCCGCGTGCAGGGCATCCACGAGCGCCGACACCGTACCTTCGGTGGATACCACCCTCGCGGCCACCGCTGGGACGCGCGTGAGTAGCGCGACAGCGGCGGCGGCGGGAAGCGCGCCCTCGATGTCACCAAGCGCGCCCTCGACGTCACCCCCGCGCCCCTCGACGTCACCCTGGATGCCCCCCTCGGTTCCCGCTTTTCTCGCGCCGCGGAGCAGCTCGGTCAAGCCGGCGAGTACGCCGTCGGCGGTGCACACAGCGTTGGCGCACCGAACCGCGCGTGATTCATCCCGCGAGACAGTCGCGCCGCTCAGTACCGCGCCCAACGCGCCCGCCGCGGCGACCCGCGCGGCTCGCGCGGACTCCCGGTCCGCGCTCTCGTCGCCCCCCGTGGCCAGCAGGGCGGCGAGCGAGGCGATGGCACCCTCCGTCTCTTCCACGTGCCACGCGCCGTCGCCCTCGGCCAGGCACGCGCTCCACAGCGCCCTCGCCGCGGAGATTCGCTCCACCGGGCCCAGACCCGGGCCACCGCGGCACATGCGCGCGAGGCCCAAGATCGCGCGCGGGTCCGCCAACGCCGTCGGCGCGGGAGCCTGTAAAACAAACACGACGTCAGTCATTCAGTCAATTGCCCATACAGAAAAAAAAAAAACTTACCACTGAGCAAATCGCGGCGAATACGTCAGCAGCGACGACCCGTACCCCGTCCGCACCGGCGCTGGATTTATGCCAGGACGCTGGCTTAATGGACGATTCCCTGGTTGGTGGGGATGATTTGGCATCGCGGGTATCGCGCTTCGGTACGTCCTCGTCGCCGTACGTAACCTTCCGTGGTGTCTTCGCCGATTCCTGATCGGTGGGATCCGCGTTGGGTTGCATCCCGAGGACGCTCTGCTTGCGGTGGTGCCCGGTGCCCCCGTCGCGGTCCTTGAACGCGGACGCGAGCAGCGCGCGAGTGGACGGCACTGAAGCCGTGCACACGAGCGTCCTGTCCGCGGCGGCGCACATCCTCGCGTGCGTTCTCTCATCGAGGAACCCCGCGAGGGCGGCGGGTGCGTTTTTGATCCGAGCCAGCCGACCCGGGACTGCGTGGGGCAGCCGCCGTGCCACCTCCGCGAGGGTTCCGAGCGCCGCGGCCGCCGCGATCGCGGCGTGGCCCGCGGACATGTCGGTCTGGGCCCTCATGGACACCGGCGGGGACCCTCCGGCGACGCCCCCGGCGCCCCCGGCGGACCCCTTGGCGCGGCGGACGGAGCCCAGGATGCCGAGTCCCGGCACAGGCGCTACGTCCCCTCGCTCGACGACGGTGACGAGCGCGGGAAGCGCACCGCGTGCATCGGCGATCATCGTCGCGAGGCGATCGGTCCCTTCGTTCGAGGCACCGGCGATCCACCGGAGAGCCTCCGTGCACGCCGCCGTGAGCCTCGCGGGGGTGGACCCCGCGGCGCAGACGGTGGACACCAAGGCGCGGACTACTCGCTCCGCCGTCGACGTCGCCTGCGCGTTCCCCGACTCGACCTCCGACGCGGTGAGCGTGACGTACCGCCCGAGCACGCGCGCGATGGCGATGCGGCACTCCAGGCGCGCGAGAGAGACCGGTGAGTCGTCCTTGTTGGAGTCGGCGGCGGCTGAAGTTCGGACGGCGGGGTCGTCGGCGGCGGGGCCTCCCGGGGTGGCGATGGTGAGCCCGCCACCCCCGCGACGCGCGCGTAAACCGGACACGGGCGGCGTCGGCGGCGTGGACGACGTATTTATCGACGATCTCGGCGCCTTGTTCGAGCCCGCGGGAGCTCCTTCGAGGAGATCGATCATCCCCGCCGCCGCCTCCTGGAGTAAGTCCGCAGGGAGCTGGGGGGACTCAGGGCCGGCGCCGGAGGTCTCCGGCGGGGGTGCGCACCACACGGCGAGCGCACACGCCGCGTGCGCCGCGAACCACATCGTGTTCGCACCGTGCTCGTCGCCTCCTCGAACGCCCTCCCCGACCCCACCCACCCCGTCGAGAGGACCGGCCGAAAGCTTTGAAAGCTGTTCACCTTTGAAAGCTGAGGCGGCGATGGTGAAGAACCCCCCGGAAGAACCCCCATCGTCCGTCGCGAGGGATCGCGCGAGGAACGGATCCGCCGCGGCGAGCCGGCCGAGCGCACGCATCGCGGAGGCACGAGGTTCACGCTCGCCCAGCTCGCACGCGTCGAACGATGCGTCCCGCGTGGAGGATGACGATTGAAGCGGATCCGGGACTGCTTCAATCGCCGCCGCCAGCCCGCGGAGCAGCCCGACGGACATCCTCCCGCCCCTCAGCTCGCTCATGACCACCACACGCACCCGCGGGGTCCACGCGAGCTCGGACGCGACCGCGGATGCGCCCGCAGCCGCGTTTCTGCGCGCCACAGCGTCGCCCCGCCCGCCCCCGACTGAGTCGGGCTCCAGAGTTAACAGCGCCAACGCCCGGGAGACGGACTCGAGCACGCCGTCCTCCGCGGCGATGTCCCCGCGCGATTCGTCGTCATCGGCGGCGGCGGCGAGCTGCGCGAGGAACCAAGCCGCGGACGCGATAGCCTCGATGGCCTCAGATCCATCAGGGCGGCGTTGAAGCGCGTCGACGACCGCGGTGACGGAGTCGACGGACCAAATCGCGTCAGCCGCGTCGGAGCCCACCGGCGGCGGCGCCGTCGCCACCAACCTGCGAAGCACCCTCGCGGCGCATGCGGACACCCGCGCCGGGTGAGGCGGGCGCATCAACGCGAAGAGCGCGGTGACCGCGGTGGCGTGCGACGCGATCGCGGTGGCGCCGCGCGGGTGTCCGGCGACAGCCTCGAGCGCCGCGCCGGCCTCAGCCGCCGAGGCGACGACGGCGTCGCGGGTCTCGTCCGTCAGTCTGTCCGCGGCGGCGTTCGTCATCATGCCCATGAGCGCGTCGACGGACACGGTGGACACCCCGCGCGGACCCAAGTTATGCGATCCCGGGCCCTGCGACCTCGGTGACTGCGTGTCGGGGACCGAGGAATGGTCCCCGAGAGACAGCGCCGCGGCGACCCCGCCGCCGTTGACCGTCCCCATCGCGCCCAAGAACCCCGCGGCGCGCGCGTTCAGGGGCGAACCACCGCGAAGAAGCGCTGCGGACGCCGCCTCGAGCACGTCAGGGTCCGCGGCGATGCGATCCCTGCACGAAACGTGCGTCTCCGCGAGCGATCTGAGCGCGGCAATCGACCATTCCGCCGCCTCCCGCCGAGCCTGCTCCTCTTCCCGTAAACCGGCAACCTCCCGGGCGTTAGCCCCGCTATCCCTCCCGCCCCGC